>Ga0315282_10001437_pt1 | contig 44851 bp, 49 predicted proteins | sample YL17G07_20_MG_FD_203693 | JGI IMG/M metagenome (GOLD analysis project Ga0315282, IMG submission 203693) | Sediment microbial communities from Yellowstone Lake, YNP, Wyoming, USA - YL17G07_20 | ecosystem: Environmental > Aquatic > Freshwater > Lake > Sediment | place: USA: Wyoming | collected... | reverse complement strand
TCTTCCCGGACTTCAGTTTCCTTGAGCGCTGGGAGATGCAGGGTTCTCACCCGAACATGCCCGCAAGGGTTCAGCCCATCCGCCAGCCGGTGATCGCCCCTCTGACCGAGACCGTAAAGGTCTATGGCGAAGAGATGCCGTGCTGCTACGAGGCATTGCTCCTTGCCCTTGCAGAAAAGCTTGAAATGCCCGGATTCGGAAAGAATGGATTCGGTCCTGGACAGGATTTTACAAAGCAGGATGATTTCTATATCAGGATGGTTGCCAATGTGGCAACCGATGGAACTCCGGTTCCCGATGCTGACGATGCAGAACTCAAGTTATTTCTCGAATCGAGAAAACATCTGCCCAAGACGATCTTTGACCCCGACAGATGGGAAAACATCGCCGGTGCGAACTGGCGCAAAGTCGTCTATGTTCTGAATCGGGGAGGAAGGTTCCAAGACTATAAGGACATTTACAAAGAGGACTATGTGACCAATCGATATGGAAGGTTGATCAATATCTATCAGGAAAAGACGGCGGGAACAAAGAATGCCTTCACCGGCAAACCCAATCCCGGCTATGCCACCTTTATTCCCATTACAACTTCCCTTGGCAAGTCGCCCAAGGAGGTTGGCTTTGAGGACGGATACCCCCTGCATCTCATTACTTTTCGCGATGTGAGGATGTGCAAATCCAGAACCATTGCGGATTACTGGCTTCTTGCCCTTCGTCCGGAAAATGAGATCATCATTCATCCGAGTGACGGCAAGAAGCTTGGATTGAAGAATGGAGATCGGGCAAAGGTCGTCTCTGAAACAAACAAGGAAGGCCTCTGGGATCTGAAAAATGGAACACAGAAACCCATGATCGGAAAGGTCAAACTGACAGAAACGATCATGCCCGGAGTGGTTACCTTTACTCTTGGCCATGGGCACTGGGCAACCGGTGCAGTCGACGTCACGATCGATGGCAAACCCATAAAAGGAGATCCAAGAAGGGCAACAGGCATTCATGCGAATGCGGCCATGTGGATTGATCCGTATCTCAGGAACACGTGCATGCTGGACCCGGTTGGAGGAAGTGTTTCATTTTATGACACCAAGGTGAAGCTCTTGAAGGCGTAATGCCTCAATGGACCCAGGATGATGGAAGTGGATTCCGAAGCTCAAGTTTTTGAATCCCTGTTGGAAGAATCCGTTAAAGCACACGGCCATCTCTGTCCCGGACAGATCCTCGGCGTTAGGTTGGCAAGATTGGGTCTTGAAAAGTTAGGGATCAAAGACCCGAAGGGAAAAGACAGAAAGAATCTCATCGTTTTTGTGGAAATGGACCGGTGCGCAACGGACGCCATCTCCTCCGTCACGGGCTGCAGTTTGGGTCGAAGGACCATGAAGTTCATGGATTACGGTAAAATGGCTGCCTCGTTCATGAATCTCAGGACCGAAAGGACAATAAGAATTGTTGTGAGAGAAGATTCACGGGAGAAGGCGAAGATCTATTTCCCGGGAATGGCGGACAAGGCCCAAGCTCAGTTGGAAGCATACAGAGTGATGTCGGACGATGAGTTATTTGAGGTCAAGCAAATTAGGGTGATTATCAAATCGGAAGATATGCCGGGAAGACCTTTGAGCAGAGTTCAATGTACCCGATGTGGTGAGTATGTGCAGGATATGAGAGAGATCATACGGGATGGGAAAATCCTTTGCAGGCCCTGCGCTTATGGGGGTTATTACGTGACGGACAACCGTAAAGATTTTTTTTCGGAGACCGTTATGCAAAAAGATCATAACGGCCTGGACATTAGATCTAAGTTTTGGATTGAGGCGAGTGGGAAGCCTATTTTTGGTCAGGGCAGAATGTTTCTTTTAGAGGCAATTGATCGATTAGGTTCCATTAGCCAGGCAGCCCAGGCAATGAATATCTCGTATCGAAAAGCCTGGAGCCATATCAACGCGATGGAAGAAAGGCTTCAAATAAGATTGATCGAACGAAGGTCGGGAGGGAAAGACGGTGGCGGAGCCGCGCTTACGATAGACGCGATTGCCTTCTTGAGAAAATACAGGAAATTGGAAGAGAGCATAAAAGAGGTGGTTGACGAGAGATTCCGCCAAGCCTTTCAGATCAACCACGATGAGAAGGGTAATTTTTGAAAGAAGCGTTCTGAGTCTATCTTCAGTCGTGTCTCCGACTCCCCAGATGACATCTCTTCCGTTTGCTTTTGGGTAAGGGATGTACCGTTTCTGTCGTTTCAGCTCAATGTGACTAAACTAGTCACCGTCAGCACCACCCCCTCATCAGTGCCGATCCATCTTAATCTCAATCTCATCACCATCCTTGAGTTCTTTTGCCAGAGTTTCCGCATCAGTACTCTCTTGGTTAACCAACACCTTAATAGTGGGATGCAGCCTGTTCCCCAAAAAGAGGGCCTCTTTCATCGCGGGGACGAGACCCACGAGCTGCTTGAGACACTCGCCCACTGTCCTACCATGTACCTCAAACATCTCTTTGCTCTTTGAAAGGTGACTCAAACTTTTTGGAAGAAATAACCTTATACTCATCTTAGAGTTCCTCCCCCAATATGAGTTGGTATCCTACTGGCTGGAAGCGATCTCTTGCCGCGGCTCGTTCAGTTTTGACGTCAGTTCTACCGCGGCATTTGTGGCCGCTGTGAGTACAGGACACCAAACGGGGGGTATCTGTGGATCTCTTTTCCCCTCCGCCAATCTTTGAAATCCTGGGGCCAACTTGTGAAGGTTAATGATGCTCGCCACAAACATTATCGCCATGCCCGACATTGCGGTAGCCCCAGCCCAGACAAAAGCAGTCAGGAATGGCAGGGAATCTGACACCGCGATCAGAACGACAGTCCATATGATTGTGACGACAGCCCAAACGCCCATGACCGAAATGTAGGCTGGAATATTTTCTTTGCGAAAGAGAGGATACGATTTCATATTGAGATCACCTCCAAAACTTGTGCGTTGGCGTTTCAAAACACTTCGGCTTTGAGCGCCTACCCATGATTCTATTCCACAGCAACTACCATCGTTTTTCCTTTCGAAAGATTTTCTTTTTTCGTGGCTATTCATTCCCCCCTGAAAGAGACATTTCGTTATTGTTCTGTTCCATGGATTTCCAGTTTGGCCTGGACGAATTTATCCATATTGCCCTTGCCCGCTTGCCTCACTGATTGGGCGAACCTTACGGTAGCCCTGATTTCTTCCAAGGTGATGCCCAATTTCTGAGCTTCCGCGAAATGGTAATCAAAACAGGGCTGACAAAGGCCGGCAACAGCCGCGGCTATTCCGATAAATTCTCTGGTCTTAGGGTCAAGAGTTTCCATCTTACTCACTCTCCTCCTTGCTACGGAACTGTCTTTTCATTTAAGCATACCACCCACTATGAGATCAATCGCCCGTTCCTCTTCTAACCCCCTTGCCATAAGGGCCTGCACCTGTTTGTTATCGACCCTTCCGATGGCAGCTTCATGGGTCACCTTACCGAATTCGTTCGTTACGTTGACGATAGGGATGGCTCTTGCTTGAGCATTCCCCTGAATAATCTCAACGCAATCGACATGACCTCTCGTCTCTGGGGCGCAGGCTGAAAGTTCGTTGATGATCTCGCTTCGGGCATCATCTTTTACAGCAATTCGGCTCTTGATCAGTCCGCGAGAGGCTCTTCCTAAGAGCCTGCCCGCTTCCCTAATCCTAATTTGATCATCCCCGTAACCGTAAATCTTGGCGGTCATTTCTAAAACCGAATTGTCCAGGATCTCTGACTCGTAATCTAAGTTAAAAATGCCCACCCTTCCTTTAAGAAGCGAGAAATTAGTCGTCAAGCGACTATTTTTCCCGATCTTAATCCTTGCCTTAGGGATGACCTCAATACCACCCGTCTCGCCATGGAAATGGACTTCATTGTACTCATAATAGGCGTTGTCTCCTATTTCAATTTCTGCATCCATTTTATGAATGATCCTTATCGCATTGGGAAAAACGCAATGGGCCAGGAGTTTCACTCCTGCGTCCTCTTCGATCGTTGCCTTTATGTTAATCTCCTGGAGTCCCAGGCAGAACACCGAAACAGAGGTGAACCGGATATTCTATCTTTACACCTTTGACAACCTTTAACTTGATATCGACACCCGATTCTGTTTCCTTCGGCTCTAAAATTAATCCTCTGACCAAATGGCTACCCATGACCTTATTTTTGTGGACGACTAAATGGGCCATCTTTGAGTCTTTAAAAGCGTCAGGCGTGCCACCCGCCTCAGTGTAGGCATCAATCATCGACTGATAATCGTTCATCCTTGTAATTTCCTTATCATTTGTCATTCTCTTCGCTCGGATAGATACGGGTAGGGCAGGGGATACATTTTTCTTTAAAATATGTGCCCACTTCTTCGGTACCTCCTTCTTTCACAATGGTGCCTGTGCAAAGGAGAGAAGTCATGTCCGCAATTGAAGAAACTTCTTCCCGATGAGTAATCAAAAGCACCGTCGTCCCTTTCCTCTTTAATTCCTTTATTAAGTTAATGATATGATCCAGTGCTAGAATGTCTATCCCTGAGTCGGGTTCATCCAATATGGCCAATTTGGGCCTCATCGCAAAGACCGATGCCAATTCAATCCGTTTTCGTTCTCCCCCGCTTAATGTTTTATCCACTTCTCTATTTAGATAGTCCTCCGGTTTCAGGAGAACAAACTCCAGAGCCTCTTTTATCAAATCACCATCTTTTCCCTTGATGCCGATGGAGAGGTAATCCTTCACCGTCAAGCCTTCAAATCGTGCCGGTTCTTGCCAGGCGAGGGTTAGGCCCATTTTTGCTCTTTGATATACAGGGTGATGGGTAACCTCTTCTCCCATAAAATAAATGTTTCCGCTCTGTACGAAATAATCGCAACAGCCCATCAATGCATAGGCGAGGCTTGACTTTCCCGATGCATTCGGGCCGAGAACGGAGTGGATGGTTCCGGCTTTAATGGAGAGACTTAAATCCTTTAAGATTTGTCTTCCGTCCAGATTAAGGGAGATTTTTTCTACCTTTAATATATCCATGTACAACTCCGGTTAGAAATCACTCTTGCCTGTGGAAGAAAGCATTACCACGAAAGCGTTGAAAAAGCCTTATTCTAAATATCGTTCAATTAAGGACCGATACTCCTCAACTAATTCATCCTCTTTTCCCAGGATTCCTTTCAATTTAGCGGAACCAAATAAGTGAAACAGGGTGGAAGAAGGAATGCTCAGTTCTCCGGCCATGTCCGCTAAGCGTCGCTGTTTTTCCGGGAACGTCTCGTTCTTATCCTTTGAGAAAGCCCTCGGGTGATTCTTAATGTAAGAGAAGAACTTTACTCTTTCTTCATCTGAACATTTCGTGGTTAAAATGAATTCACAAAGAGTACGAACCTCTTTGGGGTATTCATTGATTCTGTCCCTGTATTCTTTTATGACGGCGTACTTCCCCGTTACCTCGTGAAGCTCATCCAAATTAAGTTCCTGAGGATACTCTTCCTCTATTTTGAGGTAGAACCGCAAACATTCATTCATTTCTCTTCTTATATCCATCGTCTGTAACCTTAATCTTCCCAATTAAGGTTTACGTTTATTGCGTGACCTTTGTTTCAATCCTTCCATTAATTCTTTTGCTTTTCTCTGCGCTTCGGCTTCCTTTTCATATTAGCTTCCACCATTTGCATACCTATTACCCCCTGATGTAAAGAATGATTCTATTTTCTGCAGAAGAACATGGTATTCGATTTTCCCTTTAGTATTCGAACGGATCTTGTTTTTTCCATTAGCTCTAAATGGACTTCTTTTAAAAAACCTTTTGGAATCGGATGATGGCATTTCCTTCTGTCTCTTTGAAAATCTGATACCAGAATCCTCCCTCTTTTTTTACAGACTCTGAACATCTCAGAGATTGCAGTTTTTACATTTCTAATGTGATGAAGCGCATTGTAAGCGATGACTGCATCGAACATTTTATCTTTCAGGGACATCTTTTCAGCATTGATCCTTTTTGCCTGGAAGGAGCCTCTTAATTTTCTCCTTTTGGCACTTTTCCTGCAGATGTGAATAGCATGGGAAGAAGAGTCGATGCCTGTGACATTGAACCCTTTTTTCGCCATAAAAAAAGACATACAACCACACTCGCCTAACCCCACGTCCAAAATGTTCCCCTTTTTCAACCCGGATGCCTCTAAGAATAACTCTCTTCCTTTTAAGTCATTCATAAGAATATCTCAAAAGAGGAGGTTAAGGGGGGTCATCCTAACCCAACTCCCAAAAAATCATAAGACCTTTGGTGACTCCGAACAAATTCGATTTTCTTTCTTTATTTTTCTTTACTCTTTCTGACTCTGGTTCTTTTTTCCTCAGGAAGTGGAGGCGGAACAGGCTCCCCAGAAATCTTCGTCACCGCACAAAATTTAGGGGGACAAACGTCAAAGCAAGTCCCGCATTTTATACATTTCTCTTGGTCAATGACATGAATCAGGTTCTTGCCACCTACAATCGCCTCTACCGGGCATCTCTTAGCGCACGTCATACAGGCCTGGCACTTTTCCGGGTCGATATAGTAAGAGATGACTTCACTGAATAACCTGTCTATTTCGTCTTTGGTGAAAAGTTTGTCATATTCTTCTGGCTTCTGAAGGCGGGACGCCAGCTTCTCATTTTTCACCAGCTTGATGTATGGGACTAACTTTATAATTTCTGCAAGTTTGGACTTTAATTCATTTTGGTCAATTCCTTCACCATTGCCTTTGCCTAGCGGTCCTAGCTCCTTCACCTCGTTGCCAAACTCACCCATCACTTCGGCAAAACGGTTTCCTTCAGCGGAAGACATAAACTCGATCCGCAACCTTTCGGGGTTCAGCCCTATGTGTTCCAATATTTTTCTACAGAGAAGCACCATGTTGAGTGCGTGGTAATTTCCATGAGTACTATAATTGCATTGATTAAGGCGGCAACCACCAATAAACACCCCATCCATTCCATTTGAGAAAGCCCGGAGTACAAATGCCAGGTCGACTCTACCGGAACACATGACGCGTATAAGCCTCATTTCCGTTGTATATTCCAGTCTGGAAACTCCAGCCGTGTCACCAGCGCCGTATGCTCACCAATGGCATACAAAACCGATGATTCTTGGTTTAAATTTAGGTCCTGTACTCATGCTTTCTCCTTTTTCACCTTGACTTTCCTCTTAAATTTGCACACTCTTTATAAGCCCTCTATGTTCAAAGTCTTCGGTAACATAGCCCAGATCCAATTCCTTTAAAGTCTCTTTTGTAGGGATACCGTCCCTGTTCCATCCCTTGAATTTGTAGTACCCGTCCAAGAGCGCCTCTTCAAGCTCGGGAAATCTTTTCTTCCAATGGTCTTCCGGTGGCTTCTCATCAGCCCTTCTCAAGCCCCTTCTTATATTATTGGCTCTGACTAACTGCCGGTTCCTCCTGGTTATTCTTATGAGTCCTTCTTCATCCATATCGATCCCAGCCCCTGATGAGATGAAAAGCGGGTAATTGTGCATATGGTAGGGAGGCTTCAGGGGAAAGGATGACAAACCGGCGCAAATTCCGAGGGCGTCATCAATGTAGTGCATCCTCTCCATCCAGTCAACAATTTCACAGCATGCTTCAACACCCGGGTAGAACGGGATTGAGTTGACTCCGCGCGGATCCCACTTCAGAAAATATTCCTTAAACTTTTCATCAGGGACCTGCATCCAATCCTTTACAAACGCTTCTCTCTCCTCCATCGTAGGAAAAGGCGTCTGGGGGAACTGCCCTTCAATCTGGGTAATGTTTATCTTTTCGCCGATAGAATACATGAGGAAATAAATGGGATTGAGCATTCCAAGCTTGAGAGGCAACTGCTCATGTTTCTTAATGGTATTATGAGCATAGGCTTCTGCACCCTTTCCTATCTGTTTGGCCGCCCAATAAGTGCCATTGGCCAATACATCTCCTATCCCTTCCCGCCGGACAATTCGGTCAAGCAACCAGTAAAATCTCCCCTCGTTATCGGACGGGATTCCTGACATGTCCTGGTCAGTCAAAATGCCGGCTTCATAAAGCTCAAGGGCGAAGGCCATCACCTGCGGGGTCGAGTATGCGTCCACGCCATACTCCGTAGCCCGCTGGGCGATTTTAAAACCAAAATCCAGGTCTGAATAGGCCGCCATGGTATATGTAAGTTTGGAGAAACATTTCATCATGTAGGTTGAAAATCCCGGGATGGAAATGGTTGCCCCGCATTTCACCGGACAGTTGTAGCAACTTATTAACCGAGTCCGCACACTTTCTTGAGTCTCTCTCCACTTCTCTTCGATTTCCTTGTTCCAAAAATCTTTTTTCCGCTCGCGGGCATTCCCCCACATGAAATTCTGGGTGTGCCACTCCTCATCAAAGAGTGCCATCTCTTGCGGTGACCCAAGCACAGCTAAAATGGGCATGACCCCTGGAATTGGATTTTTTTGTCGATGTTCTATATATTTCATCACATCATTGCAAAGCCCAATAAATTCGGCTGGTCGGGCAATCGTGATATCCTTTGTGCCGCGAACAGCGATCGCTTTTATCCCCTTATCCCCCATGACAGCGCCTATTCCCTGCCGGCTGGCACTGGAGCGGCCCTGCTCAATCGAAGCAAAATAGACCTTGTTTTCACCGGCAAGGCCGATAGCAGCCACATGGGCGCTCGGTTCCTTCAACTCCCGTTTAATCAGTTCTTGAGTTTCAACAGCGCCTTTACCTTTCAGATGAGAGGCATCGCGTATTTCCACCTTGTCATTGTTTATCCACAGATAAACCAGATTGGGCGATTTGCCGCGAAGGATGAGTTTGTCATAACCGGCATACTTCAATTCCGGTGCAAAAAAACCCCCCATCATTGAATAAGCCATTAATTGCGTCTGAGGAGAAAGGGTAGTCACAATGGTGCGATTGGCACCGACAGCAGGCGTGCCAACCAACAGACCGGTGGAAAATATGAGGAGATTATCAGGAGAAAAGGGCTCCGTTTCAGGGGGAACACGATCCCATAATATCTTCGCGTTCGTACCTAAACCCCCAAGATAGAGTTCGGTTAATCTTGGGTCCGTTTCTATCCTCTCAATGTTTCCTCGGGTTAGATCAATTTCTAAATTGAACCCTGTCTCCGCGTACCTCAATTTTTACCCCCTCTCTGAGCCATGGCCTCCATTGAGGCTGCTAAAGGCCACAGCACGGATAACAATTGATCCTTGGTCATCCTATGAAATCAAGTGCACGGCTCAATCTTTTCAATCCCTTTATTTCGTCCTGCATCAACGGAAACTGGAGCACAGGAAGGTTGAACGTTTCTTTAATCTGTTTCAGATATTTCATCTGCATCTTTCTTCTGTTTTTGAAAAAGTCATTCACACAAACTTCTTCCGGGAGGATCATATTCGCGACCACAACTTGTGTTTCAATTCCTGCCTTTTTCAAATCGAGCATAGCCCGGTATGACTCCGTGATTGGGGTTGACTCTGGGTAAAGGACAAGGCTGAAGACCGTGTGGTTCTTATCCCTCAGCATCCGGATCATTTCTTTGAATCTCCTCTGGGTCACTTCTTTAGCGTCTGTATCTGCACCCGTTGAGATCATCATCTCGACCTGTTTGGCGTAATCGAATGGGAGGTCAAGAAGTCTCAACGTGTGGCCTGTTGGCGCCGTGTCAAACACAATCACATCGTAATCTCTGCTTTCAATGAACTGTGCAAATTTATCAAACGCAGCCATCTCCTCTGTGCATGGAGAATTCAGCTCCTCTTCCATCGCAGCGAGCATGTCCTCTGAGTATTTTCCCTTCGCTTCATTCAGTATCTTCTCCTTGTACTGCCTGAAGGCTTCTTCCTGGTCGATCATCACAGCATAAAGATCTTGCGCAACTTTTGCGGGTTGACTTCCCACCTTGACATCAAGAACCTGGCCAATATGCGCAGCAGGATCTGTTGTAACAAGAAGCGTTTGAAAGCCTTGCCTGGATAGATAAAGCGCCACAATGCAGGAAATAGTGGTCTTTCCGACCCCTCCCTTACCCGTAAAGAATACGGCCTTTGTCTCTCCTCTTGGGAACCAGAACTGCTGGATATCCGGTTTCTCAAGGGTGAAAGCCTCGGGGGAGGGCGCTTCGGGACCACCATTGAAAGAGACTCCCCCACCGTTAAACAGTTCCTGTGCCACCTTCCTGAGCGCATCGGTCCCTTTCACCTCCCCGTCTCTTAGAAGCATGTAGCGCCTGGACCCATTGAAAATGTCGTCCGTCTCCCTGATGATCCTTTGTTGCGACTCATACTTCTTCTTAAAAAAGTCGATGTCGCAAACCTCTTTTGGCAATACTCCATTTATGATAATTTTACCTGACCTTATCCCTATTGCCATAAGCTCGTTCATCGCCCGGATAGTCTCATAGAGGGAAAGCTGCTCGGGCCTCATGACAAAAACGAAAGCTGTACTTTCGGGATCCCTCAATAGGGCCATTGCCCTGTCATACTTTTCCTTCGATTCCTGTATCGCTTGAACAGGACCGATGCAGGTCTGTCCGCTTCCCTTTGCCGACTCCTCTATGTGCCTTGACCAGTCCACCGGAAGCTCAAGAAGTCGTATGGTATGTCCTGTGGGGGCCGTATCGAATATGACGATTTCATATTCATTGCCCTCCATGAAATCGATAAATCGATCGAACGAGGCAATTTCTGTCGTGCAGGGTGAGTTGAACTGCTCCTCAAGGGTAGCGATTACATCCTCCGGCATAACCTCAAGGAATGGACCAATGATACGCTCTTTGTACTCCTTTGTGGCCTCGTCCGGATCTATTTCCATAGCAAAAAGATTATCAATGCCTTTGATCGGCGCTATTTTATGTCCGATTTCCTGCTCGAAGATATCTGCGAGGTTAGAAGCCGGGTCGGTCGTAACAATCAATGTCTTTTTGCCCGTCAAAGCATAATGGACAGCGCTTGCGGTGGCCATCGTGGTTTTACCCACGCCACCTTTTCCTGAATAAAAGATGTAATTGGTCATTTCTTACCTTCCTTCCTGAATGGTTATTTACGCGCAGCAAGAAGGCATCCCTTTGACCATGAAACCATTTTCGTAATCAAGGATTCCGTTAGAAAGGGTCTCATGGGCCGCGGGTTGCACATAGATCTTTAAGCCATCCTTTTCTATTAAAAGGTCTCCATCCTCTCCTTTGTCTGTTACATCAAGACCGTAGGAGGCACAACATCCGCCTCCAGAGTTAAAAATCCTGATATTGGAGTTCTTCGCATCTGATTCGGAGAGGATCTTTTTAAACTGCTTTACTGCCGCATCTGTGACTTCTAACATGGGTTCACCTCCTAATTTCGTAATTAGCCGAATTGTAATGTCATTGGCCTTCCTTTTTTCAAAGGTTCAATGCCCAGTGCCTTACATAAATCTTCATACAGGGGGTATCCCCCTGTTTTGAAAACGTTTCCGTTTACGATGGTGATCGGCAGGATCTTTTTACCGTTGCCATGGAGAAGATCCGCAATTGTTTTATTTGTGGTAAATTCTTTGATCTGCTGGGCAAGGTTATACCGCTCAACCACCACACCCTGTTTCTTCAATGCCAGTACCGTATCATTCATTTTGACAAGAACGGGGTCGATGCCTGGTCCACAAACCCCTGACGAGCAGCACATAGGTGGGTCATAGATTTCAACTTTCATGTCATTACCTCCATTAATTTCATTATTGAGTGATCGCGCTTCTTACCCTCTTCGGGAGGGAGGGTAAAGGGAAAAGTCTATTGCCTTAGTGCGGGGATCAACAATACAGGCAAAGCCGCGAGCCGGACCACATTGTGACTCACGCTTCCCAGAAATACCTCCTTAATAAACCCGCTGCCCTGGCTCCCCATAACGATCAGCGAATAATTGTCCTGCTGAGATTCTTTCAATATTTCGCTGATAGGGGAACCATAGGGTAACGCAATCTTTACTTGCTTCGCCCCTTTTTCCATCAACTTGGTTTTCAACATTTCGAGTCGCTCCCCGTCAATCCGATTGAATTCTTCCAGTCGGCTTTCCAAATGTTTCCCAATTCTGACGATATCTTGTACGTGAACCAATGTGATTTTCTTCCAGCCGCTTTCGACCATCTTTTCTAAGTAGGTAAAGGCCCTATGAGCCGTATCCGAAAAGTCGGTCGCATACAGAAGAGATTGTCCCAGATCAAGACAAGCGGGCTGGCTGCACGGGATACCCCCCTCTTCTTTGACGATCAGCCTGATGATTAAGAGTGGTTTTGTCGCACTGTGGATGATCTCGGAAGCCATTCCTCCGAGCAGATGTGCAGTTAGACCCATTCCGTGTGTGCCCAATGCGATCAAAGAGACGTTCTCCTTTTCGGCAATTCGGTTTATCTCGTACGAGGGTAAACCGGGGCCGATTTCTATTTTGGCGGCGAAGCCCTGTTTTTCAAGGTTTTGCTTTTGAGCCAAAAGATGGGGTTCCACCAGTCTCGTCAATTCGTATTTGAGTGCATCGAGGTGCTTGATGCCGAGGGCGTTGGCGAGCACCACTTCTTTTAGTCCCAAGGGACGCAGTTGGTGAAGACAGCTAATCACATGGTCTGAGGCCTCGGAAACGTCTGTTGCAACAAGAATTTTGGTAAACATTTTTCTATCCTCCTCTTTTTTAAGATTAGTAATGCACGGTATCCGGCATCACTTTGTGTAATTGCGGCCTAAATTCACGCAAATTTGACTTCTTCGTTTAGCGATTTCTTCTGACCCGCATTAGGTTGACAACTGGCATACTTATTTAACTGCTCTCCAGCGCTATTCTCTTCAGGTTCTTCATCGATGCCTTTGTTATTCAATCTTAATCCCCTGCAAGTGGTCCCGTCAGAACAAAGAAGGATCTCCAGGGCTTTATAAACCTCCTCATATCGCTTGCCCAGTTGAGCTCTCAGACGCATCTGCCTCTCCTTATAAGTAAGATGGTTCTCGCGAAAGCCAAGGGTTTCCCGCTCCAGCATGGCTTCTGTCTGCAACTGGACCTCGAAGACCTGATGGTTCCGCTGAATCGCAATCTTATACGCCTCAAAGCCGCTCTTCTTTCTTCTCGGCCCCAAATAATCTTTTGCCTCCAGGAGTTCCTGAGGAGGCAATTCTTTGAACCATCGAATCACCCTTTCCAGCGACTTTAGATCCTCAGTGACAATCTTCATCCCATAAACATCCTTGACGATCTGGCTATAGTAATTTAGGACTTTATCCCGTCTGAACATTTTATCAATGTCGAAGAGAATATCAGCGACCTTGTAGGCCAAGTTTGACGGCGTTTTGATTCGAGTAGAAATCAGCTGAACCCCAAAAGGATTTTCCTTTTCCACGACTCCTTTAACAAAGGAAGCAACGCTGAGGGTCTTTTTGCCGCACCAGCACACGGGTGCGTGGAGGAAAGAGCGATCTGAATCTGCTTCCTCATTTAGGTCTCTGTAACTTCCTGCAATTTTCGTCTGGGATTTCTGAATTCCCCCATGCTCTTTGTGGATGCACCTTCCCCAGACCTCCGAAAAGAGAGAAACCCTGCATCCTAACATCCCATCGGCCAAATCCTGAGTAAAATCGTAAAGTCCCCGCTCACCGGCCTCAATGGCGGCACAAAAGACTTCCCGCACATGGCAGACATCTTCTTTTCTTATTTGAAACTCTTCATTACGATGTAGGCTGTTTCTCATCGCTTCCAAAATCTGGGTGAGCTTTGGATCCTGGACCACTTTTTCTAAGGGTGATCTCAATAAGGGTCCTGCCATAGGTGATTCACCTCCGAAGATAGTCTTCTTGAGAATCAAATGCCGATATATTTCTCAAACCGTTCAAGCTGCGTTTCCATGGCCTGCACTTCTTCATAGATCATTCCTGCCTCTTTAGCTAAATCGGTATTTTTAGCCAGTTGAACCATTCGGTGAGAGAACCCTCCAATCGCTGTAATTCGGTTCCGAAAGGTGTGGGCGGTTTCCTTCACCATGGCCTCCTTGGTTCGGTATGACTCCAGTAATTGTTCCACCAATTCGGCTTTGCTCACTGCCGCTCCGATCAACTCTCCTACCACCTTCAGATACTCAAAATCTTCATCTGAGATAGGAAAACCTTTTTTACCGGAATCGACAATTAAAGCTCCCACTTTTTTTTCTTCCTGCGTTATTGGATCAACGTACCAGAGAGGAACGATGGCCTTAACCTTAATTTCTTCTGCCAAGGTATGCCGATAACCCTCCGTCTTGCCTGGATCGGTTAGATTAATAGGATTCCCCTTATCGACAACTTCCCAGACTATGCTTTCCTTGCAGATGGGAACTTGCTCCATCGGACACTCGTATTTACCCACCCAGCAATGGAGTTTGAGGCTCTCCTTTTCTCTTAAGACACACCGGGCTCGTTTACCCAGTCTTTGGCTTATATGCTCCAGGCAGGTCTTGACGAGATAATCTCTGTTCATACACCAGCTCACTAAGCGGGCGATTTCCAGAAGATCCTGGTAACGCTTGGTTAGATTGCCTTCTTTTGTAGACCTAATGAATTGTGTTCTTGTCATGGTCAACACCTATGCCGAAAACTTTCATGATATTTGTAGGAATATCATCCACAATAATGCCGCTTGAAAGAGGGTTTAGCTGACCCCTTAGTAACGGCTGATCCAACAGGGCCAAGCGGCGGCGTAAAATAATTTCCTCGAGGAGTCTGCGGTCGTCAGGATAGATAAAACCAAGAAGGATTTGAGTGAGGGAGGGCCAGGTGATCCATAAAAATATCCAAAAACGCTCACCCCTCGGATAGAAAAAGACTTCCCATCGAGCAAAGTGATCCACAGATTCGTATTTCTCATGGCTAATGTATTTCCAGCCGTCCCATTCTGGAACAGACACAAAAGGTAGACCTTCTGCCAGAAAGAACCCTGTATTCTTTAAGATCACAGCCTCTTGAAGCCGAGAGGCCAATCCGCCATCGGGTTTATCCCGAGATTCATTAACCTGGCTCAACATGGCTCCCTCCTTTTTTTCGTGTTTGGCGAAAGTCTCTCTTGATCCCTTCGACAAAGGCCCCAATGAGCCATCCTCTTTTGTAGAGAATCGAAGAAAAGATAGGCAGGATGCATCCACACCGCTTACAGTCCGCTTCCGGGCCGAGGGTGCACGGAAATTTAGGGTGCCCCATGGGGTCAAGGCTTAACCCAACATGAGGGAAAGGACAGTCGGATAATATTTTCTGAAGGGGCTGAGATCTCATAAGCTCCAGCATCTGGAAGGTATTGTAAATAAAATCCCCATAGGTCTTTTTCAACGCCAGCAGGGTATCCAAAACATGATCGCGCTCAGGCCAATGAGGCCAGAGTTCCTTGCCTTCTCCCATGCGTGGGGTGTGGAATTCGAAGAAGACCCCTTGAATCTTTGTATCGTTTTGCCATTCCAAGAGAAAACTTAAAATTGAAGAAACATTTTTACGCGTGATACAGAAATAGACGATCACGTTCAGATCCGATCGGTTTGCATGGTCTTTTACTAAATCATAGGTCCTACCATCTGCCCCCGTGATTTCTTGATAATAAATCTTTGTGCCCGGAACAGAGACCACAAATGTACAGTCAGGCCATGAAGGCAATTCGATTGTGCCATTGGTAAATATGATGTTAGATTTGAAAAATCTTCTCCCTGATTCGATCACCTCGGGACGTAAAAGCGGTTCCCCCCCGAGCCAGCCACAGATGAAGAGAGGCTTACCCTTTGATCTCATCTCCTCCAGATAATCAATCCACTCATCAACGGAGAGTTCGTAAGTATGGTCCTGCCGACTGAAGTAACAATGGAGACAGTGGAAATTACACCGATAGGTCACGTCGATGGACATCAGACCTCCACAAGGGAAACCACTGAATCCAATTTGCAGATAATCGGAAAAGGTCCAGCGGTTCGCTTCCATCTCCTTTCCTCCTTATGGATTTGGCCGATTCGAACTTAGGCGCATGATCGTGGCTCTGATCCTATCCGTTTGTAATCTGTTGATACTTTCGCCTAACCCTTCTTCTGCTTGTTGAATGTCCGGCTTCGCCTGCTCCTTGATATACTCATTTTGCCAAACCCGGTCAGAGAATTGAGCAAAGCGTTCAGCATAGGCATCCAACTCGTCACTTCTCTTGGTGTAGATTTCTTCAGCACCTGGATGGGTGAAGTAGGGTTTTGTTTCTTGAATCAACTCGCGCATCACCTGAGGATTATCAATGATCATGCAGGGCCGCAAATGATTGGAATTATGTGGCTGTCTCGCCCGGATCGATCTGAAAAGAGGACTATCCAGGGCCTTGGCAAGTGTGGTGTTGCGAATGTTATCAACCGCAATATGGGTATAAACGCAAGGTTCCACATCTCCCTTGGCATTCAAATGGAAATAGCGGCGTCCTCCGGCAATGCAGCCATTGATATGGGGACCATCGTTCCAGAAGTCCATGAAGAACATCTCCTTTGTCTGTCTGAAGTACATGACCTGTTTGCGAAGATGATCACGTTGCTCGGGAGTCACCATCAGGGAAAAATCAGCCTGTCCATTGACAGGGATATAGAGGAAGTACATCTGGGCGAAAGTTCCCTTTTCATGCATAAAATTTACAAATTCCTTTGAAGCCACCACTTCCGCATTTTGGCGAGTGACCGTGGCCGATGTGCCAATAAGAACCCTTGCCTCCCTGAGATCATCAAAAGCATTCATGATTTTTTTGTAGACCCCTTTGCTCCGCCAACGGTCCGTCTCTTCCTCGTATCCCTCGATGCTGATCACGACCATGGCATTTCCTAATTCTGATAGTCTTTTGGCCTTTTCACGGGTCATTAAGGTTCCGTTCGTATAGACCTGGAAGAAGATCTGCGGATGCTCCTCTATCATTTGAAAGAGATTCGGATAGACAAAAGGCTCACCACCAAGGACTGTAATAAAATGGATTCCCATTTCCTGGCACTCTGCCAACACCCTTTTGACCAGTTCATAAGGAAGCTCCGGTTTGGTCCCATACCCAAGGGTGTAGCATCCCTTGCAGCGGAGGTTACAGTGGAGGGTGGGTGAGAGGATCATAACAAAAGGGGGCCAGAACCCATGTTCAACTTCAAATTGTTCACGTTTCTTTCCTCCGAGGAACCACGCCCTGTAAAAGAGCGTCTCAAAGAGGGATCGCCTGTTTTGAGGAGGTATGTAGTTGAGGACACGCCTGAAAAGATGCTTGGCAGGATGCCGGGGATCCTGAAGAAGGCGGCGTACCCCCGCAATACCGGAAAGGACCTCCTCATCCGAAGTGAGCTTCTCACCGAGATAGGTCAGGCGAATCAGATTCTCGTCCGAAATTCTGTTAAGCATTTCGAGAATTAGAGAGATCACCTGGTGCGTTCTAAACCCTTCGATCTTTGTTTTGAAGTCCATGGCGTATTACCTCCTTTCTTGGATAAGAGGGTTTGACCATTTAAAAATCGACAGAGTGAGCCCAAATATACTTTAATATCCGCATATCCACATATTATGGGCAAAAAAATTTACAGGTTTCGTTAATTACATCTCCCGCTCCCCAATGCGCCAAACATTATTCTACAATCCTCACACAGTTTAGCGTCCCAAAAGGGTTTTCAATGTGAGTGGGACACTTAGGATCATCCTGCCATTCTCCATCCACAAAGAATCGGTATTCATACTGGCCCGGAGAAAGTGGAAGTGATATTTTCCATATCCCTTTCTCATTGCGTTTCAGGGGGTCAGAGGATGGATTCCATTGATTGAAACTTCCTCCTATGGATACCCCCTGCGCCTCTGGCGCCAAAAAGCTGAACTCTGCCTGTTTTAGGCTTTGACTTACTTTTGTTTTCTTCTTAGATGCTGTTGCCATAGCTCACCTCCTTGTCAGACCCATCGGGCCTTCTGAGATTAACATCAAGACGGACCCATAAAATAAAGAGTATCACCGTCCTTCAAGGGTGCCCCCATTCGATCCTCACCAAGGTACTCTGTTCTGTTTTCAAAGGCGATCAAGCTATTTCAACTCCGTTTCATCTTCTTCAATATTCAAAAAAAAGCAATCCTTCTTGTCTTTCATGTATTTTGATCCATCAAGCCCTTCGAGTATCACTGTCTGATCCGTAATGCTTACGACCTTGTATTCATCAGCCGCGTTCAAGCAAGCACCCCTTATTGTGACCTTTTTTCCAATAAGATCCTCCCAAGGATGAAATTTCATACCCCACCTCTATTTGTCAAACAAAAACAATGTGGCAGTGGGGAAAATCACTTCCTCAAATTGCCAACTATTTAAACTCTTGGATCTTTGCCAGGATCATCTGCTATCGCTACAGCAGGAATTGTCTTCAAGGGCACAATTAGCTCTTCCTCCTCTGCAAAATACTTCTTTCGGAATTTGAGAGCTACGTTCACTAAACTAATGAGCACCGGTACTTCCACGAGTGGCCCTATGACCGCTGCAAAGGCCTGACCGGAGTTGATGCCAAATACCGCCACGGCCACCGCAATGGCAAGTTCAAAATTGTTGGAGGCAGCGGTAAATGAAAGCGTTGCACTCTGAGAATAATTGGCCCCTACCTTCGCGCTCATATAGAACGAAACCAGGAACATAATCACAAAATAGATGAGCAGGGGAATAGCAACCCGGACAACATCCAAAGGAATCTTCACGATGAATTCGCCCTTGAGGGAGAACATGACGAGAATGGTGAAAAGAAGGGCAATCAACGTGATGGGGCTGATTTTCGGGATGAATTTCTCATGGTACCACTTCTTATTTTTGATTTTGATTAGACTAAATCGTGTGATGACTCCAGCGATGAATGGAATTCCCAGATAAATGAAAACACTCTCGGCAATTTGGCCAATGGTGATATTGACCACCACCCCCTTAAGCCCGAGAAATGGAGGGAGAACAGTAATAAAAATGTAGGCGTAAAGGGAAAAGAAGAGGACCTGGAAGATAGAGTTAAAGGCCACCAGGCCCGCGCAATATTCGGTATCTCCTTTTGCTAAGTCATTCCAGACGATGACCATAGCAATGCATCGGGCCAGACCGATCATGATGAGACCCATCATATATTCGGGATATCCCCTGAGAAAAATGATGGCCAGAATGAACATGAGAATTGGACCAACAACCCAGTTCTGGACCAATGAGAGACCAAGCACCTTATAGTTTCTGAAAACCTCCCCAAGTTCCTCATATTTCACCTTGGCCAGGGGAGGGTACATCATCAGAATGAGACCAATGGCAATGGGAACGTTGGTCGTCCCGGATTGAAATTTGTTCCAGAAGCCCACGACACCCGGAAAGAGATAGCCCCAGGCCACACCGACAAACATCGCAAGAAAGATCCACAACGTCAGAAAGCGGTCTAGGAAAGAAAGTTTTCTGCTAATTCGTTCTTCAGCCATTCTTATAATCCTCCTTTTCTATTCGTTCATATCAAGAGACAGGGGCATGCTTCGTTTTCGCAGGGTGAGCCTTGGACCAAGGGGCAGCCTTTAATTTCATCATGGCTTTGCAACCCCCCTGCTTTTTCAGTTCTAAGAGCTTCTCCCTGTCCATGCGAAATTGCGGAAGGTGAGGTAATTGTCCTTTTAAAAAATCGAGCTGAGCCCTGTGGGCATCATCTAATGATTCCTTCAGGCAGTAGTGCATCCATACCCCTGCGCGTTTGTTGTTCGTCAGACCAGAGTGTTTCAAGTAGGCAAGGTGTCTTGAAACCTTGGACTGGGGTTCATCCAGGACGAACATCAGGTCGCAAACGCAGAGCTCACCTTGCGTGAGCAGCATCATGATCCTCAGTCTTGTCTCGTCCGAAAGGGCTTTAAAATATTGAGCTAACTGTTCCATGTTGTCTAACTCCTTTATATTTAAATCCGTATATGCGAATGTTTGCATAAAACAGTATTAGTTGTCAAGAGAAAAATTTTATTGTCTGATAATACATTGAAATCATTGGTTTTATCAATCATGGACCGATTGCATACAAGACAGCATGAGGTTTTCAGAACCTGCAATTTGCGTCTCTTTTCCACTTTGGAGTTCATTAATGAGGCCGGTAAACTACCGGCAAATCAGACCCCTCAAGCCCCTCCAAAACCGACTGTTACCTTGTCTCCCTCGACAATGACAGGAACCTGTCTGCGACCACCGGAAAGACTCAACATTTCGTTGAGCTTCTTAGAGTCTGCCCCTACGTCGAAAAAGACCGCTTTGTCCCCATAGGCTTCCCGAGCCTTGCTTGTATGGGGTCAACTCGCAGTGCCGAAAATCATTATTTTTGAAGACATTTTTCCCCTCCTATTCTCTTGTCCATGCGGATTTCTTACTAGTTAAAACATTCAAGGACACTGAATGATCCCCTGCGCCCATAGGCACCCACCACATGTGGGAAAGGGGTTGCCGAAGCAGTCCTCTTCATTCTTTTCAAAGAGATGGCAACCTCCACAAATGATGCATGGAGAAAAATCAAACCCTTGTACTCTTTTGCGGAAGGCTACGTATTCAGGTCCGTTCCACAAATCATTTAGATCGCGCTCGGCTGCATTTCCAACAAGGTAACGTCGGGAAAAACGCTCGCGGCCACCCACGTAACTCGTATGACTGTGAAGAAGTGGTAGGCACGGGCTGACGTTTCCTTCCCAGCTTATCGACGTAGCACCTCTTTCCACGAAGGGACATCGATCGATGGCCTCTTCAAAACTGTTGCCGGCCAACCAAACGCTTTGGCCTCCGCGCATAGTCTGATAGAGGGCCTCACGAGTCAAATCGTTTACGTCTATCTTGGGTAAATCCAGGCGAAACGCTGAAGGGCTAAAAACAATATCATCTATTGACCTTGTATATAATACTTCATTGCTCATCTCGGGAGTGTAAGGAAGGACATTCGTTATCAGAAACCGCATTGCTCCCAGTCGGTTGCCAATTTCCACAACAGAGGGCAAATCGGCGATGTTTCGTTTCATGGCCACAAAGACAATGCCTATTTGAGGCTTGGTAGGATACCGGAAGCAAAAGTCCGGTATGTAACAGCTATCGCGAAAGGCCGAAAGGTTTGAAATGACTTCAGGGAGCACTGCGCCCAATCTCACATCCGCATAACTTTCCGGCTTCGCTCCGTCCAGTGATACCCACAGTCGATCGAGACCCGCATCAATCAACTGTCTTGACATGTCTTTTGAAAGAAGAGTCCCATTGGTAATCAATTCTACTGATCCACCGAGGGTTTTGGCCTGAGCCACCATTTCTGGAATGGCCGAGTGAGCCAAGGGTTCACCCAATCCACCGAAAAAGAGGGTAGGGGGAGGGGAAAAGACTTTCAAACCCTCGATGATCCGCGAAAACGTCTCGCTGCTCATCTGACCCAATGGTTCATCCCAAACATTTCGCATGCAGGTACGGCACTCTAAATTACAGCGATTGGTCGGTTCAATGTATACCTTTCCCAGATGCGTAACGGGCTTGTGTAAACGTAAACAATTCTCTCCATCGTCAATTCCGACTTGAACACCAGGTTTCAGTCCAAGGTCGTAGATCATCTGACGTGGCAAGACCAACCGCCCCTCATCATCCACTTCCGCTTCGAATTTAAGTCTCCGTTTCATAGAATATTTCCAATTTGTCTACTTTAACATCGCAATAATCAAATAGATTGGCCTCTTCAATAAATTCGGCTCTGAGATATTTGGAATTACGGGCATTGAATAATTCCCTGTCCCCATAGACAAGCTCCGCAGGTCGGGAATGTATTCCCGAAGCAGTCCTCTTCATTCGATTCGAAAAGGTCGCACCCGCCACAAGAGGTGCATGGGGAAAAATCAAACTCCTGGACACGCTCTCGGAAAGCCACATAATCCGGTGTGTGCCACAGGTCATACAAAGAGCGTTCGTTGACATTTCCGACGATATGACGTTTCAGGTTGCGTTCCGTATCATGCAAATAAGTGACATAACTGTGCAGCAACGGAAGGCACGGACTCATGTTCCCTTCCCAACTAATCGCCGTAGCACCACTTTCAATAAACGGGCAGCGGTTCGTTGATTCACCTAGGTTCCCTCCGGCAAAATTCACACTGCGAAAATTGCGCAAAGCATGATAGACGGAATCATAGGTGGCTGGGTCGACATTGATCTTTGGCAAGTCGAGGCGAAATGGGGAGGAAATATAAGAGACTTCGCTGAGTGCTCGAAGGTAGAGCATTTCTTGACACATTTCAGCCGTGTAAGGCAAAACGTTTGTTACCAGAACACGGGTTGCCCAAAATCGGTTCGCAAGCTCCAGGATGGAAGACAAGTCTGCGATGTTCCTTTTCATAGCCACAAAGGCGATTCCAAGCGACGGTTCTGGAAAAAAGTAATCGCCACGGCAGGCACGGCGGAAGGCCGTAATATTGGCGAGAACTTCGGGAAGCCTAGCTCCCAAACGGACATCGGCATAGCTTTCTGGAGAAGCTCCATCCAAGGAAATCCAGAGCATGTCAGGCCCTGCACTGATTAATCCCTTTGACATATCGGGGGTAAGTAACGTTCCATTCGTAATCAGCTCGACACGTGATCCAATGGCCTTTGCCCGACGAACCATGTCAATGATATTAGGATGTGACAGGGGTTCGCCGAACCCGCCGAAAAAGACCATCGGTGGAGGAGAGAAATCTTTTAATCCTTCGATGATCCGAGCAAAGGTAGGACTTTCCATCAGACCCAAAGGTTCATCCCACACATTTCGAACACAGGTGACGCAACGGAGATTGCAGTCATTGGTCGGTTCGATGTAGACCTTGTTTAAATGACCAACGGGGGTGTGTACATACAGACCCGTTGCCTTCTCATCAATAAGGACTTGGCTGCCGGGTTTGAGTCCATACTGGGAGATGAGGCCTTCGGGTAGAACCAGTCGCCCTTCCTCATCTACGTGTGCTTGAATCTTTCGCATCCTGACCGAACACCTCTCTTCGCAGCAAGTGTATCCCGAACCAAGAGGACCACGGGTTCTACCCGTGGGTGAATTGGTCCTCTGGTACGGGATGTTCGCCCCTTGTGGGCGTCCCGTGGGAACCACGGGCTTTGCCCGTGGGGCTCCATTGGGCAGCTATTGTCTTAGCCTTCAAGTCTTTTTTCGGTAGCCGAGGAAACATGTGGGACGTCATATCCAGCGGCATGTAAAAGCTCAATCAGGACCTTTCGCTTCTCCTGATATTTGCCCGAAAAGAGGGGGCCGCATTTGAGAATCCCGGCCTCCTGTCCGGCCAACTTGACAGCAAAGGCAAGGCATGCTGGTTCCCCGCATTCCTTGCAGTTTGTCCCGGGGAGAAGCTTATAGAGATCGAGTGCCTTGAGATCTGCGCCTTTAGAATAGTTTGGTTCGATTTCGCTCCGACGTTCATACGTTTCGTTGATCAGATCCTTCAACCATTTCAGGAGTTCCTCGGCTTCTTTCTCATCTTCGACCTTTGCGAGCGCAATGTGGAAGGCATGCAGGGTAATCAGTTTCTGGTCTTTTCTAATCGTCAAGGTGTTGGCTGGATGGTTGTAAATACATCCTTTTAGGATGGCATTCAGATAGGGGAATACCTCCTGGATTCCATCGGGTACCTGGGCAATTACCCGGATCTTTTCGGGATCGGCAATGCAGGGAAGGACACGGGTAATTTTATAGGAACGAAGAAGCATCTTCATCCTTCACGGGAATTATTTTAATGTCAGCTTCTTTTCGAAGATTGTTTACGCCGACGGAAAGTTTTGAATTTTATGGCGGCCTTACATCCACCTTGACGCTTCATCTCCAGCAGTTTCTCCATGTCCGTTCGAAATGGCGACAGATGAGATAGCTCTCCCTTCAGGAGGTGGATCAAGGGCCTTTGAATTCCCCTTGAGCTTTCATCCAGCCAGTAGTGCATCCACACTCCCACACGCCTGCTTTGTGTCAGCCCGGAATGCTTCAGGTAAGCCAAATGTCTGGATACCTTGGATTGGGGTTGACCCAAGACCATCATTACGTCGCAGACGCAAAGCTCCCCGCGGGTAAGAAGCATCACGATTCGTAATCTCGTTTCATCGGAGAGGGCTCTGAAAAGCTGGACTAATCGTTCCATGAGAATTACCCTTCTGGATAGAACTGTAAATTCGTATATGCAAATGTTTACATTAGGATCGCCTTATTGTCAAGAGAAGTCTGTGCCTGTGCCCACCTGACGTTCACGGGAAAGTCGGCTGGATGCCCGCCCCGGCTTGGCGGGATAGGCGAGCGCGGGAGGCTTCACATATTGGCATAAATGTTGCTATGTATTAAAATTTGACAATGCGGGTCTTTTGACAGGATCGTTTATGCCAAGAAGCGTAGTTTTTTGTGCTATTGTCCTTCTCGTACCGATTTTGGTCGGTTTGACACCGATGAATTTCGTTCAGAAAATGGGTACCGGATGCCCCCTCGATCTTGGAAAAAAGATTCAGAGATGCAACCCGTGTCCCTTCCATTCGATGGTTTCTCATGAGGACCATGAGCTGGTCAAACTGCCTCAGATAATCTCTCATGCGACGTGGAATCCTTTGGATCGCTTGCGAATTCTTCATTCCGACGCCCTCCTTTCGACAAACCCGCCAAGGATGGACCCTCTTCGCTGTTAAGCCCTATCTGGCTACTTCTGCCATTCCGAAGAAGTGTGAAACGTTTTTGTTATGGCACATGATGACCCATGAAACCTCGAGGACATCAGGTCATCGTAGAGATGATCCAAGATAAAATCTTGATAACTTTTTAACCAGGGAGGTACAGAAGATGATCAAAAATGTTCTTTTGACGGGAACACTCATCGCTTTTGTTTTAATGGTTTCGGGGAGTGCTTTGTCTCAAGAAGACAAAATCGTCCAGGTGGCCATTGATACTTTCAGAGCGAATGTACACCTGCCCCAGGGGACAGAAGTCAAGTTCTTGGAGAAAAAAGAAAGCCCCATTTCGGACTTTTACTCTGTCAAGCTGGTCGTGATGCTTCCGGATAAAGAGATGCCCGCGGTCGTCTATGTAGACAACAAGGGAGAGAGAGTTTTCTTGGGAACTCTCTTCATCAACGGCGAGAATATAACCTTAAAAGAGGCAGGTCCTCCCAAACCGAGAAAAATAGATATGGGAATCTTGGACATGGAGAAATCCCCTTCTCTTGGAGATAAGGGGGCAAAGGTCGTTATTGTTGAGTTCTCGAATTTCCAATGCCCACACTGTATGGATTCGTGGATCAAGCTACAGAATCTTATCCAGAAGCATCCCAAAGAAATCAGGTACATCTTCAAACACTTCCCATTTCAACCCCAGGGAAAGACGTTTGAAATTTCAGAGATGGCTGCTGCAGCTCTGGACGTCAGCAATGAGGCATTCTGGCTTATCCATGATTTCTTTTTCAGCGATGAAGGCCAAGCTCTTGCAAAATTGGAGAAGGAAGCGATTAAACAGAAAGTTGAGCAGCTCCTAAAAGGAAAACGATACGATGTTCGAATGTTTCAATCCGCTCTTGAAACGGGAAAGGCGAGAAAAAGGGTTCTCGACGATATGGCTCTGGGGAACAAGATCCGGGTTACCGCTACCCCCACAAAAATCGTGAACGGGGATTTTATTGTTGGGTCTGTGCCTGAGAACACCCTGGAGCGATACTTGGTAAGATAACGCAAAACTGTCCTGTTGGAACAGGTAAGGGTCTCATGAGAATGATAGCCGTGGAAGCAGCCCCCGAAAGCTTGACCCGAGCGTACCCCGTCCCGCCTTAGCGGGATAGGCACGGTCCCTGCCTGCGGTAAGCAGGCACGGGGAGCTTCACTATGATAACTACTTGTAAGCAGAGCCCCTTGCGTGTATTGCTTTTATCCGGATGGTTTTTATCTCCTTATGGATCTCATAAAGAATCCTCAGGTTACCGAGCCTGTAGCGATACAAATCCTTAAGATCACCTTCCAATTTCTTGATATGAACATGGTAGTAAGGATCCTCTAAGATGGTATCGATGGCTGTAGTGATCCGGCCTCGCAGTTTTTCGTCGGCATTTCTGTAATACTTGGCTGCATTCTTGTGAAGGATTACCTTATACATTTTTCAGGTCATCCCATGACACATAAGAGTCTTTGACATGTGATGCCCAGTCCGAATCGGCCTGCCTGATTTGTCTCATCACTTTTTTGTCAGCCATAATTTCAAATGTCTCCCTCCAGGCCTCCATGTCCTCGGTTATCACCTCGTGAATGACGGACTTGAGTTCATCAACGGTCATCTCTGAAACCTTCTTGGCAGATGTCTTCATTCCAATAACCTCCTCTACTCCTCTTCGAATGCATAGTCTTAATACTCTGTCTATAGTTTACCAGTTATAGAGAAATACCTCAATGGTTAAGATTCAATTTCAAATTCTATTGTTTCGAGGTATTGTGGTCCGCAATCCGCAGTTTACAGATATTTTCCCAACCGATAAAACGGGCTCATGTTTAATCAGAAAATTGTGGCAGAGCAAAAATTCCACCTTTTTGGCCGGAGCATAGCCTATCCCGCCGGGGTGGAATAGGCACGGGCGGGGAGTTTCACATCGACGGTTTTGTCGTTCAACATAGAATTTGTCGAAAGCTTTCTAAATAACCGATACCAAGGAAAAAATTTATGTTTGGCATCTTCTCTTGTCGACATTTTCGTCGAGGAACTCCAAACCATTCCTTCAAAAATTAGTTTTGGAAACTACTTATAACAATTTGTAATCATAGCAGATTCTCCCACTCAAGAGCATTTCTGGAAACGCTGGCACAGATGTTGCTTTTTCTATTGGCAAGTTCAAACCCAGTTTTGAGGATCTTCGATGTCATATAGGTCAAAAATCATACTTTCCATTACCGCTATTCTCCTCCTACCGATTCTACTCGGTATGACCCCTCTAAACTTTGTTCAAAAAATTGGAGCCGGATGCCCCTTTTCTCAAACCAGGCAAACGCTGAAATACGATTTTTGTCTTTACAATTCAGTTATCTCTCAAGACGACCTCGGAATTGCAAATCTACCTTCAACGCTCTTTGATTCCGCATCCGTTCATTTACGCGGTCTCGAGGTTTTGAACTCTCACCCGATTACTTCCAATATTCCTCTAAGCGCAATACCTCTTCGCTGTTAATTCCCATCAGTAGTAACTCGTCTATTAAATTAATCGAAAAATTAAAAAAGCAAGCATTCTATCGAATCGACCATTTTGTCCTCAGAGGTCAAGAATATAGACTGAGGAAGCTGAAATCCAGAAGAAAGGAGGTGAATCTATATGAAAAAGAAAACCATTATAGGCTTAAGTCTGGTTTTGGCAGTCGCATTGACAGCGACTATCGCATTCGCCAGGGGACCTGGATTCGGTCACGGGTCCAGCATGGGACCAGCGTATGGGACCCCTGCTATCCCCAACCTGACGGCGGAGCAGTCTTCCAAGATACAGGCCCTTCAGAAAGCCAATCTGGATGAGATCACTCCTCTCCAGCAGGATCTTCTGAATAAGAAAACGGAGCTGCGGAGCCTCTGGCTGACTCAGAATCCGGATCAAGCCAAGATTACAGCCCTCCAAAAAGAGATCCTGAATCTTCAGTCGAAGCTTCAGGAGAAAGGGACCAATCTCAGCTTAGAAATCCGGAAAGTGCTAACACCTGAGCAGCAAGCTCAAATGGCAGCCTCTGGTCACAGCATGGGCCGTGGAATGGCCAAGATGGGCCGCATGGGCCGCTGGTAAATCGGACGGGCGGGGAAATTGCCCCGCCCATCTTCACCTAAACAATTAACCAATTTTTAGAACAGGAGGTAATTCCCATGAAAAAGACGATTGTTATGATGAGTTTAGTTTTGGCAGTGGCATTGGTGGCCTCGGTAGCATTGGCTGGCCCGTGGGGGGGCCGTTTTTATGGCATGGGGCCCATGGTCCCGAATCTAACCCCTGAGCAGTCACAACAAGTTCTGGCCCTTCAACAGGCCCATCTTGAAAAGATCACTCCAGTTCAGCAGGAACTCTTTTCAAAAAAGATGGAGCTTCGAGGCCTCTGGCTGAGTCAGAGTCAGGATCAGGCAAAGATCAGCGCCCTTCAGAAAGAGATTTTCGACCTTGTGGATCAACTCCAGCAAGATTCAGGCAACCTCAGGGCGGAAATGCTCAAGGTGATCACACCTTAATCTTAATGATGGAGGGGTAGGATCGCGAACTCTCTTTCCTGCCCCTCTTCTGTAACAAAAGAGGTGGGGCCATGAAAACCACGAAAATCCTGATTGTAGAGGATGACGTTTTCTCCAGGGGAGCCATGGAGAAAATTCTTGAAAGTTATCATTACGAAGCTTCTTCCTGCGGGACGGCAGAAGAGGCGGTAATCAAGTTAGAAGAGGAGTCTTTCGGAATCCTGATCACTGACCTCCAGATGCCGAGGATGGATGGACTTGAGTTGATCAAGGAGGCGAGGAAAATCCACCCGGCAATCTTAACCATATTAATGACCGGACTTGCAACGGAAGACATCAAACTCAAGGCTAAGGAGGAAGGAGTGAGTGGATTTTTCTCTAAGCCTATTGAGTGGGATGAACTCATTGCTTTACTGGGAGTCCTTACGAGAACGGGAAGGGGCAACAATCAGCATATCCAAAAGGGTAAGGGCAACAGAGGATATTCATCATTCCAGCGCGGAATCTTTATTATGCTCGTACTTTCTTTACTCTCTCTACTCGGCATTCAGTCATCAGAAGCCCAGGAGCGGTTTCCTAAATTGGGTAGGCCAAGCTTGAGGATGGACAGCCAGGAGCGATGCTGGAAATCATCATCCTTTGGCCTTACGGAAGAGCAAATAGGGGCACTCGGAAGCCTCCAGCGTGCCTATCAGGCAGAGGCAACGCCAAAATCTAGAGAACTTATGACGTTAAGAATTGAGTTGCAATGCTACGTCTCAGACAAAAACATCAAACCCCAAGATCTAATGGAACGTCATAAGAAATTGCTTTCGCTTCAGACGGAATTTGAAAGCCTGTCTTTTTCATACCAGATGAAAGCCCGTTCCGTATTGACAAAAGAGCAATTAGACAGGCTTCCACAGGATTGTTTACTCGATATGGGAGCAGGATATGGAACAGGGATGGGAATTGGCAGGGCCCCCCGGAGAGGAACACGTTGGTAATAAAAACCTATGAAAGGAGTAATAGAAATGGTTGTCTTTAAGAATCTTTCCCACAAACTTAAAAATGGGATGCTAAGAAACCAAATTGGCATCGTCTTATTGCTTGTTTCTCTATTGTTTGCATTCCAGAGCATTCAGCCATCTGATCTGAAAGCGGGTGAAGAATCGTTTACTTTGCAAAAGTGCATCGCGGTTGCCCTGGCCAACAACCCTGACATCGCTGCACGAAGATGGGAAGTGACACAAGCCGAGGCCCAAAAGGATGGTTCTCTGGGCGCTCGGTGGCCCAGTATCCGCGCCGTAGGTAGCTACAGCTATAATTATTTCGACGCCCAGCGTCTCATCCCTGCAAGGCAAAACGGAGAACCAGGGGTTTTTAGCGACAACATCACTTCCGCTGACCTGATATTATCCATGCCCCTTTTCACAGGGGGGCAGATTACCAACCGGATCGAAGCATCTGAGCTTTTTCGGGTCGCTGCAGAACACCGTTTGGTGAGGACAAGGGAGGAGTTGGTTTTCAATGTCACCAGTGTCTTCAATGCCATCCTCGGCCAGGAGAAGGTGGTCGATTCTCTCCAATTTTCGATAGATGTTCTCAAACAACAGAGCGGCAGGATCAAAGACCTCATCAGCGTCCAGAAGGGGACTAAAGTAGATTTGCTCCGGACGGAGGTTCGCTTGGCAACCGTGGAGCAGCGTCTGTTACAGGAGAAAAATGCCCTGCTGATCCAGCAGAGGGTCCTTGATAACTTGATGGGAGTCAAGGAAAGAGAAAAGCCCATCCTCATCGAAGGCCAACTGATCTTAATTCCCCTCGATGTTAACGCGGAAGCGGTTCTTCCGGGTGCTCTTGGCAAGAGGGAAGATTATTCGGCCACGAAATCGGAAATGGAAGCTCAGGAGCGAAGGGTGGAAGTAGCCAGGGGAGGTCACTGGCCCACCCTTTCCTTAAAGGGTTATTACGGGTGGCGGTACGCCCCATCGCCCATTTCAACCATTATACCCAGTGATGTCCAGGGAATGGATAATCCTCATGCGGTTGGATCCGTTGGCTTATTCGTTGATATTCCCCTCTTTGAAGGAGGCCAAATTGATGCCCGGGTCCGGGAGGAGCAAGCGAAGCTCGAAGCTCAGCGGGAGCGCTTGAGAAAACTCGCCTTGCAAATACGACTTGAGATCGAGACGGCCGCCGCCAACGTTAATTCCATCCGGCAGAGAATCATCACCACTGAAAAATCTATCGAACAGGCAATAGAGAGTTTCGATATCGAAAAGGAGAAGTACGCGTTGGGTAAGAGCACAATTACCGATGTGCTGGACATACAAGGAGCCTTACTTGAAACACAAAGCATCTATTATCGGGCCCTGGCTGATCATGAAACAGCAAAAGCCCAATTACGTTTGGCGACAGGAGAGAAATTATGAGACGCATCATACCCATTTCCACGCTCACGATTATTCTGTTTGTATCCGTCATGATCGGATGCAGTAAAGACCCTGCCTCAAAACCTTCCTCCCCTGCGGATAAGATCCAACCTGTGACAGTGAAGGTGGAGCAGGTGAGGCCGCAACCCATTTCCAAAGTCTATGAGACTACAGGCGACATTGTCGCGACGAAAAAAGTCACCCTCGGAGCGACCATTGATGGGCCAATCGTCTTTTGTCCCTGGCATGAAGGCGATTGGGTTCAAGCGGGCCAGAAGGTGGTTGAAATCGATCGTCCTCTGTACCGAGAGGACGTAGCCAGTGCAAGGGCTGCTCTGTCGGTTGCCCGGGCGAAACTTGAAGACCTCAAGGCCGGGGCTCGGCCGCAAGAGATTGCTCAAGCCAAAGAGACCGTCAAAAAGCTCACGGAGGCTGTGGCTTTCGCGGGAAGAGACCAGGAGAGGATCGAACAACTGGTAGAACGGGGAGGTCTTCCCGGCGAAGCTGTGGAGAAAGCTAAAGTGACTCTTGTTGATTTGAAAAGCCAGCTTGCTTCAGCGGAGCAACGGCTGGACATGCTCGAATCAGGGCCAACGAAGACGGCAGTCGCCATTCAGGAGGCCCTGGTCCAGGAGGCCGAGGGAAAACTTAAATGGGCGCAGGTGAAAGTCGCCGAAGGCACCATCATTGCTCCTTTCACGGGTATCGTTTCGAAGGTGTACGTTGCGCCCGGAGACTTGGCCGGCCCCAAATCCCCTCTCATAGAGCTTCTGGATCCCTCTTCTTTTTTGCTACGGTTTACGATGCCCGAGGCCATCGCCGGAGCACATGCCCTCGACCCTAAAACCCTATGCGATTCTTGCCCGGTTCTTGTAACCCTCGATGCCTACCCCGGCAAAACCTACCGGGCCAAGATTGCGAGGGTTTATCCCGAGATTGACCGCCAGACCCGACATCGGATCGTCGAAGCCAAAATTCTTGAAAAGGTCAATCTTGCTTCGGGAATGTTTTCCCGGATCAAGGTTACGGTGCAAAATGTTCCGGATGCCCTTAGCGTTCCCACAGACGCGGTGATTACCACCCTAAGTGGTGATCAAGCCGTCGTGATCGTCAAGGAAGGTAAGGCCGTTCGAGTGAAAGTATCGACCGGAATTGTCCAGGGAGATCGCGCCCAAATCCTGAGCGGCATTCAACCCGGTGACCAGGTGATCGTACTTGGACAGAAAACGGTGAAAGATGGGGCTTCCGTGAAAATTGTCGATGGGGGAAAATCCGCTCCTGGGGAGGGAAATCAAGAAGGCGGGACGAGCTCTGAGGAGAAGGTCCCGGCCCAGAAGGGAGGAGGCCAGTTATGAAGATTACCGCTGTCTCCGTCAAAAGAAAGCTGGCCCTGAGCCTGATCATCGTTCCGCTCGTTGTCATGGGAGTCTATGGAATTTACCGGCTTCCTGTCGATTTCCTACCGGACATCACCTATCCTTTGGTCAAAGTTATTATCTACTGGCGAGGGGCGACACCTGAGGAGATCAACACGAGCATCGCGGACCCGATTGAGCGTCAAATCGCTACGGTCGATGGCTTGGATTATATGGAATCTTCCTCCATCGAAGGCATGTATTACCTGCAGGCGAATTTCCAATATGGGATGAACATCGATGTGGCCTACCAGGATGTCCTGGCCGCGATGGCTCGTGCCATCCGGAAACTCCCCAAAGACATTGACGCGCCGATTGTTTTTAAAGCTGACCCAACGCAAATATCGATGGTGGATCTAGTGATTAGGTCCGATTCATGGAATCTGGTGGCACTCCGCACCTGGGCGGATACCTGGTTAAATGACGAGCTGAAGACAGTTCCCGGTGTAGCCGGAACAGAAGTAATGGGGGGCTTGAAGCGCGAGATTCGCGTCCACCTGGACCCCGAATCTCTTGAAAAATACGGCCTGTCGTTGCCCAAGGTGGCAAATCGTCTGAATCAGGAGAATATCGAGCAGTTCGCGGGCCGGATCACCTCAGGGCCCGAGGAGGTTATCACCCGGACCATGGGCGAATACGAGAACCTCGATGAGATCAAAGAGGTTATATTGACCAAGAATGAGAAGGGGAACGTGTTGGTCCGTGATATCGGCAATGTCGTGGACCATTTCGAAGAGGTCCGGGTCATCACCCGTTTTGACGGAAAACCCTCTGTGAAGGTCATGGTATTCAAAGAGGCAGGTGCAAACACGATGGAAGTGGCCAAAGCGGTTGCGAACCGGATTCAAACCCTTCGCCCTTCCCTCCCGGGGGGGATTCAAGTAGATATGGTCGAGAATCAGGCCGATTATATCGAGGCCGCAGTGACGGGGGTCAGAAATACGGTCTTGGAAGCGATCGGGCTGGTCATGCTGGTCATTTACCTTTTCCTGGGGAGCTGGAGACAGGTTCTAGTGATGTTATTGGCTCTGCCGGTGACCCTGATCATCAATTTCGGAATTATGAAGCTCCTGGGTTTCTCGATCAATATTTTTTCGCTGAGCGGTCTGGTGGTGGCCATCGGCGTCATTCTGGACAATTCGATCGTGGTTCTGGAAAATATCACCCGTTTAAGGCACGAAAATCAGGACGAACCTATGGAGACGCTGGTTATCTCGGGAAGCCAGCAGGTGGGACCAGCCGTGGCTGCAGCTACTTTTTCCTTCTTCACCCTCTTTCTTCCGTTCCTTCTCGTTCCCGGATTGACAAGCTTGCTTTTTAAAGAACTGATCCTTATCGTTGCCAGCATCGTTCTAATCAGTCTACTCGTGGCCATTACCATGACTCCCATGCTGACGGACCTTCTCCTCGGCAAGATCCCCAAGGACCGAAGAAAAAGTCGGTTTGAGTCCTTCTTTGATCGGCTCTCTGATCTTTATGGAGAATCCTTGGGTTGGGCCCTTAAGCGCAAATGGATGGTGGCAGGGGCATTTGTCACAATCTTCATCCTTGCAGGTCTGCTTTCCGGTCGTCTCGGCAGTGAATTTCTGCCCCGGATCGACGATGGGCGGATCATGGTGAAGGTGAAGCTACCCACCGGCACATCCGTCAAACAAACGGATGAGGCTTTGAGTCAGCTTGAAGCGAAGCTTTCGGGTGACCCGCTCATCCAGAGTATGTTTACCCTCGTGGGAGGAAATATTCAGGGAACCAATGTATATGAAATCGCCAATGAGGGGGAGGTCGACCTTCAGCTTGTCCCCCGTCACGAACGGAACCTGACCACCGATGATTTCATGAAAAGGATTCGACCCCTCGTTTCGCAGGTTCAGATCCCCGGCGGCAAAGTGATGGTTGTACAAATGAAAACGAGAGGATTTCGCAAGCTTGGCACCGGTGATGTCGAGGTCGAGATCAAAGGACCGGAGATCGATCAGCTCTTTAGCCTCGCGCGTCAGGTTTCAAGCACGATGAATGAAATGAAGCATTTCACAAATGTTTATATGGGGATGGATCTAAGCAAGCCCGAGTATCAGGTAAAAATCGACCGGGCGAGAGCGGGGGAAATGGGCGTGTCGGTCTCTGATGTGGCCACGGCCCTGCGTTCTCTCATCACGGGAGCTGTAGCAACCCGATTCAAGGAAGGGGATGAGTATTACAATATCCGGGTCATGGTCAGCGAAAAAGAGTTGAAATCCCTGCAAAACGTGCAGGATCTTCCCATTATGTATACCACCGGGGGTTTCCTGAGGCTTCGGGATGTAGCAGAAGTTGTTCCCGCTACAGGGCCGGTGGAGATTGTCCGCCTAGACCAGGTCAAAACCGTCAGGGTCATCAGCGATGCCTCAGGGGTCAGCGTGGGGAGGGCGCTTGAGGAATTAAGAGAGGGTCTCAAGAAGGTGGGTCTCCCCGTGGGATATGCGATTTCCTTTGGTGGACAGGCTCAAATGATGGCCGATATGCAGAAAGAGCTTCTCGCCATATTTGGGTTTTCCGTTTTTTTCACTTTCGCCCTGCTCGGAATTCAATTCAATAGTCTGAAACTTCCGGGTTTGATCATTGGCGTCCTGCCCGTGTGTCTCTCTGGAGCGATCTTCCTTCTGCTCGTGACCGGATTACCCTTAGGTGCTACGGTGATCATTGGCGTCATGCTGGTTGTGGCCGCCACTGTCAATGGCGGTGTCTTGCTCTTGACCTTTGCTGAAGAATTCCGGAAATCGGGCCAATGGTCCCCTAGCCAAGCTATTCTCAATGCAGCCAAAATCCGGCTTCGGCCCTGCCTGATGGTCTCCCTGCTGATTCTTATGAGCATGATTCCTTTAGCGCTGAAAATTGAAGAAGGAAGCGACATGCTCCAGCCCATGGCCGTGGCCGCCATCGGCGGCATCTTTGTGGAGATCCTTGTGGTTCTTTTCTTGGTGCCTTCTCTGTATGTAATCTTTACGAAGGAAAAAATGGAAAATGGACTGTCCATTGGTAAAAAAGTTAAGGCCTTCCTTCTTCAATTCTTCCGGGCGTTCCGAAACAAAAATGAATCGGCCAAAAAGGAGGATTAAATCCATGAAGACTTTTTTTCGCTGGGGATTGATAGTTGCAGGAATTTTGGTACTCGTCGGGACGATTTACAAAGTCTTTTTCCATATCTGGCCATTCTATCCCATGGGGGGCTGGAGATTCCACTCTTTCGGGCCAAGGATGTGGCCTGTCTTCCCTCTTGTCGGGATGTTGATCCTGGTGGTGGCAGGAATCTTGGTCGCTAAATACTTTTTCCAGGCTTTGAGGGACTCTTCAATATCCAGAAAAGACGAGTTAACCTTTTGTCCCTATTGTAGCAAAGAGCTCAAGCAGGGCAGAGCTATTCCCGAGGCTCAGGTTGAGAAATTGTAATGAAGGAGAGAAAGATGAACCCATGCCCAATTCGGCCTGGTCGGAGGAAAAGGGACCGACTTCGTCGAAAAACCGAACGATTACAGGATCGAATTGAGGGTAAGGTACTATTTTTAAATTCTAAGAGGATAAAAGGAAAGGAGGGTGTTCCGAGGAGGTGATGTTGAAAGCTGTGCTTGAGTGATAGATGATGTTGAGATCAATAAGTGAGTCAAATAAGGTCAAAGCATTGACGAATATCTGCCGCAGCAGGAAAGGAGGTACAAAGATGAAGAGAGAAGTTTTCTGTCGTGGATTATTGTTCCTGGTTATTTTAATCGGGTTTTTCGCACTGCCGGGCATCACCTTCCCCAAGGGACCGGTGGAAACATGGGAGATCATTAATCCTGAGGGGGTAATAAAGATCCAGGAAATGAAGATCAACCCTCATCCTTCCACATTGGAGGGAAAAACGGTGATGCTTCGTTGGAATGGGAAACACAACGGAGATAAATTTCTGGACAGGGTGGCAGAGCTGCTTGCCGAAAAAGCAAAAGACGTAAAAATCATCAAGTCCTGGGAGGTTGCACCCGATACAGTAGATCCCATTAGTGGAAGTCAGGAGAGGAGCCTGGATTTAATGAAAAAGTTGGCTGCTTTTAAGCCTGACCTTGTGATTGGCTCGCAGGCTGATTGAGGGGCTTGCACGTCATGGCTGGTAGTTGACCAGCTTAATCTAGAAAAAATGGGAATTCCTACAATTACCATTGCAACAACGGAATTTGTGTCGTTGGCAAAAGACACAGCACTAAGCCAAGGTGTGGTGGATGGACCCTTCGTCGTCGTATCCCATCCGATGGGAATGATCCCCATGGATGAGATTCGAAAAAAAGCTGATGACGCTTTCCCCGAGATCCTTAAAGCTGCAACCGAGTGGAAGCCTGTGGCCAAGTTACCGCCTATGAGACCAGCCTACCCTGCAGAAAGACTAAAACTTGAAGCCAGTATTGAAGATATAAACGACATCTTCTTAGAGAAAGGCTGGTCAATAGGTCTTCCAACTGTCCCTCCCACTCCGGAAAGAGTGGCGGAGATGTTAAAGGGCACAAATCGCAAGTCCGATGAAATTCTGGGAATGGTTCCCCCAAGAATGGGTGTCCTCACAGTAGAGATGGTAGCTACTTATGCCGTGATGGCCGGCTGCAAGCCTCAATATATGCCAGTGCTGATCGCAGCTCTTGAAGCCCTCTTGGACCCCAAGGCCAACTGGCGGGGGGTGACAACGACGACCGCCACGAGTTCATTTCTTGTCATTGTGAATGGACCGATTGTTGACGAAATTGGCATTGCATCCAGACAGGGAGCAGCAGGCTCAGGCCATCATGCTAATGCCTCCATTGGTTATGCCATCAACCTAATTGCGGATATACTGGGAGGGTCGAGACCTCCGTCCCCGGACAAATCCACTCTTGGAGGACCGGCGGATTTCGTCTGCTGGATCTTCGGGGAGAATGAAGATGGACTGCCCAAAGGTTGGGAACCGTTCCACGTAGATAGGGGTTTTACGAAGACGGACAGTGTAGTTACTGTGATGGGCATTTACCCGCCCGTTGATAACATTGATCATTGGAGCGTCACACCCGAGGAACACGTAAACTGGTGGGCCCATCTTGTGACGCCTCTGCTAAGCATTGGTGGTCCTGCCTGGATAACTCAGATGGACCAGCCGCACATTGTGGGCCTGGGTCCAGAGCATGCCCAGTTATTGGCAGGAGCAGGCTGGACAAAGGAGAGATTCAGAAAAGCCTTCTGGGAAAAGGCCCGAATTCCACTCTCTGCGTGGCCAAAAGGCTCTCCTAACACAGACCTCCTCATTAAGAAGTTTGGACCTGTAACCCCAGATACTCTGATACCCATTACCTTCAGGCCGGAAGAATTTCAGGTATTAATTGCCGGGGGGGCCGGAAAACACTCTCACTTCTTTGCTCCGTTCCCAGGGTGTTTCCCGGTGAGCAGACTCGTGAGGAAGTAATATGGATACACTGTGCAGCCAACGGATTAACATAGGAGGCACGAATGAAGAACTTCACTAAACTTAAAGCTGTTTTGGTGATCTGCATTGCTATGCTATTAGAAGCATGTGCGTCTGTACCTACGCAACCGAAGATTTGTGAACCGACTGACAGCATCCCGCGCATCACTGCTCAGGAGTTGAAGAAATTGATGGACGACAGTGCCGATATCGTTGTAGTGGATACTTTATATCCATACTGGTACAGGAAGGAGCATATTAAAGGTGCTATCAATTTCCCTTGGGTGGAAACCATTAAAGAGCCTCTAATCCTTCCTCGCAACAAATTGCTTGTCCTCTACTGTGATTGCGAATGCGAAGAGACTTCAGCCGATGTGGGTGTGCAACTTGTGAGGGATTGGGGATACAAAAATGTCAAGGTTCTCCAAGGAGGCTGGGCCGAGTGGGTAAAATTGGGTTACCCCACAGAAAAAGGCGAGGGGAAGAGATGAACAAAAGACGTTCTTGATTCGTCTCTTGAGGAAAAGTTTAGAATACCCACTTTTTTATCAGAAAGGAGTTAGGTGATGAACCGAAAAATGATTATCTACTTCATATTCATCCTGTTCTTGGGAATATTCTTAGGCGGATGTACGAGTGTCGGAGTGGAAATACGAGAGGGCCAATTGATATCTCAAAAACCGCCCTTTAGTTGTCCCTTGCCATCGGAGTTTCGTTTGGTACATTCCTTTGAAAACCCGGGGGAGAATTCGAATACCCGAGCCTATATTTACATCAAAGAAAAGGATAAACAGATCGAAGAAATGCTTATCGTTCAGATAGCCGATCGAACCAATCCAGAATCTGGGCCGATTACGGCGCCTTCCCTGAAACCCTATGGAGAGGAAAATATGTATTTAAAAGATAAAATCATAAGGGGAGAAGTAGAAGGAGACTATCTGATTCAAATCATGGCCTGGAACCCACAGGCTTCTTCTCTTCAACCTGTTGTGGAGAAAGGCTTCATCATTCCATCTCACCTTGCTCTGCAGGGGCAATTTCAATTTATCTACCAAAAAGAGCACGCGGTTTCCATCCGCTATTCTAAGGATGTCCATTCCTTTGGCCTGCAGCTTTCGGAGGAGGGAGGGAAATGGGTCAGAGATTCAATCTCCGGGAACGAAAAACAGGCTTATGAGGTTTTCAAGGAAAGTTTCCTGAAAATGGTCAATTCCATCTATTTAAGAAAACCTTAGCGAGGCCTCTATTCTTAATATTTCAATGAGATGGCCATGTCGCTGCGCCCCTCGCCATGACTCGGAAAGTGCTTTTTCAGAGATCCCGAAGGGGGGCTGGTTGCGATGGTTGGAGTTTAAATACCCCATCGCAAAAGGGAGGTTAATTGAAAACCAAAATTCCTTTCCAATTTAAGGAGGTAAAGAAGATCATGAAAAAAATTCTCTTGTTTCTCTTGTTGGTTATTCTTCTGGCCGGCTGTGCTGGAATTCCGGTCCGGGATGCCGTTAAAGTCGATATGAGCGTGCCCGTAGGTAATATCCACGGGAACCAGTTTATCGGGGTCCGATACCCCTTTAAGGTCTCCGCCCCTCCCAACTGGAAGGTAACGACCGAGTACCCGGAGTTTATGTTGGGATTAGGATTTGGAGAAGAGGGGTTGAAAGAGTCGGAAGTTTTCATTTTTAATCCGGCTACGCAATCGAACCTCCAGATCGATTTCACCCCGGCCGGGCGATACTCCAGATTCAATCAAGAAACTATCGAGTGGCTGACCACCGCTGCGGCTGGAAGTCTCAAGGAAGAATTGCAAGAAGAGTTTGGAAAAGAGGCCCACGTTGCGATTTCCTCTACTGAACCTTACTCTTTGAAAGGTGTCCCCTATGCGGCGAAGAATTTTGCGACCTATTACCGAAAAGGAATGAAAACAGAACATGGGTGGGTATACGCTTTTGCTGAACCTTACCAGATATTCGTTATTTATGTGGTTTTGGAAAAGGAAGGAATAAACGATCAGCAGGATATCAAGACCATTCTCGATTCTTTCGAAGTCATCCCGAAACAATAGAATGCCTGGCTTCTTCCCCTTTAGGAAAGAAAGGGATGTCGGCTAAAAACCCGTGAGCAACACTGTGACAAGCTCTGTCAATTCTACCTTCACAAGCCGGCGGTGGGGACGGCATCTGACGGCAATTCTAATCATTGTCGCCTTCTTCTCATCATCTGGTTCGGTATCCGCAGCACGGTCTCAGCGGTCCGTGTCTCGCGCACCGGTCTGCAACCATGGGTAACCGATGCTGAGGCGATCCGCGGCTGGAGTTGACTGGAGGGGAAAAATGAATCCGTGCCCAAGGTACGAAAAATCATTGATCCTTCATTCCTATCAGGAATTAGGAAGGAAAAGAGTTATCACGCTTCAAAGGCACGTCACTCAATGCGGGAGATGCCGCGGATATTTGGATGAATTAACCCATGTCTTCCAGGCCATTGAAAACCATTCTGGATCTTCTCATGATTTGTTCTTGGGTATTCAATGGTAAATAAGATAGAATAATGGAAATGTCATCACAAATTACCTCAAATAAGTTTCGTCGGTGGTCCAAAGAGATAAGCCACGCTGTTACGGTTTTGATTCTTACGATTTGCCTTTCCGTCTTTTTAGGAGACTTCACTTTTCTTAAGGGTTCCGAAGCAATCTACAAAGGCCTCTTCAGGTTCTTTCGGATTACGCTTCTTCTTTGTCTCCCTCTTTATCTGCTGTTTCCTATTTTTAGGGGTCTTGGCAGGGCAGTCCAGAGGAAAGAGGAAGCCTTTTTTCAAGTGAAGGAAAAACAGGATCTCGAGATTCACCCCGTGAAGCACTGGCTCTTACGTCCCTTTCAGGGGATTGGCATCGGCCTTCTCTTCGGGATGAAGCTCCTCGCAGTACTTCAGGTGATGACAGGCGAAACGGCCACAGCCTCATTATTGATTCCTACAGGGCAGTTTCAACTTGGGCGATTCCTTATCGTCACGGGAATCACAATCGTGATCTCTCTTCTTCTGTCCTCCCTCTGGACTCTGGATGATATGGGCATCCGATATTTCAACCGGAAGAGTCACGAAGTCAGAATGATTGGGAAATATGCCGGAACTCTCATGCCGGTTCTCTTTGGATTTTACGGAGTATTCGGTCTCTTCAGTCAGTTTCAGAGGACAGAAGCTCTTGTATATCTATTTCAGATCGTTCTGATTCTTTACCCACCCTTTGCTGTCTTCGCGGTTTTTCATACCCATTTTCTTCAAAAAAGAGGAGAAACCATTCTCCGTAGACTCTTAAATAGGAAAGGAAATGCTACTGATGAAGAAGACTGCTCCCCGACCAGAAATATCAGTGAAAAGTGAACCACAAACCCTTCATGTAGGGGTGAGCAAAAACAAGGTCATCTTGATTGCATTCGTTTGCGTTTTGGTTGGATTCATCCTGGGAGCAACGGTGGCCATCTTGAAGACGAGTAGGCAATCAAAGGTGATCGCTTCAGCAGGGCAGTCTCAGAAAGAAAACCCAGCCAATGATGAAGAAAACATTCGATTAGCCCAAGCAATCCTTGAGAAAGATCCCCGTGATCTTCAGGCCCTGATCAGCTTAGGCAATGCGTATTTTGATACGAATCGATATCAGGAAGCGATAGATGCCTATTCCAAAGCGCTCGCCATCGACCCGAAGAATCCGGATGTGAGGACCGATATGGGAATCATGTATCGGAGGTTGGGGCAATTTGATAAAGCCCTTGAGGCCTTCCGTCAGGCCGCCCAGGATCAACCCCTGCACGTCAACAGTCGATTCAATCTGGGGATTGTTCTGAAGTACGACAAGGAAGACTTTAAGGGCGCAATTCAGGCGTGGGAAGAGTTTTTGAAGCTCGAAGACTTATTGGATCCTGATGACGAGTGGCCCATCATGGTGAAGCAGGAGATCGAATCCATGAAGGTGGCACTTAATAAAAGGTGAGAAACGACCGAAAATTGGAGATTTATGAACAGGGCTCACAAAATTCTAAAATTCCTGTCCTCGCTGGAAAAGATAAGAATGGAAGAAAGGAGGAAATTATGGGACTTGTAATGGCTGAGAATATTACCAAGATTTACAGTGTCGTGGCAACCAAGGTGAGTAAAGATTACACGGCAGGCGAGATTGCGATCAGGGCACTGAATGAGGTGAGTTTTGAAGTCGAACCCGCCTCATTTGTTTCCTTTGTCGGTCCATCAGGGAGCGGCAAGACAACGCTTCTCAATTTGATTGGGTGTCTCGATAAACCCACTGAGGGAAAACTGGAGGTTGCAGGCACCGATGTGCTGCATCTGGACAGGAAGCAGAGTGCTTCTTTCCGGGGTAATAACATTGGGTTCATCTTTCAGGACTTCAATCTCATTCCGGTTCTTACGGTTTATGAGAATATCGAGTATCCCCTTCTCATGGTTCAAAATGTTCCCGGGGGAGAGAGAAAAAAGCGAATTCTGACCATGTTGGAGGCCGTTGGGATGGTTGACCAAAAAGACAAATTTCCTGACCAGATCTCCGGTGGACAGAAACAGAGGGTGGCCATTGCCAGGGCCCTAGTCACAAATCCGAAACTGGTCCTTGCTGATGAGCCGACTGCCAATCTCGATCATAAAACGGCATTCCTGATCCTTGACTCGATGAAAAAGATGAGGGATGAGTTTCAGACTACCTTCCTCTTCTCCACCCATGACCAGAAAATCGTAGGAGAGGCCGAGATCGTGTACACCCTGGAGGATGGGCAATTGACTGGGAAACAGGCCAAAGGAGGAAAGAAAAATGGGTAATCTATTTAAAATCGCTTTCAGGAATCTCCTGAGATATAAGAGAAGAACGCTGCTTACAGCCTCTCTTGTGACGATTGGGGTTGTTTTCGTTCTCCTCTTCATTTCGATAAGCGGTTCTTTCAAGAACATGATGATCGGACAGATGACCGATTCGATGCTGGGGCATCTCCAGGTTCACCGGAAGGGTTATCTTGTCTCTATTGATAGCCTCCCCATCAACATGAATCTTAAGGTGCAGGCTTATAAAAAATTGGAGGGGATCCTCAAGCAGGAGGCGGAGGTTGAGGCCTTCTCTCCAAGAATCAAATTCGGAGGAATGTTCAGCACCTTCGTGGAGACAACCAACATCAGGCTGAACGGTATCTATCCAGACCGGGAATTAAAAACTGTTCCACTTCTTCCTTCAAGGCTAATGAATGGAGGGAACAAAACTCTTGAAAAGGGAGAAATCTGGGTGCCTGATCTTATGTCAAAGAGCATGGGAGTAAAGATCGGCGATACGGTGGTTATTATTGCCACGAACAAGGACGGCTCCGTCAATGGAAAACAGTTTAGAGTCTCCGGCGTCCTTGAAAGTGCCACCGGGCCGGGGGGGAGAGATGGCTATATTCATATTGAAGATGCGATAGAGGTCTTAAGGATGGAGGAAATGGAGGTGAGTGAGGTGGCCATCCGGCTCAAAGATTTCAGCCGCCTCCACAGCTTCAAAGACAAACTCGAAGGGCTTCTTTCCGGAGAGTTAAACAAACAAGGAATGCCGATTTACGAAGTCCACACCTGGGAAACACTCTCTCCTTTCTATAACATCGCAAGAATGATAGACATGATGGCCCTCTTTATTAAATTGATGCTGGTTGCCATTGTCTTAGTCAGCATCATGAATGTCATGATCATGGCGGTCTATGAACGGGTCAGGGAGATCGGAACGATTGCCGCCATCGGAACGCTTCCGGGAAAGATCCTTTCCATGTTCATTATGGAAGGATTTTCTCTCGGGTTGCTGGGAGTGATAGCTGGAAATGTTCTTGGAATGATCATCATCACGATCGTCAACCTTTCAAAAATCACTTTCAGCTTCGGAAGGCAGACCGGCTTGATTCTATCGGCAAAGGTTGTCCCGATGGATATGGTGGTGATCTCTCTCATCGTTATTCTTATATCCGTGATCGCCAGTCTTCAGCCAGCCCTTAAGGCCTCGAGGATGGAACCGATTAAGGCGCTGAGACATGTATAGAAAAAGGTTGGAGGTTTGAGGTGGGAGGTCGGAGGCAAATAACGAACAACAAACATGGTTCTTGATTCTAACCTTTCACCTTGAACGTTAAACCTTAGACCCAACGCGACGAAAGAGAGGTTGAATATGAAGAAAATTCTGATGTGTTTGTTTGCTCTACTCGTTGCCGCTCCAGCCTATGCCATCGACGGCGACGAGCTTTTGAAACAGATTGACCGAAATCTCAACCCCGAATCTTATGAGATGTACCGGAAACTCATCAATATTGAGCCGGATGGACGAAAGAAAGAATATACCCTCTTTTCGGTGAAGAAGGGGGATGACAAAGTGGTCGCCTTATTCCTTGCTCCGGCCAGCGAAAAGGGAAGAAGCACCTTAAGACTCGGGGACAATATGTGGCTTTACATTCCTAATGTGGGGAAACCGGTTCGGATCACGAGCCTTCAATCCGTCGTGGGAGGAGTTTTCAATAACTCGGATATCCTGCAGCTGGACTATGCAGCGGAATACGATGTGGAAAAGATTGAGGAAACGGGGAATGAATATCTCTTGCATCTCAAAGCAAAGACGAAGACGGTTGCCTATGACAGGATCAAGCTATGGGCAGACAAGAATAAGAAGTTGCCAACAAAGATCGAATGCTTGACGGAAGCCTCCATGCTCATCAAAACACTCTATTTTAAAGAGGTTAAGGATTTCGGAGGCGGCATCGTCAGGCCCTCGGTCATTGAAACAGACAGCCCTCTGTACAAAGGCTATAAATCAATCTTTATCTTCGCCAATATCAAGCAGAGAGATTTCAAGGACGAAGTCTTCACCCTGACCTTTATGCCCAAGATGGAGTCTTTGAGAAAATAGAAACCGCTTTAACAAAGGGCTTCCGGTGACAATTCGGAAAATGGTAGAGGAAGAGCCATGAGCAAGTTTCAAACTCTTTTGGCCGTTCTGGTTGCCCTTTTAATCTCTTCAGTCTCATTTGCGGATGAAGAGTATAAATTCGATATTTCAGAAATCGAGAAGAAGCCCTATCATATCGGGGGGTATATTGAATTCAGACCAGCCATTTTCTGGCTGGACAAAGATGCTGCTCTGTATAAACTCAGATTTTTTAATCAGGATGAAGGAACTACGACTGAAGAATACAACGGAAACATCCAGCTCGAAGGGAGCTATGAAAAGGGGATTACCCGTCTTTTCGTCCTGGTGAATGGGGATCTGACGTACAGTTACCAGGGCTGGTCCGATAGCTTGGATCTATATGAAGGGACCTTATCCCTGAAGCCTTCAAGCTCACTGGCGATTGACGTGGGCAAGGA
>Ga0315282_10001436_pt1 | contig 44856 bp, 47 predicted proteins | sample YL17G07_20_MG_FD_203693 | JGI IMG/M metagenome (GOLD analysis project Ga0315282, IMG submission 203693) | Sediment microbial communities from Yellowstone Lake, YNP, Wyoming, USA - YL17G07_20 | ecosystem: Environmental > Aquatic > Freshwater > Lake > Sediment | place: USA: Wyoming | collected... | reverse complement strand
CGAAGTGATCAAATTCCTCAAAAAATCTGGTGTAGATTTTCATGTGAGAGATGTTGTTCTCACGCCGGATGACCGGATGGTCCTACGGTAAGTGAACGGGTGCTAAATATTTTTGTCCCAAAGCCCGATTCAGACGGGCCGCTACAGTACGAAAACACGTTTGAAAATGGTTACACAAAGGTAGAATTTTTCTTCAGGAGCACGTTGAGCTCTGGAGACAGAAGTACCGTGACAATACAGTTCACGAAAGGAGTGGGGCCGGCTCAGGATGGGGAGCTATACGCAATCGGTTACCAGTGGACCTGGGCTCCAGTCCTCACCCGCGTCGTTATGAAACTGCCGAAAAACAGTGAACTTCTGGACACGAGCGAAAATTCGACATCTGTCTACACGGAAAATGGGGCCCTGATGGTGAAGTGGGTCAAAGTCATGGAAAATAGCTTTGGGACGGACGTGGGGTTCAGGCTCCTCTCCGCGCCGCCCGCTGACAACCAAGAGAACATGGAAACAGTCCCACCTCAACCTGAGAGTTCTGATGTATCCCTCTACGTTACTGCAATTGCCCTCGCGTTCCTGTTTGCTGGGGCGATTATCGTGATAGCCCGCCCCAAGAAACCTCGCCAGCCCAAGGCCATCGAACCAAAAGCGCCATTGCCAAAGTTGGATATCGATAAAATCCTACAGCTGCTCTCGGACAACGAGCGGGCGGTGGTCAATCTCCTTCTCAAGCAGGACAACGTTGCCCAGAAAATTTTGTGCGAGAAAACTGGGACTCCAAAGGCCACGATGTCGCGGACGGTGAAGAACTTGGAATCAAAGAAACTAGTGAAATCGGTTGGCGTTGGCGCCTGGAAGAGAGTGCGCCTTACGAGGTGGGTGAAGCAGTGGAAAGAACAACCGCGGGGGTCTTCAACGCCGGGATCTAACCAGAAGAAGTAAAAAGACTCAAGGGATTATCTCGCACCCGTTGTATCTCATAAACTCGAAATCCTTCTGATCAACCATTCCCTCCCCAATCAACTTCCTGATCCTCGGCAGCTCTTTTTCAACAGAGTTTATCAGGTTCCAAACGGTCCCGCATACAACCTTGTACGCGTCTGGACTCCACCTTCTGATAACGTTCGTGTAAAGGCAACGGCCACCGCAGATGCCAAACTTCTCGCAGCTTGGACATGGCTCTTCAATAGAAACTTTCCTCAACTCCAGCGGGTTTGCGCTGCTTATGTGGCCCATGTAAAACTTTTTCAACCCCCACATGACCGGGCATGGGACTATTTGGCCATCCGTCTGGACTGCGTAATTTATCCACCCTGCGCCGCAGCGGAGAAGGCTTCCCTCACCAAACAAGAGGGACCGGGCTATCCCTAAGAACGGGTAAATTTTCAAAACTTCGCCATCGCGCTCCATGCTGTCCACCCAGAACTTAACGAGCTTGCTGACTCCCGGGTTGTAACTCTCCTCGGCCCATTTCTTGAAATCTCTGCCTCCAAAGTCGTCCCAAAACCCGGCGTTGAGCTGCCAGTGGACAGAGAAAAAGCTGAACTCGTCGTTGTCCAGCAGCCACCTGACCTGCTTGTGGATGTCCGTCTGCTCCATCACGGTCATCCTGGCAATAATTTCCCCTTTGAACCCTCCCTTTTTCACTTGCTTCAGGTTCTCCACGACTTTCCTGAAGGTTCCCTCTCCCCTGTAAATGTCCGTCAGCGCCTCATCACCATCAACTGAAACTGCAATCGTGTGCAACCTGTTGATGTACTCTGGCTTCAAGCGGTCAAGAAGCATGCCGTTTGTTTGGACCAGGAAATGCTCTGCTTTAACCCCGTCCATTATTCTTTTGATTTCCTCCGCGCAAAGTAGGGGCTCGCCGCCGTAAAAAATCAGGGCACAGTCCGGGTCCTGCCTGCAGAACTTGTCCAACTCTTCAACGTTGTAATTTATCCTCTCGGGCAACTGGTAGTCGATGGGGCCCTGGGGGACGAAGCTGAAGTCTCTGGCCGCCTCCCCAAAGCAGTATTTACATTGAAGGTTGCAATCGGTTGTCATGATAACGTGAAAAAACATCACATCACCGGGCGCCCAACGACATTGTTTGAATTTGTACTAAATCATTTCCCTGCGTTTTGTCAGCCAGATGCTCAACATGAACAGGGCCCCCGCGTACACAAGCAGCACAAAAAAGCTCAGGGCCGGGTCACTGCTGGCCTGCATCAGTCCACCAATCGTTTGGCCGCCGCCCGCCATCCCCCCGAAAGCCTGCGCGAGGGGAACTCCATATGGGGCCGTGATGGCATCTCCCGCTCGGTCCAGCATGAACCATGGACTGTAGCCAGCGTAAGACAGGCCACTTGAGATTACCTGAAAAACTACCATGTAAGTTAGGAGGGTGGCTATCGTCGCGCCCATGCTTCCCTTCAACACCGCGCTGAAAGCGAACGCCAGGCTTATGACGCTGCTTGCCAGAGCCAGCGCGATGACAAACGAGCCCAACATCCCGCCTGGCACTTGCCCGTAGAACCCGAGCGATGCGCCAGCGGATATCAGGTAGGCGACGACCAATATCGCGGCAGTGGCAATGAAGCATGCAATATATTTCCCAACAACCAAGGTGGTCCGCTTCACCGGGTTGGGGAAGAGGATGTAACCCGTCTTGCGCTCGAACTCTGATGCTATGGCGTCCCCCGAGAAGAACACCGCGCCCAGGATTGCGAGCGCGCTCACTGACGTCACAAACAGCGCGAACAGGTTGGCGCTGTCAGGGATGCGCAGCGTTGCAGGAATATTCGCCTGAATTTTCGTTGGGAGGTCCAGCCCCTTGTAGAGCCCGATTGTTAGTACCACGACCAGAACCGTGATTGCCAACGCTCCGTAGAACCTCTTCCTCCGAAGCTGCTTCAGGAGCTCGTACTTCGTGACTACCTTCAGCTTTTCAAGCTCGCTCAAATGGCTCCCTCCGTCAGCTTTAGATAAGCTTTCTCGAATGAACGGTACTTCTTCTTCAACTTTGAGATGTCGTCATATGCACGGAGCTTTCCGCGGTCAATTATTGCGACCTTCTTGCAGATCAGGGCTACCTCCGACAGCAGGTGGGAAGCGAAGAAAACCGTCTTCTTTTTTTTCTCTTTTTTGAGGATTTCCCGGAACTCGACCATTCCCCGCGGGTCAAGCCCCAAAGACGGCTCGTCCAGGATGAGAATCGGCGGGTCGTGAAGCAATGCCTGCGCGAGGGCGAGGCGCTGTTTCATCCCCCGGGAGAACTTCTCTATTTTAACTTCTGCCCACTCAGTCAGCCTGACGAGCTTGATAACCTCTTTTATCCTGTCTTCCAGCTCACTACCATCCATCCCCCTCAACCGCCCCAGGTAGCTGAGGGTCTCCTGCGGCGTGAAGAAAGGGTAGAACTCGGGCGTCTCAAGAATTGCACCCACCTTAGAAATTGCATGCTCCCGTTCCTCCACAATGTTGATGCCAGCAACGCGCGCCGTGCCTGAGTAGGGACGCAAGAGCCCACAGAGAATTTTGAGGGTGGTTGTCTTGCCGGCGCCGTTCGGCCCGAGCAACGCGACATCTTCGTTCCACTTGACCCTGAGCGAGACTTTGTCCAGGGCCAAGAAGCCGTTGTAGTACTTGGTCAGATTGTCGATCACTATAGAGTCTTGCATACGTGCCAACCAGGATTTTGAAACCTAAATAATCGATACCTATTTCTAAAGTTGTCTAAGCTGCACGTCTTCTTTTCATCCCATATTTCAACTTTGCCGCAAGAAGCATTGAGAGGAGAAATATGTTTACGATGTTCCACAGGGTCACCGATGTTAAACCAAGCGAAACCCCGTAAATCAACCAACAGGCAACACCGCACAAGACCAGCACGGTGAATGGAAGGCTTATCTCGCGCGCGCTCTTGAGCCTCCAGACGCGGACCACCTGTGGGATGTACCCGAGCGCCACGATTGTGCCTGCCACCAATCCAAGGAACTCTGCTCCTGACATCGATACCCCACGAACTTGTCACGCTGGTGAAAAACCCTTGTTATAACAGACTATTCTGCGATCCCTTTAAACGCGCCCCTCTTTTCAAAAAACTGGCGCCTTTTACCAACCTGTGAAATGACCACCGCAAACCTTAAGTTGTGATTCAGAGATTTCTTGAATGATTAAAATGAAAACTTGCGAAAAAGGGATAGCCGTAGGAGTTGTGGTGGCCGTAGTCATTGTAGTTGTGGCTGCGACAGCCGTTGGCGGATACTTGGTCCTGAGCCGCGGCACCGGCGGGGCCGGCGCGGTGCCGACCAGCGGAACTGGCGCCACGGTAACCACTGGGGGCACGGCCCTAAACAGCAAATTTGACTTCTCAACTGGGTCTACCGTCTCGGGTGGTACTGGCACCTACGATTTCGCGATTGAACCGTGGGTGGACCAGTACGGCGTAAGCGGGCCAACGCCTGTGGTGCAGGGTTACAACGGCATCGACAACCTTGTCCAAGACATGGGGCCAGCGACCTTGACCAGCGTGACCGCAGCGCCGGAAAGTGGATATTATCCAGCGGTGCCGGCATCAAACGGGCACACATTTGTGATCAAATGCCACAACGGGAACTACGCAAAAATCCACATCACTGGCATAACCTACACGAACGAAAACTACCCCGCGACGGTAACTTTCGACTGGGTCTACCAGCCCAACGGCTCACTGAGCTTCTGAAGAGCCGCTGCTGAGAGAACACCTATTTAGTCTAAGAATTCTTTTTTAAAAGTCCCTTGATTTTACTGATTATCTTTGCCGTTTCTTCTTCCCGGTTTTCTAGATCGGCATTTTCGTTTTTCACAACCAGGACTGGAGCTTTGACGTGTTTTTGGAGCTCCTTGCGGTCGTCGTGCAAGTAAGTTTTTTCCATTTCTTCCCGTGAAACCAGGTGGGAGTCCAACCCGCGCCCCCGCTCCTCCTGCACCCGGCGGACATTGCGCTCCCAGCAGGCGTCAAACGAGGCGTCTATGTAGATAATCAAAGAGTTTTTCATTACCTCCGGGCTGAAGTTCTTGAAGGCACGAACATAGCTGTCCCGCGAGAACTCGATGAAAAGAAGGCGGTCGGGGCGCTGAAACTCCAAAGCCTGTTTGTCGAGTCCTTTTATGAGGTCATCCCACACGGTGTCGTCCGTGACCTTCACCCCTCCCTCAGGGCAAGGGCGGTGGCGTTTGTGTCCGACATCTGTATCAAAGATGTGTTTGAGGAGTGGAAAGTCGTCAATCCTCTTGAACTCTCCCTTGAACCCGCTGTCCCGGAGCTTTTTTTCAATTATTCGGAAGACGGCTGACTTCCCGCACCCTGGCCTGCCCAGCAGAAAAACGTTTGGCAAAAAGCTTACCTCAGGATTTTGCGCAGGAACTCGTTCTCACCCTTCATTATCTCGTCCCGGCGCATGATCTGCTCCTTCGTCTTGACGGCCGTTTCTATCACCACCAACTCCGCGCCCTTCGCCTTGATGAGCTTGGCATATTTTATGAGGTTATCGCGCTTGAGAAGCCCCAACTCATCCTGCAGAGGCGGGTGAAACAGTTTCTTCACCGGCACGTAGTCGTTGAGGTGGAGCTCCTTGAACACCCCCGCCGGAATCTTTTCTATAACGCTCTCTGGAGGTTCCGGTACGGGCCTGCCAACGTCCGCTCTCGTGAACCAGTGCCCGATGTCGAAGTTAAAGTAAAGCTCGACTCCCTGGCTTCTGACTTCCTCAACAACGCCGCAGACGTCCTCCGGTTCAAAGAACGCCCCATCGAACGCCGTGTTGTTCTCAAGGTGAAGCAGGACACCTTTGGAACTCGCAAACTCGCCGAGCTCAACCATGCTCTTTACGAGGCTTGACCTGATCAAATCAAAGTATATTCCGGCCGCGTGGTAGAAAGGCACCACCCCTGGATGAATGATGCAGTACTTGCACCCGATGCTGGAAGCAAAATCAAGGTACTTTTTGTGGAGCCCAACTGAGGCCACGCGATCATGCTCGTAGGGGGCGCAGACGCTTGCCCCAACGTAGGTGTATGGGTGGTGAAGCGAAAGTGTTATTCCTGCATCCTTTGCGGCCTCCCTCGCTTCTTCCGATTGCTCTTCCGTGAAGTCAAGGTAAGGGTTCGGGACTGCGCCGTCCAGCTCCACGTGGTCCAAACCATACCCCGCCGCCGCCTCGACCTGGCCTACTATGTCTCCCTTGGCTACGACCTGCACTGTGGCGTCCATGTCCGCAACCGTCATCTCTCCCGCCTCCAGCTTCCTTTGCTCATCTTTGCTCAGGTATCCAAAGTAAAGCAGGTTGGTGAAATCTCGGCCGAGCTTCATTTACCCACATAGTGAATTTGAAGGGTGTTTTAATAACCTTCTGATGGGGGCCGTTTCTACCCGGCTGCGCGCTGGATTTGGCCTGGGGTGTGCGGGAAGGGAGCGGCAATTGGCATTTATTATCGCGTCCAAGACTAGTTGATGAAATCATGAAGCCGAAATCATCAAAAATCATTGCCGTTTTTGCCGCGGCACTTTTGCTTCTCACTGCCGTTTATCCTGGAGGCGCACTGGTCCAAAAAGCAGACAACGTGACTTCAACCTACGATTTCGAATCAATAGACAACGTGACGCTTACGGTAATCTCAACCTACTACGACTGGGCAACAGCGGACTACATTCGCCTGCGGGTTGTGGAGAACCAGGAAAATTACTTCACCGAGGTTGTGAGTTCTTACGCCGCCGGTTGGAAGAGCATGGACAACTACAGCTTGACGGTGGAAAACCTGGTGGACTGGGTCGGCCCCATACTACAGAGCTTGATCATAAGGGGGAAGTGGAAGCTTGAAAACAATCCAGCGATCTGGGAAGTCCGGTTCTCTGCAGGGGTGCGGGGGTACCGGGAGAAGGTAGAGATCAAGCTCCCTCCGGGATACCTGTCATATGTCAGCCCGGCGCCCGCAGAGAGGCGCGTTGAAAACAACCGCGAGACAATTGTTTACAAGACTGAAAGGGAAATCTTGATAAATGTGAAATACACGGATGACCCGTCTATGCTCCTGTCCGCGTACGTTTCCGAAAAACTCACTGGATTTCATTTTCTGCTTGTCCGCCTTGGCACATTGATCCTCGTGGGGCTCGGCTTTGTTCTGATAATCCTGGTGCTGTTTAAGCGGAGGGCGAGGGGCAAAGAAAAAGAGTTCTCGCCAAAACACTTCCCCCGCCTTCTGAGGGCTGCCGGGTTAATGAACGGGTTCCTTCTGGTGGCTGCGGGCCTAGCTGGGCTCAACATTCTTGGCGCAATCCTGATTGCTATTGGAGTGTTCATTCTCCTCTTTGCCGTTATTCCACTCCGGATATTGCCGGTTCTCCCGAAGGTCAAGATAAGCCTTGACCTCAAAAGCACCAAACAACTGCTGGGTCTTTTTCTCACCCTGAACGCGCTTTGGATCTCGGCGGGTTTTCTCTCTGACGGGGAGTTCCAGCGGGCAATCGCGTTCAACTTTAACGCCGCGATTCCGCTGATTCTGGCCTGTGCTGGGATTATCGTGATGCTTAGTATCCTGTACTTGGGGTTGGGTCTTGTCACCCCTAAAAGAAAAAGAGGGTTCCGAACGGCCGCAATAACAAAGTTTTCTGCGCTGGCGGGAAAGCTTGGGATTGCCAAACCGGAAAGCACTACTAAGGAGTTGAAGTTTGGTCTGCTGGTGGCCTTGGCGCTGGCCGCGGTTCTCTTGCCAATCATGTATCTGGTGGGCCCCCGCGGCGTAATTTTTGGAGAGACGATAAAGCAGGTGACTGTTCTTGGCGCGCTGGTGCTGGCGGTGGCCGCTGGCTTCTGGGAGGAAGTCATTTTCAGGGGCATTATGCAGCCAAAGTTCGGGCTGGTGCTTACCTCGGTGTTTTTTGGGACAATCCACGGCGCCTACGGCTTCATCCCAAACGCGTTTCTGGCTATGCTGGCTGGACTTGTGCTCGGCCTGCTTTACCAGAGGAGGGGCAACATCTTCGCTCCCATAATCGCTCACACTGCGTTCAACCTTGCCACACTTTTCATTCTGGTTTGATGATTAACGCAGGCGTATACTTTTTATTTGCTCCTTGTTAACGAGAAGTGGTGAAATGAAAGTCGCGCTCGCATACTCTGGAGGTCTTGACACCTCGATTATAATCCGCCTGCTTCAGGAGAAGTGGAACGCCCAGGTCATAACAGTCTCCGTTGATGTCGGCCAAGACCCCAAGGAGCTGAAAGAGATCGGGGAAAAGGCAAAGAAGCTTGGGGCAATCAAGCACGTTCACGTGGACGTCAAAAAAGAATTCATCGAAGACTACGTCTTCCGCAGCATCAAGGCAAACGGGCTCTACGAGGGCTATCCGATCTCCACCGCTCTCGCGAGATATCCGATAGCATCGAAGCTGGTTGAAGTTGCAAAGAAGGAAAAGGTGGAGGCGGTGGCACACGGCTGCACCGGGAAGGGCAACGACCAGTTCCGTTTCGACACCACAATATCCATGCTGGCTCCCAAGATGAAGATAATCGCGCCGGTCCGTGAGCTGAACCTCGACAGGAAGTGGGAGATTGAATACGCGCAAAAGAACGGCATCCCGGTGCCGGTCGATATGAAAAACCCTTACAGCATTGACGAGAACCTCTGGGGTCGCTCGATTGAGGGTGGGGTGCTGGAAGACCCGAAAAACGCCCCGCCTGAGGAAATCTACGTCTGGACGCAGTCACCTCACAATGCCCCAGCAAGGCCGACGGTCGTGGAAATCGAGTTCAATAACGGTGTTCCGGTGGGCCTCGACGGCAAAAAAATGGACGGCGTAGACCTGGTTGTAAAGATGAACAAGATGGGCGGGGAGCACGGGGTCGGCAGAATTGAACTAATCGAAGACAGGGTCCTGGGACTCAAGGCCAGGGAGAACTACGAGGCCCCGGCCGCAGTCGTCCTCATCCAGGCCCACAAGGCCCTGGAGCAGCTGGTTCTGACAAAGCAGGAGCTGGCGTTCAAGACTGTCGTGGACCAGACGTGGGCGGACCTGGTATACAGCGGGCTCTGGTTCGACCCACTGCGGGAGGACCTAGACGCGTTCATAGACGCCACCCAGACGCGCGTGACCGGAAAGGTAGGAGTTGAGCTAAACCGCGGGTTCTTCAGGGTGGTCACGAGAAGCTCGCCATATTCACTCTACGACGAGGAAATGGTGTCTTTCGACAAATTTGGGTTCGACCAGAGGGATGCTGTCGGCGTGATAAAGTTCCACGCCCTGCAGGGAAAGATAGCTCGCAAAAGGAAGGGTGGCTGATGCTCCGTCGGGGAAGGTTAAATGGAGAGATGGACCCTCTCGCCGCAGTATACACTTCATCCATGAAGGCTGACGCCCGGATTTTTTACCCGACCGTGCAGATAAACCTGGCCCACACGATGATGCTGGCCGAGAGGGGGATAATCCCCGTCAAGGAAGCCTCGGCGATTCTGAAAGCCCTGCTTGACCTCCACGGGAAGGGGATTGTAGGACTGGAACTTTCCCCTGAGCTTGAAGACATTCACATGGTCGTGGAAAAGTTCGTGACTGATGCAGTCGGGAATGAAATTGGTGGCAAGATGCACACCGCGAAGAGCAGGAACGACCAGGTGGCAACGGCCGTCCGGATGGCGCTAAGGAAGGAAATTTTAGAAGTTGAGGAAAAAATTCTCGAACTGGTAAAAGCCCTGCTGGAACTAGCGGAGAAAAATATGAACACCACCATGCCTGGTTACACCCACCTGCAGGTTGCGCAGCCGACGACATTTGCACACTGGCTGGCTGCCCATGCTTTTGCAATTCTTAGGGATGCTGCGCGTTTGGAGCGAGCTTACGATTCCACAAGCTCCTGCCCGATGGGTGCATGCGCACTCGCCGGCACAAGCTTCCCGATAGATCGGGTAAGGGTGACCCACCTGCTTGGGTTCAAACGGCTGGAGGACAACACCATGGACGCCGTCAGCTCGCGGGACTTCGCCCTCGAAACAATGGGTGCACTCGCCATCACCGCAGTAAACATGAGCAGGCTGGCCGAAGAGTTAATCTTATGGGGTTCTTCCGAGTTCGGGATGGTTTCCCTGCCGGATGAGTTCTCGGCCACGAGCAGCATAATGCCCCAGAAGAAGAACCCCGTGGTGGCGGAGATCGCCCGGGCGAGGAGCGGGAAGGTCATAGGCGACTTGGTCGGTGGGCTTGCCCTCGTTAAATCACTACCACAATCTTACAACCTTGACCTCCAGGACTTCACCCCTCTGCTGTGGAGCTCCGTGGACGGTGTGAAAGAAACCGCGGCAGCGATGGCCAAGATGATTGAGAAGACGGAGCCAAACAAGGAAGTGATGAAGCGGCGGGCCGAGGCTGGCTTTTCCACTGCAACAGAGCTGGCCGACCTCATAGTGAGGAGGACCAACCTGCCGTTCAGGGATGCACACGCCGTTGTCGGAAAGCTGATTTCCACCGTTGAAGGGGAAAGCTTCAAGGATGTCGGGCCGGATGACCTGAAGAAAACCGCGAAAGAGGTGCTCGGGAAGGAAGTGGTCCTTGACGCAGATGAGCTGAAGACCGCGCTTGACCCATCCGAGTGCGTTAAGGTGAGAGGGCTTCCTGGCGGGCCTGCACCAAAGGCCGTTCAGGCGCAGGCAAACGAGATCAAGCACCAGCTCAAGTCATACGAAAAGCTTCTTAACGCGAGAAAAAGGATGCTGCAGAAATCTGAGACGAAGCTGCTGAAAGAGGCGAAAGGTCGGGCCAAGTGATAAAGGTCTCTGTCGTCGGGGCATCCGGGTACACCGGAGGGGAACTTTTCAGACTGCTCGCGGGCCATCCAAAGGTTGATCTCGTCGGGGCCCACGGGCTGAAGAGCGTCGGCGGCACCGTGAGCAATCTGCACCCGAACCTCAGAGGCATCGTCGAGCTTCCCATCACCGAGCCTGATTATGCTAAAATGGGGAAAGAAGTTGATCTGGTCTTTGCCGCGACGCCGCACATGGTCGCGATGAAGTTCGTTCCCGAGGTGCTGAAGGGCGGGGCGAGGGTGATCGACCTTAGCGCGGACTACAGGTTTGACGACCCTGCCTTGTACGAAAAATACTATGTGAAGCACGAGAGCCCTAAAGTCAAGGCGGTTTTCGGGCTGCCGGAGCTGCACCGCGAGCAAATCAAGACGGCAAAACTGGTCGCCAACCCTGGGTGCTTTTCAACAGCTGCAATCCTGGAGCTGGCGCCGCTCGTAAAACACCATCTCATCGACCTGGACCACATAGTGATAGACTCCAAGACCGGTACATCGGGGGCCGGGTCATCCCCGACCGACGCCACCCACCACCCGACCATCGGCGCAAACGTCAGGGCATACTCTGCGGTCAACCATCGCCACGGGCCGGAGATCAACCAGGAGTTGAGCAAACTGGCGAAGAAGGAAGTCAAGGCCCATTTCACTCCACACCTCATCCCGATTGTTAGGGGGATCCTGTCCACGGCGCACGTCTTTCTGGAGAAGAAGATGGAGAAAGAGAAACTGTTCAAGGTTTACCAGGAGTTCTACTCGGGGGAGCCGTTCGTGCGGGTGATAGATGAACTCCCCCAGATTAACTTTGTGGCCGGGTCAAACTACTGCGACATCGGGCTGGAGGTAGCTCCGGAAGGTAACCGGGTGGTTGTGGTCGCGGCCATTGACAACATGATAAAAGGCGCATCCGGGCAGGCTGTTCAAAATCTTAACGTGATGTTCGGCTTTGATGAAAAGGAAGGGATTGGGTTCCCGGCGCTGCGGCCCTGACCCTATAACTCGCTTTTTCTGTATTTGCCCCGCTTGAATTTTGCCAGGAACCTCCGCACTCGCCGCCTGAGGGACTTGTCAATATTATGTATTCCTGCAAGCGGCTCAATCTCCTTCTTCGGCCTCAGAAATGGGATGAACACCATGCCCGCCAGAAAACCTGTGATGTGCGCCCAGTACCCGACACCCTTCAAAACTATCGTCGTGCCCATCGTCGTGCTGATCTCTATCCCTTCAAACCCTTTGATCAGCTGATACGAAAAGTAGGAGAGCGCAAAGGGCCAGAGGGGCACCGGGATAACAAAAGTAAACGCATACAGGACGAAATATGTGGAAAGAATCGTGGTGGCTGTGGCCCAGCTTGGCAGGAAGAGTGACACAAGAGGCCATGCCAGGAGGATGAAGAAACCGAGCGGCCCCAGCTGCCACGGGTATGCCAGGTAACATGCGCCCATTATCCCTGAGATTGCGGCTGATGCACCGACCATTGGAATGTCAGAGCCCGGCTGTATGGCCATGGCAAACATCATTGCAATCGCGTGCGCGGCGAAGTAAATCAGGATGAACTTCCAGGAGCCAATCTTTCTTTCCAGAATTAACCCAAACACTGCCAACGAGATCATGTTTCCGAAGAGGTGCTCCCAGCTCGCGTGGAGAAACGCGGAGGTCGCTACCGTGTACAAGGCCTCTCCGCGGAGGACGGCTGCCGGGCGAAAGCCGTAGTCGTATGCCGTCTGGGGGAGGTAGCCGCCCTTTTCAACGAGCGCGAACGCTGCAATGTTCAATACAATCAGGACAATCGTTGCCAATGGAAGCTTGGATATCCGGTTCATGTATGGCCCCCTTCAAACATATTTTTAGGAGGTAAGATAAATCAGCGGCTGGTGGGGGTCTCCTTCCGCTACGTTTTGCTTTCTGCCCCTTTGAAAAACATAAACGAAATCACGACGCCTACAACAAGACCGAGCAGGGGCGCCAAGACCCCGCCTGCCAAAATTTGGGCGCTCATCCAGTAGAGTCCCATGCCTAGTTGAAGCACCACCCACATGACGAGGAAAGGAAAGAGCGCCGCCGTTATTGAAGGAATCAAAACAAGAAGGACAATGGGAATTCCAAATGACAAGAAGATGTAGCTGCCGACGGCCCCAAGCGTTGCCTGTGGGCCAAGAAAAATGAAGTATACAATCCCGGGGAATATAAGCAGAAATTCTAGCGCAAGGGGGATTTTATCGCTTGAGCAGGCAAAAAAGCATGCCACGGCTACACCTGATATTGCTGCAATCGCGCCAAATGCGACATAAGGCACCCCCAACGCCAGTGCAAAGGATAGAGCCACGGCAACAAAAAAGGGAACCAAATACGCGGCAAGAAGCTTTACTGGACCAACCTTCCGCTCGAGGAGTGCTCCAAACATCAGCAGGTAGAGTGTGCCTCCAATTCCTTGAACCGCCACCTCGAGAGTCCCGGGAAGCGGGAACAGTATGGAGATCGCGACGTTGGCGGCGGCAAGCGCCAGTGTGACGACGGGCAACTCCTTTGGTATCTTCAACTTGACCCCACTAAACTTTAGTTAAGCTTTAAGAAAGCTACGCCCCTCTGAAATTGGAGTTAATGATAACCTTCCTGGAGGGTGGAATCACAGAAGTCCCTGGGTTCAAGGCTGCCGGGGTCAGGGCTGGAGTCAAAAGACGTGGGCTTGATTTGACGCTACTTGTGTCCGAAGAAGGACCGGTTCCTGCCGCCGGAGCCTTCACAACCAACCGCGTTCAGGGCGCCCCGGTGACAGTGACCAGAGAACACCTGAAGAAAGGAAAGCTTGGGGCTGTGGTGGCCAATTCCGGAATCTCAAACGCCTACACAGGGAAGAGGGGGCTCAGAGACGCTTACAGGATGGCACAAGTTACCGCAAGGCTTCTCAATATGAAGGCCCTGAACGTCGGCGTGGCATCGACCGGGCTCATAGGTGCCTACCTCCCTATGAAAAAGGTGGAGGCGGGAATCAAGGCGGCTGTCAAGGAGCTGTCCAACTCCCGGGAGGCCAGTCTCAACGCTGTGAAGGCGATAATGACAACAGATACAATCCCGAAGGAGGTAGCGCTCCGCGTGGAACTTGAAGACGGTACAAACGCGACCATCGCCGGGATTGCAAAGGGCGCGGGGATGATTTGCCCGAAAATGAAAACTGCCACCATGCTTGCTTTTGTTGTAACGGACGCCAACGTTACTTCAGACGCCCTCAGGGCAATGCTCCGGCGGGCCGTCGAGAACAGCTTCAACATGGTCAACATAGACAACGACATGAGCACCAGCGACATGGTGCTGGTGATGGCCAACGGCAGGGCTGGAAACCGCCGAATAACGCTCGAACATCCTGACAGGCAGTTACAGGCCGCTCTTGAACATGCGCTCACTGAACTGGCTTGGATGATTGCCGGGGACGGGGAAGGCGCGTCCCACCTTGTGGAGGTTCAGGTCAAAAACGCCCGCAACTTGGAAGAGGCCAGGAAGGCGGCGAAGACCGTGGCCGGGTCCAACCTTGTGAAAGCGGCCGTCTTCGGCAAGGACCCGAACTGGGGCAGGATCGTGGCCGCCCTCGGGTACTCCGGGACAGTTTTTGACCCAAAAGACCTGAGCCTGGAAATAGAGGGCGAGAGGGGAGGCGTGGAGCTCGTGCACAAGGGGAAGCCCGCAACCAAGAGGGCCCTAGCGAAGGGGAGAGACATCATGAAGAGCCGGGAAATAGAGATCATCGTCGACCTCAGGGCCGGGAAAGCCTGCGCCACCGCCTGGGGATGCGACCTGACATACGACTACGTCAGAATCAACTCAAAGTACACGACATGAAGAGTATAACTGTCTGGATATTCTTTTTAATCACGCCCACATACAAATGTCAGGTGCGCAAGTGCAAGAGCAAGCCAGAGTTCTGCTTCAGGCCCTGCCGTACATCCAGCAGTTCCACGACAGGACCATAGTCGTCAAGATTGGCGGCAAGATAATGGGCGACGAGGGGATGCTGAGCTCTCTCCTTCGCGACATCGTCCTCCTAGACCTCTTCGGGATGAAGATAGTGATTGTCCACGGCGGCGGCCCTGAGATAAGCGAGGAAATGAAAAAGTCTGGGGTAAAGCCCAAGTTCATAGAGGGGCTCCGCGTCACGGACGAGAAGACAATGGAAATAATTCACGAGCAGCTCGCCGGAAAAATCAACAAGCAGATAGTGTTGAGGATCAACCACCACGGCGGGAAGGCCTTTGGCATATCCGGAGTGGACGGGAGCGTCATCCGCGCACACAAGTTTTTGTACAAGACCGTCACCAGCAAGGGGAAGGAGGTGGAGATTGACCTCGGGCTTGTCGGAGAGGTGGAAAAAATAGACCCAAGCATCATAAACAACTTCATCAAGGCCGGTTGCATACCCGTGATAGCCCCGATAGGTGTGGACTCCGATGGCAACAGCCTGAACATAAACGCCGACACGGTGGCCGCAGAGCTCGCCATAGCTCTCCATGCCAAAAAACTCATTCTCGTAACCGATGTCCCGGGCGTGCTAAAGGACCCGAACGATGAAAAATCCTTGATCTCCAGCATGACCCCGGAAGAGGTCCATACACTCGTACAGAGTGGTGTAATTAAGAAGGGGATGATTCCCAAGCTAGAGGCCTGCCTGAAGGCCATCCATGGAGGAGTGGAGCGGGCCCACATCCTCGGCGTCATCCCCCACGTCCTTCTTCTGGAAATTCTGACTGACAAAGGCGTGGGCACGATGATCACGCGGGGCAAGTAAATGCACAAAACATCAGAGCTCTACGCCCGCCACGTTGCACATACGTACAGAAGGCAGCCACTGACAATCGTCCGCGGGAAGGGGATGGTTGTAGAAGATTCTGAAGGTAAAAAATATCTGGACTTCGTCGGCGGGATAGCCGTATGTGTACTGGGTCACTCTCACCCCGCGCTCGTGAAGGCAATATCGGGACAGGCGAGACAACTCATGCACGTCTCCAACCTTTACCACATCCAGGGACAGGCCGAGCTGGCGGAGCTTCTGTCCACAGTGACCCCAACTGGCATCAAAAAGTTCTTCTTCTGCAACTCTGGCGGGGAGGCAAACGAGGGCGCCCTCAAGCTGGCGGTCAAGCACTCCAAGCGCGGCAGGATAGTGGTGATGGAGGGCTCCTTCCACGGGCGGACGGCCCTCACGGTCGGTGCCACCTGGGAGGCCCACTACAGGGAACCTTACGCTGCCATCATCCCGAAGGTCTTTGATTTTGTGCCTTTCAACGACCTGGCCGCAGCCGAAAAAGCGATTACAGAACAAACGGCCGCCGTAATGGTAGAACCAATTCAAGGGGAGAGCGGCATCAACATTCCTTCCGACGACTTCTTGCCCGGGCTGAGGAAGCTGTGCGACGAGCGCGGGGCTCTTCTGATTGCGGATGAGGTTCAGACGGGGATAGGGAGAACAGGAAAGTGGTTTGCCTCTCAACACTGGGGCGTAGTTCCCGACATCATGACAATGGCAAAGGCCCTGGGCGGAGGCTTCCCGATAGGCTGCATAGGCGCCAAAGAGGAGATAATGAACTCCTTCTCGCCAGGTGACCACGCCTCGACGTTCGGCGGGAACCCGCTTGCCTGCGCGGCCGCAACTGCCGTGATCAAGACAATGAAGAAGCTCAAGCTGCCCGAGAGGGCCGACAAGGTTGGAAGCTACTTCAAAAAACGACTGCAGGAGCTCGCCGACAAACACGGGAGCATCAAGGAGGTCAGAGGGCTCGGGCTCATGCTCGGCGTGGAACTCTACGAAAAACAAAAGGCCGAAATGATGGTGGAGAAGGCGCTCGAGCGAGGATTTCTGATAAACTGCACGGCCAAGAAAGTCCTGAGGTTTGTGCCCCCGCTGATAGTCCAGCGGCGGCACATAGACAAACTTATAAAAACACTTGACGGCATCCTGACGGAGGTGGAGAAGTGAAAGTCAAGCACGTGCTGAGCATCCAAGATTTGAGTGCCGCGGAGATTGAGAAAGTTCTGGACCTGTCAGAGCAGCTCAAGAAGGAGCAGAAGGCTGGAAAGTCCCACGAGGTCCTCCACGGCAAGACTCTGGGAATGATCTTTGCCAAGCCATCTACCCGCACGAGGGTTAGTTTTGAAACCGGCATGATGCAGCTGGGCGGCCACGCGCTCTACCTGGGAATGAACGACCTCCAACTCGGCCGGGGAGAAACAATCGGCGACACGGCGAGAACCCTGTCGAGATACGTGGATATCATAATGGCTAGGCTCTTCGCTCACAAAGACATCGTGGATATGGCCAAACACTCCTCAGTCCCCGTGATAAACGGCCTCACAGACCTGCACCACCCATGCCAGACGCTGGCCGACATCATGACCATCCGCGAGCGGCTAGGGAAGCTGAAGGGTGTGAACGTGGCTTGGGTCGGTGACGGCAACAACGTGTGCAACTCCATGATGCTCGGCTGCTCTTTGGTGGGGGCCAACTTCCGCGCGGCCTGCCCCAAGGGATATGAGCCGCCGGCGGACGTGGTTGCCCAAGCCCTGGAAAATTCCAAGAAATCCGGGAGTAAGATTGAAATCTTTCATGAACCGGAAAAGGCCGTGAATGGCGCGGACGTGATCTACACTGACGTCTGGGTCTCCATGGGGCAGGAAAAAGAGGCCGAGCAGAGGATGAAGACATTTGGGCCCTACCAGGTGAACGCAAAGCTCGTCAAGATGGCAGGCTCGAAAGTCATGGTTTTACACTGCCTGCCGGCCCACAGGGGGCTGGAGATAACCGACGAGGTGATAGACGGGCCCCACTCGGCCGTCTGGGACCAGGCGGAGAACAGGATGCACGCCCAGAATGGCCTTATGGTCTATCTTTTGGGCAAAGAGAAACAACTTTAAAAACCACGTGATAAATCAGGGATGAGAGGATGAGGCTGCTGGTAGCCCTTGGGGGGAACGCCATAAAGCAGGCACATGAGAAAGGCACGACCCTCGAGCAATTCATAAACTGCAAGAAGACGGCCACGCTCCTGGCTAAAGCAGCCCAGAAAATGGGCCCGAAAGACAGGCTGATCATAACTCACGGGAACGGCCCGCAGGTCGGGAACCTCGCTGTGCAGCAGGATCTGGCAAAAGAGGCCATCCCTCCACAGGACTTGGATATCCTCGGGGCGATGACCCAGGGACAAATCGGGTACATGCTCCAGCAGATGCTCGACAACCAGCTCAGGGACCTCAAAGTCAAAATGCCGGTGGTGGCGGCCGTGAACAGGGTGCAGGTCAACAAGGACGACCCAGAGTTCCAGGGGGAGAACGCATCCAAACCTGTTGGGAACTTTCTTACCGAGGCGGAAGCCAAGGAGGTAAAGAAAAAACACCCTGAATATATCTTCAAAAAAGTGAAACCAACCGGGGAAAAAAATTGGAGGCGCGTCGTTCCTTCCCCAGATCCAATAGTCAACGTTGAAGCCGAAGCGATAAGAAGGATGGTTGACGCGGGTGTTATTGTCATAGCTTCCGGTGGCGGCGGAATCCCTGTGGTGCTGGACCCTGACGGACACAACCGCGGGGTGGAAGCCGTCATAGACAAGGATCTGGCGGGGGAAAAGCTGGCGGAAGTTGTCAACGCCGACACCCTCCTGATTCTCACGGATGTGGAAAAGGTGAAGCTCAACTTTGGGAAACCAGATGAAAAAAGCATCGGCCATATGACAGTGTCTGAAGCCGAGAAGTATCTCCAAGAGGGCCACTTCTTGGCTGGCAGCATGGGGCCTAAAGTCAAAGCCTGCATCCGCTTCATCAAGTGGGGCGGGAAGAAAGCCATAATCTCCGCTCTCGACAAGGTCACGGAAGCCCTCGACGGGAAGACTGGAACTGAAATTGTGCCGGGCTGAACTTATGCCCCGCTCTGGTCCTCTGCCGCGTTTTACAGAGATTCAAACCCAGATGGTCCTGAAGCTTGTGGAAAAATACGGAAGGATTGGGCGCAAACGGCTTGTTGAGAAGCTTGGCATCGGAGAGGGGAGCATGCGCACAATTTTGGAAAAGCTGGAAAGCCGGGGGCTCATAGCGTCATCGCGTGGCGGGCACTCCCTGACAAAGAAGGGGCAGAAGTTTTTGTACAGCTTCCCGGAGTTTGTGCAAGTTGACGCCGACGAACTGACGGTTGGAAAATTTGATTTCGCCACGGTCGTCAGCGGCGCTGCTGGAAAGGTCAAGAACGGGATAGAACAGCGGGACGAGGCAATAAAGGCCGGCGGAGACGGGGCCACCGTCCTGATCTTCAGGAAGGGCAGGCTTCAGTTCCAGGGTGGGTCCATGAAAGTCCAAGAAAAAGTGGCAAGACACCTGGTCGCGGCCCTTCGCCCAAGGGAAGGGGATGTCGTTGTAATAGGCACTGGCAAGGACGCTGCGAAAGCTGAGGCTGGGGCAAGAGCCGCTGCCGGGGCAATCCGCTAATCAAAACTCCAGTTTGTAGAGTTCCAAGTTGTCGCCAGCTCGAAGCTGGTAATCCATCATTCCAACCGAAGGAGTCGAACCGTTTACTTTGTACCCCCAGTTCTGCGCCACTCCTCCAATTTCAGTTACAATGGAGCCCATCTCGCCGTAGTATGCTGTTTTTACGCCTGCCACTCTCAACAATGCGTCGAATGGGGTCATGCCCTTGTAGAACGTGACCGATTTGTTGATGCCAAGGTTGTCAATTCCCACGTTGCATGTCATGTTTTCGCCGTATGTAAACTGCTCAAGCTGTTTTGTTATCCCGCCTGCTACAACATAACCGCCGGAAAAGCATAGAAAACCAACGACCATAGCCAGCGCTGCCACCTGAGCTACAAGCTCTTTGTTCAATTTTTCACCTCCTTTGAGTGCTTCTGACTGATGTTTTGACCGCGACCGCCACTGGAACTTTCACTTTGACCAAGAGCTTCCCGAGGCCCACCAGGGGGGGGACAAAAATCAGGGAGGTCAAGTGGTACAAAGTAAATGGAATTTGGCCAAGAAAAGCTGCCCAGACGGTGGCGCCCGTGGTGATGGTGTGACCCACCAGACCGGTCCAGATATCGAACATGATTATGGCTACGGCAGCGGCAAGCACCGAACGCCAGAGGAGCTTGGTGAACTTGTCATAAAGAGACAGCCTGTTTTTCAACCCAATGAACCAGCAGAGGGCGAAGCCTGACCAAGTGAAGACGTAAATCGGTTGCAGGCCCCAGAATGCCAGGTCGATGACTAGGACGCTTGCCAGAGCTACGATGCCGAAATATCTCGTGAGCCATCTCCCGAAGCGGCTTGGCCCAAGAGGCAGGGAAAAAGAACCCGCAACGACGAGCGCCGGGATTATCAGCTCAAAGTTTGGGAAGGTCAGCCCCCCCAAAAAAAGAATCTTGCTGATGGCAATCAGAAAAGCCGCTATAATCACAAATATTTTAATCCGCTTAGCTAGCGTCTGGCTTGCTGTTGGCTTCAATCTCATCAAAGTTGGATAGTATATCCAATATATAAATACCTTTTATAATGTATTGACACGTTTTCAAACGCCACGATGCTCATCAGACAAGTTTCTCGTATATCTTCACGTACTCTTGCGCAATTTTATCCCAAGAAAAGTTCCTGACGACATAGTTCCTGGCTTTCTTCCCCCAAGAGTCCCTGCTCGCCGCCGCCTTCTCCAGCCCTGCCGCCAAGACCTCCGGAGTCCTAGCGTCAACCCTCAAACCGACCGACCCGTTCACCGAGTCCTTGATGACCTCGCGCATCCCCCCAACGTCCCCAAGAACGACAGGCTTCCCGCAAGCCATGGCTTCCACCGCGACCATTCCAAATGCCTCTTCAAGCGACGGAAAACAGCATATGTCACTCGCCTTGTAAAGCGCGGCGACGTCGGGCCTGATGTCCTGGTTGTGGATAACAACTTTCTTTTTCATCTTCTCCTGCATGCCCTCCCGGATTTTCACAAGCTCGTCATATGTGTACCCGCCGAACCCCATTATTGCAAGTGAGTACTCGGGGTGGGACTTGTGGAAAAGCTTGAACGCCTCCAGCAGGTTCTTGTGGTTCTTCTCCCAAACGAACCGCCCGGTCGAAAGTATGAATGGCTTGGTTATCCCGTACCTCTGCAGGACCCTTTCGATCTCCTTCTGATCCTTGGCTGTAGGCGGAGAGTAAGCTGAAGTGTCGACGCCGTTGTGTATCACCTTCACCTTCTTGCTAGGGATATCGTAGGCTTTGACCACGGACTCCGCGGTGGAGCTGGAAACGCAGTGGACCACGTCGGCCTCGTGGCAACCCTGGGCCTCGAGAAGGAGCCGCCTGTCAATGGCGTGAATTCTGGAGCGGAGGTCTGGCGAGAGCCCGTATTCTTCCGCCACTTTCAGGATTTCCAGATAGTCTGCAGGCGGCCTGGGGACGCTCATGTGGACCGAAAAAACAGCGGGGATGTCCGAGTGCGCCTTGAGGAGGGGGATGGCCTTCGCCGTGAGCCAGTCGTGACAGTGGAGGATGATCTCCTTTTTGTTCATGAGGCACAGCGTCGGGAGAATCCTCTCGTAAATTACGGTGGATACGAAATCCAAGCTGTCAAGCAAATCCTGGGAATGCTCCGCCACGCGAAACATCCGCTCGTCCGGCCCCCTCTGGCGCTCGATCGGGACGGCGTTGACGTGAACGTTCTTTTTGTAATCAAAGGAGATTGTCCTCGTCCCCTCCGTTGCCCTCACGAAAATGGTGCTGTGGTGGGGGATGTGAGGGTAAAGGTTCGTCACGACCACATCCAGCCCCCCTGTGTAGAGGACTTTGGGGACCGGAGCCTGGAAACCTAACCCCATCACCAGCAGTTTGGGTCCGTTTATTTCTTTCATCGATGCCAACTCCAGATTTTTAGAGTAAATAATTGTTGATGCCACCCTCTTAAACTTTAGTTCCTTCAAACAGCAACACCCCGGCATTTACCTCGGGGGCTTTTAACGACGACGACGAAGTAATACTGTAGCCCCGTGGTGTAGTGGCCAAGCATCCGGGCCTTTGGAGCCCGTGACGGCGGTTCGAATCCGCCCGGGGCTACCACTCCTCAATGTTAAATGTCGATCTTTCGTAACATTTCCACCAAAAATTTGGTACGTATTTAGCTTGCGGAGCTGAGTGACCGAAAAATTTTTGGAAAGTTCCTACAATAAAGTGTGGAGGTTTGGTCTGGGGCAGTGGTTACAGAAGGCCGCTAAATGACATGCCCCGACTGCGAGAAGCCCCAGAAGCGAGTGGAGAGGCTTGAGACGCTCGTCATCGAGCTCAAAAGAGAGAACGAGGAGTTGAAGCGCCGGTTGGCGCTCTACGAGAACGCGCATACTCCGTCTTCCCAGCGAAAATACCCAACTCGTTGCAACAGCGGAAGTCATTGCTCTGGCAGGCGGTTTCCTGGCAGGCCCAACGGCCATCCGGGCACAACTAGGCCCGTTCCAAAGCCGGATGTGGTGAAAACGCCGACTTGGAAGAAATGTCCGCGGTGTGGGGTCCGTCTTCCCAAACCGGCCGAGGTGAGGCACCACATCGTTGAAGAAATCCCCGAGCCTTCGCCCGTGGTCGTAATAGATTATCTGGAGTTTCGGGGCGTTTGCCGTGCATGCGGCGCCCGCAACGTCGCGAGGCACCCCGACTGCCCGCCGGAAGGCAGGTTCGGTAAGAACCTGCTGAGCTACGTGCAATTGCTGAAGTACGATGCGCGGTTGCCGCACAACAAAATCCGACAAATGCTGGAGTGGCAGCACGGGATATCGATCACCACGGCCACGATATTCGACATCACCCGCCGGGTGAGCGACTGGCTGAAGCCGAGCTACGAGGAAACCCGCCAGATGGTGCGCGACGCGAATGTGGTTTACACGGACGAGACGGGAATGAAGGTCGACGGCAGGCAGTTTTGGACGTGGGGCTTCGTGACAGAAAACGAAACGCTGATCGCCGTGAGGAAGAGCAGGGGAAAACGCGTGCTGAATGAAATGCTGGGAAAGAATTTCTCAGGCACGATGGTGGTCGATGGGTGGAAGTCCTATCCGAACTTCACGCGCAAGCTCCAGCGGTGCTGGGCCCATCTGCTCAGAGAAGCCGACTGGCTCGCAGAGCACGTTGATGAGGCTAAACCGCTCCAGATGGCGCTACACGGGCTATACGGCGACCTCAAGGCCTCGCTCGAGGACGACCCCCCGCAAGAAAAACGGGCTGGGCTGGCGAGGAACGCCAGGAGGCGGTTAGGCTACTGGCTGAAGAAACGCTACAGGGACGAGAGGACCAAGAGGTTCATCGAAAAAATCCGCAACGGGTCTGGGCACTGGTTCACGTTTGTCACTGAGCCAGGAGTCGAGCCTACGAACAACCGCGCCGAGCGGGCGCTCAGAGAACATGTTGTCCAGCGAAAGATAATTGGGACACTCAGGAATGAAAAGGGAGCCGCAATCTACGAGACGATGATGACGATGCTGGCTACATGGAAACAGCGTGAGCTTGATCCAGTCGAGATGTTATCCGAAAGCTTGACCCAAGCTTGGTCAAATAGCTAAATACGTACAAAATTTGTAGTACTTAAGCAATATCAACAGCATCAGCAAACCGACGATGGGGGCCAATGCCGTCGGAAGCCCCAACAAACCAAATGCGCGTTGAGGTTCTGCAATGTCTCCAATGACTATGTAGTGCCGCAACCCCAAAGCGCCGAATATTGCATAAAAAGGAAAATCCACGGCGCCTCCGAGCCCCACCCAGAAGCACAAAGATTTCAGATAAAAATTTCTAATTCTCGGGATCAACAAGAACGCAATCGCTAGAGACGCCGCGAAATCTGCCAACGATCCTGCTAAAAGCATGACTCCCTCCCCCGTCTGCCCAAGCCCCGATATGTACGTCCATGCAAACGAGCCATTTGAGAAAAGGCTGAATCCTTCAAGCTTTCCGCCGAGCAGTACGCCCGTCAAGCCGTGACCAAGAACTTCGTGTATGAAAAGTCCAATGAACATCGCAGGGATTATAAAAGATACAAAAATCCAGAACTTTTTCTTTCTAACGCGATTCCAAAAGCATTTCAGTAATTTTTCCAGTTCCATCCCATCACATCCATAACATGCTTTTTACCAATCAAAAAAAGGGATGGCTGGGAGATAGTTTAACCGTATCCGGTGGTCCGCCGGGGGCTACCACTTGCTAAATCAAAACATAACCTGCTAGGCTCTGCAAGTTGCCTGCTCGCAAAACAGAGAGATTAGGAGAAGTTTGAATCGCGCCTGCCTGCCCACTTGAAACTATGAACTCGGAGTAACCGCCTGCCTCTTCCACAGCGCTGTATTTTGCGGCTATGTCCCCGACCTGATTGAGCTTTCCCGTGGAGTCTATGCTGGCGGAAACAACAGCCGTTTGATCTACTAGGTTTGGAGTCTTGTTCTCGGCCGCGTTTATCACGGCGACCATCAGCACGCCCATCGCCGCGCTGGCGGATGGGCCGGCTATCGTGGTCGTGGAGTTCATGTTTTCTATTGTAACAACTATGTCAACGGCGCTCAGGCTAACGCCAGTGTAAAGGCTCGCCGCGGCACTTGCGTTCGCGGCTGCCTGCTGGGTGTCCTCGTTCTCGTATGGGGGGACTCCGACCAGGAGACGTCCACTTCCAGACCTGATACCCACCGTGACCGTGGCAAGTTTTCCCTCACCGGTGCCCTTGTCCACTCCAACGATTGTTATCGAGCGCGAGTAGTTGTCTCCGCTCGAGAGACTGAGAACCGGCGGCCCCTGGATCCAGATTGAAGCTAGGGTGAACCCAAACAGGATGCCAAGCGTGAATGCTACCGCCACCAGCTGCGCCAAGATGCCCTTTTTGCTCTTCTTGCGTGCCATTTTTCCCAGTCATATTTCTCTCCGGCTTAAAAAGCGAGTTTGCCAACCATATTTAAAGGCCGGCCCCAAAGTTGATGAGGTGAAGCCACGGTGAAACCTTCTGGAAAACTGGCCTCCAGGCTTGGACATAAAGTGCTTGTTACTGGAGTCGCTGGCTTCATAGGGGGCCACCTTGCCGGGAGGCTGCGATCGATGGGGCTGGAAGTCGTGGGGATAGACAATTTCTCCAACGGGCTGATGGAAAATCTCTCGGACATCCGTGACTACAGAAAGTTCAAACTCATCCGTGGAGATGTACTGGACCCGCGGGCCCTCTCAAAAGCCTGCAAAGGGGTCGACTCCATATTCCACCTGGCCGCCAACCCAAGCGTGCCAAAATCTGCGGAACTGCCAGTCTGGGACTTCGAGCAGAACGCGGTGGCCACCCTCAGGGTCCTGGAAGAGGCAAGGAAAAACGACTCCGCGGTGGTCTTCGCCAGCTCTTCAACCGTCTATGGAGAGGCAGCTTTACCAACACCTGAGGACCACCCTCTCATGCCAATATCCAACTACGGCTCATCGAAAGTCACTGGAGAAACCTACTGCGGCTCTTACTCCTCCCTTTATGGGATGGAGACCGTGTCTTCCAGATACTACAACATCTACGGGCCCCGCACACGGAAGGGGGTGATGTTCGACTTCTTCAAGAAATTGCAGGCCGACAGCTCCAAACTAGAGGTGCTGGGAACAGGCGCCCAGGAAAAGGACTACGTCCACATCGACGACGCTCTGGATGGCACGCTACTCGCCGTGGCCAAGGGGGAGATGAGCGGGGAGAGATACAACGTTGGACTTGGGGAGAGCTACACTGTGAAGCAGCTCGTCGCGAAAATCTTGAGGATGCTGGAGCTGGAGGGCAGGACCAAGATCTACTACAAGGGGGGGCTTTCATGGCCGGGGGACGTGCAGAGGACGAGGCCCGACATCTCAAAGATTAAAAAGCTGGGTTTCTCGCCGAAGATTGGGATAGACGAGGGGCTCAGAATGGCCATGGGATGGTACGAGAAAGAATTCGGGAAAATAGTGGAGTGAGCCTTACCTGCCGGCCTTTATCTCTTCCATCTGCCTGACGAACTTCTTGTAGGCCTCGGTGCTCTTCAGCTTCTCCTTGTCCCTCTTGTAAAGTTCGTCCTTCAGCTTTCTTCCTGTCTTCGCCTCCCACTCCTCGAACGACACTCCTTGGGCCTTCTGGTTCTTGTCCCTGTACCACTCCGGAATGACGTTGAACGCACAGAACGGGATTACCCTGTTGTCTGTCATGGAATAGTGGATGCAACAGCGCTTGACCCGCTCTATGTCGTAGTTATAAAGGTCCATGAAGTGCATCATCCCGACCAGCATGGAATTCATGTGGAACTTCCCGAGGGCGCCGTAGTCGTGCTTGAGCAGGGCATTGAATATTAGCTTGTCTATGTCCAGCCCTTTCGGCGCTTTCTTCTTGTCTATGAACTTCCCTATGTTCCACAGGAGCTTTGTTCCCACCAGGAGCTTGCCCTTTCCTGCCTTGAGCTCCTGCGTCTTCTCCTTCATGTACTTGAGCAGCCCCTCAACATCTATGAACCTGGTGACGGGAACCATCTCTCCTCCCCTCTCGAAAACGTAGGTGGCGGCCCCACACGCGAAGTGCGAGCTCATAGCATACATCGGTTTTTTGGTAAATGCCTCCACGAAATCGCTTATCGCCATGGCTGTGGGCACTGGAAAGAAATCCTCCATCTTGATCTGCCCGTCCGTCTGCTTCTCAAGTCTATTGATGAGGTCTGAAATAGTGATCCTGTAGCGCTCGCGCTCTTCTTTCGGCATCCTGCCCACGAGAGAAACCGGCTGGAAGTTCACGCTCCTGACTATGTCGATGTTCTTGAAACCATACTTCAGGATGTCCCCGAGCTCATGGTCGTTGACTGTGTTGATGACGGTGGGCACCAACACTATCCCTAGCCCCACCTTCCTGCAGTTCTCAACCACAAGGGGTATCTCCCAGTGGTTCTTGGGGTTTGTCTTCTCAGTGACCCCGTCGAAGCTTAGGTAGACTGTGTTTGCTCCCGCCTCCCTGACCTTGCGGGCGAGCTCCGGGTCGTGCGCCAGCCTTATCCCGTCTGTGTTGAGCTGGATGTGGTCGATGCCATGGGACTTCACCATCTTGATTATTTCAATCAGGTCTTCCCTGAGGGTGGGCTCCCCGCCTGTGAGCTGGACGGCGTTGCAGGGGACAGGCTTCTCTGACCTAAGGATTTTTACCATCTCCTCTATTTCTTCAAACTTCGGCTCGTAGACGTAGCCGACCCTGCCCGAGTAGAAAAAGCAGTACCAACATGCGAGGTCACAGCGGTTGGTGAGGACTATGTTTGCCAGCGCCGTGTGGCTTCTGTGGAGCCTGCAGAGCCCGCAGTCCGTCGGGCAGACCGGCGCCTCCTTGGTCACCTGGGGGTTCTCCACCCCCTTCCCGTCCTCGGCGTAGCCCTGGGCCCGCTTGTACCAATCATAGGAGCCGAAGTAGAGCTCCTCGAACTCCCCGTGCTCCTTGCAGGTCTTCTTTATCCAGACCTTCCCGTCCCTCTCGAAGATGACGGCTGGCAACAACTTCAGGCACTCGGGGCACACGGACCCCGTTTTGGCTAGCTCTTGCATCACCAACCACTCAAGGGGGTAATTTTTAAAGGCTTCTTGAGCTTCCTTGTGATGTGAGATGGTAAATTGAACGTGCTTGAAATTCTCGGGGCGGCGATCTGGTTCATACTGCCAGCCTACGTTGCAAACGCTGCCCCGGTGGTGCTGGGGGGCGGTGCGCCTATAGACGGGGGGCGGAAGTTCAGGGACGGGCGACCGATATTTGGCCCCGGGAAGACCATCAGGGGATTTCTTGCGGGGCTTGTTGCAGGCACCGTCATGGGAATCATCCAAAGTCTCGCAACCGGGAACTTTACTCTCATTGCAGTTGGATTTCTGCTTGCGCTGGGTGCCCTCGTCGGCGACCTGTTCGGAAGCTTTGTCAAGCGCAGGCTTAACATCCCGCGGGGAGGGGCCGCGCCGGTGCTCGACCAGCTTGGCTTCGCGATCTTTGCCATCCTCTTCTCAAGCCCTCTGGTTTTCCCGGGATGGGATGTTACCATAACCGTTCTGATAATCACCGCACCAATCCATCTTGCCACAAATTTGGGCGGTTATTTGCTTAAGATGAAGGACAGGCCATATTGAGGTGGAGCCCTTGAAGGAATACGATGTCTTCGGGATCGGCACGGCGCTCGTTGACTACTTTGCCAAGTGCACGGATGAATTTTTAACAAAAAATAACCTGACAAAGGGCGCCACGAACTTCTTCCCCCGAAAAAAGCTTGATGAACTCCACTCCCGGATCTCCGACTCGATATTCCTCCAGCTGCCCGGGGACAACGCCCGCAACGTTTGCGAGGGCGTCTCTTACTTGGATGGGAAGTCTGCATATGCCAGCGCATTTGCAGATGACCCGGAGGGGACTTTCTTTGAGCGGAGCCTTGCGGCAAACGAAATAGAGTCCTACCTTGTGAAGAAGCCGGGGAGAACCGGAAAAATCATTGCGTTGATCACCCGCGACGGCCAGAGGACATTCGCCGTGGACCTCGGGAACAGCATGGAATTTGACAGCCTGCCGACCGAAGGGATAAAGAACTCCAATTATCTTTACCTTACATCCATCACCCTGCTCGCGGCCGGGGACATCGGGATGGCCGCGCGGGATGCCATAGAGCTTGCCGAGCAGTCTGGGGTGAAGTTTGTGCTGTCATTGGAAAGCCCCCCGATGATCGCCGAAAACAAGGCGAGGCTGCGGAGGGTTGTGGAGCGGGCTGATGTGCTCCTCGCAAACGAGGAGGAGCTGGCGGCGCTTGATAGCTCACCCGCCGATGACTGCGCCCGGTCGCTTGTCGAAGGGGTGGAAGTGGTGTGCCTGAAGAAGGGGGAGAAAGGTTCAATAATTTTCATGAAAAATAGGGAGTTTTCCGTCCCGGCCTACTCCACGAAGGTGGTTGACACGACCGGCGCTGGGGACTTTTACACTTCCGGGGTGATCTTCGGCCTTAGCCGGGGGAAATCTGCTGAAGAGGCCGGGCACTTGGGTGCAAAACTCGCTGGCAAGGTCGTGGGGTACTTCGGGGCTACCGCCCGCGGTGACCTCGGGACGCCTTGACCTCCCAGGGGAAAACTATCCACTTCTCTGTCTTGAACGCGAAGTAGTCGGGCTTGAACTTTGAACATGGCTTGCAGGCAATGGTCGCAACCTTGACTTCTGCCCCTCTCTTCGCCAGCCGGTCTACAACAAACTTCAGGCTCTCGCCGGTGTCAGCGACGTCATCAACTACCAAAACTTTCCCTTTCAGAGGACCTGCATCTGAAATCAGCTTTGGTCTTGCGAGTGGCCTTCGGCCCTTGTAATACTGGACATGGATGGTTCGGAACTCCCCTCCGAGCAGGTGGGAAAGCCTGACCGCCGGGACCAACCCCCCTCTGGCCACTCCCACTATGAAGTCCGGGCCGAAATCACGGCTCACGCGCTCGGCCAACATCTGGAGGGCCTCATCCACCTTTTCCCAGCTTATGAAACACTCCATGTAATCACAGGTGATTAGACTCGGGAAAGCTGGACTAAAAGTGTTGCTGATATGAGTTTCGCAAACATTTAATCACCTATCAACAGAACATGTATTGGGTTTGTGATGGGGCGAACTAGCGGGACCTGCGCCATATGCGGGCGGGATAACGTCGAGCTTCAACACTGCAGCATCTGTGGCACTGATGTTTGCACAAGGTGCTTTGTCCCCGACATCCACGTATGCACGGGATGCATGCGGAAGGGACTGTGGGTCGAATCACCAAATCCGAAGTGACCGCCGCGCGGTGGAAAATTGTCCATCTCAGATGACGCCGTGGAAGAAATTGAAGGAATTTTCGCTCAGATAAACGAGCTAACCTCTGCTGGCGCCGTGGTTCTTGTCGAGGGGGATGACGACGTTAGGGGGCTCAAAAAGCTCGGAGTCCGGGGCAACATCATGAAGATATCCGGTGGGAAAAGCCTGCTGAACTTTGTCGAAGGGCTTTGCGGCGTGGGCGAGGTAATTGTTCTAACGGACTTCGACAGGGCCGGGGAGCGTCTTGCCAGGTTCTGCTCAAAACACCTGAAGAGCTTGGGGGTGGTGCCGGTGACGGAGCCGCGGAGAAGGCTGAAGGAGCTTGTGCACAAGGAAGTAAGCGACATAGAAGGGCTGTCAAAGCTCCTGCTCAAACACCGCGAAAGTGGGTTAACTCTTTGAGATCTGGGAGAGGAACTTATCCACGATTGCTGGCTTTATGCCAATACCTAAAAACTCCCCTTTTATTTCCTTCGTGCTTTTGCCCTGCTTCCTGAGCCTGACGTAGACCTTCTTCATCGTCTCGTATACCTCGTGGGGGAACCAGATCCAGGCGTCCGTCTTGCGAGCGCAGAACTCCGGCGTTATCACCGACCAAGGCTTGCAGTACAGCGCGCAGATTTTGACGTTCTTTGCGCCCTGCTTCAGGAGGTGCGCCCTAACAACCTTAAGGCTCTTCCCGGAGTCTGCGATGTCGTCCACGATCAGGACCTTCTTCCCCCTGACGTCGATTGGCAGCGGCTGGGTTATCTCCGGCCTATCGATTGTCTTGTAAATGTCAACGTAGTGTTCCACCTTTATCGTGGCGATGTTCGGATTTTCTAGCAGGTCAGATAGAATTCTGCCGGGCACCCATCCTCCTCTTGCCACGGCAACCAGAAGATCGGGGTTGTACTTGCTTTTTCTTATCTGGTCTGCCACCTGGATGCATAGCTCGTAGATGTAGTCCCAGCTCGGCACCTCATACTTTTTCGGCCTTTTGGTAGATGGCATGGACAAGCGGTTTAACTGGGTCAGCTGAGGCTTTTAAAATTTCGCAGGCACAAAAGTGGCACTCGACTTTCTTAAAGATAGTCCAAAAGCCGTGGGAAGTGAGAAAAGTCCTCAATCACCACATCTGCAACTTCAACCAACTTCGGGTTTTTCCCTATCGCCACGGCAAGCCCGGCCGCTTCCAAGAATTTAACGTCGTACTTGCTGTCGCCCACCGCCACGCACTCGCTGAGGGTTATGCCAATCCTCTCCGCAAGTTGCGCCAAGACCACGTCCTTCTTGCTGGGCTCAACCACGAAGATACCTTCACCAGTTAGGCGCCCGTTTTTATCCACCTCCAAACCGTTTGCCAAGACGTGTGGAATCCTGAGTTCCCGCGCTACATCAGCAGCCAGGAAATCGAGCCCCCCTGTCACGATAGCTGTTTGATAACCCCGCCTGTGGACCTCTGCAACGACTTCTCGGACGTTCGGCGCTATGGTGTAGGAAGCCAGTGCTTTCTTAACCTCCTCCAGCCGAGGTGGCGGTTGCCAGAGGGCAATATCCCGACGCATGAACTCTGGGTAATCTATCTCCCCGCGCTCGTATGCCTCCAGATTTGGGCAAGCGGGTTCCTTTGTGCCGAAGTGCCGATGAATAACTTCCCAGCAACTCGTCTCTTCCACAAGGGTGCCGTCCATGTCGAAGGCTATGAGCTTGTACTTCATTCAAACCACCAACTGATTTATCCCGGCGTTAATATGACTTGGTGACAAAGTGCAGTGGCTTGTGTTCCTCTGGGCCCTCGTCCCATTTGTCGAGCTGAGGGGATCCATCATCTTCGCCATCGCGGCTGGGTATGAACCAATCGTTGCTTTCATCGTCTCCGTGGCGCTCAACATCCTCGCCATCCCGATATCCTTCGCCCTTTTGGACTTCATAGTGCCGCCGCTCAAGCGTAGGTTTGCGACCATCAAGCGACTTTATGCCTGGGCCGTGAGGAGGGTGGAAAAACACAGAAATCTGGGCCTGGTGGGCCTCGCCATCTTTGTCGGAGTGCCGCTGCCGGGGACTGGTGCATACGCCGGCTCGCTACTGGCCCACGTCGCAGGCATGGAGAGAAAGTCGGCGGCCGTTGCAATCTCCATTGGAGTCGTGATCGCGGGGACGCTGCTGTGGATGCTGGCGGTGGGCGGGATATTTTTTATCAAGGGACTGACATCATGAAAAAAACCAACGCTGCCTGGCATGCAAAGAACAGGATGCCCAAAAATCCAACCACCGAACAGAGAATCGCATGGCATCTGGAGCACCGAAAACATTGCAGTTGCAGACCAATCACCGGAAAATTGCTGGAAGAGATGAAGAAAAGGAATGTTAAACTAAAATGACCGACTTTCCCAGATTTTTTCACCGCCACGCGAATTGTTATAATTATAACAACGGTGCCCTTTTTAGGCCGCGGATTAAAAGGTAAGTGTTCATCAAATCAGGCCAGAATCACTCTCAAACTCATTCTGGCTAAGAGGGGCGTTTGGCCCTTGGAAGAGAAAAGCTTACAGGAAATGGTCGCCGAGAGACTCGGCAAGAAGGAGGAGGTGCCGCTCGGGAAAGAAGACGCGGGCACCACCAAGTACCTAATCCACGCCAAGTTAGAGGCAAATGGGGTTGTTGAGCGCCCGGATGTTGTTGGTGCAGTTTTCGGCCAGACGGAAGGGCTGCTCGGGGAAGATTTGGACCTCAGGGAACTGCTCAAGACCGGCAGGATAGGCAGGATTAAGGTCGATATCAACTCCATCCAGGGGAAGACCTCCGGGACCGTGACGATCCCCTCAAGCCTGGACAGGGTCGAGACTTCCATAATTGCCGCCGCCTTGGAGACAGTGGAACGGGTCGGGCCATGCGAGGCCACAATAAAGGTCGAAAAAATAGAGGACGTGCGGGACACCAAGCGGAAGTTCGTCATTGGCCGGGCAAAAGAAATCCTGCAGAAGTTCGGGGAAACCGCCCCGGAGACTCAGGAGATAACCGACAGGGTCAAAGAAAACACGAGGATAGAGGAAATAACGGAGTACAAGGGGCTGCCAGCTGGGCCGGCCGTTAACGATTCCGATGCTATAATAATTGTTGAGGGAAGGGCCGATGTGCTGAACCTTTTGAGGGCTGGAATAAAGAACTCTGTGGCCATTGAAGGGACGAGCGTGCCGCAGGCCGTGATCGAGCTGAGTAGGGACAAGACGGTGACTGCGTTTGTCGACAACGACCGGGGCGGGGACCTCATCATGAAAGAGCTCCATCAGGTGGCCGACATAGACTTCATCGCGCGCCCGCCGCCCAACCAGAGCGTCGAGGACCTGACACGGAAGGAGATCGTGAAGGCGCTCAGAAGCAAGGTCCCTGTCGAGTACGCCATGGCAGAGCATCGGACCTCGGAGTCGGCTCCACCCAAGGAGTTTGACGAGCTGGAGAAAACACTGCAAAAGCTGAGGGGGACCCTCAAGGCCGTCATGCTTGACGACGGGCTGAAACCCATCGGGGAAGTCCCGGTCAGGGAGCTGAAGGATAAGCTGGCGGAGGCGCACGGCGTCAAGGCCATAGTATTCGATGGAGTGGTTACCCAGGAGCTGGCCGAAGCCGCTGCTGCCAAGAGAGTCAAGTACCTGGTCGGGATGCGCTCAAGGGTGGAAACCGCGCTGAAAAACATTGAAGTGCTTGCCCAGGACGAGCTCTACAAGTTAACTCACAGAAGATAACCCGCCGTCCAAGGGAAGCTCCATCGTTACAGCCGTTTCTCCGTCCTCGTAATAATATGGGACCTCCATCCTGTCTTTGAAACCCAGCTTGTGGTAGAACAACTGGGCCCCGGAGTTGCTCTTCCTGGCCTCCAGCCTGACCGTTTTCGCACCCCTCCTGACGAACCTTTCAACCATGTTTCTAACGAGCGTGGCGCCAATCTTATTCCTCCTGTAATCTGGATCGACTCCTATGGCAAGGATGTGGCCCGTTGGTCCCCACCTCATTGCCCCAATGATGTAACCGACCACCTTGCCGCCGACCTCTGCCACCAGAAAGCCGTCCGGGTGCATCGAGTGGAGGCGGTTGAGCAGGCTTATGGGATAGGGGTCTGGGAAGCACTTGTACTCGATTGCCAGGACTTCCGACATGTCCTCCGATTTCGCGCCCCGGATATGGAATATTTGCTGGGTTGCCATGGCAGCACCGAATTGGTTATAAGGAAAGGCATAAAACAATTTGGAAACATGACCACCCCCAAAAAACGCGGCACATCCTTTGAGTATCGCGTGGCATATTTGCTTGAGAGCTTCGGCTTCAGCTGGGACAGGTCTGGAAGCTCCCTCGGGATAGACCTTAAGATTTCAAGAAAAGGCCGCCTTGTTTACCTCATAAGCTGCAAGAAAACTTCCAAACTGGGGCCCATCTACCTGCCGCGGGCGGAGGTCGAGCGCCTTCAAGCGTCGGCGAAAGAAACTGGCGCGGAGGGGCTCGTCTGCTTTGGGTTCATGAGGACTCCAGTTCTGGCTCTCGGGCTTGGAGAAATCTCAAAGCTCCCCGACACGCGCCTTTACTACAAGCTCCAGCTGGGGGACGGGAAGCCCCTGAAAGACGTACTGAAAACGGCGGGCTTTTAGGTTGCAAACGCAAGCCGGGAGTGGTAAAACATGGTTGACTTCGCATGGATAATCCCGATAGCAGTCCCTTTTGTCATAGGCCTGCTGGTCGGCGCCGCGGCCAAGCAAGCGATGAAGCTGATATTCATACTCATCGCCTTAGTGGCGGTCCTAGTCTTCACCGGCGTCATAAGCCTGAGTTTCAGCGACCTTTGGACCAAGGCCGTGACCTCCCTGCCACAGCTTTTCGGCGCTGGGTCTGCGCTCAACTTGCTGCCGTACACCTCCATCTCATTTCTTGCCGGGCTCGCAATCGGGCTGCTGAAGGGATGAACTAAAATACAACAAAAGCTGGCGGGCAGTAGAGCCCTGCCGTCGGGTCGTCAACAATAAGCCTGCCAGGAGTTTTTCTCGCCAGCTGCACTTCCTGTTGCTGGCCGTTTGACCAGTGGTAGACCTGAAGGTGAGTCTGGTCCAAGCCGGGGCGAGTATCGATGCCCGCAAAGTGTTGCCCTTGTAAAACAACTTCCTGTCCTGGCCTGAGCTCACTCACGGTCCACGCTCCAATATTGTACTGCGGCCACTCCTCCGGCATCTTTTCTCCCTCCGTCGCCCCCTCAGCCAAGTAGTACTCCTGGGTGACAACTACCCTCAGGTTCTTGTAAGTGCGGTTTGTCGTGTTTTTCAGGCGCACCTCGAACTTCATTAGATCTGCGATGAAATACACGGGGTATGTGCCGAAGTATTTTACATCGTAGACGCCGCCCTCGTTAACGGTCCAGTTCCAACGTGGGAAGTAGTAAGTGGCCCCCGTCTCGTTAATCGTCAGAGTTCCGGATGGATTCAAATAAACGATTTCATACTGTAACGGCGCGGCGTCGCCCACATGGTTGCCGGCCGCAGCCATCGCCGGGGTTAGCGCCAAAAATGCCAATGCAATTATGCTGGCTGCTATCCACCTCATCGGGTTGCTCCCTCTTTTTTCTTGCAAATAATTGCCCTCCATTTAACCACTTTCTTCCACGTGGTATAAATATATTTCTATTAAAGTATAATTTTAATTACACTAAAGAAGGAAGTAGGAACTTCTAAAACTTTGGCCCCAACATTAGAACGATGGCTGTACTCCCCGTCTATGACGCTCCGGCGCTGATTGTAAAAACAGGAAAAGAAAAGGCGCTCGTGGTCAGCGACCTTCACATCGGGATTGAAGGCGAGCTCACGGCCAAGGGCATCTCACTTCCAAACCAAGCCCCGAAAATCATGGAAAGACTCGTCAAACTGATCAATGAGAAAAAACCCGACCGCCTGATCATGCTGGGTGATGTTAAGCACGGCATCCCTATATCGAGCTGGCAGGAGTGGCGGGAGCTGCCGAAGTTCTTTGAGGACCTGCTGAAGCTCCTGCCAGTTGAAATAGTGCCGGGGAACCACGACGGAGACATTGAGGGGATGGTCCCGCGGGGGGTGGTAATCCACGAGGTCGGTGGGATGCTGCTCGGAAAGAGGAAGTTTGTCGGGTTAATCCACGGCCACGCTTGGCCCGTGCCGGAGCTCATGAAGGCCGAACTGATAGTGATGGGGCACAACCACCCTGCCGTGGAGTTCCGTGACGAGCTGGGTGGTAGGACTCTGGAGCACGTCTGGCTGAAGGCAAAACTTAGAAAAGAGAAACTCCCCAAAAAGCTTCAGAAAGCCGTCCATGGGAAGCCGCCGGATGTTCTCGTCATGCCGGCGTTCGGAGGACTCGTGGGCGGCGCAGCGGTCAACAGGATGGTCCCGAGGGAACTGATTGGCCCGCTGTTCAGGTCCGGAGCCGTCAAGCTTGATGATGCAGAGGCGTACATGCTAGATGGGACTTTTCTGGGAAAAATAAGCAAGCTCAGGAAGTAAAACCGCGAAAACCGCGCGCCGTGAAAGGTTTTTATATAGGCATCGGCGTTTGGGTAGGGGAAGTTGTGCAAGATGTACTTATAATCGGCGCCGGTCCCGCGGGGCTTTTCGCGGCATACGAGCTGTCCAAGAACTCCGACCTCCCAGTGACCGTAGTTGACTGGGGGATGGAGATCGAGAAGAGGTACTGCCCGGCCATAGACAAGGGGAAGTGTATCGGCTGCAAGCCCTGCCACATCATGTGCGGGCTGGGCGGCGCCGGGGGGATGTCGAGCGGAATTCTGAACCTCAGGTACGACATCGGGGGGGACCTGAGCAAGCTCACGAAGAGCGTCAAGGAGGCCGATGGGCTTGTCAAGGAGGTGGACGAAATTTTTCTCAATCACGGGGCGCCAAAGGAGGTCTACGGCTCAACTTCGAAAGGAGTGGAGGAGCTCACCAGGAAGGCGGCCGCTTCGGGCATAAGGTTTCTCCCGATCCCCCAGCGCCACGTCGGGAGCGAGTACCTGCCTGGAGTCATAAACTCCATAAGGAAGACACTCGAGGACCGCGGCGTCAAGTTCATGTTCAACTCAAAGGTCGACAAGATAGGAAACGGCGAAGCCCTGATAAACGGGCGGCCAATGAAGTTCAAGTACTTGCTGGCGGCGCCCGGGAGGGTCGGCGCTGACTGGTTTGCGGAGCAGGCAAGGGAGCTTGGGATGAAGATTTCCCACGGAGCCATCGACATAGGGGTGAGGGTGGAAATCCCGGCCGTCGTCTACGAGCCTCTGGTGAGGGTTAACCGCGACCCCAAGTTCCACATAAGGAGCAAGACATTCGACGACTTTGTAAGAACATTCTGCACTAACGCCAACGGCTTCGTGATGGAGGAGCTTTACAACGACCACGTGGGAGTAAACGGCCAGTCTCTGCGGGACAAGAAATCACCGAACACGAACTTCGCATTCCTGGTCCACATAGAGCTCACGCATCCAGTGACGGACACCACCGCATACGGGAGGTCGATAGCTTACCTAGCGACGACGATCGGCGGGGGGAGGCCCGTGCTCCAGCGCCTCGGGGACCTGAGGGGCGGGAGGAGGTCGACCTGGGAAAGGATCGACAGGGGGCACGTCGAGCCGACACTCAAAAGCGTCACTCCGGGGGACATCTCCATGGCCCTGCCGGGGAGGATAGTCACGGACATACTTGAGGGGCTGGATCTCCTGGACAAGGTCGCGCCCGGGGTGGCGTCCGACTCAACGCTGCTCTACGCGCCGGAGGTCAAGCTCTACGCGATGCAGATAGAAGTGGACGAAAACATGGAGACGAACGTGCCGAACTTGTTCGTGGCCGGGGACGGGGCCGGGCTGTCGAGGGGGATAGTTACCGCCGCGGCGACGGGGATTCTGGCCGCCAGGGGGATAATCAAAAAATCCGGCAAAGCTGGCAAGTCTCTCAGCTGAAAGTTTTCTCCACCGCCCATATCTTTGCGTGCAGCGCTCCATCCTGATTATATAGCTCCGACGCCGCACTGAACCTTTTCCCCTTTTTCAGAAGCTGCCTCGGCCCGTTGTATGCCTCGGGCGTGAGCACCGCCCTCCACTTGTCATCTACAAGCAGGATTGCCTCCCCCCGCATGACCTTTTCCACCTCAAAGACGTGACTCGCGTGTGAACTCGGCTCCGCGACGCCATGAGGTAAAAGCCGCCCCCCGACCACCTTCACCTGCTCCTCCGCCACAAGCCTGTCCACCGCCTCCTTCACTGTGCCAGACATCCCCCGCTCATCAATGCCCTCCAAGCTCAGGCCTTTGCGACCGCCACTGAGCGTCCTCTCCAGCAGCTCCTCAGCAACCTTCCTTGTCTCGCTCTCAAACTCCCGTTGCCTCATCTTTACGACCTCAAACTCTTCCTCGACATCGGCGATCGGCTCCGGAGGCCCTTCAGTAGAAATGTCGCCAGGCGGCATCCGGTCCACCTCCGGCGGTTGCCCTGCCCTGAGGACCGGCCCCAGCTCCGAGTTCAGCTTTTTCATCACCACCTTCATCCTCTCCGCCATCTTCTTGCTGCTCTTCAGGTATGAGGCGTCGAGCGTCCCCTCCGCCGCCAGTATGACCACTCTCCCGAAGCTCCCCCTCCCGGTCCTGCCCTTCCTCTGGATGTACCTGATTTCGCTCGGGACCGGCTCGTAGAACAGAACCAGGTCGACGTTCGGGATGTCCAGGCCCTCCTCTCCTATGCTCGTGGCCACTAAGACGTTGAAACTGCCGTCCCTGAACCTCTCGAGCGCCGCGGCCTGCTCCTCCTGGCTCATCCCTGCCTCGTTCTCCCTGTCCGCCTGCCCGACGAACTTCCTCGCAGAGACGCCCAGTTCCGAAAATCTGGAGACAATGGCGGCGGCTGTTGCCCTATACTGGGTGAAAACCATTATCTTCGACTTCTTGTCCGAGAGCTGCCCGAGCACGAGCTCCTCCAGCATGCGCATCTTAGGGTGTTCCTCCAAAGACTCCAGAACTCCGAACACCCCTCCAGACTCCAGCTCATTGACCACGCCCTTGTGGCTCCTCTTCTCGCTCCTTCTGACCCTCTCCAAAAAGTCGCGGAACGTGTGCGGGCCCTGGCTCTCGAGAAGCTCCAGAGCGTGGTAGAGCGTGAGAGCCGAGGACTGCATGCCGAGCGCGCCGAAAAGCATCCCCCTGTTCCGCGGCCCGGCCTTGAGCCTGCGTATGAGCTGTTCCCCGGCCGCCACCAGGTCCCTCCTGAAGATGTACCTCGGGTGCTTCCTTATCACTCCCATCGACGCCAGCGACGTCAGCCTCCTCTCCAGAGCCTTCTTGATGGCCTCGCGGACAGGGCCGTACGAGTCTGGCAACTCCGTGAGCTTCCACTCCACCTTCACAGGGCTGACGTACGGCTTGACGTCCTTGTCGTCCTCCGTCCTTGTCTCGACGTGCTCGATGAAGAGTGCCCTGCAGATCTCTTCTATCTTCTCCCTCTCTGCGCCGGGGCTTGCGGTCATCCCCAAAATCATTGGGTAAGGCGCATCCCTGACGTAAGCCTGCGCAACTTTCGTGTAGGAATAATTCTTCCGTGCTCTGTGGCACTCGTCAAACACGAGCAGGCTAAAATCTCCTAGGTTTAGCCCACGCTCGCTGTCGTTGTGCACGACCTGCGGCGTGGCAAAGTAAAGCCTGGCCGGGCCGTTCCAGACGTTCATCCTGTAGTTGGGCGGGAACTTCCCCGTCAGAATCTCGACATCGTCCCGCCTGAGCTTCAGCAGCCTCGTGAACGTGTCGCGGTGCTGTAGCACCAGGGGCCTCGTCGGCGCCATGACCAAGACCTTCCTCCCGCGGTGGTTGTAGAGGAAGTGAGCGGCGGCCAGGGCAGCTATGACCGTCTTCCCGAGAGCCGTGGGCAGAACCACCAGAGTGTTCTTCTTCACGGCCTCCGAGGCTATGTTGGTCTGGTACGCGCGCTCCTGGATCATTTCCGCCCTGAGCAGCGGGTTTTTCAGTATCTCGGATGACTGGCCCGTCTCTGCGGATTCCGTGCTCCCGTTTTGGGGTCCGTCTAAAACCGTCTGGAGTTCTCTCATCTCAAACACCCTGCGCCACTATAACACCAAAAATGATTTTACCTAAAGATGTATGGGGTGGCCAAGCCTCTTGCCCCACCTTGTCGCCGCGGCAGCCGCTGGAGCTCATACTTCTATTATTTCCTTTGACGATCTCATTCTCTCGGCGGTCAGCGGGTTCGCCCCGTCAACCCCTTGCAAGAGTTCCTTTATCTTCTCGTGCGCGAGCAGCTTTCTGTAAGCCTCCAAGTCATCGATGCCTCGAACGAGCAGGCCGCGTTTTTTTGTCGGGTTGCCTGCGGGGTCGGTCGGGTTTACCTCCACCACCAGCCTGGGTGCTCCCCTCCCGTAAGCAGGAATTTTCATTATGAAAACCCCTGGCAGGCTCGTCGGCTTCCTCTCCCACTCCCTTCCTTCCCTCAAGAAACTCTTGAGGGACTCGACCAGTTTTTCATCCACCATTTTCTCAACACCTCAAAGATTTCGGGCGGCAAAAACCTTTCCCTTGACGTTACTCGATAATGTCCAGCTTCGAGAGGATCCTGCGCTGCGCCTCCGTTATGTCGACCGGGTGTGGCCGATCGGGAACGCTGACCTCCTTCACCTCCCCGAACAGCAGCGTTGAGAAGTAGCGGAAGCCGTGGTCGTTCAGGACCGTCACGATTCTCTTGAGCTCCGGGTGCTTTTCATGCAGCATCAGGCTGGCCTCAACGTTTGCTCCGCTTGATATCCCGACGAACAGCCCCTCGTCCCTAGCCAGGCGCTTGGTCATCCATATGGCCCTCTCGGATGAAACCATGATCACCCCGTCAAGCAGGGAAATGTCCAAGATTTCCGGGATGAAGCCGTCGCCCACGCCTTCCACTTTATGGGTCCCCCACTTCTGCTTCGCGAGGACAGGACATTCCGCGGGCTCGACCGCGTAGATTTTGACGTTCGGGTTTTTCTCCCTCATGTACTTCGCGACTCCAGTGAGGGTCCCGCCCGTCCCGACGGCTGCAACAAAAGCATCTACTTTGCCTCCGGCTTGCTCCCAGATCTCCGGCCCCGTGGTCTCGTAATGGGCAGCGACATTTTTCGGGTTGTTGAACTGGTTCACCCAGAAGTAGTGGTCTGGGTCCACGGCTATCAAATCCTTTGCCTGCTTTACCGCCAGGTCAACGTCTGATTCCGCGCCAGGAAAAGTCATGAGCTTGGCGCCGAAGGCCCTGATGGCCTTCATTCTCTCCTCGCTCATCCCCGCAGGGATTATTATCACGACCGGGAAGCCGAGGTATGTGGCTAGCATCGCGGTGGCAATGCCTGTGTTGCCCGTGGTGCTCTCGACAACCGTCATCCCCGGTCGGAGCTTTCCCTCCTTTATGGCATCACCAAGGATTTTCGCGAGTATCCTGTCCTTCAGGCTCCCTGAGGGGTTCATGAACTCCGCCTTGCCGAAAAGCTCCAGATCCGGGAGACCTGCCAGCTTCGGAAGCCTGCTGAACTTGATCAGGGGGGTGCGGCCGACGAGTTCGCGCAGGTCCTCAAAAACATTCTTCGCCCTGTCCCACTGAATCTGCACCTTCGACCCTCCCATAAATAGATAAAACTCGCGCTTAAATCTCCTTGGTGACTATGAAGGCTGCCGTAGTGTTGGTCATGATGCTGATGGTCTGTGGAGTGGCTGCGGCCGACGAATGGCCCACCTTCAAACACGACGCTCAGCGAACGGGGTATGGATCATTCTCCGGCCCCGAGAGTGCTGAAGTGGCCTGGGTCTTCTCCGCCTCGAGTTCCCTCTCCTCGCCGGCGATCTCCAACTATATTGTTTACGCTGGTTCGGCTGACGGCTACCTTCATGCTGTGGATGTCTTCAACGGTAAAGAAATCTGGTCATTCAATGCTGGAGATGCGGTCTCCGCTCCAACCGTTGCCGATGGCCGCGTTTACTTTGGGTCGCTGGACAACTCGGTTTATTGCCTAGACGCAGCCACAGGAGAAAACAAATGGAAATATCCCGCTGAGGGCGCGATACATTCCTCCATCGCTGCGGCAGACGATGTAGTATATGCAACATCGACCGACAACAACCTGTACGCGCTGAACGCTCAGACGGGGGTCCTTCTGTGGAAGAGAAGTTTGGAAGCAAGAATCACGTCTTCTCCAGCGGTTTATGGTGGTAAAGTGTTTGTGGGGACTTGGGATGGGGTAGTGTTTGCCATCGCCACAGGTAATTCCGAGAGCTGGCGGCACCAGATCGGCGGGGGCGGGGCGCTGGAGAACTACCCAATAGTCTCGTCGCCAGCTGTTTCTGGAGGCGTCGTCTACATTGGTTCAAACGACAACCTTTACGCCCTGAACGCCGAAACCGGGGCGGGAATTTGGGAGTTCGCAACAGAGGGACAAGTCTCTTCTTCCCCAACTGTGGCGGAAAACACCATATACTTCGGCTCTGAAGACGGCCGCGTTTATGCCGTGGACTCGAACGGGGCGCAAAAGTGGAGCTATGAAACTGGTGGGGAGGTACAGTCGTCACCTGCCATCGCCGACAACAGGGTTTTCATAACATCCGCCGACGGGTTCCTGTACTCGCTCGACGCCGGGACCGGGGCGCTTGTTTGGAAGATCCAGCTTGGAGTTATGCAAGGGGGATCTCCTGCCATTGCTTATGAGAAAGCGTTCGTCGGGACCGGCGACGGGAGACTCTACTGTATTGGGGACTGGGGACAAGTACCTGGCAGCGACGTTGGGAAAGGGGTCATTTTTCTGGCTGCGGCGGCGTTGTTTTTTGTTTTGCTCTGGGGGCTGGGAAAGCTCAAGAAACCGGTTGAAAAGAAACAATCCTGAAGTAGTCAGTCTTGGGGTCGGAACATACACATTCTTAAACGAAAAACACACATAATTATACGGGGTAAAATGGGGGACAAAATTTCTGCGCTTGTGGCTGCGCTTGTGCTCGCGTCCATAGTCTTGGCATTCACTACACCCGTATTCGCGCAGGGTGAAGAACCACCTGGAACTGAACCGCCTGGAACTGAAGAACCTGGAACTGAAACACCGGGGACTACGCCTGAGACTGTGGGGCCCGGAGAAAACTCACCTGGAAACCAAACCTCATCAGGGGGCTGGCCAATATCGCCATTGTGGATTGCAGCAATCGTGGGCATAGTGGTTGTGGCATTAGTTATAGTTTGGGCATGGAAGCGTCGCTCAAGCAGTGTACAGGAACACCTGAAAGAAATGGATAAGCTAGAACCACCTTCCTTCAGTTTACCGCTTCACCTATTTTTACCTATAAGTTAAATACGCGCTAAAAATATAACAAGCGTGGGTGATATACTGGGCTCGTGCCACTTCTGCCACAATTACATGGAAAGCACGTACCGGTGCCACTACTGTGAAAAATCTTTCTGTGCTGAACATAGGATGCCGCCCAACCACAACTGCTCCCAATTGGCTGTCTGGGAACAGTATGTAAAAACCAACCAACCGGCTAAAAAATCCTTCTTTAAGAAAAAGGAAGTCTCTGTGGCCCAGCATTACCTGCAAACACAAAGCCAGATATCAGAGACCGTAACATCAAAAAGAAAAAGGGGAAAGGCAACGAAGCTCATTGCCCTCGTTTTGTCTGGCGCCGTAGGCGTTGCTTTGCTATTTTATTTCTCGCCAACTTTGCTGAACTTTTTAAAAATTGTTGGCGGCGGCGGTCAAACAACTTGGGGGCAGTATTCCGTTCCGGCATACCCTGGAGCAATGGGCATCAATTTTTCCGACAACGCCCTCGTACCAGCAGGCGCTAACGGTGCGTGTTATGTTGTACAAAAAAGTTCTGATGAAGTCGTACAATGGTATTACTCACAGATGCATAGTTGGACCAAGGAAAAAGAAAACAGCCTAAAACTTGAAGGCCTGGCCTACGACTACGTCTGCTGGAAAAAAGAAAACGCGGGGGCAATGATTTACACGACTGACATGGGGGGGCAGACCACAATCATCACTGCGGTAGGGCCTTGGACTGCGTTTCAGGGTTATATTCCGTTATTTATAACGAACCAAGAAGAAGGGCAAACGACTGACCAATCTGATACGCATGACCATGATGAACCACAGTACCCTGAATAACCATAGATTTGGTTCCATAGGCTGTGAATTAATGGTGGGGTCGCCAGATTTCGGACGCCTAGGCGCGAGTCTGAAATTCGGTTGAAAAAGGATGGAAAACAGGAAAAATAGCTACTTGATCACTGCCGTCTACGGACCGCACGGCTCTTAACTCTAACCGCAAGTTATTTAAACGTATTAATTTACATTCATATGAACTGTAACACATATTATTGGGGTATGAAAATGAGCGGCATATTAGAAGCATTGTGGGCTGGCCTGGCACAGCTGGGGGAATACCTCTCGGCACACGTAGTGACTTGCCTGATCCCTGCTTTTTTCATCGCGGGTGCCATCGCGGCGATGATTTCAAAAAGAACTATTCTGAAGTATTTTGGAAGTAAAGTAAAGAAATGGATTTCATACAGCGTAGCTTCTGTTTCCGGCACAATTCTGGCCGTTTGTAGCTGTACCATTCTCCCCATGTTCGCTGGAATTTACAAAAGGGGCGGCGGCATAGGCCCTGCAACCACTTTTCTGTATTCTGGACCGGCGATCAATATTCTAGCAATCACTCTGACAGCGAGTGTTCTGGGCGTTGGCTTGGGAATTGCAAGAGCATTTGGCGCAATATTGATGTCGATAGTGATTGGATTGATAATGGCGTCCATTTTCGAACGCAAGCAGGCAAAGACAAGATCAACTCCTGCTGTGGACGTAGACGAAACAAGCACGAGAAAACGGCCATGGTATGCTAGTCCCGCTGTCTTCGTGTTATTGGTGCTGATTTTATTAATCGCTGCCCCGGGTTACATACCATTGTACTCAAAAGTGTTGGTTGTTACTGCGTTGATAATCGCAACCGTGGCAATTGTGAGAAAACACTATTCAAAAGATGAAGTCAGGACGTGGATGCAGGAAACTTGGTGGGTGGTCAAAAAAATTATGCCAATTTTGTTGATTGGGGTGTTCATTACCGGAGTAATAGCGTACTTTGTGCCTTACGATTGGGTCAGGAGTGCGATGGGTGGGAACCTAATTGTGTCCTGTTTTGTTGCATCAATAATCGGGGCAATACTGTATATGCCAACTCTGCTTGAGGTGCCAATAGTGGGCACCATT
>Ga0315282_10001435_pt1 | contig 44880 bp, 35 predicted proteins | sample YL17G07_20_MG_FD_203693 | JGI IMG/M metagenome (GOLD analysis project Ga0315282, IMG submission 203693) | Sediment microbial communities from Yellowstone Lake, YNP, Wyoming, USA - YL17G07_20 | ecosystem: Environmental > Aquatic > Freshwater > Lake > Sediment | place: USA: Wyoming | collected... | reverse complement strand
GCGTCACGGACCAGATCCCCCAGGGCCCCTCGGAGGGGCCCTGGGTGCCGGCGTATCCCAAGGACCTCTCCCGCGCCCTCGTCTGCGCCCGCGCCGACGCCGTGGTGGGCTACACCAGCTTCCTGTTCCCGGGCGGAGCGACGTACGTGTGTGACCCGTTCTGGGAGCACGCGTGTGACGATGGCATGACGGTCGAGGACTCCGTGAAGGCGACCCTGAAGTACCTGGACGATACGTACGGTAGCGGCTGGCTGTACGCGCAAGGTCTGACGGCCCCCGACGGTACGCCGTACCTGGTCGCACACGGCGACACAGGCATCAGGCTCGGTACTCCGCTCGGCGGGGAGTAGGGAGGAGTTGGGATGACGACCCGCTTGCTTGCTCTGGGGCTGATGACAGGCGTCGTGTGCCCGGTGCAGGCTTCCTGGAAGACAGCTGTGGACGATGCCCGCAGCATCATCGAAGAGGTATTCGGGGTCTCTCTCAAGGACGTGCCCGTTGAGCTGAGACGCGGGGTTCTCGGCGACGAACAGATGGCTACGTTCCGTGTCGAGGATCCCGCTGGGTGGAGGAAGTACGTCGTCGATCTTGAACTCGGGGCATTGGCGCGCTACTACAGCGATCCCCCCGAGGTGGAGGTGGACGCCGATGGCAACCCCATAACGCCGCTCGCCATAGGCAAGGCCGAGGCGAGGGGAATCGCGATGTCCGAAGCCAAGCGCCTGACGGGGGCGGCGTTTGACAAGATCCCGGAGTGGCGGGAGTCGCCTCTATCGACTGTCGGCACCCTCCACCTGGTGGGTGAGGCGCCGGCTGTCGGCGACCCTCCTCGCGATGGCCTCACGCCCCGGGGCAGCGTCGCGGTGTCTCTTGTCAACGGCACAATCGTCTGGTACGGCCAGTTCGTCCCGATCGCGGCGGACCCGATTCCGCCGAAGATCAGCAAGGATGAGGCTGTGAAGATCGGGGCAGAGCGCCTTGGCCAGCCCGACGCTAAGCCGGACCACGAGCCCACCCTGTACCAGGACTCGTACGGGCGCGGCGAGCTGACGTGGATGGTCAGGTTCGTGACATTGATCGAGCAGAAGGAGATAGGGCCCGACGGCAAGGAGAGGGTCAACCGCTACCCGGTCGGCCACCTGTACACGATTGATGCGCTCACCGGGGAGATCGTGAAGGAGGAGTAAGGCGGCACAGCAGGGGCTGTGGCGTCGATGGAGGCCAGCATGAGGCGCGGAATCGTCATGTCGCTCAGTCTGGCCATGTGGCTGGCGGCGGCCACAGCCCCGGCCCTTGCCCGGATCACGGTCGACGAAGCTCGGTCGATCGTCGAGAAGACGTTCGGTATCTCGCTCGAGGGAGTCGAGGCGCAGGCAGAGCGCGGCCCCGTCGCCGAGGACCAGCGGGCGGTATTCCGAGTGGCAGCCGCCGACGGGCCTGTCAAGTACACGGTCGACCTTGAACTGGGCAGCTTGCTTTCGTACGACAGGCCGAGCCCTGACTTCCAGGTGGACGACCGCGGGCAAGTAACGACGCCCTTTGCCGTCGACAGGGCGACGGCGCGCGAGATCGCCCTGGCTGAGGCAAGGCGCGTCATGGGTCCGGCGTTCGAGCTGATCACCGAGTGGCGTGAGTCCGCGTTGGGGGGTCCCGTGGCGTTCACGCTTAGGGGCGGGACGCCAGCCATCGGCGATCCCCCTCACGTTGGCTTGACGCCGCGAGCATCGGTGGTAGTGTCTCTGGTCGACGGGAGCATAACCCGCTTCGGCCAGTTCATCCCGATCGCTGCGGACCCGATTCCGCCGAAGATCAGCAAGGATGAGGCTGTCAAGATCGGGGCAGAGCGCCTTGGCCAGCCCGACGCTAAGCCGGACCACGAGCCCACCCTGTACCAGGACTCGTACGGGCGCGGCGAGCTGACGTGGATGGTCAGGTTCGTGACCTTGATCGAGCAGAAGGAGATAGGGCCCGACGGCAAGGAGAGGGTCAACCGCTACCCGGTCGGCCACCTGTACACGATTGATGCGCTCACCGGGGAGATCGTGAAGGAGGAGTAGCGCCCGGGTACTGGCGCAACACCATCTCGCGCCCTTCCGCGTGGGCGAACCCGGCCGGGTGGGCCAGGCTGAGGAAGTACCGCTGGTCGATGTAGAGAGGGAAGCCTCGTTCACCGCCCTCGAGCTGCGCATTGCCGACGGCGTATCGGCCGAGCACGACGCTGAGCAGTCGTATGGGGGCCTTCCCGACATTGCTGAGCGTCACGGACTTGCGCATGACCGGCCACTCGGCATCCGCGACATATGTCACTGCGGCGGCAAGCAGACCATCCGCCGACCTGAGACGGACGACTACCATGCCGCCGTCGCGCGCAACCTCCGGTGCGCCATCAGGCTCCAGCACGACTCTTGTCGGTGACTCCGGGCTGTCGCCCGTCTCGACCTCGAGTTCCGACCCGTGGCCAAGGCTCAGGCGCGTGCCCGCAGCCCGGTTCACCCACGACTCGGCCGTCATGCCGTCCGGGCGCATCGTGTAGACGAAGGACCCGGCCTGCACGCGCACTTCCGCGGCAGCGTGGGCGGCGGGGCAGGCGAGCACCAGAGAGCCACTGATCGCGACAACAACGACAGACCACATGGCATGACTCCTGTCACAGCCGCGGAAAGACATCCGATCGTCTCCGGGCGGTGGGCCCGTGCGGCCACGGTCGAAGGGGCTCTGGCCGACCTGGCACGGTCAGGTGAAGCGAACGGGGGCGCCCGGGCGGACGCCCCCGTGTCTGCGGATCCATTACTCGGCGCTGCAGGCTACTTGGCCTTGCGCACCGGGGCCTTGTCGGAGCCGGGTGGCGATGCGCTCGTAGGCGCCGCGCCGCCGCCTTTCTTGCCCGTCAGCGTGGCACCGGATGCGTCACTCTTGCCCTTCTTGCCGCACCCGGAGAGACCTGCCGCGAGCGGTACCAGCAGCGCCGCCGCCGCCACGAACGCGAGTAACCGACGTAGAGCCAACATGCACCTGCTCCCTTCGAACGATCCCGATGAAGGCGCCAACGCTCGTACGTGACGTGGCGTCCGCTGGCGACTAGAACTTGCCCGACATCAGTGCGAAGCGCCTGCCGACCGGCCCCGCCGAGGGGCAGCACGCCGCGGCTTCGGGATCCTGCGTGATCGACTCCCAGAATCCCATACAGGTCGACCACTTCGAATGTCCGTCAAAGTAGCTGACGTTCCAGCCACCGTTGTGCCGGTAGTTCTCATTGGTCGGGTCGAACCCCTCAAAGCCGACCTGGGCTTGGTTCAGGTTTGCGGGGTTCTGTGACCCGTAGCCCTCGAACATCCAGCTCGCCTCAGACGGGTGCGGGGCGTTGGCCACGCCAAACGGAGCCCAGCCGCCGCCTGCGTAATAGGTGCTGGCGTCGATGCAGCCGCCGGCCAGCCCATCGCCGCTTCCATGGGGAGTGCCGTACCACCCCTGTACGTACCAGATGGGGACGTAGTGCGTTGACACGACCCAGGTCGCCGGGGCGCCCAGGTCAGCGGCGCTCTTCGTGCCGCTTGGGCACCACAGGATCTGGGTGTTCTTGACGTAGGGCTGGATGATCTCCCACCAGTAGTACCAGTTCCCTCCGCCGTCCGCGATCCAAAGGTAGAGGTTCTGCTCGTCGTAGTCCTGGCAGTAGCTCAGCATGGCCGTGCCGAGCTGCTTCTCATTCGAGAGGCAGGACGTCTGACGAGCCTTCTCGCGAGCCTTCGCGAACACCGGGAACAGAATTGCCGCTAGGATCGCGATGATGGCGATTACGACCAGGAGTTCTATGAGGGTAAAGCCTCTGCGGTTCATCCTAGTGCATGTACCTCCCTTACAGGGCGAGCGTTCTGAGCGGCGAGCTAGGTCAACCAGCTCGGGAGTACCCGCGTATACACAGTATCTGAGCTGTGTGAGCCCTCTGACAGGCCGCCGGCAGCGGCGTGGACCGTTTCCCACCTCCTCTCCGGCTCGGTCATCCTGTCGGGTGCCTCCGCTCGGACGCCGTCTATCTGTGTTGCGCGAGCAGCTCGCGCGCGGCGCCTCGTCGTAGCGACATTCTACAGCAACGTACAATACGGCGGTGCTCTGCCGGAACACGCGCCGTCGGTCGATCCGGCACTGCGGGCGCTCTTGTGACCAGCACGCCTTGGTGGCGATTCGCTCTGCCACAAGTCTTCCCTGCAATGTGACTAGTGCTTCGACAGCGCAATGGCAGCCGTGTTTCGCGCGGCGGTCAAGGCGCCGCAGTCGCGCGTGAACTTGGTCAGGCTGATGGTGACCCGCTCACACTGCGCCTCGGCCAGGTTGCTGCCGGCTGAGCGGAGCATCCACAGGTACTCATAGTCCTCCAGCCCGTCGCGGATGTTCGCAAGCCGGATGCTGCCTATCGGGCCGTCCGGGCCGGCGTAGATAAGCCGGCCGTCGCCGTGGAGCCAGTCGTAGTCGCCGCCCGTCGTGATGCTCCAGTCGAGGAACTGCCCGCGCGCCGGGTCGATGGGCCGGTCGTTGTGCGGCCTGTCCCAGATGTTCAGTCCCCAGTAGAGGAACCCGTCCATCCGCTCCCGGAAGGCCTGCCACCAGACGGCGCGAGCCTCGATCAGCGGATCGTCGGCGAGCCAGTTCGCGTACGGGTAGCGCGGGCCCAGGCAGACGTAAGCCCAGACCTGCCGGCCACGCGCCCTGCAGCGGTCGGCGGCGGCAACGTCGTACCTTGGCGTCAGCGGGCAGGCCCAGTCGACGTTCAGGTCGGCCAGCACGTCCGGGTCGAGCGGCGTGTAGGCCGTGGTGAGCGTGCGGATCTCCGGGTAGCGCTCCTTCACGAGGCCGAAGTACTCCCTGATGACGGGGAAGAACTCCTCGCCCCGCTCATCAAATGTGTAGATATAGGCGAGGTCGGTGAGGCCGGCCTTTCGCAGCTCCGCCACGTAGGGGTCGAGGCGCGCGATGAGCCCCTGCCTGAATGCCGGAGTGTAGGTGTCGAGCGGGCTCCAGCAGACCCAGGCGCTATTGCCCCGCTCCTCGACCATGTTGAGCACGTTGAACGCGTTGAGGCCCACGGGGCCGTCGTCGCGGTAATGCAGCAGATCGTCGATGGGCGGCGGCTCGGTCCGCGAGATGTCATCGGGGTTCAACCGGTGCCGGAGCACGAAGTCACCGTACCGTCTGCGGATGTCGGGTGGCAGGGGCTTCCCGTAGACCTGTTCGAGGTACCCGTCCATCAGCGCGAAGGCCGTCTTCATATGCCCTCGCCGCGGCAAGTCGAAGCCGTAGATCCGCGCGCGCACCTGGACCGCAGTCGCCGGCTCGCCCGCCGGCCTGACCGTCAGCGTGCCTTCGTAGTCGCCGGCCGGCGTGCCCGGTGGCGCGTATACAGTGACCCAGATGGGCTGCGCGAAGTCAGGCGGCACGGAGAACCTGTCGACGGTGAGAAGCGGGTCAGGCCACCAGCCGGGCTCGGCCTCGGGATAGGCCGGGCTCGGATTGATGCGACCAACCTTCACGTAGCCGACGAGGTCCCACTCGATGCTCCCCGCATCGATCCGCGCGCCGGTGCGGCGGCAGACAAGGTCAGACATGCCGACGCGCACCCCCTCAAGTGGGCGCCCAGGCGGCGCGAGGAGCACAACCTGGAAGCCCTCCCACTCGTTGCCGGCGAGCGCGATGTCGGCCGCCGGGCGGCCGACATCGGGAGGGGGGAACGCGCTGGGCAGGACCCGACGCATGGACGACTCCGTCCAGACCGCGTACCCCTTCCGCGATGCGGGCACGGCCCGTGGCAGCCGCACCTCTCGCCGCGCTTGCACGGTCTCGCCAGTGAAAGGGTCCGCCGCGGCGACGATGAGCGTTGCCTTGTCCGCGATCGCGGGTTCGTCCTCCCGATGGGCCCATGTGAGTCGCGGATGCCGCCCCGTGCCGGTCGTTTCGGCCAGAACGCGCCCACCGGACTCGAGCGTGGCGGTCCAGTCGCAAGGCATGCTGACTCGCGCGGCCACGCCGAGGCCGTCGCCGAACAGGCCGGGCACTACGGTCAGGTCCTCGATGCCAAACGGCAGCAGCTCGACCTTGATGTCGTCGAACCAGACCGTTCCCCGAGCCTGCCTGAATAGCACGAAGACGGAGATGCTGCTGACGGGCTTGTCGACATCGAACACGCGCTCCGCGTACTGCCAGTCGTGGGTGCCCGGCTCGAAGGGCGCGATCATCCCCCATAGCGGCGTTCCGTCGTCATAGCGGAGGTCGAGGTAGACGTTGTAGTCCTGGCCCACGACCGCCCCGTCGGCAAGGCTCCAGCCGGACACCCGGAACGGGGCCTTGACCGGCGGGTCAAGGGTGACGGTCTGGCAGGCGCCATGAACCGAGTCGGGGGCGCTACCCGTGCAGCACATGGACTGCCTGCCCGAATGCGAGCACGAACCATCGTACGTGAAACCCGCACCCACCGGCTCCCACTGAGCACGGCGCTCGAAGCCCGGGTTCTCGACCAGGTTCCGCCCGCGGACGTGCTGGGCGCTTGGGGCGGCAAGCACGAGCGGAAGCAAGAGCGCACAAACGGGCAACGGACTCACTCCTTCGACAGGGACCCCCTCACCCCCGCCCTCGGCGGGAGGGTCGGGGAGGGGGGAACGCCGGCCTCCTCTCGCCCCTACCGCGGCACGGTCAGTATGCGGAGCCACACGCGCCGGAACTCGGCCAACGGGATGGTGGACTCTCCGCACATGGGGTCCCACGTGTCAACCGACCGCTCCGTCATGCTCCTAATGAGCACGACGTGCGGGACGTACTCGTACACGCGCGTGCAGGCGAGGCACGGCGTAGCCGCGCGCGCAAGGTCGCTATTGCGGGCGGGCATGATGCTTCGCCAGGGGCGGCCGGTGAGCCGACTGAGGCCCGCTGCGAGCCCGGACGGGCTCGTGCCGCAGAGCGGGCCGGTGTTGCACAACACCGCGGCCTCTCTCTCGCTCGGCGTCAGGCCGAGGTCGCGCGCAAGGGCGGCCGCGGTGGCCGGGCCGCAGCTCCACCATGTGCACTGCAGGCTCGGCTCCGGGTCGTGCGTGTCGTCGAGCCCCCAGTCGCCGGCGGCGAGCCACAGGGCCCCCAGGCTCGCGAATGTGGCGTATGCGCCCACCAGACCGGTCAGGAACAGCATCGGCCGGCGCAGCCAAGCTTCCGGCGACAGCCACGCAAGCGCGAACATACAGATAAGCGTGAGCCCACGTGCCGGCGCGGCGTCGAAGGGCGCGAGCCACGGAGCCCGCCCCACGAGTGGGTCCAGCAGCACCTGCCAGATCGCTGCCCACACGACCACGCCAACGGCGCAACCCGCGACCGTCCGGCGTAGCGAGCGCCTGGGCGCGCCGCGAAGCCGCAGACCGACCCACGCGGCGAGCGCAATCGGCAGCAGGGATAGGATGCTGGGCATGAGGTGCACGCGTGGTGATTCGGGCGCGTGGGCGTGTTCCCCTGGAAGGCCCGCGCCGCCGGTACCAAGAATGTGGACATCTGGGCTCGCCGCTTTTGAGTCGCGTAGCGACGCCATTGGCTATGCAATGCCACCCCTTCGGGGTTGGGCTGCTCCGGGAGTGCCAACATGGGGCCGAGCCTTAAGAGCCTCACACTGAAGAACATCCTCTCCTTCGGCCCCGACACGCCGCCGCTGGAGCTTGGCCCCCTCAATGTGTTCATCGGCCCCAACGCCTCCGGCAAGTCGAATGTGATCGACGCGCTGTCGATCCTCCGCGCCACGCCGAGCGATGTGCAGGATGCGGTGAGGAACCTGGGGGGAGCGCGCGAAGTGGCATATGCCGGCGCCTCTCAGGTGAGCGCCCAGAACGTCAGTGTGTCCGTGGCGACGGACCACCCACGGCGGTGCCTGGAGCATGTCGTTCGGCTGTTGTCGTGGACGGGAAGTAGCGAGCCGAGCAGCTCGTTCTTCTCCGATGAGTGGGTGTGGCGGCTCAAGGGCGAGACGACAGAGCGGGAGGAGCCGCCCGTTCTGGAGGTGGACTCCAGTTCGATCAGGGTATCTGCGGTCGAGTCCGGCGGAGCGCGTGAGATGGCTGAGCAGGGGCATGCGGCCAGGCCACACGGCCCCTGGCAGTCGGGTCTGTCGCAGCTCCGGGATCGTCAGCGTTACCCGGAGTTGGCAGTACTGGTGGACCTCTACTCCGGGGTTCGTCTCTATCGCGAATGGCATGTAGGTCGGTACACGGAGCCCCGTAGGCCCCAACCAGCCGACCTACCCAGCGCCTGCCTCGACGAGGACGCGGCGAACTTAGCACTGGTTGTCAACGTGCTGAAGCACGGCGGCCAGCGCCAAGCGCTCTATGAGGCACTGAGCCGGTTTTGGCCTGCGTTCGAGGAGATAGACGTTGGCGCAGTCGGTGGCACCGTCCAGATCTCTGTCCACCAGAAGGGCCTGCCGAGACCGATTCCGGCCACCCGCCTGTCGGATGGCATGATGCGGTTCCTCGCCCTTCTCGCCATCCTGCTGAACCCCGATCCCGGCAGCGTGATCTGCATCGAGGAGCCGGAAACGTGCCTCCACCCGGACGCCATCGTGCTTCTCGGCGAGCTGCTCGTGAAGGCCTCGGAGAACGCGCAGTTCATCGTGACTACCCAGTCGGACATTCTGGTGGATGCGCTGAGCGACAGGCCCGAGTGCGTGGTCGTGTTCGACAGCGGACCGAACGGCACGGTCTTCAAGCGCCTCGACCGGGAGGAGCTCAAGGGATGGCTCCAGGACTACTCCCTCGGCGAGCTGTGGCTGCGGGGCGGCCTTGGGGGCACGCGGTGGTGAGCGGCGAAGTGGTCCTGTACGTCGAGGGTGGCAGCACGAACAAGGCGCGCTACGCCGAGCTTCGCGAGGGCTTCAGGACGTTCCTTGCGGAGGGCCTGAAGGCCGATGACGTGAGCGACGAGGGCCTGGAGATCTTCCTAAGCGGTGGCGGCGGTGAGGCCAGGCAGGTCTTCGACGTTGGGCGGTGCGACCAGCCGGGCAACTCCCATGTTCTCCTCATCGACTCCGAGGGGCCGGTCACGGAGGAGCCTCCCGAGGACGAGCACCTCATGGTCCAGTGCACCGAGTCCTGGTTCCTGGCAGACCCCAACGCCCTGCACTGCTTCTACGGGAAGCAGTCGCCCCATCCGAGATCCGGGCGATGTGTTGAGACGGTCCCCAAGCCGGCCGCCCTGGTCGCGCTCAGGATGGTGTCCGAGGGATCGCTCCAGGGCGGCTACAGCAAGCACCGGCACACGGCCAAGCTGCTCAGAGAGATCAGGCCGGAGCTTGTCCGCGCTCGGGCGCCCCACTGCGAGCGCCTATTCCAGCATCTGGGTCGGGTGCTCGCGGCGTAGGTTACCCCGTCGTCGGGTCCTCCCAGAGGAAGAACTCGTTGCCGTCCGTGTCGCGGAAGCACACCGCCCGCAGCCGTCCCGGGTCGCCCTCCAGCTTGTCGATGTCCAGGCCGGCCGCGACGAGGCGGGCCACCTCACCCTCGATGCCGTCCGTGCGGAGCGACATCCGCGGACGCGAGATGCGCTCCTCGCCCGAGTCCCAGGAGGCCGTGGCGAGCACTCCCAAGCGCCCGCCCCCCGGCACCTCGAACAACGCGAAGCCCCACTCCTCGCGCTGCTTCAGCGCCAGGCCGACCTTGTCGCGGTAGAAGCTCACTGCCGCGTCCAGGTCCTCCACGAACACCAGGGTTTCGCTGTAAATGAAGCTCATGCGTGCACCCTCCCGACCGTCACAATGCTTGCCGGTCGGAGTTCTCGGACCAGGTGGCGTCCGCCTCCGGGCCGGCAGGTGAGATGCCCGGCGGGCCGGAAGGCCCGACGCGGCCAGGATAGCCAGACGGAGGTACCCGATGCTAACCACCCTCGCGCTTGTTTCGCTTGCCGTTTTGGTCCAGCAGGCCGCGCCTGTGGAGCTTCAGCCGGGCGCCAACAGCCTCCTCGAGGTGGGCAGGTACAGGGTGGCCTACCAACGCCCCGGCGGCGAGTGGCAGTCCATGCCGGAAGGCTGGAGCGGCCACTTTGCGCCGAACATCGGCATCTCGTGCACCGGCGTGGGCGCCGTCGCCGGCAAGCAAGCGCTGCTGCTGCATCCGGTGTGGATGGGCGGGCCGGGCCAGGTCGAGCTCAGCTACGCCTTCCAGCTTCCGGCTGAGACCCCGATCACGCTCCGGTTCGCCTATGCGATGGATCCGAGCCGCGCGGAGAAGAGCGATGGGGTCCACTTCCAAGTGCGAGTCATGCTCACGAACGCGCTGGGCGAGCCGATCACCGTCCTCGACGCCACCACGAAGAGCACCGAGTGGCAGGACGTGGACTATGACCTGTCGCGCTTCGCGGGCAAGGCCGTCGAGGTGGTCTTTCACACCGACCCCGGCCCGAAGGACGACCCCGGCTTCGACTTCAGCCTGTTCGGCGATCCGAGGATTCTCGTCGGAGCCGCCGAGGAGCCCACGCTCACGGATCGCCTCGCTCGCATCAGGGAGCTGCGGGCCAAGTGGGACCCGCACCGTCCGAACCTCTCCGACCTGGCGGGCTCCTCGGGCGTGGGAGCGGCTCCGGTCAGCGCGGCCCGGGGGGTCAACACCGTGTCTCAGACAGGGCCCGGCTCCTGGGCCTTCACGTACCAGGGCCGCGACTGCAAGGTGACATACACCGCTGCCGCCAACCGCGATGGCGTAACCCTCTACGCGATGGTGGATTCACTGCCCACGATCCCGCTGGGCCGCGTACCGACAGCAACCGCCGATGGCAAGCCGGTCGAGTGGACGGGTACAGGCGCAGTGTTCGACGCCGCCGGGAGACCGGGCCTCGAGCTCGTGGGCGCCACGCACGGGGGCCAGGTGAGCTTGCCCATGAAGTGCACTCTCTCCGTAGTGGGCAAGTCGCTCGTGATCGACGCGGAGAGCCCCGTCCCGGGCATCGAGGACTTCAGCGCATCGGCCGTCGGCGCGGTCGCCTGGCGCAAGGAGGTCAGCGTCCCGTACCTCACCGGCGGGCGCTACTGGTACTTGCCCGACCAGTCTGTCTACGTGGGATCGATCCTGGACTGGACCGCGTCGTCCGCGAGCTACACCGACGGCCTGCGGGCCGTCTATGGCTCGCTGTCGGACAAGTCGCGGATCCCCCTTCGCGAGCGCGCGATCGTGACCGTGTCGCCGTACCTGCACGAGGTGTTCCCCAGCATCCCCAACCCGGCGTCGCCATACCGTGAGGACCTGTCTCGCCGGGTGATCGTGGATGACTGGTGCGGCAACTTCGATGCGACGAGGAAGGCGCTCGACACCTACGCCTCGTACGGCCTCGAGAACCTACTCGTGCAGGTGCACGCCTGGCAGCACTCCGGCTATGACGTGAAGCTGCCCGACGTCCTCCCCGCGAACGAGGGCTGCGGAGGGGACAACGGGTTCATCGCCCTCTCCCAGACCGCCGCGAAACACGGCTACCTGTTCGGGGTGCACGAGAACTACGTCGACCTCTATCCGGACGCCGCGAGTTGGGACGAGAAGCTCGTGGCCCGGAACGCGGACGGATCGATGGTGCCCGCCTGGTACAACGAAGGCACGAAGGTGCAGAGCTTCGGCTATCGGGCAGACGCGATCGTGCCGACGGCGGAGCGCTTCACGCCCGAGGTCCACAAGCGATTCGGCACCACAATGGCGTACCTCGACGTACACTCGGCGGTGCCGCCGTGGTTCCACGTGGACTTCACGGCCGGGCAACCGGTCGCGGGCAGGTTCCTCCCCGTGTGGGACGCGCACTGCAAGCTCTGGGAGTACTTCCGCAAGGTGCACGGCGGGCCCGTTCTCGGTGAGGGCGCGAACCACTGGTACTGGTCCGGCCGGCTCGACGGCGTGGAGGCGCAGGTGGGGGGCGGGGAGCTCCATCAGGTGTTCGCCGACTTCGACCTCGTCAAGATCCACCCACTACAGCTCAACCACGGGATGGGCTACAACTCGCGGTGGCTCATCGAGGGCTACGGCGCCGGCGCGCAGTCCAAGATGCCGCTCGTCCGGGCGGACAAGTACCGCACGCAGGAGATCCTCTACGGACACGCCGGCTGGATCGATCCGTCATGGGTCCTCGAGCCGCTGCTGGCGGTCAAGGAAGCCTGGGTTATGGCTCCGCTGCAGTCACGCTACGGCGCGGCCAAGGTCACGGACATCAGCTACCTCGTGGCCGGCGAGTGGGTCGACGGGTCGACGGCGCTGGCTCTCGGCAAGACGGACGTCGTCCGCGCCACGTACGACAGCGGCCTCACAGTCACGGTGAACCAATCCCCCGAGACGGTGACGCTTGGCGGGATCGAGATCCCCCAGTACGGCTTCTCCGCGAGCGGGGCGGGCATCACGAGCGCCTACACCGCTATCCGCGACGGGCAGATCGTCGACTACGTCGCGGATGACAAATCCACCATGGCGGACGCGCGTGGCCTAGCCTACCATGCTGGAACGGACGTCCTCCCGATGCGCGCGGCTGCGGCCGAAGTCACGCCCGTCGGGCCGCGCGAGTTTGGCATCACCTACAACTGGAAGGTCGAGGGCCCCCTGCCCGCGCTGGACAACGCGGTCGCGTTCGTGCACTTCACGAATCCGAAGGCGAACGACCGGCCCGACGCGATCGTGTTCCAGGACGACCACCAGGCCCCGACCGACCTGACTCCGGGCGAGCACGGCGACGGGCCGCGCCGCGTGAGGGTGCCGGACGGAGCCCCCGCCGGGACGTACAAGGTCGTTGTGGGGATCTATGTGCCCCAGGGCGCTCGCTACACACTCCGCGGCCCGGATGACGGCGGCCAGCGCTACCAGGTCGCGCAGGTCAAGGTCGCCGAGGACGGCACGGTGACCCTCGTGCACGCGGGCCCGCCGGAGGGTGCGCCCGAGCCGTTCGCGATCTACAGCGAGCGGTACAACACGGAGCGGCGAGTGATCGACTTCGGGCCGATCCTGACGAACGGCGCGGTGCGGATAGTGCGCGAGGAGGGCGCGGTCCGCGTGTACCCGCTGCCCCAGGGCAAGGAGTTCACGATCGCGCTACGGCCCGAGCGGCTGTCTTTGAAGGGCGACTCGTTCCAGGTGACCGGGCTCGATGCGGAGGGCAAGGAGGTGTCGTCGGTGCGCGCCGAGGTCGCCGACGGGAGGCTGGCCCTCACGATCGGCGCCGAGGGAGTGTGCTCGTACAAGGTGCGAAGCGCGTAGGGGCGGCCCAATGTGGCCGCCCAACCGGCCCTACCCGTCCCACCTCTCGATCCGCCGGACGGCCGCCTCGGCTTCGTCGACCGATGCGGCGCCCATTGTGAACAGGAAGCCCTCGGGTCCGAACTCGGCCATGATCGCGCTAACCATGTCCCAGTTCGCCGCCAGGTGGATGCTCTTCCCCGCTGCGCGCGCGCGCCGGATGACGCCCATCCACTCGTCGTCGAACACGTCGCCCGCGCCGATCGTGGGCTGTATCGCGTGAAGCTCAGGGATCTCGAGGAGCAGGTCCAGGTGCTTGATCGCGGTCCGCCCGTCAAGATGGAACACGGAGCGATCGGCCATCCGGCACTCCTGGACTGTGATGTCCAAGAAGAACTCGCGCGCCATCCGCGAGGAGACCATGCACCAGAAGTCGTTGCTCGGGATGTGGACGCGGCCCTCGCTGACGCAAGGCAGCCACGAGCACACCGGATTGCCTGTCTCCTCGAGCCGCCTCGCGAGCGTGTCGAAGACCATCGCGAACGGCTCCTCGACGCGGCGAAGAAGCTCTCGCACCTCGTCGGGGTAGTCGAGCAGGTCGGTGCACAGCCGCTGCGGATCTCGGAACGCACACGCGCCGTCGGCCCCGGGGTGGAGGTCGGTGTAGCCGACGATGAACTTCCCCTTGCCGCGCTCGATAGCGGCGTCGGTCATGCGCCTGGTCTGAAGGTAGTAGTCGTTGTCCGGGTCGAAGCGGACGGTGTCGAGCTTGTCCCACGAGTCGAGTATCGGCACTGCCCAGCTTGTGGTGTCGGTGTACTCGAGCGGGCATCCGAGGAACGCGGTGTACACCTCCGGGCCGAGGTTCGGCCACCAGACAGGCAGCGAGTCACCGACGTAGGCGGTGCGGCTCATCCACGCCTCGGCGCAGTCGAGCTGGTACTCCGTGTCGAACCAGCGCTCTCGGTGGCTCGCGTGCGTCTTCCGCGGAAACGGCGGGCCCTCGCGGCCATTCGGGGCGGTGATCCAGACGAGTGCCCGGTCGATCACCTCGCCGTGCCACCACGCCTCGTGGCGTGCCTTCACCTGGTCATAGTCGGGCTGGTGCTCAAGCATGCGTTGCTCCGTGGTCCATGGGTCCGCCCAAGTTGGCCGTTGTACCCAGTACCGCCGGCAGAGACGCCGGCTCTCGAGAATCGCAGGCCGCACTGCGGTTGCTGCAGCAGAGCCGAACCCCGTGCCGGCGGGGCCGGGGACAGACGAGAACGTCCTTGGCTCAGCCAGCAGCGCCCCTACACCTTCAGGTCGGCCCCCTCGCCCTCGGGAGCTTTGTCCGTGTCAGCGGGCGGCTCGGCTCCCTCTTCAGCCGCGCCGGGGATCGTGAACTTCACCGACGCCAGGCCGTGATTGGCGGCCATGTCGAACGCGGCCACCTCCAGGGTGTGCTCGCCCGGCTTCAGTCCGTCGACCGTGAACTCGAGCACTTCGTAGTCACCGCCGAACAGCAGATCGGACGGGGCGATGGACCGCCACGGATCTGTCTCGTCGATCCGATACTGGGCGAGCTTGAGCCCGGTGCCCTTGTCGGACGCGGAGCAGCGCACCTTCGCGACGCCGTCCTCCACCGTCACGCTGTGGTCGCCCAGGAGAACCTTGGGAGCGTCGGGGTCGATGTCGAGCGGGCCGATGACCACCGAGTCCTCCCGGCCACGCCCCGGGTTGGCGACCTCATCGGATGCCGTTACCCTGATCAGGTACGAGCCGGCGGGCTCGTCGCCGACAGTCCAGGTGTAGGAGGTTTCGGTGATGTCATCCGCCACCCTAGCCCACGTGAGGCCACGATCTGACGAGAGCTCGACACGGTAGCGCATCGTGTCATCGTCGGGATCGCTGGCTTCCCACGAGAACTTGGCTTCCTTGCCGATGAACCGTACATCCGAGAAGTCGTCGTAGGTTACCTTCGGCTTGCGGTTGATCGTGAGGTACCTGATATCCACGCCGCCGACTGTCGGCACCTCGGTCGCGGACTCGGCCGCAAGGGACACGCGGTACTGCAGGTACCTGGCGTTGGGGCTGCTCACCGTGAGGCGCGGCCCCTCGCCCCCGACGGGGATCCAGTCGCTCCAGTCGTCGTTCGGCGCCGGCTCGTTCCCACTCCTTGTCTCTACCTCGACCGATGTGCCCTGGGGCGCGATCGCGTCGAACTGAAGGTCGAGCCACTGCGACGCATTGCCCGCATCGAGCACGCGGGACATGTAAGTGCCCTTGGTGCCGGCCGCTACGGGCAGCCGGTAGACCGCGATCGGGTCCGATGAGACGGCCCAGAGCCACCGGCCACCCTCGTCGGGGACCAGGTCCATCACGCGGCCCTCGGGGTGCGGCAGAAGGCCGAACGTGCGCACCTTGCCAGCTTCGTCGACGGAGTAGACCCGGCCCGCGCCACTGGTGGCGAGCAGCACCGCTCCCGGTGTCGAGGCGAGAGCGAAGGAAGCCTGGTCGCTCGTCTCGATGCAGGGCAGAACAGCGCCGTCCCTGATCTCGTAAGCATTGCCGACGGATGCGAAGTAGACGTTCCCGTCGGGCCCGATGGTCACGTCGTGGATTGGTCCCAGCGGGGATGAGCCGACCGGTCGGGGGAACCCGTCGACTGTTAGCCGGTACAGGTTGTTCTTGTCGGTCCCGACATAGAAGGCGCCGTCGGCGGCCTGTGTGACGCACAGCGCGTGCTCGTCACGAAGGTCGCCGAGCTCGGTGAGCTTCCCGTCGGGTGCGAGGCTGAGGATCCTCCCGTTCGGGCCGGTTGCAAGGACCAGATCGCTCCCGCTTGGGAGGATGTCCCACACGTAGGCCTGGCCGGTACCGACCTTTGCCTTCGCCTTACCGTCCGGGCCGACAATGCACACAAGACCCTTGGGCCCGGTGCCCACGGCAAGGGCGCCGTCAGGGGCGGAGGCCAGGGAGAACACCTGAGCATCGTCGGCACGGTAGTACTCCGTGGCCTTCCCGTCCGCGGTCACACGATAGACGACGCCCTCCGGGCCGGTGCCGACGAAGAGGCCGCCCGAGCCGTCGGGCACCGCGCACCATGCGTACAGCGCCGGCGGGCAGAAGGAGAGCACCGTCTCGGGCGACGCGGCCAGGGACACCTGACCCGACTCGAGCACAACCGTACCGTCAAGACAGCCTGAGCTGAAGTCGGATGCCGTGTGCTGGAGCCAGCTCGACGGCCCCTTAACCGGGAGCGGCTCGATCTGGGACGTGCCTCCACCTTCGGCCGGCCCGCCGCCGGGCGCGCTCTCAGTCGCGCCGCTCTGCGGCTCCGACGGCTTCTCGCCGGTGCCGGAAGGCCCGGTCGACGGGGTCACCTTGCCCGGGATCGCGTCGTCAGGCATGTGAATGCCGGGGGGAGGCGGGCCCTGCAGGGGGATGCTCTTCAGGCCGGAGAGCGACCGGAACACGAGGTGAGTGGCCGGCACTGCCCGCGGAGTCATGTCCACCCCGAGCGCTCTTGCGGCGTCAACCAGTCCGGGCGGGGCCGACAGGTAGCGGCTCCACAGCTCCGACGTGCCAGCGGACGGCATGCGGGGCGGCATCGGCCCGCCGGGCGCAGGCCGGGGCGCGCCGGCGGGGGGCGACTGAGAGGCGGCCTCCGGGAGCTGCGTGCCGTCCTGCACGCCTGCGTACCTGTCCTCCGGGCGGAAGACCACGAGCGGATGGACGAGCATGCCCATGACATCGTACTGGGTGTCCCACTCGAGCCGCCGCACCTGGGCACTGCTGGCATAGTCCGTTGTGCCGGCTGAGCTAAGGACCGTCGCCATGTCCGCCGGGATCGACGGATAGGCCACCCCACGGGAAAGGAACGTCTGGTCCGGTTCCACCAGCATGGCAACGAGCTTGTTCGAGGGGGTGGCTTGGCTGCTGTACCAGGTGACGAGGGTCGGCAGACTGGTAGGGGTGGGCTTGACGACGCCGCTCTGGGCCTCGAGGTCGCCGGCGAACGTGCCACCCGCCACCTGCAGCGTCGTCGCTCCCGACGGGTGATCCGCCGGGATGGGGATCTCGATGACCTCCTCGGCCTCCCCAAGGCCGTCCGTGCGCTGGTAGACGACCTTGACCCGCGCGGTCTGGCCGGCCTCGACCACCCAGTCGTCCAGCTCGAGCCTCAGCAGATTGGCCGCGGCATTGGACTCGGCGATGGTGAGGTCGACCTTGGCCGATGCTACCTCGTCGGGGTCGAAGATGTTCGTCGTGAGCAGGCTCACGGCGTCCATGAGCTGCAACGGCACGGTCATCGCCTGGCCGGACTTAGCGTACTCGAAGCCCGGCAGGCTTATCTCCGCCCCCGACTCACCAATGACCGACACGCTCGACGTCACGGTGAGGTCGGTGTCGCCGGTGAGGTACTCCATCAGCGCCGACATGGCGGCGGTGGCGCACATGAGCGGGCTGAACGTCTTGTCCCGGCAGATGCGTACGTGGAACTCGCGGTCGATGCTCCGCGCCGGGAAGTGGACGCTGATGTCTACCGGGAACGACGGTGGGTCGCTCCCAACCCTGCCGGCGATGGCGTAGTTGCGGTCCTGGAGCACGGAGCCCATCGGACCGGCATCGATGGGCAGCATGATCTTCTCCGCGAGGTCGGCCTCCTGAACCACGAAGTCGGCGACATCCATGTACGTCGCCGGAAGGTCGATCTTGCCGCCGCCGAACATGGGGTGGCCGAAGGCGAGGAAGTTGTTGCCGTTCACGTAGGTCACCGTGCCGCCGCCGCTGGCCTGGAAGTCGCCGGTCATGATGCCGAGGCCGATGGCGCTGCCCGGCCTCACCTCGTAGGACGCCGCGTCCGAGCCGCCGGCTACCCCGCCTGAGATGTGGAAGCCCCGTGGCTCGAGCACGGACTTCAGCGTGTCTCTCACGCGGTCCGGCATCCCGGTCAGGACCAGCGGCATCTCACACGGCACCAGCGCGAGCGCGCGGTCGGCGACTTCAGCCGGCACATCCGCGGCCCTGTCGCAGACCACGGCGATGTCCCTCAGGGCGCCGTCAACCGTGAGCGGCCTGTCCATGCTCACGAGCTCAACATCGCCGGCGGAGGCCGTCGGTCTGGCCTCCTCGCGGTCCATCTCGTCCCAGCTCTCGAGCATGTACTCGATGGGCGTGAAGGCCGCGAGCGGCTCCTTCGTCACCGCCACCGCGCGAGAGGCGGCGCCGGCGAGCTTGCCGTTGAAGTAGATGGGGCTGCCGGACATCCCCCTTGCGACGCACGAGTGCCGCTCGACGAGGGGTCCGTCAATGGCTCGGAACAGCACGTAATCAGCCGGTCCGTCGAACTTGCGGAGGATCCGCACGATCTCGACCGTGAAGTCCTGTGGCTCGGTGCCCCTGAACACGGTGCGGCAGATGCCCCGCATTCCGGGCTGCATCTCGTCGATCCGCATCATCGTGTTCGGGTCGAAGTGCTTGGACAGTTCCGCGGAGGCCGACGGTACCAGCACCGCGGCCCAGCTCAGGGCAAGCGCCCCGAGCAATGCGCGCAACACTCCTCTGCCCACGTTGTCACTCTCCTCGGGTCTGGGCCCGCCGCCCCCGTAGCGGCTGGCTTCCGCCTTGCCCGCCGCGGGCCTCCGGACGATAATCCGACTTGTCATTCCCGCGCCGGCGGGCTTTTCCTTGCCACTGAGTGAAGGAGGCCGAGCCCGGACCCAAACGAAGGAGCGTGTGAAGCATCTAACGAGCTGTGGGGCGACTCGCCCCAATCAACCTGGGCTGACGCCCCGGGGGTGGTCAATCGTGCATAAGGGACTAGCCGCGTTCGCGGCCATGGTAGTAGCTCTGCTCATCGTCGCGCCCGCCTCGTCGCTCAGTCAGCCGACGGGCGAGCCGGCCGGCGCCGACATCATCGGCGCCCTATTGTCGGAGGCGCAGATCGGCTCACCGTCTCAGGTGGGCTCGCTGGTCATTTACCCGATCACATTGCCTCCTCGTTTCTCACCGTCTCTCGGCATCGTGCCCGTGTTCGAGGCCCTGAAGTCGGGCGACTTCCAGGTCTCCGAGCTCTCGTCCGGGATGGATCAGTTCCACCTGAGCGGCATCAACCGCGGGCGCGGCACTACGTTCGGGCAGGGCGGGGGCTTCTATCAGGGCGGACGCCAAGGCCGTGGCGGAGGCGGCGGGGGCTTCCTGATGGCCCCGCTCTCAGGCGGCGGCTTCGGGGTGTACTGCTTCGAAGAGGGTCGGACCACCGGCGAGACCACCCTCTTCTCGGCGGAGGACTTCAGCCTTGCGCACCCGACCCTGAGAGGACTCGTCTGCGGCGACGACCAGAACGCGATCTGGCGTGAGATAGCCCGCGAGCGCCGCGTGCTCGGTGTTGTTGATCCCGCGGCTACGTCGTACGGCTGGGTCGTCAAGGCGGAGGGGGTGCAGGCCCAGATCAAACAGGCCGAGAGCGATCGCGCGTCCTTCCCGTCGCGCGTGAACGGCGTTGTCGTCGCGATCGGCGACCGGATCCTCGGCATCGATCTGTACGGCGACAAGGAGCTGTTCGACAAGACGCGAGGCCTGCTCCTGGGCAGCTACGCCATGGCCAACGCCGAGGCCGGCTCGAATGTCAGATGCACCGTCGGCGAGCAAGGCGTGTGGCGATTCCTCGAGGATGTGGCCTCGTGCGGTCTCCGGGCGGAGAAGTCAGTGGACCTCGGCGACACGTTCCGACTCGGCTTCGGCTCGCACCTTGGCGAGGCCATCTTGTGGAACGGTCAGCTTGTACACCTGGGCGCGTATGACACCAGGCCGCTGACAAGGTAGCCTTGAGCGGATGGCAGGGGCGCATCGCCATGCGCCCCTGCCCGCTGCTCCCTCCCGGTCGCGGGGAGGCCTGAGCGGGGCGTCACCGGCGGAGTAGCCGCACGACGATGTTCAGGACGACCGTGCCCGCGACGCTCAGCAGGATGCAGGTCACAACCGGGAACGAGAACGACCACCCCGGGCGCTCTATCCGCACGTCTCCCGGCAGATGACCGACGGGGATGCCGGCCCGCCCGACGAGCCACACAACCAGCCCGATCCCCGCCACGCCTAGGCCGGCGATGATGGTCCACTTGCCGAGCTGGGTCGTGTCCATCGCGTCGTAACCCTCCGGCCCGCCAGAGTAGAGCTTCCGTGCCGGTTGGGCAGGAGTCCTCTTCCCAGCTCAGGGTAATCCGACCGTCGCCACGTGGCGTTTCGACGACCTTACCCCAGGTCCCCGGCTGCGCCAGGGACCAGTCCCTCTCCGCCGGCCAGCGTACGAGCGGTGGGAGGCGGGCCGGTACCTTCGAGCCGCGGCCGATCTGTCGCTCCCCGGAGCGGAGGAGCTCCTGCTCGCGGCCGACCTGTTCTCACGCGAGGCGGAGCTGCTTCGGGCCGCGACGGCGGGTCTACCGTGGCACAGGTCGGATCCCTCGCGGCTGGTTGCCATGTCGAGCCTCGCGACCAGGCGAAGGGTGGCCGATGAGGTGCGCAGGTGCATGGGCATCGAGGAGCGGGCTGTGGAGCATCTGGAGGGGGCCCTGGCTCAGCTCAGCGCGTGATGCGCTCGATGATCTCGTCTTGGGTATGCATCGGCTACACCACACCAGTCAACGGGTCGTCCTGAGTAGCTCGGCGGGGGTGAGCACGAGAACGTCCATCGACCACGACCGCATCCCGAAGGCGCGATGTACCGCAGCGACACGCGCCCAAGGCCTCAGGTCGCTCTCCATCTCCACGAATATGTCGTACTCTGAGTCCTCGGCGGCGTCGCCGCGCGCCCGGCTCCCGAACAGCACGATGCGGTACGGGTTGAACCGCTCCACGATCGTCCGCGTGATGTGTTCGAGGATCTCGTCTTGGCTCTGCACGGCTGTCGCTCCGGCCCGTCAGGCGATGCTGTACTTCTTCAGAATACCACGCAGGTTGTCGCCGAGGATCAGGTCCTTGTCGCCCTCCCGGAGATAAGAGAACAGAATGGGACCGAGGCCCCACGCGATCGGCAGGTCTTGGAGGTCCGAGCCGAATAGAAGCCTGTCCGCGCCGATCACTCGCACCAGGTCCTCGCAGTCGCGCGGCGCCAGAAGCGGGCACGAACAGACGAAGAGGTTAGGGTGGCGCCGCATGGTGTCGGCATACGCGGCCGTCGCGTGCCCGGTAATGAAGCACGCGCTGGGGTACCCCGACACCAGCCGCTCTACCTGAGCCGGCGAGCCCCAGTGGTGGTTCAGGATGATCCAGCCGCGGTCGTGCGCCCACTCGCACGGCACGTCGAGCCAGTCGCCTTCATCGGAGTGGCCCTGGTAGTGAGCGATGAGCTTGATTCCGCGCAGCCCGAGCTTCTCGCAGCGCTCCAGCTCGGCGAGCATCCCGTCACGCCCGCGGTGTGGGTTCAGCAGGGCGAAGCCGACGAACCGATCGGGGTACCGCCTCACCGCGTCGGCGACGATGTCATTGCCGAAGCTCTCGTCGCTCAAAACGCCGGCGATACTGAAGACGCAGCAGACGTCCACTCCCAGCCGCTCCATCTCAACCACGGTCGAGTCGAGATCCCCGCCTGGCACGTGGTAGTGAGCCATCCTCCCACCGAGGTGTCCGTGGCAGTCGGCGAAACGCATTTCCGCCGGGCGTTTGCCGGTGCGTCCGAACTCCACGTAGCGGTCAACGGCGGAGGGCGGCTTCGGCTCGGCGCTGTCGAGCTCATGCCAACTCAGCAGCTTGCGCAGATTGCCGCCGGCAATGAGCCCCTTGTCGGACTCCGAGATGTCGGCGCAGGCTAGCGGCGCGAGCGTCATCGCCTGCCCGAACGTAGGCCAGTTGGAGCCGAAGACCAGCCGCCTCGCGCCCCAGCGCTCTGTGATGAACTCGATGCCTCGGTAGAGCCAGTATCCGCTGAGCTCGATGCGCAGGTTGGGACAGGCGTCCAAGGCGCGGTAGATCATCCGCTGCGCGCGCCTGATACGCCACTCGCTCGCGATCACCGGTAGATCGGGGTGGCGACAGCAGAGCGAGACCACGGCGTCCCAGTCCATCGCGTCCCAGCCACGCGGATCGGCCAGGTCGTTCGGGTTGATGAAGAGGGGCACCCGGTGCTCCGCGAGTGGCTCGAGCAGCTCGTCGACCGCCCAGTCCGCGAGGCTGATCTTGTACTGCCCGCTGAAGAGGAAGGCCGCGCCCACGCCGGCGTCGCGCATCCTCCGCACGAGCTGCCGGGGTCGCGGCAGGCCCTCATACTCGCCCGTCGGCAGCAGCGCCCAGGCCGGATGAAGGCGGGGGCTCACCGCGGCCGCGGAGAGGACGCGCTCGTTCCCATCCGCAGGGTGGTTCTCTCTGCTCAGGCAGTCGAGGACGAGCGCTTCGGCGATGCCGTGCCTGTCCATCGCGCCGAGCAGGTCGTCCGCCGTGTGTGGCCCGCCGGGCTTGAGCTCGCGATGGCGGCCGAGGATGCAGACTGAATCGAAGACGCTGAGGTCGGACATTGGGGCGCCTATCCTCCCACAAAGCCACGCGCTCAAAGCCGCGGGCTCAAAGCCGCGGGCCTAAGCCCGCGGCCTTCCCCATTGCATTGCCTGTCGTCGGGCCTTCGCAAGCCAGCGTCACACCCACCCCGGCGCCGAGTCGTCCTCCGTGCAGTAGGCCGACAGGACCTTGTTGATGCCCTCGGCCACGTGGGCGCAGTCCTCTTCGCTGAACCACTGGTTCAGAGAGACCGTGACCATCCGGTCGTACAGATCATCGGCGACGGGGCAATCGCCCATGCTGTACTTGATATGACCGCCGCGGGCCAGGTAGATGGGGCACCGGAACGGACAGCCGTCCGCCGTCGGTGTGCCCTGCAGCGTGACGGGGTACATGCCGTGGTAGACGTGCCAGTCGGGCGCGGCGCCCTTGCCTCTCATGCCGCATGAGACGCCCTCGGCGTTCAGCGCCTCCACGATCCTGCCGCCGAGTTCGATCGTCTCCGGGTAGAACCGCAGCATGTAGCCGACCTCGCCGTCCGGGTCGTTGAGCACCTGCGGCTGGATCTCCCGAAAGCGCCCGAGCCGCCGCAGGATGCTCATCTTCACATTGTGGAACCGTGCCACGGTCCCAGGCATCTTGGAGAGCTGCACGACGTCGACGGCTGCCTCAAGCTCGGACATGCGGTAGTTGGTGCCGGAGAAGAGCTCGCCGTCGTACCTGGGTGGCGCGAAGCGATCGGGGCGCCACAGGCCGCCGCATTCGGCGAGGCCGTTCGCCCTCTCCCAGAGTCGCTCGTCGTTTGTGATGACGAGCCCGCCTTCGCCCCCGCCGACGATCTTGTAGGCGGAGATGCTGAAACACCCGAGGTCGCCCCAGGTGCCGACGTACCGGCCCCCGTACTTGCCGCCGCAGGACTGCGCACAGTCCTCGATGACCTTGAGCGTGTGCTTCTTGGCGACTTCCGCGATAGCCGCCATGTCGCACACGGTGCCCATCACATGGGTTGCGGCGATCGCGACTGTGCGCGGGGTTATGAGCGCTTCTATCTTCGTTGGGTCCATCCCAAGCGACAGGTCCACATCGCAGAATACCGGGACTCCCCGCGACTCTACGATGGCGGCCGCGGTCGCGTAGAAGCCGATGGCCGAGGTGATGACCTCGGTCCCCGGTCCGACGCCCGCGGCGACGAAGGCTGAGTGAAGCGCGGCCGTACCGGATGTCACGCCCATCGCGTACTTCACGCCGAACGTCTCGCGCACAACGCGCTCGAACGCCTGGACCTTCGTCTCAGGCAGATCGGAGTAGTAGTTCGCGAGGAAGGGTCCCGCGCCGACATCTTCGACCTCGACGGCACCGCGGATCCTCGACAAAGCGTCCGCCGAGAAGCCGAACCGCTCGGCGACGGACATGAACTCCTCGACGCCGATCTTCGGCTCGCCCTCGCCGTGGACGGTGGAGACGGCCTTCATGCCGCCCTGCAACGCGAGTCGCTGCCTTGCGCGCTCATCAGACATGGGTGCTGAGTCCCTTCACAAGGAATGCGAACGTGCTTCCTACCGCGTGCGAGCGCTTCCTGCCGGGCGCCTACGCCGGCGCGACGCCTCGCCGCCTCAGCTCTGAGAGGATCTCCTCGGCCGGATCGCGCCGGGCCACATCCAGCCACTGGATCCGGTCCTCGGTCTTGAACCACGTGAGCTGCCGCTTTACGTAGCGCCGCGTGTTGCGCTTGAAGGTCTCGACGGCCTCCGGGAAACCGAGGTCGCCTCTCAGGAGGGCCGCTACCTCCTGGTAGCCGATCGCCTGCAGTGACTGAAGGTCGGGGGAGTAGCCCCGCGACAGGAGCTCCCGCACCTCGCGGATGAGCCCGGAGTTCACCATACGATCGCAGCGCTCCTCAACGCGCCGGTAGAGCTCCTCGCGGTCACATGTGAGCCCGAACATGAGACACTCGTACCGGTCGGTCGGCTCGGGCTTGGCGCGGTACCGGTCGGAGATCGGGGTGCCCGACCGCTCGAACACCTCCAGCGCTCGGATGACCTTCTTCACGTCTCTCGGGTGGATGCGCTCGGCGGAGGCCCGATCGACGGCCGCGAGGCGCTCGTGGAGGAACTCCGGCCCCTGGGCCCTCGCCGTCTCGCGAAGCCGATGCCTGAGTGCGTCATCGGGCTCCGCGACCGGCAGGTCGAGCTTGCACGAGAGCGCGCGCACGTAGAGCCCCGACCCGCCCACAACGAGGGGCAGGCGTCCGCGGCGTAGAATGTCGTCGATGGCTCGAGTGGCATCGTCATGGAAGCGCGCCACGTTGTACGGCTGGTCGGGGTCCACGACATCCAGGAGATGGTGCGGGACCTGCTCGCGTTGGGCGGCGTCGGGCTTCGCGGTTCCGACATCCATGCCGCGGTAGAACTGCATCGAGTCGGCGGATACTATCTCTCCGTCCGCGGCGGCGGCTACCCGTACCGCGGCGTCGCTCTTGCCGGTGCCGGTCGGACCGACGATGAACACGATCAGGGGCATTGACTGCTGTCTCACCAAGTTTCTCTCGTCGATGAAGGGGACGGACGATGCATCCGCCCAGCGCGCCGGGGCCATTCACTGTGCTGATGGTCGATGAGCTGCCGCTCCTGCTCGAGGCGTTCGCCAGGCTCCTCGAGTCGCTGCCCGCGGTGGGAAGGGTCGATCGAGCGCAGTCTCCTCGCGAGGCGTTGCGCGGCGCTCTCCGGTACCAGTACACATGCGTTGTCTTTCGAGCGGGCGGCGTCGGGGACCTGGACGGGCCCACATTGTGCAGGGAGCTTCGTCAGGTGGCTCCCGGGACGGGCATAGTGATGCTCGCGGGGGACGGCGGTCGCGAGCTAGCGTCGGGCGCCCTCGCAAGCGGCGCCAACGGGGTAGTGCCGCTGTCCTCGCAGCTCTGCGAGCTCGAGCGGGCGCTGGTGGCCGCCGCAGCGGGATCGCGCTACGTCCCCCACGAGACCGCGCTCAATCTGATCGGCCCCGCGGCCGCCGGCATTCCCGAGCTGGAGCTGTCGGCTCGCCAGAAGCAGATCCTGAGAGCCGTGGCGGAAGGGCTGTGCAACCGCGAGATAGCGGGCAGGCTGTGCGTGAGCTACTCGACCGTGAAGCGTGAGCTGTCCGCGGTGTATGAGAGACTCGGCGCTACGAGCAGGCAGACGGCCCTCATCGCAGCCACTCGCCGGGGGCTGCTCAGCGTCGGGGAGCTACTGGGGTGACGCAACGCGGACGCGCTGCCGGACGGAGGAGCCCGGACGAGTGAACTCGTACTACACCGACCTTCACATCCACATAGGCCGCACGAGCGACGACAAGCCGGTCAAGATCACGGCGTCGCGCGACCTGACGTTTGGGAACATCTGCCGCGAGTGTGTTGAGCGTAAGGGCATCCAGGTAGCCGGCATCATCGACTGCGCCTCTCCCGGCGTGCTGGCCGACATCGACGGGCTCGTCGCCGATGGCGAGATGCGGCCACTCACCGGAGGGGGCCTCCTCTACCGCGAGCTACTGGTCGTGATCCTCGGTTCAGAGCTCGAAACGCAAGAGACGGCGGGCAGGCTCTCGCATCACATTGGCTACTTCCCCGACCTCGAGTCGATCCGCGCGTTCTCGGCGACGATGTCGAGGCTGGTCAAGAACCTACAGCTCTCATCGCAGCAGTGTCATCTCCCGGCTGACCAGTTCGTCCGTCTCACGGCCGAGCGGGGCGGCTTCGCGATTCCGGCACACGCGTTCACGCCGCACAAGAGCCTGTACGGATCGTGCGCGGCCTCGATCAGCGGGCTGTTCTCGGACGCGGCCCTGGAGCACATTCCCGCGATCGAGCTGGGGCTGTCCGCAGACTCGAGTCTCGCCGACCGCATCCCCGAGCTGGCGGGTTACTCGTTCCTGTCGAACTCGGACGCGCACTCGCTGCCTAGGATCGGGCGCGAGTACAACGTGGTGCGGATGCGCGAGGCGTCGTTCGCGGGCCTACGCGACGCGCTGTATAGACTGGGCGGCGCCTCGGTTGTGGCAAACTTCGGTCTCGACCCACGGCTCGGGAAGTACCATCGCACGTTCTGCGAGGCGTGCCTCTCCATCGTCACCGCCCCTCCCCCGACATTCGTGTGCCCGTCGTGTGGGAGCGACCACGTGACGCCCGGCGTGCTCGACAGGATCGTGACCATCGCGGGACACGAGCGCCCGGCGCCGCCCGATCACCGGCCTCCGTACACGCACCAGGTGCCGCTGCAGTTTGTGCCCGGACTCGGGTCGGTGAAGCTGAACGCGCTGCTCAACAGGTTCGGCACCGAGATGGCCGTGCTTCACGATGCCGAGGAGTCTGAGCTGCAGCAGGTGGTCGGCATTGACGTTGCCCGGCGCATCATGCAGGCACGCGATGGCACGCTGCCGCTGCAGGCCGGTGGCGGAGGCCAGTTCGGCAAGGCGCTCACAAAGGGCTCGGCGGATCAGCTCAGCCTTGGGATCTGACGCCACCGGGCGGCAACGGCAGCGGGAACTCGGCCACGGGCAGTTCCGCGAACTCAGCCCTCAGGCCCGGCGCCAGTGCGCCCAGTTCGCCGTCGATCCCCAGGGCCCGTGCGCCGCACAGCGTCGCCATGAGCAGCACCGTCTCGGGGTCGAGCCCGGGGCACCGATGGAGAGCGCACAGCATCTCCGCGCGCATGTCAAGCCCGACGTTCGAGACGAGGCCGTCGGTTCCGAGGCAGACGTTCACGCCGGCGCGCACCATCGCGGGCGCGGGGTGCGGTTCATGCCCGAAGTGCCGATGGCTGCGCGGGCAGTAGACGACCGACGCGGAGCGCCTAACCAGGGTCGCGAAGTCCCGCTCCTCGACGTAGTTGGCGTGGAACAGGACCGCGCGGTCGAGCACCCCGAGTTCGTCTAGCCGCCGCACAGGCGACCGCGCGGTGCCGTACTCCTCGATGGGCGCGCCCTGATCGCGCAGCCAGTCGACCATGGGCCCCGTGCCGCGAGAGATGAACTCGACCTCCTCCCGCGTCTCGGCCACGTGGGTCGCGAAGAGCACGCCCTCGCGGTTGGCGATCTCGCGGGCCTTGCGCATCAGGCCCGGGTGCACCGTGTACAGCGTGTGCGGCTCCAGCGCGCAGCGCAGCCCCCGCGCTGCGTCCGCGGCGGCGCGCTCGATCGCCTGCCGGTAGAACGGGCGCTCGTCCTCGCGCGCGGAGAATGACAGGAACTCGTACGCGGGGACTATGAGCGCGTCCGAGCGCGCCCGCACTCCCCACAGTGTCGTGTCCAGGATCGCCGCCGTGCCCGTCTCGCGGAGCATCCGCGCGCCCTCATCGGCGGCCTCTGCAAACGCCTCCGGCCGCTCGCGCGCGAGCAGCTTGCTTTGCTCGGCGACCTTGTCGAGCCAGTTGAACAGCGACCCCCCGAAGGGCACGGTGCCGTGGCCGGTGAGTTCGAGGTGAGCGTGCGCGTTGACAAGTCCCGGCACCAGCCACACATCCCCGTGGTCGTGGATCTCGGCATCCGCCGGGAGTGCGTCCCGCAGGTCGGCCCAACGTCCGACGGCGACGATACGGGTGTCCCGCTCGACCACGCAGCCGTCTTCCAGGGGGCCGGTGACCACCGGGTGAGCGACGCGCGCCCTGTGAGCTAACGTCCGACCCATCCGCGCCAGTCCTCACCCACGGTGCCGCGTCTGATGTATCTGTCCATGAGATGCGCGCACACGCACGCGCCCGAATCGCGCTCGGGCAGCTCCGCGGAGGCGAGACGCCGGACGATCGCCACAAACCCGTCGACTGCGGCGTGGACATGCACGGCTTCCTCGTCCGTGAGCAGCCCCTCGAACAGCACGCCGGGCCTGAAGGGCCTGTCGACCGTGCCCTCGGCAAGGTTCGTCACGTAGCAGACGGCCGCGTAGCACATGCCCAGCTCGCGGGCAAGGAACACCTCGGGGCAGAGCGTCATCCCCACGAGGTGCCCCCCGAGGAGCCGGAGCTTGCGGATCTCGGCCGGCGTCTCGAGCCTCGGGCCCTCGGTGCAGCAGTAGGTGCCACCGTCCCGAACCGGCCGCACGCCTTGCAGGCAGGCGTCCAGCGCCGCCGCCCTAAGCGCCGAGCAGAACACCGGGCTCTGCCGGATGAAGCCGACCGTTCCGCCGGTGAAGAACGTGTCCTCGCGCGCGTGGGTCTCATCGAGCACATCGTCGGGGACGACGTACTGGCCGATCTTGAGGGACGCGTCGATCGCGCCGGGGCCGCTCCAGGCGAGCACGCGGAGGGCGCCGAGATCGCGGAGCGCGTAGACGTTGGCCCGGTAGTTCACGAAGCGAGCGGTGGTGTGGTAGCCCCTCTCGCCGTGCCGCGACATGAAGAGCAGCTCGCGACCGCCGAGCGACAGAACGTGTGCGGGAGCGCTGGGCCCGAACGGCGTCTCGCGCCGCCCGATCGTGTTGGTCACGCCCAGAGCGCCGGCGAGCAGGTCGTACGCTCCGCTGCCACCTATGACCGCAAGCTCCACCGCTGCCTCCCGAGCCTAGCGCCGTACCGCTATCGCCGAACTCCGCGCCGGGCCGTCCAATGACGCCGTGACGGACGTTACGACCAGCCCGTCCGCGCGGCACTGCTCAGCGAACGCCTCGAGCTCGCTCGCCGCGACGTCCGAGATCAGCTTGGCCTCGCGGGGCTTGTCCGCCCACCAGAGGACGCATGCCTGCCGAGCGTCCTCGGCTCCGTACACTTGAATGCGCGCCGGCCGGAAGCCGTTGCCCGCACGGTCCCGTACCCCGGCATCCAGATAAGCCAGCGAAGCGGATGGCTCCAACTCGCACCCGACGATCGGATCGCGCAGGAGCACGAGATCGCACAGGCGCGCGTCGGGCGGACCGTGGAGAGCGAAGCTCTGAACGTAGTAGCCGACCGCCTGCCACCGCCGGACGCGCTCCGGCACGACCGCGAGCGGCACGGAGAGGTCGCGGGCCGACTCCTCGCGCTGGTTGAGCCAGGTGGCCGCGTACAGCGTCCCGTCGCCGGTGATGAGGGGCGCGATCGCCGACGGCCTGAACCCCTGGCGCCGCAGATCGTCGTCCTTCTCGGCAAAGTCACCCGGGGACAGGCCCACGTACAGGTAATACGGTATGCGCAGGCGCATCCAGAGCGCTGTGAGAGCGCCGCCGTCCTCTCCCTCAGCGGGCGCGCACGAGATGTCCAGCGGGAACAGGCTGTCCTTCGCCCGCTGCCCGAACCGCTCTAGGAACTCGTCCGACGCGACGGCACACTCGACCGACCACTCAACGGGGACCCGCCGCCACGCGCTGGGGTAGCTGACCGGCTCGAGCCACCGGTTCGTAGTCCCGTAGAGCCCGTCGGGATCGATGAACACCCACTCATCGCGCCAGCGACGGGCGGTGAACATGTGCAGGTGAACGTTGGGGCCCCCCCCGCCGCTCACGAGGCCCATTCCGCCGGGGCCCGTGTCGCCGGTCCACCCGATGGAATCGCCCGCGGATACCTTGTCTCCTATCGCGACGCGCAAGGCCGTGTCGTCCTTGCCCCAGTACGCCTCCCGGCGGTCGTCGTCGTAGGTGTCGAGGTACCGCTGCCACGTGCTCTGCCACTCCTTGCTCCAGCCAGACACGTCGGTCTTCGAGGCCCGCTCATGGTCGGCGGCCGCCCCGTTGCGCAGGTGCATCAGAATGACGCGAAGGCCGTCGCCGGACTCGATGACCACCGTGTTGCCCGACCAGTCGTCCCACCCCGCGAACACCACGGTCCCCGAGCACGGGGCGAGCACCTCGAACGCGGGCGCGCCGAGAGGGGTGTAGTCCACCGCGTGATGCGCTCCACCGCCGTGATAGGCCCACCCTCCTCCCTGCACCGCGGCCCCCTCGCTGAAGGGCGGATCGAGCGACGGCGCCGCCGAACCGAGCCACGCTTCTCGCTCCGCGGCATCCTCGATCGCCCACGGGCCGCGGTAGACCACGTCGTCGCGGTACCCGGCGACCGAGTCCACGATCCGGTAGGAGTAACGGTTGGCCGGGAACACGGGCTGCGCGGCCGCGCACGGCGCAAGGCCGAGAGAGACAGCGATGATCGCGGACAACGGGCACCTCCGTGGGGCGTCTTCGGTCGCCGGCGCGCCGCCACCTTGCCGCGCCCGGGCCGTCCGACTACGATGGTCGCCAGCCAGCATAGAGAAGGATGGAGCCGACAACATGAGAGTGTGCACAATCGCGGTTCTCGGGGTCGTGCTCGCCGGCACGTGCGTCGCGGCCGAGCGGATCACGGACGAGGCCACCGGCCTGTCGTTCGACCTTCCCGGGGACGGATACAAGCTGCAGGATCAGAGCCAGGCAGGAGTCGTTGTCCACCTGTGGGCATCGCAAGACGGCCCCACGCGGCGCGTCGTTGTGCTTTCGTTCCCACACGCTCTCGCGCCGGACGGGCTCGAGACCCGGCGCCAGCAGGTTGCGAACATGCTGCACGCCGACTACCGCGAGCTCCGCTTCGAACCGGGCAAGCTCGGCGGCCTCGACGGAACGACCTGGGAGTACGCGGCGCAAGGCGGGCGCGTCATCGAGTGCGGAACCCAGGTGGACGACCGCCTAATCGTCCTGCAGGTCGCCGCACCCGAGGCCGACTGGGAGGACGCCGCAAAGGCGGCCGTGCTTCGCGGCGTGATCGACAATGCGGCGCTCGGCACGGCCGGCACGCCACCGCAACAGGCGGCGGAGGACCTGAGCACCCCCGATGATGTGAGACGCGAGCGGCCCGAGCCGCCCTCGCCGGAGTGGCACGTCGCGAGCCACGACGTCAAAGTGACGCTGGACCCCACGAAGGGCGCGCTGGCGGTAGCCGATGACATTGCCGTTGAGGCGCTCAAGGACGATGTGGCCACCGTTACCTTGGTCACGAGCGTCGTCCTGCTGGACTCGCTGGAGCAGGACGGATCGCCTCCGGCCGTGGCCACTCGCGACGGGGACAACGGGAGCAAGCTCCACGGCGTCACGCTCGCGAGTTCGCTTAAGGCCGGCCAGCGGGCGACGCTGCGCTTCGCCGGACATGCCGATGACTACTTCGCGAATGTCCCGAACGACCTCGTGGCCGAGGTGTCGGTCCTGGGCCAGGTGCGCGAGAAGAGTTCCTACTCCAGCCACGTCGCCTACTACCCGCTGGACGACACAAACGACGCGTCGGTTAAGCTCACGGTGACCGTGCCAAAGGGCTACGTAGTGGCCGCCGGCGGGAACCCCGGGCCGGTGACGGAAGCCGGCGACCAGATGACCTACGAGTTCTCGAACGACCTCTCGGTGCCGCGCATCCTGCCGTTCGGATGGGCCGTCGCGAAGTACATCCAACGGAGCGAGGAGACGCCGTCGGGGAACGAGCTTGTCTGGTACGGCTACGAGGGCGAGGACGAGCTGCTGGGGCAGCGCCTCGCCGTGGCGCAGAAGGCCTTCGGCATCTTCGAGAGGATGATGGGCCCGCTACCTTGGAAGCGCGTCGCATTCGCGCATGTCAGCCCCGTCGAACGCGAGATGGGCGTGAGCACACCTGGCCTCATCATGATCTCAGACGGGTTCTTCCAGGACCTGACGGGGGTCAAGGTAGACGGCGCCAAGCTCGAAGACCCGTCGGTGCTCGGCGCTCTGGTCGTTGTCGACGAGCTGTCGCACCAGTGGAACGCCTACTCGGTCGCCCTGCCGAACGAACTTGCCGAGGGGGTCGCGACATTCCTCGACCTCTGCTACGCCGGCGAGGACTCGGGCCCCGATAGCTACCGCGCCGGCATGGCGAAGGTCGCCGCCTACTACCTAGGCGGCCGGACCACCGACAAGGACGTGCCGGTCGCGTCGCCGCGCGTCTACCAGACGAAGGCCTACCGGACCATCGCCTTCTGCAAGGTCCCGGTGATCCTCGACATGCTCCGGCAGTACCTGGGCGACGAGCGTTTCTTCGCCGCCTGGCGCTCCGCGTTCACGAAGCTCGTGGGGAAGCGCTGCTGGTACGACGACCTGACGGCTGAGCTGTCCGCATCGGCGGGCGAGGACCTGTCGTGGTTCTTAGACCAGTGGTTCCTGACCGCCGGACGGCCGCTCATCAAGGCGTCTGTGGACGGCCGCAAGCTCACCCTCGTGCAGCTCCAACCGCAGCCCCCATTCAGACTGCCGGCCGTGGAGGTCCGGGTCACTACGCCCGACGGCGTCGACCACGACGTGACGGTGAACATGACGGACCGGACGCTGGAGCAGCCCCTCGACTTCGACGCGACCGGCGCGAAGGTCACCATCGACCCGCGGAAGCTGCTGCTGGTGGAGCAGGCGAAGTGAGGGGAGTCGCGCGGCTACCTGACCAGCCTCAGCGGGCCCGCGTCCTCGGTAACTCCGGGTCGCAGCGTCGCGTGCGCCCGAGCGCGGCCGCCCCGCGGGGTCAGCTCCACCGTGACGCCCTGAGGTGGCACGGGCACGTCCGTAAGCGCGAAGCGGCCCGCGTCATCAGTAGTAACTGAGGTGGTGGCCAGGCCCGACAGAAGCAGCGTCCAGCCGGCAAGCGGACGGCCGTAGGCGTCGGAGAGGGTCCCGACCAGCCCGCCCAGAGTCGGCGCCAGCCCGGACGTGACATGCGGCCACTCGATGGAGTCGACGCGCACCGGCCCGGCCGTGGCCTGGCCATAGTCTTCCCTGCGGAACTGCAGCGTGTACTCACCGGCGGGCACGTGCGAGATGCGCGCATCCCCATCGGGCCGCGTCACGGCCGAGCGACGCAGCGGCTCGGTTGTCACCTCGACGCCCTCCAGCGGAGCGCCGGTTGAGAGGTTCCTGGCCGATGCGACGATCTCGCCTGTCTCCGGGGCAACGAGCGGCACGTCGATCACGGCCTCGGAGTCGGCGCTAACGCTAACCGCCCGCCGTTCCTCACGGTAGCCGCGCGTCGCGTACACGACCTCGATGTTGCCGGCCGGAACGCTCGCGAGCCGGTAGGTGCCGGTGTCGCTAGAGGTGCACGATGCGGGCCCGTCGGCGATGTGGACCCATGCTCCGGGGACGGGAACGCCGTCGTGCGCGTCGATAACCGCGCCGGTGACGGTGCCGCTGAGGGCATCCTCCACAAGGGGGAGTTCGGGTTCCGGGTGGGCCGGAGGGGCATCTTCCGCCTCGGCCGCCGTGAGTCGCAGCGACACTTCGGAGACCGTCTGTCCGACGATGTTTGCCTCGACACCGCTGCCCTGTTGGTACGCATCCGCGGTGGCTGTCACTGTCACGGAGCCGGTGGGCAGACTGCCGAGGAAGAACCGTCCGTGAGCATCGGTCGAAGTGGCAGCGTCGGCGCAACGAACTGTGGCGTCCGAAACGGGTCGGCCGGTGGACGCGTCCACCACCGTGCCCACAACGGTGCCGCCGTCAGCAATCGGATCGCTGCCGCAACCGGCCGCGACAGCAGCGATAATGCCCAGCGGCAGCAACAGCGCGAGTTTGCACGGCACGCGAACGCTCATGCACCTCGCCGCCTTTCCATCGTCAGCCCCGAGGTCAGTGTACGGTTGCCTCGTCGCCCCCGTCAACCAGGCGGAAGGGATGCTCCGAGGCCGGCTGGAAGTCGGTGTCCGCCTTCATCTCCACTGACGTCGCGCCCGTCCGCTCCATCCCGGGTGCGTCCGGAGGGCAAGACTCGTGTACCTACAAGCGATCGGCATCCTTGTCCTCTTTATGGCCTTCTCCGGGCTGATGATGACGCGGAGGCTACCCGCGCTGCTCGCCCTTCCCTCGATGGCGGTCATTATCGCCGCCATCGCCGGTATGCCGTTCCGCGGGATCCTCGATCAGGTCCTGGAGGCGGGGGCGATGAGGTTGTCGACGCCCATCGCTGCCGTCATCTTCGGGGGCATCCTGGCGCAGGTGGTGCGACGGACCGGAGTGGCCGAGGCGCTGGTGAAGCGAGCCGCGGAGCTCTCGGGCGACAACGTGATGGTGGTGTCCCTCGCCATCGCCGCCGCGTGCGTGCTGCTCTTCATGACGCTGACCGGCCTCGGCGCGGTGATCCTCGTCGCGTCGCTGGCACTGCCCGTGCTGCTGGCCGTCGGGGTGCGGCCCCTTGCGGCGGGGGCCCTTCTGCTCATGTCTATCGGGGTCGGCGGCCTCCTTAATGTGGCGAACTGGGCGTTCTACATGAAGACCTTCGGACTGGCGCAAGGGGAAGTGCGGACATTCGCGCTCGCGCTCTTCCTGCCGGGACTCCTCGCTGTGGGCGTGTTCGTCGCTATCGACATCGCAGTTCGCGGTCGCCGCGCGATGTGGGCCGAAGTCACCGACAGCAAGGTCCCTCGCGTAGGCGCGCTGTCGTATCTCACGCCACTCCTGCCGGTGGTGCTGGTACTGCTGCCTCCGGCCGCCATCCGCCCGCTCCTGCGGGCTTACTGTCACGACCTGCCGAACCTGGGTGAGCTCCTCGAGTGGGACTTCCCCATCGTGCCCGCGATGTTAGCCGGCGTACTGTGGGGCGTCATCGCGGCCCGGCGGCCGACGGAGGGACGCGTGCAGCTCCTGAGCGCGTCCGTGATCGAGGGGATCAAGGACGTCGCGCCCGCGATCGGGCTCATGATAGGCATCGGGATGCTGTTCCTGTCAGTGAGCTCGGACCCCGTGAAGGCTTGCCTGATCCACGAGGACCCCGTGACAGGCGCGGTGAGCGGGCCTCTCGCGGTGTTCCGCATCACCTCGCCGCTGGGTTACGTGTTGCTTTGGGGCCTGCTGGCGCCGCTGGCGCTATATCGGGGCCCACTGAACGTCTGGGGGATGGGAATCGGCATCGCGGGCGTCCTGGTAACGGGCGGCGTCCTCCCGGCGGGCGCGGCGATGGCGGCGCTGATGTCGGTGGCGCAGATCCAGGGGATCTGCGACCCGACGAACACACACAACGTGTGGATCGCCTCGACGCTCAACGTGGAAGTGCAGGACCTGCTGAAGCGCACGCTCCCGTACGCCTGGGCCCTCGCCGTTGTGGGGCTCTGTGTCGGCGCGGCGATGTTCCTGCGAGCGGGGTAACAGACGCAGGCTACGACCAACTCGAACAGCCACACCGATTCCCGCCGGCCCGCCAGGGGTCTGCCTCAGAAGTCGTACTTCTCGATGTTGTCCTTAGTGAAGACCAGCGGCTCGCCGAGGATCACCTGGTCGCCGTCCACTCTGACCTTGCCCAAGCGGCCGGCCTCAAACTCCGTCGCGCCCGGCTTCAGCGCGCCCTCGCGGACGGCCCTCGCGACCTGCACGGTCAGGTAGCCCAGGTCCTCGCAACTCCAGAGAACCACGCTCTCGATGTCGCCGCGCAAGACCCACTCCTTCATCGGCTTGGGAGTCGCTAGCCCGACGACCTTGACTTCCTTCTGCTTGCCGGCGTTGACGACTGCCTCGACAGCTCCTGGGAACGAGACGGAGGTTATGCCGAAGATGCCGTTGATGTCGGGGTAGGCCTTCAGCAGGTCCTGCGCCTCCTTCTTGGCGTTGTTCTCATCCTCGCCCGGGTACTTGATGGCCAGCTCCTGCATGTTGGGGTGCTTGTCCCGAATGCGCTTGTGCATGTACTCCATCCACGTGTTCTGATTGCTCGCCGTGGCAGTGCCGGAGATGATCGCGAACTTCGCCCTCGGGCCGGCCTGCTTGGCCATCTCATCGACCAGCGTTCTCCCGATGGACTCGGGCGTGGCCTGGTTGACGAAGAACGTTCGCCCCGACGTCTCCGGGTTCGCGTCCGAGTCCCACGTGATGACCCCGACACCCTTGTCCTTCGCGTTCTTCAGCGTGGGGGCTATCGCGTCCGGGTCGTTGGCCGCCACCGCTATAACGTCGACGCCCTTGTCGACGACAGTGTCAAGCATCTCCATCTGCTTCTCGACCTTGGATTCGGTGGGTCCGTCATATGTGAACTCGACGGCCGAGCCAAGTTCCGTCGCGGCCTCCTCAGCGCCCTTCTGGCAGGCGTTGAAGAAGTCGATGCCCTTCAGTTTCGGCATCATGTAGATCCTGATCGGCTGGCCGGTGGGCGCGGTAACTGTGGACGATAGGGCGTCGCCCCTAGGCGTCGGCCCGGAGGCGCCGGTTGAGGTCCTCGGGCATCCGCACGCTAGAGCCAGAACAGCCAGTAGCAGCCCCGCGGAAGTAACGATGATGAGCTTGTCGGTCGGCCGTCTCACGACGCACCCTCCTTAGCGGTTCGGCGTTGCTCCAGCAGGTTCAGCAAGGCGGGCACGAGCACCTGGTGCACGAACACCGCGAGCACCAACACCGCGCCGACCACAATGTCCTGCACCTCGCCCTTCACGTCAAGGAACGTGAGCCCGCGACGCAGGCTCCCGACGAAGAACAGCCCCAGCATCGTTCCCAGGATCGTCCCGCGCCCACCATAGATCGACACCCCACCCACGACGCAAGCCGTGATGACGTCGAGTTCGAAGGAGATTCCCAGGTCCGGCTTCGCCGTCTGGAACCTGGAGACCGCGATCGCTCCCGCAAGCCCGGCGGCCGCGCCGCACGCGCTGTAGATGAGCAGCTTCGACATGTCGACCGGGAGGCCGGCGTAGCGTGCTCCGGGCTCGTTGAGACCGATCGCGTAGACGTACCGGCCGAAGCGCGTACGCGCGAGCAGGACGCCGGACAGGATGGCAAGCAGCAACAGCAAGGCGAACTGAGCGGGGATCTCGAGGCCGGCGATCGAGTAGAAGCCCCGGCCTAGTGCCTCGAAGCGCTGCGGGAAACCTGTGACCGAGCGGCCGTGCGTGATGCCGAGCGCGACCCCGCGCAACGCTGCCATCGTGCCAAGCGTCGCGATCAGCGGCGGGATCCTCAAGGCCACGACCAGACCGCCGTTCAGCAGCCCCGCTGCGGCGCCCGCCACGACGGCGACGAGCACCGCCGCCCAGATGCCGATCCCCAGATCCTGCCACGACAGCCCGAGACACACGGCCGACAAACCCACGACCGAGCCGACCGAGAGGTCAATCCCTCCCGTGATGATGACGTAGGTCATCGCGAGGCCGACGATCCCGATCTCGACCAGGTACTTCGTCATCTCGAGGTAGTTCTGCCCCTCGCGGAACTTCGGGATCGCGATCGCGAAGCCTACCCACAGCAGGACCAGGATCGCGGCAAGCACCGGCTCGGGCGGGGGAGCTTTGCGGTAGCGAGACGTCACTCGTCCGCACCTCCCCGCCGTTGTGCGCGCGCATGCAGGTAGTCGGTCGTCACCGCTACCAACACTAACGCGCCCTGCAGAGCGCGATCCCAGTGGCCCGACACTCCCAGTAGGTTCAGGCCGTTGCCGATGACGGTCAGCAGCGCGACCCCGAGCACCGTCCCCAGCACGCTGCCGCGGCCCCCGAAGATGTTCGTCCCGCCGACCACCACCGCGGTGATGACCCGCATCTCATACCCCTCGCGCGGGATCATCTGAATGGACGCGAGCTGCGGGGCGAACGCGAGCGCCGCGAGCCCGATCATGAGACCGCCGGCCGTGTAGACGAGAGCCTGCACGCGCCGGACGGAGATGCCGAGGTGCTGCGACGCGATCGGGTTGTTGCCGATGGCGTAGAGGCCGCGTCCGAACCGCGTCATCCGCAGAACCCAGGCGACCGCGGCTGTTACCGCGGCGGCCGTGGCGACCGGCATCCACCCACGCCCCAGCCAATGAAACGAGTCGGGCAGGTCGGAGATCCAACGGCCGCCGCCGATGCTCACCACCATCCCGCGGTACATCGTGAGTGTGGCGAGGGTCATGATGATCGGCGGCAAGCGCATCACCGATACGCCGACCCCGTTGACGCCACCCAGAATGAGCCCCGCCCCGAGCGTGCCCAGCATCACCAGCGGGAGGGCGGCGTGGCTTACGGCAAGCTGTCCGGCGACCATGCAGCAGAGCGCCAGCATTGATGCGATCGAGATATCGATGCCCGCGGTCAGGATGATCATCATCATGCCGAGCGCCGACACGAGCACGTCGGATGAGTTGACCGTCATATCCTTGATGTTGCCGACGGTCATGAACTGCGGCTTGACGATCGTCAGCGCGATGCAGGCTGCCACCAGGAACGCCGTGAGTCCGAGCTCGCGCGGTAGGTGTCGGTGTCCCTGACCCCGCTGCAAGGGCGCGGCAAGCAGGCCCCCTACAGCGGCCCTCTCCCTGGGGAGAGGGCCGCCCTTGGGACAATGGGCTTCAGCCCATTGTGACGATTCGGGCAATGGGCTGAAGCCCATTGTCTCGTGGGCCGCCCCGAACGCCAGCCCCAGGATCTCCGCCTTGGTGGCGACCACATCGGGCGCATCCGGCATCTCGACCGTGCCAGCGACGCGGCCGCGGTGCATCACAAGCACACGGTCGCTGAGGGCTAGAAGCTCGTCGAGATCCGAGCTCACCAGAAGCACAGCCAAGCCCTGGGCCGCAAGGCTGCGGAGGAGCCTGTGAATCTCGGCCCGAGCACCCACGTCCACGCCCTGCGTCGGCTCCTCGAGGACGAGGACACTCGGCCGGGTCGCGAGCCGCCGCGCGAGCGAGACCTTTTGCTGGTTGCCGCCGGACAGTGTCGCTGTGGGCTGCTCGATCGAGGCGGCCCGCACGTCCAAGGAACTCGCGTACTGATCGGCGACCACGACCTCCTTGCGGCGGCTGGTGAACGGGCCGCTCGCGAGCTCGCCGAGGACGGACAGTGTCACGTTCTCGCGTACCGAGAGCGGCAGGATGAGCGCCTTCCCCGCTCGGTCCCCCGGTGCGAGCACCAGGCCGGCGCGCCTGGCGCCACCCGGCCCGCGCAGGCGAACCTCGCGACCGCTGACAAGCACGCGCCCGGCAGCGGTCGGCATCGCCCCGCCAAGGGCGTGCGCGACTTCGTTGCGGCCCGACCCGGCGAGGCCTGCGACGCCCAGTATCTCGCCGGGCGCGAGCCGGAACGTCACGTCGGAGAAGAGCCCGGGCGAGGAGAGCCCATCGACTGCGAGCACCGGCTCCGCCCCTTCGGCGCCCGGCGCGCGGTCCCGGGGCTCGCGAACGTGGTGGGACACGGCCGACCCGACCATGAGTCTGACAAGGTCGTCGCGCATCAGGGTGCCCACCGGCTGGGTGGCCACCAGGGCGCCGTCCCGCAACACCGTCACGGTCTCCGCGAGCTGGAAGACCTCCTCCAGGCGGTGACTGATGTAGACCACGGCCACGCCACGCGCCGCGAGACGCCTGACGAGGGCGAACAGCGCCTCGGTCTCGGCTTGGCCGAGCGCGGCCGTGGGCTCATCGAGGATCAGCACGGACGCCTCAAGCAGCAGTGCGCGGCCGATCTGCACGACCTGCCGCTCGGCGTACGAGAGGCTGCCCATTCGGGCTTGGAGGGGCACGGGCATGCCTAGCTCCGCGAGCAGCTCCGACGCGCGCCGCTCCATCTCACGCCACCGGACCCCACGCCCGGGACCCAGCTCCCAGTGGCCGACGAACAGGTTCTCCAGAGCGGTCAGGTCCGCGAAGTGCTCCGGCTCCTGCGCCACCAACGCGACACCGGCGCGCCGTGCGGCGACCGGCGTGAACCTGGTGACCTGCGTGCCGGCCACCTCGACCAGCCCTGAGTCCGGCGCCTGGATACCGGCGACGACTCTGACCAGCGTCGACTTGCCCGCACCGTTCTCGCCGACGAGTGCGCGGATTTCGCCAGGCTCGACCGCGAGGGACACCCGATCCAGCGCCCGGACGCCCGGGAAGCTCTTTGTCAGGTCGACGACCCGGAGAGCGGGAGGCCCGTCGCGGGGTTTGCTCCCTACATCGGATCGAGGAATCGTCAGATCTGACACGGCGAGAATATTCACGCGTGGTGACGTTCGATCCTACGTGGTGTCCGAGCCGACCCACGGTCCGCAGCATAGGAGCGCAGCGGCCGCGATGGCGGCCGTCTCACACTTCAGCACATGCGACCCGAGCCGCCGTACCATTCCCCCGGCCGCCTCGGCAGCAGCGACCTCGTCGTCGGTGAGGCCGCCCTCGGGACCGATGACAGCGGCCACCGGGCCGGGCGGTGGGGCATCGGCCGGCGACAGCGGCTCTGAGGCGAGCTCATGGAAGACGTAGAGTCGGGCCCACTCCGTGGCGACCGCCTCTCGCAGCGGGAGCGGCGCTCGCACCTCGAGAGGGACCGTCCGGCCGCACTGCTTGCGGGCCTCCTCCGCGATCCTACGCCAGCGCGCGAGCTTCGCCGGCGCACGGTCGCCGTCCACGCGCGCGACGCACCGATGCGCCAGGACCGGCTGAACGCACACAACGCCGATCTCGGTGGCCTTCTCCACCAGGAGGTCCATCGCCGAGCCCTTCGGCAAGGCCACGATGAGCGTGAGCCTAGCCGAAGGCGCCCGGCGCTCAGGCTCATCCCCTACGACCCGGGCCAGGACTTCGTCGGGCGTCGCGGACACGATCTCCAGGTCGAGCAGGCGCCCCGGCCTGGACGCGCTCAGTCGATCGCCCCTGCGGAGCCTGAGAGGACCCGTGATATGCCTTGCGTCGGGGCCGCCGATGGTGACGAGCCCGTGCAAGTCGGGGTCATCGCGTAGGGCGAAACGGGGCAAGGGCGTCTGCCTTTCCCCCCACCCCGACCCCACAGGTGGCAACCTAGGGGGCCGTGATGAGTCTGTGCGGCCCTCACCCCCGGCCCCTCTCCCTAGGGAGAGGGGTGCCCGACCCTGAGCCCGCCGAAGGGGAGGGCGGGGTGAGGGGGGCTCGACCAGCCGCCTGGGCGAGCCGGGCCCGCCTATGTTGCCGCTTATGCACCCCGACCCTCCCCCCGAGGGCGGGGGGAGGGAGTTCGTGCTCCCCTTCCCGTGGGGGAAGGTCGGGGGTGAGGGGCACGTCAGGGTCTACCGCGCCTCGATCGGCCGTATCCTGATGTTGCGGAACCGCGCCATGCGGCCCTGCCAGTCGCCGCCGCCGTGGACCTGCAGGCCGATCCGACCCTCGGCCGGCAGGCGCTCCTCAGTGTCGACGTAGTCGGTGACCTTGTTCCCGTTCAGCCAGACCTGAATCCGGGGGATGGCACCTTCGATGATGATCCGCGCGTCGTTCCACGTGTTGGGCTTGTAGAAGCGGCCCCAGCCCGGGTCGGGCGAGCTCCAGCCACCGATGCCCTCGCCGTAGATGATCCCCACTGTGCCGCCGGGCCTGTAGTCCACCGTCGACTGGTAGCAGCGGCCGTCATCGGCGGAGCGCATGAAGAACCCGGAGTCGATGTCCCAGTCCGGGTTCAGCTCGAAGCGTATCTCGTAGTCCCCGTAGAGCTTCTCCGTCATCAGGATGCCGCCGTTGCCGGGGGGGTCCTGCGTTCCGCAGATCGCGCCATCCACGACCGACCACTTGCCGCCTGTGCCGTGCCCTGTCTGCAACGTCTTCCAGCCGGTCAGGTCCTTTCCGTCGAAGAGCGGCGTGAACTGGTCTTCGGGTGCCCAGTCCGTCTTAAGTGGGCGGTACCTGATGTTGCGGTACTCGATAGGTCCATGATCGCCCTGGAGCATAAGGCCCCCGGGGACGCCGTAGTTCCGGTCCACTTCGCCCCCGGTGGCGCCGTCGATGTCGCCCTCGACGATGTCCTCGCCGTTGAGGGTCACCTTTATCCATGCGGGACGCACCATGTTGCCCTCCCGGTCGGTCCGCGCCCCGAGGAACTGGATGTCATAGGACTGCCACTCGCCGGGCGCCTTGCAGGCGTCCTTGCTCGCCGTGATCTTCGAGTAGACCGACCCGCACGATCCGGGACTCGGCTGCTGCCCCTGGCTGTCCGCCACCTGGACTTCGTACCTGCTCTGGAGGTAGACGCCCGAGTTGCCGCCCTTCGGGACGCGGAACTCGACGTGCAGCTCCTGGTCCTCGAGCGGGGCGTCGCTGATGATGTCGATGGACGCCTTTGAGTTCGTCAGAACCCCGTCGACGACGCTCCACCCGGATTCGCCCGCATGGCGGAGGTGCCATCCCGTCAGGTCTTGGCCGTCACACAGCGAGACCCAACCCTCCTCATCCGGTGCATAGGTTCCCTGCGCGCGGCTGACACCCGCGCAAGCCAGGCTGAGAGCGAGGATCGTGAGACCCGTCGCGAAAGCGCGCTTCATCAGTATCGCTTCCTTCCGGTTCATGCTGTTCTGCCTCATCCCCGCCGAGGTTCCGTCCAGCCGAAGCGCGGACCTTCGGGCGGACGGGGCTATGCACGCAAGCTGCCGAAGTGGAACGCCAGCGACTCCCGCAGGTGCTCAGTCCAGTACTCCCACGTGTGAGCGCCCGGGAACTCGTTGTACGTGTGCGCGATCCCCAACGACTCTAGCCGTGCGTGCATGTCGCGGTTGCCCTGGAACAGGAAGTCATCAACTCCGCAGTCAATGTACAGAGCCGGCCGCTCGTTCGCCGGTATGTTGGCGACGTAACGAAGCGGGCTGTTCTGGGCCGCTCGTTCGGGGGTGCCCAGCGCCTGGTCCTGGAACTCACGCCAGAAGTGGCCGGCGTCCTCCACAAGGTCGAACAGCCCGCTGTGGCTCGCTATCGACCGGTACATCAAGCGATTGCGCAGGCCGATGTTGACGGCTCCCAGCCCGCCCATCGACAGGCCGGTAATGCACCGGCCGTCGCGCTCGGCCTTGGTTCGGAGGTTGGAGTCGATGTAGGCGACCAGGTCGCACGCGATCCAGTCCTCGTAGCGCGCCGAGCCGTCGGCCCAGTTGACGTACAGGGTGCCCATCTTGCGGAGGCCGTCGTTCGGCATGACGATGATGATAGGCTCGATCTCGCCGCTGTCGATCATCCGCCCCGCCGTCTCGGCCGCCGAGCCCTTGCACGGCCAGTCCCACTCCCAGCCCCACGCTCCGTGCAGCAGGTACAGCACGGGGTAGCGCCGATCGGTGTTGTCGTCGTAGCCGGGCGGAAGGTAGACCCAGATAGTCGCACGCCCCTGCAGGGCCTCGCTCTGGATGCCGTCCACCATCAGTGAGCCGTGCTCCGGTTGCCTGATCGCGAACATCGCCCTCAGGTCAGTCCCTTCAGCGCAGACGCCGCCCTCGCGGACGGTGTGCCGGTGTGACAACGTCCGTGCGCTCGGACAGCCGCGTGCCGAGGTAGCCATCGACGCACTTGAGGAATGCCGGGTTCCGCGGCAGCGACATCTGGAGCCTGCCGCCGTCCAGGTCAAAGAACTCCAGGAACCGCGCCGACAGGCCCAAGACCTGCCCCATCGTGTAGACACGCGCCGTGGCCAGCCGATCCCACGGTATGACACGGGTGCCGTAGACAATGCTCTGGTATGCCAGGCCCTTGGGCCCGGCTACGGCCCTGACCACGGCGCCGGTCGCCGACGGGGGGAACAGGGCGATCGGGACGCCGACCTCGAAGGCCATAGCCACGAAGAGGGCCTTCTCTATGGCTGTGGGTCGGGCGACGGCCATGGCGATCAACAGACCCGCCACCACGAACGCGGCGAGCTTGAGCAGCGCCCACAGCAGCATCGGCACGCCGCGTATGCCCGCCGCGGCTTCGCCGGGCCCGTCTGCCCGGGTCGGCTCCGACCTCCGCCTGCGGCCCTTCTTCCCATCGAGCACCGCCGCCGCAAGGTCGTAGAGCTCCTCCTGCCCCTCGCCGGGCGGGAACGTGAGCCTGACGCGGCCGCGCGTGAGAATGTGCAGCGTGGCCTCCTTCGCGCGCGGCGACGAGACCGCCCGCACGACGCGCGCGACCTCGTTCCAGGGGACCGACAGCCTGGCCCCGTGCCCCATCCTGACCAGCAGGCCCCCTTCCTCATCGGCGTGGGCGAACAACACGTTGCGTCTGAGGATCACCCAGAACGAGGACGCCACGACCAGCATCAGGGCGCCCAGGCCGGTCGCCACGCCGCTGCTGAGGGGGTGCATGACCGAGCGGTACCCGACCCCCGTGATGATCGCGACCAGCCCGGCGCCGAGGAGCAGCGCGCCGAATGCCGGCGCTAGTGTTGGGTCGCCGGCACGCTCGTCGGGTCGGTAGCAGAGCGGTCGGCCCATGTGTCACAGCCTCTCGAGGTAGGTAACGAGCAGCTCACCCAGCGTGACGAGGTCGAGCGCGTTGTGCTGGAGGATCGAAGCCAGCAGCGCCGGGTCCCTCGTTTCGAAGAACCGGTAGAACATACCCGGAACCTCTGCTCCGGGCAAGTCATCCTCCCTGCGCCGGTTGAGGTAGTGCCGCTC
>Ga0315282_10001434_pt1 | contig 44891 bp, 46 predicted proteins | sample YL17G07_20_MG_FD_203693 | JGI IMG/M metagenome (GOLD analysis project Ga0315282, IMG submission 203693) | Sediment microbial communities from Yellowstone Lake, YNP, Wyoming, USA - YL17G07_20 | ecosystem: Environmental > Aquatic > Freshwater > Lake > Sediment | place: USA: Wyoming | collected... | reverse complement strand
CTGGTCAAGTCTTTCAGGAAAATCGTAGACAACTACCGTATCTCTCATACTGGCCGTATCACCGCCCTTGCCGGCTTCGGTGTCGACTACTGCAGCAGTAGTCGAGGTAATCTTACCTGACTCGCTCTTTAGTGGTGTAATCAGGGCTTTTACTTCGGCTGCGTTGATGTAGTGCAAGGTAAAAACCTTATATACCATTCGGCTCTTGTCTTCTTTAATCTTTTTGTATTCTTCTTCGGTATATACCTTGATTAGCTGACCTTTTTGCTCGTATTTGAAGTTCACACCTAAAATCGCGTCCATGGCCTCTTCAAAGGTTACGTTGTACAGCCGGGTAAATCCCATTACCCCATCAACCTTCGGCGACGGCACGATATTCTTCTTATACATAGCCGACAAAACACGAAGTCCGTCTTTGATTGTCCTGTCCTTATCGAAGGTGATTGACTGTATCGTTCCGCCTGCCGCTATATCTTCACCGCTGCTTACATTAACCACGCCCCTGCCGCAGGGGTCGGGGTTAACGTCCTTTGTGTTGATGTCTTCTTCGGCCTCGGCTACCATGCTGCTTACATTAACGTCCTCTGCGTTGATGTCTTCTTCGGCCCCGGCTGTCATGCTGCTTACATTAACGTCCTCTGCGTTGATGTTTTCTTCGGCCCCGGCTGTCATTGGGCCTTGCTCAACATCGCCAAACGTTGTTGCTGCCATCACAGCCAATACAAAGCCCAATATGAACAACGTCCCTTTGTTCTTGATTCTGTTATTTGAATTTTTATTGTGATACATAATTTAGCTCTCTTTTTTTGATGGTTTTTTTAATAATCAATTATTTATTGACGTCTGTGCAAGTCTCAATGTCACTTCTGTTTCTCCACATCTTATAAACACCGTGTTTTCTTCAATTTTAGCTACTTCGCATTCATACGTATCGGTTCCGTCTCTGATAAACAATTTATCTCCCACCAACAGCAGCTTATCATTAATAAAAGCCTGGGGATTTTCGCCCAGCACTATTGCTTCCAGCTTCAGTTTTTCTGCAACCCGCCTGACTGTTTCTTCGCGGCCGTCTCTTGAAACGACACTAACTTCTTCAATACCGCCTGATTTTCCTTCTCCACCTTCCACAAAATCCCGCCAGCTGCCCACAGCAAAAAAGTCTCTGGTAAGTACATCATTGCGGCCCTCGACCTTCGGCAATTCCATAAAAGATATCTTTAATTCCGGGTTCGTCTGACCTTTGGTTACCCCTTGTGTCATTACTGCCGCGTTGGCGCTCTGTGGCCCCTTTCTTCCAAGCACTCTGACCCACATGAAGAACATTACTGTGATTAAACACACCGCTATAACGGTTTTTTTCTTCTCCGCTGCCAATCGACCAAAAATCCTGTTGCTTTTATTACCGCTGTTCCTCAAGTTCTGCTTCATACCTTCTTATCTCTCTTTTTGAGTTTAGTTTTTTCCTTGCGATGTTTGCGGTTATTCTTTTCCCTATCCTTGTCCGACCTTCGCCCTGTAATAAATAACCGCATTTGTCTGCATAATCACTTCGCCGCCGAAATCACCGTCATTCACAAGCTTTACATGCTCGATGCGAACCAGCCTGTCCAACCCTTGCACACGTCTATAAAATTCGAATATCTGCGACAGTTTGCCTTTACACTGCATATTTACTGGTATGCAGTTCAACTCCCCTGCTTTTGTTTCCTTACCAGGCTGAATCATCTGTCCCTGAAGATTATGCTCATTCATCAAGTTAGCGATTCTTTGCAAAAACTCGCCAAGCTCTCTTTGCGCAGGTATTTGTCGCTCATAGTTTCCAACCGTTGTTTGCAGGCCCAGCAGTTGCTCTCTGATTGTCGGTATCTGCTGGCTTTCAGCCGAGGCCTTTGAAATAGCAAGCATCTGCGCTGCGCAGGCCTGCCTGAGAAATTTCGTTTTTCTTTGCAAAGGCAGATATCTAAACAGCACAAACCCGCAAACCATCACTGCGGCTGCAACACATATCGCTATTTGTCGTCTTTCTCGAAATAGTATCACAGACCTGCCGCCTTCTCCTTTTGTGCTTCTTCTACAAAATAAGGTCCCTCTTGCCGATAATTCGCCAGATTGCAGCTTATCTCAAACTCGCTCACCTGAAATTTCTCTCCATCAGCATTAGCTGCTGTTTTCATCTCCTTGTTCCGCGTAAACAATGGTATGACCTGACAAAAATATGGCGAGTCTTCCAGCTTGCATATCAATGCCGCTACATCGCTTGCATCTGACGCAACACCATTTATCAACACCTTAAATCTAACATCACCAAGTGGCGGCGACTCTTTACCGCTAAAATTACCACCGACCACTCTAACTGTAGAACTGCTGTTTGGTTTCTCTTCCTGCTTGCCTCCGAACTTCTCGGCGATGAATTCAACTTTGCTCAATACTATCTTTTTATCAACCAAAAAGCTGATCTCAGCTAAAGCATTTGCAACGTCAATTTTGGAATCAATTTCTTCTATGGTTCTCGCTTTTTCCTGCAAATGTGCCGTTTCGCCTTTAATCTCGGCGAATTCTTGTGCTGCACTTTCTGCGCTCGCCGATTTCAATTCCGCCCGAGCAAGCTCTGCTGCAGCTTTTGAAAGTGAATGCGTCGCAATAAAATTCCACACCATCATCGCTACAAATATACCGCCTAAGCCGGCATATTGTGTGCGATAACTAATCTGCCGTCGTCTGCTGCTTTTGTACCATTTTGGGAGAAAATCAATTTCCTTCATAATTATCGCGGTTTTTGTCCCAGCCCTTAAGACTGAGCCCCACTGCTACCGCCCACTCACAAAGTAATCGCCTGTTATTATCAAAACTTACGTTCGTAATATCTAAGCCTCTCAACGGCTGAGCAACCTCAATCTCAACAGTCAGGTGCCGTCTCAAAACATTTAGCAAAATTCTTTCGTATGCCTCTCCCCCGGAAAAAATTGCTCGCTCAACAAGCTTACCCCTGAATGTCACCGTATAATATCTTAAACACAGCGATATCTCCTTTGCCAGCTCCTCAGCGGCTGCTCCGATTGCATCAACCATTACCTGTTGCGTCGATGTATCGAGAGCATTCCCATTTTGCCCTGCTTGCAGAATCGAAACCGCTCTGTCCTGCCCCGGCGAGCTCGACTTCGGCACACCAAGGCCTATCCCCGCCTTTATCGAACTTTCCATCTGCAGCTTCTCTCGCAGTATCTCAGCTTCGTCGATGCTGACCCCTAATTTCGATGCGATTTCACTATTAAATTTTCCCCCGCCAATCGGTATCTGCTTGGTGAAACTAATTTCTCCTCCGCGTCCAAACACCACCGTAGTGAACTGGCTGCCAACATCCACAAAAACAACCGTCTGCTCTTTATCCTCCTCACGCCGCCGCGACCTCTCAAAACTTCTGAACAATGCACATGGAACCGTATCTATGGCCACAGGTCTAAGCTGCACCTCCTCAAGCATCGCAATATGGCTTCTTATTGTTTCATCGGATGCAGCAAACAATATCAGCTCATGCTTAATCTCATCGCCATACTGAACATCCCCGGCAACCAAATAGTTAATTGTGTCCCTCTCCGGGTCCAACCCGAAACGCTGACCGGCTTCTTTTCTCAATGCCTGCTCAATTCCGTCTGTTTCCGTCTCGGCCAATCGCAGACTCGTTATTTTCAATTTGTCATTTGGCAAACACGAGACAACATTTCGTCCGCGAAACTTACCCTCCGCCAGCATTTGCTTTATCGCAGAAATAACAAAGCTCCTTCTTGCTTCTCCATCACCGTTCATACCCGCCTCAACCCCGACCCCTGCCGCAGGGGCGGGGTCAACACGAACCTTATCCGCTGCAAGGATACTTATATGTTCCCCATTCATTGCCAGCTGAATCATCTTGATAGAGTTGTGACCTATGTCCAATCCTATCGGCTGCAGACCTCGTGTTTTTAATCTCCAACCTGTCATTTACGATTTCCTTCTCATTACTCTGCAATCGAGATAAACCCTGTAATAGGTTCTACACTTACGGTCATAGTAAAGTCCCCGGCCTTGATGCTGATTGTCCCACTGTTTAATGGGTTCGAAGTTCCGCTTCCACTGTAAGGACTGCCAAGATAGTCGAATGTAATCGTATTACTGGAATCGGGGTCAAAATCAGCATCATCGATAACAACCTTATCCAGTCTCGAATCACTGCTGAAGTCCACCTTGTAATCTAACTTCGTTACGGGGTGCTTAATTATTATTCCGTTATGGTCGTGGACTTCGTAACAGTCTCCGGCCGGGTTAAAGACCACCGAATAATTTTCCTGCCTGCTGATTGCCATACTTTTGGCATATTCCAGGTCTGCTGCAATCATATTTGCCGCAGACCGAATCTGCACACTGTCCATAGAACCCATCATCGGTACAGCAATCATTGCTGCTATTGCGATTATTACCACCACAAGCAAAATCTCTATTAAGGTAAAACCGCCGCCTCTGGCTCGCAAATCGTATCTACATTCCTGACTGCAACAGCAACCAGGCCTCCGAAGCCAGTGTCGCAAATTCGCCGTTATCGCCGTCTTTTTCTCTTTGTCTTGGTGCATTATAAACCCTTACCTCTGTCCTTTTTTCGTCCTCTTCAGGATGCATCTTTACTCGTCCCGAACCGGTAGAAACAGCCGCTAAGCCGTTTATGCTCTTGGTTTTATCCAAACTGACTCACAGCGTTTTATTTTCTCGTCCCCCTCGCTTTTTCCACACACACCGGAAGCGGTATATCAGCGTCAAATCGCTGTATTTACCCGTTAAGGTCGGCAAAATTGATATAATCGTTAAAACAATATGGTAGCAATCTTCCGAACTTTTTCGATGCCCTGTGAGAGCTTGGAAATGTAATTGGTGTAATTAACCTGCTTTGAAATTTTCTTTTTATTGCGGATAAAGGCCGATAAGCAACTGCTCTTTCAGCCCTTTGTGTGGTCCTATAAGTCGTCTTTATTTTCTCTCAATACTTTTAAAAAATGCCCCCGCTGCTTGCCCCCACTTCTCCTGCGCACCTGCTGCGGACCAGACTACTATCGCCGTCTTCGTCGGTGCTGCCGTTATTGAAATACTGCTCCCGCCTTCATCGAGCTTCCAATGTCCCACCAGCCCGCTCGACGGATATGTCTCCCCAACCGCCGGCGCGCGGTTATAAATCCGAATATCATCTATCAAACCTTTGTAAACATAGTTCGACGTTGCTGTCCTGTCTACACCGATACTCAAATGACCGTTTCCGCTGCCGGGATTATTCGCCCATGTATTATTTCTTATCTCGACACTATCCAGGTATGATTTCATCGTGCTTCCGCTGCGCACAATTCTTATATTATGCCAAGCGCCAGCCAAATTGTTTATCTGAATCCCTGTGTCCCAGTTGCCTGTCGGATGATAGATAACAAGTTTCCGAGGCGTACTCGAATCGAACTGCAGCGTCCAGTGATTCGTCGACCCGCTCGGGTCGCACTTCGAGAAAATTCCCGCCCAGCTCTTCTGACTTGCATCAGCCTTAATCCATACACCTAAAGTGTAGTCACCCGTCAGTTGTAATTTGTTCGGATCGTTGACCGTCTGGACATAATCATTAACTCCGTCAAACTCGAACGCTCCTCCTATTTGACCCCCGCTGCCACGACAGGTCGGACCATTGTACAACGTACCTGTATTTTCATTACCGGATGAGTCAACTGTTTTCTCCGTGATACCGCCTGCGACAAACAGCCCGCCAAGTATACTCATGCCGGATATACCGGTACCGATTTGCATCCATCCATCAACAGTCATAAGTCCGCTCACATTCAGCCCCCCGCCGTTTTTTACTACCACATTCCCCGTCACCAGAATTGCCGGCAGGTTCTTTGCAGCCGTTACAACATTCCCGTTTCCCTGTATAGTTAAATTCCCGTTAACCACCAGCATACCATCAATTTGTACTCCCCCTTCCAGAACCAGGTTACCGTCGCGATAACACACTTGTGCCCCGCTGATTGGAAGATGCGTACCTCCAGCCAGACTCCCTGAACCTATCGTTTCCACCGTATATCTTGTGGTAAAGTCACCAACTGTAACGAGTGGCCGCCTCAGTGACAAATCCCCAACCGCTTTCCGTTGTCCGCTTATGCTACCGCTACCGCTCAGACTGCTTGCAAATACATCCCCATTGATCGTCCCGAGGTTTGTCAATGTGCCGTTGCAATTAACATCTCCATTGACTGCTACCCCGCTGGAAAGCGTTATATTGCTGCCCGTCCACAATGCAATGCACGGGTCGAGCCGCAGCTTGGCCTCTAAACTGCTGCGACCAATTCTTTCGCCGTTCTTTTCTCTATACGCGTCGCAAGTTATCTTGTAATTACACTCACCAAGCTTAACCACACTGACGTCATAATAATCATCGCTGCCGGTTGCTAATTGCTGCCGCACATCGCCACTCCAGTATTCTGAATTAACATCCTGTGGATTAAGTATAAGCCCCCTTGCGTGTTCCAGCCCCGATTCAGCCAGATAATCCATCTGGGTTTTAAGTATCATATTCTCCCCGCAGGCCAGCTCCACATCGCTTCGTGACAAAAAGCCCAGCGACAAAATCGTTATTGCCATAACGATAAACAGCACAACAAGCAGTGCCGACCCTTTTCTTTTCACTTTTGCCTTCTTACTTTTCACTTTTTACTTTCTTTCTGTCTTTGTGCCTAATCCTTGCTTTTCTAATTACCAATTACTAATTACCAACTACCAATTACCAATTACTAATCGTCATCACTCACAATAGCATCACCTGCCTCGTTCAGCAGATGACCGGCCCAGCCGCGAAGCGCAGCGCTTATCTGATACTGTCGAGCAGCGTCATTTTCAACAAGGTCAAATGAAATACTCACAAATCTGCTACGCGGTGGTAATACGTCAAATCGAAACTCTACATTGCTGCATTGTGGTATCAGCGGCATATACGTCACACTATAACCACTGGTTGCGAGCGTCTTAATGCCACTCAGATTTACTGGTGAAGCATCGGATGGAGGAAATACACAAAGCCTCAGGTAGTTACTGTCTGCTCCTTTTTCGATATAAACCAATTCATTGATATTGATTTGTCCGTCCTTATTATCATCGGCTCGCCAGACAGCTAAATTATCACCTGGCGTGCTGCATATAAGTTTGCAGTGGCGAATCAATTCCGAAATTCTAAGACTCGCATAACGCACCTGTGCCTGTTTCTCAGCCATATCGTTTGCAGCGTCATTCACTGCCCCAAGGGTGTAAGCCAGAGTAGCCACCGCAGTAAAGATTATACTGACAACCATCAATGCCACCAGCAGCTCAACCAGCGTAAATCCATTAAAATTATGTTTTGGTCTTATTGGTATCATTACTTGCTAATCAGTCGCTTTAAACTTACAATTTCATTCCCGTTGTATTTCACCCAAACCGTAACGATTATGAAGAAGGGCTGGCTGGCATCATATTCACAGCTTGCGCCTCTGCTGAAGTTGGTGTAACTTGGGTCTGTATCTTTTAAAAGATTTCCTGCGGCATCCCTTATCTGGCCCTGGAGCTCGCTGTAATTGTTATTTACAATATCACTACCATTAAAGTGGTCAGAAATTATTTTCTCCATCAAATCACTTGCTAATTTGGCTGCTAACGTCCGACGTTCACCTTCAGCCCGAACCGACACGCCGCTCGTAAATGGAAGCAGCACACCGGCCGCGGCAATACCCAGCACGACAGTGGCTATTACCGCCTCAGCCAGCGAAAATCCCTTTCGATTTCTGCAGCTACTTCTCATTTAATGTCCCTATAACCAATTAAAAAGCTGACCCGCCACAGGCAATCGCCTCAGCACGGTCAGCCCGTTTATCAATCCTGCGACCTTTACAAACTTACGCCGCAGCTTGTTGTTCTTTCGTTGATTACGCAGCCGTCCATGGACTTTTCACAGAGCCGCACATGCAACATCATTGTCGGCCTGAAACAAGCCGGTCTTCGTATCAAGCCGCCAGCCGGCTTTGCCGGCCCCTGCCGGTTCTCCGTTAAAGCGGACCGTTTTAAGGCCGTTAAATGGATTCGTCGGAATCTTCTTAACATACGGACCGCGCTGTCCAACCGTTGTTGTCATGGCTGTTTCAAAACTGGCGAATGAATCAGTGGGAGGAAGAATATCTTCGTGCTGAACTCGGTATAAATCCACCTGAGCACGCATTGCTTCGAGTCCATCAACCAGCTCGGAAACTTTTGCTTCTTCGTTACTCGCTTCCGTAAACTGCGGAGCAATCTCCATCCCAGCTATGCCCAACACAATTGCCACGACCATTACCTCGACATACGAAAAGTGAATCTTCTTACTCATGCCCCCCCCGCTATTTTTCAAAAAGGCTGACCAACTTGGATTATTACCTAACTGGCCAGCCTATTTATTCATCCCCGATTTTTCGTAGAACTATTAATAATCGGCATGCGGAACGGATGGAACAACAAGCTCATTGCTCATAGCATCATTAGCCTGGAATAGCCCCGCATCAGTACCGGATGTCACAAACAACCAGCCGGTAGCATCACTTCCAACAGCTCCAGCTGCAATTCTTGTTGGACTTTCAGTGACAGCATTTTCCTGACCAACTGTACCGCAGAAAGGATTGTCCGGAACCCTCTGCATATATGGTCCAAATCTATAAAGAGTTGGATCGGTACCAACAACACCAAGCTGATTAGTTCTGCTCGTCATTGCAACTATAAAGGTTTCTCCCTGTGTTCCTGGCAGATTATCATTGTGATGAATCTTGTACAGCTCAATCTGCGATCTTATCGATTGAAGATCGCTGACCAGAGCCGACTCTTTGGCTTCTGTGCTTGCGCTGGTAAACTGAGGTATCACAATGGCCGCCAGGATACCAAGGATGACCACCACAATCAGGATTTCCACTAATGTAAAACCACTTTTCGCTCTCATTTTTTGTCCCTTTCTTAAATAGAAATTTCGCTTCTTTTTTTCCTCCTTCAAGCTATCGTCCTAATCAAAGCAGCACTTGACCGTACTTACACTTTTCTTAATGTCGTTAATCCCCCCATAATAAAGAAACGTCAAAAACACTTCTAAAATACTTCTAAAATCTCATTCAGACTCTTAATGGACAATAAAACTTCCCACTCCACGTCCGAAAACATTTTAGATTGCCGCATACAAAACTCTATGATTGTGTCCAAAGAAAAATATATAAAATAAACGCTGCAATGCCAAACTTTAAGGTGTGAAATATCGGATGTGGCCGGATTTCCTCTATGTTGCCACCTCCATTACCAGCTCCAGATAGTCAACAACCGATATAATCGGGCACATTTTCGATGTGTATTTTTCTTTTGCTCTCTCCTGCGTGAAAAAGCTCGGCCCGAATGTAATCTATGTTCTCCAGCGCCGATTCGATTTTATCAGCCCATTCAATTAGAACCACCGACTGCGGCTGGCAGTAATCATCAAAACCTATCATCTCAAACTCAGATATCGAACCCAGCCGATAAGCATCTATATGGTAGATATCCAGCCGACCTTTATCCAGCCCTTCCGAAGGGCGGGATTTATATTCATTGATTATAACAAACGTTGGGCTGGTAACTTTTTTACTTTCCGCCGCCCCCACGCCGGATGCAATCCCTTTAATAAGGTGTGTCTTACCGCTGCCTAACGCCCCGCAAACAGCTACAACTTCTCCCCCTTTTAACTGTGAGCCGACCTTTCGACCAACCTCTATGGTCTCCTCCGGCGAATTCGAAGTAATATCCAAATCCATAGTCACAAAAGTCACCAATTACCAGTTACCAATTACTAATTACCAAGATGATCGTATCCTTTGGCTTCCAAATCGCTAATCTGCCCATCTGGCATTTTTATCTGCATTTTTTTAGTGTCGGTAATTATCCCGATTTGCGTAATCGGTGTTGGCCCACTCCACTGCTTCAGCAATCTCCCGCATTCTTTTTCAGAGAGTGTAAAAAGCAGTTCGAAGTCTTCACCGTCGTTCAACGCAGAATTCAATGGCTCCTTGCTCTTTTTAGCTTCATCTGATATTGGAATCTGCTCCGCATTTATAATAGCCCCTATTTTGCTCTGTTGGCAGATCCGGTTCAAATCGCTGCTCAGCCCGTCGCTTATATCAATCATCGAATTTACAGCCGCCTTCTTGGTTATCTCTATTGCCTCTTTAACCCTCGGCTCGAATTCCAGATGTTTTTTGTAACCTGCCCCGCCTAACGAACCTGTAACACAAATAACGTCACCGACTTTTGCGCCGGACCGCCTTATAGGTTTGCTGCCTCCTTCTCTGCTGAGCATCGCTACATTTATCGCCAGCGGCTCCTTTCCCTTCCAGCTTGTAATGTCACCGCCTACAAGCTCACAGCCGAATTTCTTACCAGCTAAGGTAATCCCGCAATGAAGCTGCTTTAATTCTTCCTCACCAAAACCCTTTGGCAGCGCAACAGCAACAACCGCCGCAACAGGAATCGTCGCCATCGCCGCACAATCGCTCAGACTGACCGCCATCGCTTTATATCCGACCTGCTTTAGAGTTGTTTTTTGCAGCTCGAAGTGGACCCCATCCAGCAGCATATCTGTTGTAATAAGGACCGACCCCTCACCCCATCGGATTTGGGCCATATCGTCCCCAATCCCGATTGGAAAATCCGCTGCCGCCGGCTTACTCTGACGGGCAAACCAGGCGGTTATTTCATCTTCCCTGCCGCTCATCGCTCTCCCAGCCGTTTATTCCAATACGCAATTTGCTCTTTTGCCTGCTTCGGCCCGGCCGCACCCTCCGTAACGTATTTACTCACAACTTTACCTGCACCTAAATGCTCATACACATCTGTCCCGATTACGCCGCAGTGCCGCTTAAATTCATCCAGAACAATCTCGGCTAATTTCTTGTTTTGCTCCTCACAGTGAGCAACTAATGCCCCGACAATGCCGTGCGCTTCACGGAAAGCAACGCCCTTTCCGACCAGGTACTCAGCCAAAGCAGTAGCGTCCAAAAACCCTTCTTCCAGTCCAGCCGAGATTTTCCTGGTATTAAATTTCGTATGTGAAACAATCGCACCTGCCGTATCTAATGAAGCCTTGGCCGTATCGCTCGCAGTAAAAATATGAATCTTGTCCTCTTGCAAATCGCGATTGTAGCCCGATGGCTGACCTTTCATAATTGTCAGCATAGCTATCAGCGAGCCATAAACGCCCCCTGCCTTTGCGCGAATCAATTCTAAGACATCCGGATTACGCTTTTGCGGCATCATACTCGACGATGTGCAATAGGCCTCGTCAATCCGAACAAAACCGAATTCGCTGGATGAGTAAATTATCCAGTCTTCAGCCAAGCGGGATAGATGCATCGCAATAAGCGCACAATCGAAAATAAACTCGGCGCAAAAATCCCTGTCGCTGACCGCATCAATACTGTTATAGCTGATGTCCGCAAAACCTAACTGCTTCGCCGTGCTTTTTCTGTCTATCACCAGCGTTGACCCCGCCAGCGCACCGCTGCCTAACGGCGAAACGTCTAAAAGCACCCTGCAGTTTTTCAGCCGAACAAAGTCTCGCTCGAACTGCTCCACAAAACTTAACAGATACGATGCAATAACAACCGGCTGAGCACGCTGAAGGTGCGTATAACCCGGCATTACATCTTCCGCATATTTGCTCGCCAGTTTAACAAACCCTTTTTGCAGCAGTGTTATTTTCGCCTGCAGTATCTCAATTTCGTCTCGCATCCAGAGCCGAATATCGGTAGCAACCTGGTCGTTGCGGCTTCTGCCGGTATGAAGTTTCTTGCCTGCTTCGCCGATTTTCGAAATCAGTGCTGCCTCAATCGCCATATGAATATCTTCGTATGTCTTGTCGAACTTGAACCGCCCTTCCGTGATTTCCTGTGATATCTCAACAAGCCCGTCTTTAATCTGCTTAAATTCCTCTTTGGTAATCAGTTTTTGCTCCGCCAGCATTTGCGAATGAGCAATCGAACCCACGATATCATATTTGTAAAGCCGCTTGTCCACAGACAGCGATTCTACAAAGTCAACCGCAATCTCATCCGGCTCACTATCGAGCCGCTTTTCCCAGCTTTTCTTTTTTTCGTTATCCATAACTTTCACCCCGAGAAAAATAGTATTTGCGCCACTTTCTGTCATTGCGAGCGCAGCGAAGCAATCTCTTCTGTTTTATCCGCCTTTTACCCGCCTCTGGCGGGATGGCGGATTAACTATACGCCCCGCCCCCTATTGTGTCAACACTCCTCTCGGCATCGCTGTTTGTTAAACGCTAACTTTTTTCAGGTTCTGTTGGCTTCGGATTAGCTGCTCGATAGTCTTCCTCAAACCTGTCCATTAAATACCCGACCGTCTCCCGCAAAGACTTTGCAAGACTGATTGAAGGGCAGTACCCTACCTGTCCTCTATTCCACGTAATACTCATAGTCCGTATCTTTGGCTCCCGCACTAAAGTCACTTTTTGCAGAATCCCAACGTCAACGTGATAAACGAAAGCCGGAGTGCGTGTCCTCTTGTTGGCGCTGATATTTACATAGAGAACAGGACTGCCGGCAATCTTGAGGCTTTCTTCTTCCGACACAATCCTGACGCCCATCTGCTTTAGCCTGTCTATAACTACACTTTGTATTTGCTCCGCTGTCAGCCCTTCCCTCTTGGTTTCTTTTGTTAACCCTTGCACAAAAACATACAACGTTTCTATCTCATGTAATGATAATTGTTTGTCGGTCAGTTCGTCGGCTGTTCCCGCCGCCAGCATCACTGCCGCAAACGCCGCCGACATCACTGCTGAAATCAGGTATATTTTACTTTTCATACTTTTTCTCCTGCTTTAGACTTAACTTCTTGGTTTTTAGAGGTATTATACCGGCGAAGACCTATGGATGCTATGCTCTGGATAATTGCTGGCCCTTTGTTTGTAATATCTCTTGCTGCGCACATTTATGTAAAGCTGCGTTTGAACCCGAAGCAGGGCTCAGACCTTGATGACTATTACTACGAATTCGAAGACCAGCACCCCGGCTTCGCAAAATACTCAAAATGGTCAAAAATCACTTTTATTGCTGTCGTCGTTAGTATGATTCTTTTACTCATAGCCGCCATAAGTTAACTCCGAACAAAGCGGGTAAATCTCTCAATCCGAAAGCCCACCGGTCTGTCCTGAGCGGACTTGTCTTGAGCGTAGTCGAAAGAGTCGAAGGAATATAGGTAATCTTTGGCTGATTTTTCTATGAACTACGAACTAAAAATTCTCTGTGATCTCTGCGTCCTCAGCGGTAAAAAAAGTGTGTTAATTTAGGCAATCTGCGCCTAATTTCTCTATGAAGAAACCCCCACCTTCCCGCTCACCAATTCCCCAATTAATCATTTAACCGTTTAACCAATTAACCATCCGAAATTGTCGAATATTTTCAAACGTTTCTATACTATTTTCAAACGTTTCATATCAATTTTCGAACGTTTCTATACAGTTTTCAAACGTTTTCGAACGTTTTCAAACGTTTGCTCATAAACCCGCGCCGTTACCCCCTTCCAGGCCATTTTACGCTCGGGCACCCTCTCATTTTTCACTCCCTCTTATTACCCATCTTACCTAAATCCCCCAAATTCCACAGCGCAAAAAAAACGACTGACAACCTTCCCGGTCATCAGTCGTCCGCTCTTCTCTTATCCGCCACCAACAGAAAAATCCAACATAAAAAGGAAAAGCCCGATAAAAAACCCAAAATCGTCATTATTTGCCAAAAAACAAAGATTTTTTTTATAAACCTTGCTATTTTACCTAAATATCCTAAATTATCTAAGTTAACATTGCCGATAACTTTCTCAATTGAAGGAACGATTTTTTAGGGAGATTTAAGTATGGAGACCTTAATTGAGCAGCGTAAGGACACTCGAACCACCCTTTCTTGGCCGGTGAGTATTTGGCTGCCTGAGGCGAATAGATTTTTCAACGGCCGAAGCTTCAATATCAGCAAAACCGGCGTTTTTATAAAATTACCTATGACGACGCCAATACGGCTGGGCCATACCGTGGAAATCAATTTTCCACGGACAGAGGCATTAGCAAAGGAAAAAGGGCAATTTGCTCGTATTAAAAGCGGTAAGGTGGTTAGGGTTGAGCGCAAAGATATACTTAGAGATGCTAATATCGGTGTCGCTATTGAGTTTGAATAGTATCAAAACAGTGGTTTTGGCAAGATAACGTTGCAGCCGGTAAGGGTTTAACTGTAATGCGGATAAGGGAGGAGCGGACGACTGATGACCGGGAAGGTTGTCAGTCGTTTTTTTTTGCGCCGTGGAATTTGAGCAATTTGGGCAGGGTAGAAAATCTTGTAATTGGGGGTTGTTTAGTGTATTTTTAGGGTGATGAAGACAAAAATTGTAAAACTCAACCCTTCGGAGATTGAGTCGGCGAAAATCAAAGAAGCTGCACAAGTGGTCGATGCGGGGGGGCTTGTGGCTTTTCCAACTGAAACGGTCTATGGAATCGCCTGCAGGGTTGAAACTAACTCGTTATCCAAGCTCGATAACCTCAAGGGCAGGAATCCCGATAAGCATTATACATTGCATATTGGTCGAAAAGCCGATGTCAAAAAATACCTGCCTGCCGTCGGATTAAGGGCACAAAAGCTAATTAAAAACTGTTGGCCTGGGCCATTGACCATAGTTTTTGAATTAGCCGAGCGCGATATCAAAAAGCAGCAAAAAAACCTGAAAAAAGAGGTTTTTGAGAATCTATATAAAGATAATTCCATAGGCATTCGCTGCCCCGATAATGCAATAGCTGCAATGCTGCTGCAAGAAACGAAGCACCCTGTGGTTGCACCAAGTGCGAATAAAACGGGTCAGCCGCCGGCGGCAGATGCAGAGCAGGTTTTGGTCCAGTTCTCAGGTCAGATTGATTTGTTGCTGGATGGAGGGCCTTGTAAATACAAAAAAAGCAGCACAGTTGTTAAAATAGGTAAAAAGGGGCTTGAGATTTTAAGGGCGGGCGTATATTCCCAAAAAGAGCTGGAAGCGATGTCGGAGGTCAAATTTTTGTTTGTCTGCACGGGCAATACCTGCCGAAGCCCTATGGCCAAGGGAATATTCAGCAAATATCTGGCAGAAAAATTGCAATGCGAGGTTGACTATCTCGACAAAATGGGTTATAAAGTATTTTCTGCCGGTGTGATGAATATGGCAGGTCAGCCGGCAAGCGCAGAAGCCATAGCAGCTTGTGCAGCTAAGGGGATTGATATAAAAGCTCATAAGAGCAAAACATTGTCCCGACAGCTTGTTGAAGAGAGCGATTTTATATTTGCAATGACGCGAATGCACTGCGAGCAAGTTACCGCTCTGTGCCCCGAAGCTGCGAATAAGTGTGTGTTGTTAGCAGGGAATAAAGAAATTCCTGACCCGATAGGTCAGCCACAAGAGGTTTTTAACGATTGTGCAGAATTGATAGAAGAAGCTGTGAGAGAAAGAATTGGTGAGCTTGTGATATGAAGATAATAGTTGGAAACGACCATCGTGGTTTTGAAGCCAAACAGCAAATCAAAAGCATAATTACCCAGTTAGGCCATGAAGTTATAGATGTCGGCAGCAACGACAGCAATCCGGTCGATTACCCGGACGCTGCTTATTTGGCAGCAACGGCAGTATCGAAGAAACAAGCTGACAGAGCTATTTTAGTCTGCGGAACCGGGATAGGGATGTGCATAACCGCAAATAAAGTCAAGGGAATCAGAGCTGCTTTATGCCATGACGAGCTGAGTGCCCGGATTTCACGCCATCATAATGACGCAAATGTGCTTTGTATATCAGGGGACCTGACAGGAGAGGTATTACTGCGAAAAATAGTTGAAGTCTGGCTGGATACGGAATTCAGCGGTGGAAGACACCAAAGAAGAATTGAGAAAATAGCGGCTATTGAAGAAGGTAAAGACCCGAGAGAGATAAAAAGTAAAAAGGGAAAATAGCTACATAGACGCAAAAGAGTTTTGAGTTTTTGTTTTTCGGGGTTTTTTGTTGAAATTCAGTCCGGAATTGGTGATAGTTTCAAACCACGCCGAGCAGGAAATCAAGAAAAGAGTGCTAAAGAACCGATTTTGAGGGGATTGAGCTAAATGGCAGGCAAAGAATATTCAGCTTATCAGCGGGACGTTATCTCGAGATATTATGACAATATCGATGCGATAACACTGACCGGTCTGCAGGAATTGGTGAGCCAGCTTTACCTCGCCGAAAGCAAAGCCAAGCAGACCCAGCTCTGGGAGAGAGCACACAAGGCGATGCTGAGACTTAAGGTAAAGCCTGCGATAATTGAGCATATTATGAACAAAAAGGACGTGGTCATTCTTGCGAAGAATCTCAGGGACTGGCTCGATGCATCAAAGAAGTAGAATTTCTACTTACGTGGGAAGTAGTTTGCCTTTATCCAGTTAAAGTTCAAAATAATGTGAATGGCGATAAGAGCGATAAATATGGCACCGCCGGTTTTGTGAAAAAGTCCGAAGGCATTACGGGATAAATGCTCGCGAAACAATACCGTTGTTGCCTGGTTGATAAAAAACAGAAACAAAGCCGGATTTAAAATCTTAAGGGCCGTGTTCCTTTTCATAATCGTTCCCCTTCTATAAAAAAACCCCGCAATAAAACTTACGGGGTTAAATATTTCGATATTTCGGCTGCAGGTAAGGTCAATCAAAGGGGAGTTTTACGCCGCCCGTGGGAGATTTTTCTACTTCGCTTTTACGGCCTTGCTGAGGTTTTGCTTCGGCCTTTCTCGGCCTGCAAATCAGGCCTTCGGAGAGTTTGGTCAAATCGCCCTCGACGACCTTTGCGTAGGAGATTTTCGGCATTACCTTATCAATCCTTATAGTTGCAACAAGAGTCTCCGTTGTGCCAAGCGATTCCTTGGTATCGGCATCGAATAATTCCTTGCCCTGAGAGACAATATCCAATAATTGTCCGGTTGCGATTCTTGAGCCGCCCTGATTGATAATGACCTGGCCATCTTTGTCGATACTTGCGATGCGGATGGGGTAGAGCTGGTCGATGATTTTTTCTACCAGTTGGTTGGCGGCCATCCCGATGAAGTTGTCCATCATCTCCTTGTAGTCCATGTCCTCCGGTCGCCACTTTGTGACAAGCGGTTTAAGCTGCTCAGTCTTATCAAGCTTTATAGTGAGAACATCAGCCAATTTGACCTGTCTTGTCGGGCCGACAATGAGGCGGTATTCAAAAGAGAAATCGGCTTGGTACTCGCTAATTGTGAGGTCAATGGCCGGCGAATACGATTCCTTCCTTACGATGCCGGCCCTATTGATTGTTCCGACGAGCATATAGTCAACGCCGAGGGCCTCGCCCAGCTTGCTCATTTCTTCGACAGAAGCGACGGGGCGGCCAGCATCATCAGAGAAACCAAGAAAGTTTCTCTCATTAGCGAATTCCTGTATGTATTCGCGGTCGAGGACGGCGAACTTGTTTGATTGCGTTAGTGCGGCGGTTAATTTCTGCGAGAACAGGCGGGAGGTATCTAAGGACGGATTCGAGATATTGCCGAACTGGTAATTTGCCGCCAGTGTCCTTATAGGCATTACGGCAAGTTTAAGACGGGCGGTTTTGTCGGGGGACTCGTAATCATAGACCGTAACTTTCAGTGTTACCTCGTAAGTGCCATCGTCGAGTTTTTTCTCGTTCAGGACCTCGTAGGTTTTTATCTGACCCGCCATATTGGTCCTAAGGGTTGAGCCGCCGGTATGAACACCTACGGCGTCGAACTCGACTTTTTTGCCGGATGGGGTTTTCTCGATGTCAGCCGAAGTGGAAAAGTAGTCGAAATCGGTGTCGAGTGAGCGAATATCAACGCCTTTTACCTGTGCGACGGCCTGCTTGAGGGCCATATTGATGGCCTCGTCCCTGTTGACGCCCTGACCTTTGGTTTCGACAACTTTTGTTGTGGTGACCGCATTGGGGTCGGCGGAAAATGCCTGCGTGGAAGCCAACGCTAAAATAGTTAAAAAGAGAAATGCCTTTTTCATTTTAAGCCTCGCTTAATCCGCCATAGGCGGACAAGAATATGAAATAATGCAATCAAACTATATTATTATATTACCACGCCACGGACCTATTGCTGCCGCGTTTTCCGATAAGGGTCTCATTCTGCCAGATTACAAGTCCACTGGCAATTTCTGAAACCCTGAGCTGGAAATAGTACTCAACCTGCTGGTGGTCTTTGTCGTAACGGACATTTCTCTGGAAAATCTTGCCGGAGACGCTCAGGTGGGGCGAAATTAACGTGCCTTTTGCCGGAAGGGAATTCTGGTCAAATTCATCCTCGATGTCAGTATCTTTAACCTTCCTCCTTATCTCATAAGTCGTTTTGTCCAATTTGCTGCCGACGGCAGAGGTCATAACAACCTGGCCGCTGTTGAGAAGCTCCTGCTCGACTTTTGCCATCAGCTGGTCGGTGTCGATTCTCTGCATAGTATCATTTACGATACGGCCTGTTGCCATAACATACCTGCTGCCATCCGCTTTCTTGAGTGCACCTGAACCGAGCATAGACTGAACCATTTCACTGGCAGCCTGGTCAAAGTCCCTGTAATCGAGGGCCATAACGGGCTTGCCGGTATCGTGCATAGTGTCGATGTATGAAGTTTGCTCACAGCCTGCAGTTAGAATACCGATTAGCGCGACGATTTGAAATATTGCTGTTTTCATAATTTACTCCCACTTTCTTGTATCCATTCTGAAACTTACAGCTTCTCTTCTCGGTGCAACGACTTTGAAGCTAAAGGGTGATTTGCCCATAGCCGACATTCGCAGCCAGACGCTTGTTTTTGTTTGAATCAATACGCCGTCCTGGTCAAGCCATTCCACCCTGTATCGGAACTTTTTGGTAAATTGTGAGTGGTTGGTTCCATTAACGTTAAGCTCGAGAAATCCGGCCTTGTTTCTGCGCATAACGGCCTGGTCGATTTCAATGCCTTCGCCAATCAATGCGCTAAAGGCATAGGCGACGGGGCGGGTCACGATGTTATCAACAAGATTGTCACTTTTCACGTCCGCCCTTAAGTGAATTTTGGAGCCCGGCGGCTCATTACAGCTTATAAACACCAGCGCAACAGCAAAAAACAATATGTTTGTAATCGTTTTCATTTTTTACCCCTATTTAATAGAAAATATCAGTTTAAAAAGCCATAACATTATAAACCGGCACGGCCTGGTTAGTTATTATCTTAATATATACCACCGCATTATTACACTGAGGAATATCAATGTCAAGGGGAATAGAGCCGGGGGGAGTAATTTTTAATTTGCCGTTTTTTGGCTTTGGGAAGCGGGCAACCTGAAAATCTTTCGGCAAAGCCGTCCATATCCTTACATCCGCAGCGGTCGATGCGAAACTATATGCCGCCACTAAGGTAGAAGCGATTGAAGCAGCATCTCCGCCCTGTTGCTGAATGGCATACTGAGCAACCGCCTTTGCCGTTGCCGATATAATAGCCCTTATTAAAATACCTCCAAAATCCTTGCTGAACTCTGTCTGGACAACCCTGTCCATATCAGCGACCGGAAGCGTCATATACTCCTTGTCATCAGAATTTACAAGCAGATATGGATACGCTTTGTTTCTGAATTCCAATTTCGGCAGAGCAATGCCCACATATTTAACCTGACTTGTCGCAATAAATAATGGGATATCGATGCGGAATTCTTCTTTTACAGGGCCGAGGCCATTTTCGAAGATTACCCAGACCGTATTTTCGAGCCGACCTCCCCCGCCAAGCACCCCCTCAGTAACACTCAGGTCTTCGGCTATAAAGGGATTGCCACCAACCATGCCGTAGGATTCTTTGAGTAAATCCACCGCCTTGGAGTGGTCGCCAACCAGATTGAAATATATGCCCGCCAAGTATGTCGCAAAAGGATTGACGAAATCGGGATAAGCCTGGAAGTTGTAGAGATTGGGATATTTTTCAGCCAAAAGCTGGTGCGTTGTCGGATTTTCAACATTGGATTTTGCAAAAGCGTTTTGCTGCTGATTTTTCTCCAGCTCGGCGTTTAGTTTATTTATTTCTTCGACGAATTTTTCTTTTGCACGCCTCTGCCTGTCGAGAGCGCGATTAAACTCGACGCGGGCCAAGTCCATTTTGCCTTCGGCCATGAAATTCAGAGCTTTATATGTATTGACCATCACGCCATCATACTCTTCGCCTCTATAAGGGATTACATTTTCATTAACGGCCGTTGAGCCAATAATATCGCCGCCCTTAAACTGCTCATTATAATACTTGAGCATATCCTCGGCCTTGTCGAAATACTCTGTGCTTTTGGGGTAATTTTGGCGGATTCTTTCAACGGTGGCAAGCTGCAACGCCCAGAGCAAATCCTCGCCATCAGGATTTTCCCGTTGGCTTATCTTTTTCTCGGCAAAAAGAGCAGAGTTGTCGTAATTTGATGCCTCGAAACTCGTGTTAAAGACCTTTAGCTGGTCTTTAGGAGCATTACAACCGGTTGAAAAGGACAGATTGAAAAGGGTTAAGATTGCGAACAAAAAAGGACAGCCGACCTTGGCTCTATTCATTATTACTCTCCAAATCAAATCCACTGTTTTAATTGCACATATTTAAGACAATCATCTGCAATTATATTATCAGAAAAGCGATGGTCAAGAAAAATGCCTGGAGTTTTAATGGGTTTTTTGTTTTGCCGGTTTTGGGACTTTAAACCTCTACCGCCGAAGTTTACTATTGACAATCGACTATTCTTGCGATGCGGCGGAGTAGGAAGTTACTACCCGGTTTCGCCCGGAGTGTTTTGCTTCGTAGAGTGCGTCGTCGGCACGTTTTAATATGGTTTCTGCAGTATCCGGCGGAGGTCCTTCGTCCCATTCAGCCAAGCCGCAACTTACTGTAACTGATTTGACTTTAGGTAGTGAAATAGTTTTAACGTGACGTCGCAACCTCTCCAAGAGGACTTTAGCACCACTGAGTTTTGTTTCCGGCATCAGCAGGACAAATTCATCGCCGCCATATCTGGCGATTATGACATCCGTCACTCGCACATTGCGTCGCATAGTTTTGGCTAAGAGTCTTAGCACATTATCACCGGCAGCATGGCCGGCGGTGTCGTTGATTTGCTTGAAGTTATCGACATCCACAATAGCGACAGAAAAATAGTGATTGTAGCGTGCCGCCCTTGCGCATTCGGCCTTGAGGACTTTCTCAAGTACTCGACGCGTTCCAAGGCCGGTTAAAGGGTCTGTCTCGCTGTCACGTCGAGCTTCCTGGTAATTCTGGTAGAGTTTTGCGTTGGTGAGGTTTACACTGAGGACATCTCGCAAGAGCGAAGCCTTGTATAGCAGCAGCTCTTCAGGGCCGGTCGAGTCTGGATTGAGCCAGCACATACAGAGAAACCCGTGCGTAGTTACGCTGCTGTTGGGAGTACCGTTGGATTGGTCGCAGATACTAAGTGGAATGATGAGTCCGGACGGCCGGCTGCCAGTGGTACTGCACTGGTTGCAGATTTCGCTGCATATTTCGCTGCAGGTTTCGCCGAAGACAATTCGCTTGTTTTGTGATAATTGCCTGATTTTCTCCTGGTTGAGTAACTTCTCTCTGATAGGGGGACAACCTTTTCGATAAATTACAGGGGGTGAAGAATCTTTTTGGGTAAAGCAGAGGACAGCACGGTCGGCGTTGAAGCTTTTTGGGACTTCGTTTATCGCTAATGCGACAACGTCTTCAAAATCGAGACTCTTTAATCCTGTTGGAAGCATAGCAAGCTGTTCGGCCGCGTCTCTCATCGCTTTATTACTATTGAGCAGATAAGTTCTGATGTCCCTGCTGGAGACCATACCTATGGGGACACCATCCTCAACAATCGGCACATGTCGTATTTTGTGTTCGGCCATAAGATGCTCGATCTTTGCAGCCGGGGTGTCCGCAGTGCAGGATATCACATTGGTGGTCATAATGTCCCCGACAGATAAACTGTCCGGCGACAAAGACTTTGTCATTACTTTTGCAAGCATATCCCGCTCGGTAACTACGCCGGTAAATTTATTCTGCGCATCAAGCACTACGAGGCATCCGACCTGATTATCACTCATTTTCTTGGCTGCCTGTGCGACGGTGTCATTTTCTTTGATTGTCAGGAGCTCGTGCGGTTGTCCTACTACCTGTTCAATGTTTTTCACTGTTGATATTCTCATGGCCCTCAGACCTTTTCAAACAGAAGGCTTTTAAGCGTTGCCTTTATCAGATAAAAGATTGGCGTTGATTACTGAAAACATTTTATTTTTACGTGTTTTTTAAAGAAAAACAAGTCTAACTTGTAATACTGCGAGAGGACTCATCTGCGCCACTCGGGTTTGCGGACCATCAACGGCGGCATCTGTTGAGGCTTAGCCCTCTGATTGGCCTTATTAACACAGCTTCTATTACTCGGATACCAACGGATGTTGAACAGCTTGATGTTCAAAGGCAACTTGTTTTTCTCTAATTTGCTAAACATCACCAACTCTTTTCTGAACGCAACACTGAAACAACTTTGAATCATCACCCTCCTATCGGCCAATTTGCGCAACAACTTTCGAAAAATATCTAAAGGGGATTTTCCGCCGGGAATGCATAAAGTAATTGACAGCAAAGATTATCATTTTGCGATGTATCACAAAACGGGGACCTATAATGTAATCAGGTCAAAGGTTTACCGGTATTTGTCGCTGGGCTAAATATTCTTTCATCTGCCTTATAGAGAACTTGCCGAAATGCGCAATTGAGGCAACGAGGACGGCGTCGGCGCCGGCTTCAACAATGGCCTGGTAGAGGTGTTCAAGTGTTCCAGCGCCGCCGGAAGCGATTACCGGTAAAGCGACGGCATCGGCAATCGCTTTGGTCATTGGGATATCGTAACCGGCCAGTGTGCCATCGGCGTCCATACTTGTCGGCAGGATAGCGCCGGCACCTAAATCCTCAACTTTTTTTGCCCACCGGACAGCGTCCATCCCTGTTCCGACGGTACCGCCGCTGACCATAACTTCGAAACCCGAGGGCAATCCGGAATTGCTGCTCGTATCTATCGCAATAGTGATTTTGTCGCTGCCGAACTCGTCGGCGGCTTCTTTGACAAAATCGGGATTGCGGACAGCAGCGGTATTGATTGATACTTTTGAAACACCTAAATTTATAAGCTCTTCGATTACCTTACAATTTGTGATTCCTCCACCGACAGTTAACGGTACTGTTGCTCTCTCGACGGTTCTCTTTACGGCATCGAGAAGCGTTTTTCTGTTTTCGATAGTGGCTGTAATATCGAGAAAGACGAGCTCATCTGCGCCTGCTGCGCTGTAAGCGGCGGCGTTTTCGGCAGGGTCACCCACATCCTTGAGCTTAACGAAATTGATGCCTTTGACCAATCGGCCGTCTTTTACATCCAAGCAAGGGATAATTCTTCTGTAATTCATATTGCTCTTTTCCTGAATCAGCCGGCGTTTGTCAAAATTCCGATTTCGCATTTGGCGAGAGAGTATACCAAAATGCACATTTACGGTCGAGGAAATAAGCTGTGCGAGATTATGTTTTACCAGTCTGCCTTTTTGATGCTCTGCCAGTCGACCGGCCGGAAGTCGATTTTGAGTAATTCAACGCGGTTGATAAGCCATCGGTTATCGGGGTGTTTTTGCAGGTCTGCCTGTACCTCTGTCAGCATTTGTGATTTGAAGCTTTGATAGACATAGCTTTGTTTGTCAAATAATATCCTCACCGTAAAAATTGCAGTTGCTTTTGGCGGCTGGATATCTATCGAGACGGTTCTTTTTATGTTCTTTTCAATAAGAGGTTCTGAGAGTATTTCTCTGCAGTGTGCCATCGAAACACTTTTCGAACTGTGGTATGAGTCGGTGTAGTTATCAGCAATAATCATCTCGATTGCATCGGGATTTTCGTCTTCGACGGCTTTTACGCCTTTATTAATTACGGCGTTGATTTTTTCCAAATCGGTCTCGATGAGGAAATCGAGTCCGAAGGCGGCGACAACTAAAAAAGCCGGCAGAAGCCATTGCCACCAGCGGCGTTTTCCCGGGAAAATGCTGCGGAACATCAGCAAGACGAGCAAAGTAATAATCGCTATGGTTATCAAGCCCCACGGATGCTCAAAACAATTGAACATTTAGCCAGCCCTTCTTCAAATGAATGGCTTGTAGTTACCAATTACCATTTACCAATTACCAATTACCACTTACCAATTACCATTTACCATTTTATCTGTTTTAGCTGGGAAGTTTTTTCGTGATTTGTCATACCAGGCGCCAAGGCGGTTATGGTTATAAAGCCATCGGCCAGCGAGGTTGTGTCAGTAGGGTTCTGCTCGTCACGGTGCAGGCCGCCAGCTAATTGAAAAACGGTTTGTCCCTGTTCGTTTTTTTTGGTGTCGTAATGCTCGTGAAAGCCGCCGGTTGATTGAGGGACAACTCTTGTTCCTTTTGGCCGGTCTTTTGATAAGTGTGGTATATTGATGTTTACAACATAGCCGCTGTCGAGAGGTATAAGCTTTTTCAGGATTTTGGCGCAGTATTCGGCTGCCTTTTCAAAATCCATTTTTTCCTCAGCGGCGAGGCTCATTGCAACTGCAGGGATTTTTAAGAACGCCCCTTCCATTGCAGCAGCAACGGTGCCGGAATAGTAGATGTTTATTCCTGCATTTGCGCCATTGTTTATGCCGGCAACGAGCAGGTCTATCGGGTCTTTGTGCAGCTGCATACAGGCGAGTTTAACGCAATCGGCGGGCGAACCCTGAACACTAAAGCCGGTGAATCGGCCATTTATATCGACTTTGTTGCAGACCAATGGCTGAAAAAATGTAACGCTATGGCTGGCGCCGGAGCGGCTGTCGGCAGGCGCAACGACAGTAACATCACCGATTTTCACCAGCTCTTTGTAAATGGCGGCCAAGCCGGGTGCGAAAATGCCATCATCATTTGTCAGTAATATTTGCATATCTCGGTACTCAATGCTTGCCATTGTAATTGCTCTTAATATCGGTGTCAATTGATGAGCTGACTGCGTAATGAATAATGCATAAGGGAAACATTTTACTACGCTCAAGTGCCACTGGGGTTTTCTTTAGACACGGATTTACACTAACCGAGCAGTTAGGTTGAATCAGGTGATTTACATTTGCAAAGTAGCATATGTGGCTCGCTTGTACTCCAATATGCTTGTCTACATTCGATGTTTAGTTTTTTACACATATGGTTAATCAGGTGAATATATGGGGCATGTATTCTATCCCCAACAATTACGCCCTTCAATGACGTGCTGATATCAAGGGGTTCAAGTTTATTATCAGGGTCAAATACAACTACTCGAAATTCTCCTTCATCTCTATAATCAATATGCCTACGAAAAAAGAAATATTCAAAATTATCCATTACATATTTCGATGCACACTCTCTTCGACATTTTTGCCTGTTTCCGAACTCAAATCAAGATCTGGATGTGGGCTACTATTTGATAAATAAGTGATATAACCGGGCTTATATTCTTTTACTTGAGTCTTTTTCCCTTCAAAGGCCTTCTCTATTTCACTTTTTGATAAAACCAAGCAAATGCCTCGATGGCCTTCTCCGTATTGTGACCACATACGAGACTTGGCCCAGACACGTGAATAGAAATGTTCATCTTTTTTGTGGACGTTATCACTTAGAACCAAAGTGGGGCTCACATTAGAGCAAAAACTCATTATTCTACATTTAAACCGTAATATTCGTTGTATTTCAGTACGAACTTCATCTAAGGGCCAAAAAGATTGCTTGGAGCTCTGTATCTTGAACTTATATTCTCTTGGATCGTTAGTATTATATAAATTAGAAAGCTTAAATTTCTTTGTATATAATATATGTTCTATGGCTGTCGATGTTTTTGTAAAATGAAAAAGAGCGTCTGGGGTTTCAACATATTCATTTATATCCATGCTTCAATCTTCTCACAAATCTTCCCTGTACCATTTGGTACAGGACTTACGCTGTGCTGCCTCCTGCTTGGATACTGTTTTACTTGTATGCCTTCGGCATACTCTCTGTATGTTTCCTCGTTACGGCCTCCGGCAGCTACAGCAACCGGGCAGGTAATTTTATTTTTCTTTTAGAGTCAAGACAAGGCCAGCTACGGCAATGGTGAATATAAGATAGTTTTTAACAGCAGTCCCACTTATTCCCCCGATAAAAGTGCGTGGCATTGGCCGTGTACAAATAAATATGAGAGATACGACCCATACAAGAGTCCAAACTAATTTTGAGGATTGAGTTTTAGGCGGCTGAATTTTGAAAATCAAAAAGGCAAAAGTTCCGAACCATATAAACGTCCAGATGATATTTTGGATAATTTCTTTTGGATAAAAAATGAAGGAATAAATTGCGCCAATACAAAAACCTATACCCACAATCCAACAAAGAAAAGGCATTATTTTTGAGGTTCGCATAAAACTATGAAAATCTTACATATTCAATCAGGGCTTGTCAATCTAAAAGAAGGAAAAGACTTCAGGCAAGTATGGAATTATCAGAGACAGTCACCGATTAAATCAGGGCTATTGTGGCTGTCGAAAAACATTGTTAATTTTTGCTCTGTATTTTTTATTTTTAATCTTTAATCTTTAATCTTTAATTTTCGTTCTATACCCTACCCCCCTTTCAATCAAATGCGCAGGTACTTGCACACCCAAAACGGCTAATTTCAAAAATTTTTTATTCCTTTAATTGCAACGACTTAGCCAAAACCGCACCCCCCAAAACCCCAGAATTTTCGCATCAACCGCGCATGTTCGCCCCACTAACGAGAGGGAGGTATTATTTCTAAACGTTATGAAGAAAAGCAAAAGTTCTTTATCCTGTCTTGAGCGAAGTCGAAAGACTAGCCAGCTTATATTAAAAGTGGGCCGGACGCCTGATAAGGCGGGGCAGCATCGCTGCCAAGTGGACGAGACGAAGACTTGGCGGACAAACCACGTTTGGAGCACAAGCTTTGTCGAGAACACATCCCGGTCAAAACTCTGCGCTCTCAGCGCACTCAGCGGTGTTAATTTAGGCAACACTTATTTAAGTAATCTGTGTGAATCCGTGAAATCTGTGGTTAATTCCCCTTTTGTGCCTTTTTGTGGCTGAAAATGTTCAATCAAAAACAACAATTTATGCGAAACAAAGCCAATTTCCGAAATGCCTAAAATGGCTGTAACATTAGTAACTACAATGACTAATGACAACAAACTACGAACTATGAATTATCCAAAACAAACCCAAACAAAGCCAATTTTAGACCTAAATCTTGTTAAAATGGGTAATCAGAAGCGAGCACCGTTGAAGAACAAGTTTCAAAATGTACAATAGATATCTATGGAAAAATACTCGCCGGATAAAAAGTGTATTGTAATGAACAGAGATGAGGTCCGAGCGTTCGATGCGTGGGCGATAAATGAGCTTGGAATACCGGGCGTGGTTTTGATGGAAAACGCCGGTCGTAGCTGTGCCGAATTTATAAAAAAGGAACTTGCCGGTGTTACCAATCCGAAGGTCTGTATATTTTGTGGGACGGGCAACAACGGCGGTGATGGTTACGTAATTGCCAGGCATCTTTTGAATAGCGGCTTTGAAGTTGTCGTTGTTCTCTGTGGCGACCGCAATAAAGTCAAGGGCGATGCAAAGACAAATCTGGATGTTTTAGAGGGATTGGGCCGGTCAATTGAACAGTTAAACCTTGATGACGGCGACATCCCAGGCCGGGTTAAAACTTTTGCGGGCGGTGCCGATATGCTCGTTGACGGTCTTTTCGGAACTGGATTAAACGGGCAGCTGAGCGATGAGTATAAACAGCTGATAGAAAGTATAAATTCCCAGCATCGCCCTATTTTGGCGGTTGATATACCGTCGGGGCTGGATTGTGATACAGGCGAGCCGCTCGGTGCGGCTATCAGGGCAAGCTACACTGTAACTTTCGTGGCGGTCAAAAAAGGGTTCAGCTCTGCAAAGGCAAGTGCATACACGGGCGAAATTTTCGTCGCCTCGATTGGTGTGAAAGCAGCCAACTAATACGTCGAATTAATCCGCCTGCGGCGGATTAAAATGCATCGCGTCTGGCTGACAGTGTTTTGTATCCTATGAAGTAAAGGAATCTTTCGAGGTTAAATACAGGAATCGAGAGAGTTTGTGCCCGCGCTTGTATTTCCTTGTAAGAGGTAAGTTTTTTCAGGGAGGCTTCGTATTTTTCCATCGCCATCGGGTCAACTTCCATTTGTTCAAAAGTCGGCTTTTTGCGAACGGTGGGGGTTGTCCCAAGAACGAGGAAGTCGGTGTCGATGGAGATTTCATCGGCCACTTTGCCGCCCCATTTTACGATAAGAGCTTTTATTTTATCGGCAGCTTCATCATCGATATTTCCGTCGCCATTGAGGTCGAAACCACCTGCTACCACAAACACGTTCGTTTTATCACTATCCCAAATTAAATTTGCAACGATATCACCCACGATAATAGGTTTTTTGGGATTGGGACTTATAATACGTGCGGTTGAGATGTTTTTCCCGACATTAAATACTTCGATTTCAGCTTTTCCCTTGCCGTCTTTGAGGATAGGGGTGTTTTTTTCATAAACCGAGAAAGTCAAGCCCCGATAGACATGGTCATCGCTTCCGAGATTGATATGGACTATTTTTGCTGCGTCATCAATTAATATTATTTTTCCATCGGGCTTATATGCTGCTATTTCACTGTCAGGCGACGGGACAAGTGCGTGAAGCTTTTCCTGGGCACGTTTTATCCTCTCTTCGGCGGTTGTCAATTCCGCTTCTGTTTTGAGCAGCTGCTGGCTTAGTTTTTTTCGATTGTCTCTTTCCTCGTCGAGCTGTGCCATAAGAGTTCGAACCTGCTGCTCTGAAGTTTGTTGCATCATTGTTTTAAGGTCATTGTAGTCCTTTTTGATTTCGTTAACCTGCTGCTGATATTTTTCTTTTTCAGCCAAAAGTGCTTGTTCTTTTTCACGAGTTGCCTCCATCGCGTCATCAAAACGGTTTTTCAGCCTTTCAAATTGTTCCTGGAGAACCAGTGCTGCGTTTGTAGTGTTGTCCAGCTTTGTTTTAAGTTTTTCTATTACCCGTACAAGTCCGATGGTGTTGGGGTCATCGATTTCAATGTAAGGTTGTTGCTGGGTTACGATTTCCGGTGTTTGCTGGGTTAGGAGTTCCGGTGTTTGCTTGTAGCTTTCCAAGACCTCCGCCGGGGTTGGAACAATAAACAGACCGGCAACCTGCTTTTCACCGTTGTAAGCGATTTTTACATCAAGGGCACCTTTCTCAAATTCACAGGTGACGGACACAACATCGTAGTCTGCCTGCTTTTCCGTTCGAAGACCGATTTGCCGTTTGAAAGGCCCCATCTGGTCGATAGTCGCTTTCCACGCTTCTTCAAGTTTCTCGGGAGGCAATTCGTTTTTCAATGTTTCATTGAAGTCCTCTGTCACTGCTGAAAACTGCTGATTAGCCAGCAATTCGACGAGTTCATTGGTTGGAGCGTTTGGTTCGATGTTTTCATTGGTTGGAACGTTTGGTTCAATGGCAAGGTGCTGTTGGGCTAATAATTCGAGTATGTCTTTGACCTTTCTATTTGTGGTGTCGACTTTGACTTCAGCAGAGGTATCTTCCGGCAGGCCTCCGATGATTAGAGAAACCGTTCCGTCAAGATAATCGACCATTGTGCCAAGCCTGCTTTTTCGCGGCTGTTTTGCACCCACTATCGCTCCTATTTTTCGCAGTTCCGCGCTGTTGGCCAGCTCATCCATCTGGCTTTGTAAAGTAGCTGCTTCTGTCCTATGTTTTTCGGCCTGGAGATAGAAGATAACTGCAACGACAGTTGAGACGATAAAAAGGCCGACAAATGTTATCACGGTATAGAGCATAGCGCTATTTTGCTGTCTTTTGCCTGCTGGCATAGTAAGACTCCTTAGAAATACCGAAAAATCACATATTAATCCGCCGCAGGCGGATTAAGGCCTGTCAAAACACTGCATTATCGTCTAAAAAGGCTTCCAAATCAACAAAAAAACTCTCGGGAGGTCTGATAATATATTATCGCTCTGATTTTGGTGCCGGAAAAACTAATATCTCAAAGTTTCTCCAGGAGGGATGGTAATTGGCTGATTTTGCGTATTACGTATTGAGCGGCGGCGTCAGAATCTTCGGAGGTTGATGTGTGTATGCGAGCGGGGCGGGTTATCTGGATGGTCAAGAAACCTAATTTATTCGGTGCGATAAAATCCTTCATCTGGTTATCAGCGACGTAAGCTATAGCCTGCGGTTTTGCGTTTAGTGTCTGCATAAGTTTTTCAAAGCCGACCGGTGAGGGTTTCCAGCATTTCCTGCCGAGCTGTTCGGTATAGATTATGCACTTAAAATAGTTTTCGATTTTAAGGGCCTGAACTTTTAATTGCTGGGCAGGCAGGAAGCCATCCGTCAGCAGGGCCAACGTGTATTTTCTGCTTAGCTGCCGAAGGACTTTTGCGGAATCGGCGGGCAGTTTTATTTTCGGTTTGTGGCTGTGATAAGTTTTTATCAGTTTTTGGATAATCTGGTCGTCATAGTTTATGCCGAGGTCGTCAAGAGCCGCATCAAACGTCTTTGTGCGGTTGCCGGCTGTGAACTGCTTCCATAAGCTGTTGAATATACGTTTGGCAGAGGGAGTATCGGGCAAATCAGCGACGGACTCTGCAACGGCCCTGAAGCCGCTTCTGCAGTAGTCGCGCTCGTCGTAAAGGGTGTCGTCTAAATCAAAAACAACTGTTGTTATCATAATTCGCATAACGATATACTATTGGGTTCCCCCTAAGGGGGGTCCCTTTGTCGTTAATTATAACATCGACATTTGGCCTGACAGCGCATAATATTGACGAAGTATGGCTAAACAAAGATTACAGAAAGTTTTGGCGGCGGCGGGTATTGCTTCGCGCAGGAGATGCGAAGAAGTGATACTTGAGGGGACGGTGCGCGTGAACGGCAGGGTTGTGGACAGTCTGCCGGCTTTTGTTGACCCTGAAAAGGACATCATAACCGTAGACGGCAGAAAAATTTGCGCTATCCAGAAGGTATATTTTCTTTTGAATAAGCCCAAGGGCGTGATTTGTACAAATTCGGACCCACAGGGGAGAAAAAAAGCGATAGATATCGTCCAGGTGCGTGAACGCATCTTTTGTGTCGGCAGACTCGATATTGAGAGCACAGGAATAATTATACTCACTAACGACAGCGAACTGGCAAACAGATTGACGCATCCAAAGTATGGACTGGCTAAAACATACATTGTCGATGTCAAGGGTGAGATTGGCGGCGAACAGATAGAAAAGTTAAAAAAAGGGGTTTGGCTGGCTGAGGGCAAAACCGGCAGGGCGGCGATAAAGATATTAAAGCGCAGCCATAAAAAGTCATTGGCCGAAATAACTATTCGGGAAGGACTTAACCGCGAGATTCGAAGGATGTTTGCGAAGATGGGTCTGCCTGTAAAATCATTGACAAGGACACGGATTGGCAAAATTAACGCACGGGGCCTAGGCGTCGGTAAATTCAGGGCGCTAACGAAGGCTGAAGTGGCATATCTGAGGAAAGTCACGGATTGAAAGAGGCGTTTTGCCGTGGAAAGTGCCGGGTGCTCCGTCAGATACAATAAAACGCTTTTTTTGCATTAAATCCGGTTTGGGCTTGCAATTTTCCTAAGGGTGAGTATATTTATAAGGTTTTAGGGCAATTGTGGCAATAACCTGAGCATATAATCTGGAGTGTATTGATGTCGAGAGTTTGTTTCTTTACAGGTAAACGGACGAAAAGCGGGAATAGTATTATCCGGCGCGGCAAGGCAAGGTATCTTGGCGGCGTCGGCAGAAAAATTACCGGCATTACTAAAAGAAAGTTTAAGCCGAATATACAAACGGTTCGGGCGGTTATCGACGGCAGGGTCTGCAGGATTAAAGCTTCAGCCAAAGCAATACGTATGGGTCTGGTTCAAAAGCCGCTTAAACGAAATTATAAACCAGCAGACTAAAGAGCACAAGTGCATAAGAGCATAAGGCTTGTGCATTGAAATCAGCGGGGTGGGTTTTGCCTCGCTTTTTTTATTATGGAGAAATAAAAAAAGCCACAGATGAACACAGATTGACACAGATTAAATAAAACTGGAAAGTACAAATAACTGCAGAGAACGCCGGGAACGCAGAGAAAAATTAGTAATGAAAATACGAAATTCAAAACGGGAACACCGTTGTTTTTGGATATTCGACATTCTAAATCTAATAACTTTGCGGGTTCTGTGGTAAAAAGGAAATAGGTATGGGGAAAAAGATTGACCAGGCGCAGGTGAGGAAGGTCGCTAAATTATCCCGTTTGGATTTGAGCGAAGAGGAAATCAAGGAATTTACAGGTCAGTTAAGTGCAATCCTTGATTACGTGGCAAAAATGAACGAGCTGGATACCACCGGCGTCGAGCCGCTGGCTCATTGTCTGCCGATAAGCAATGTTTTCCGGGAAGATGTCGTCAAGGAGTCACTGGGAACTGAAAAGACACTGGCAAATGCGCCGCAGCGAGATGGGGAATTTTTCAAAGTGCCGAAGATATTGGAAGAGCCATAGTCACTTACGATTTACTATTGATAATTGACGCTTGAAGAAAATGGGGACGTTATATAAAGACAGTGCGAGAGCAGGGAAACCTGGTGAGCAGAGTTCACAGGTCTTCAGCAAAAAAGTAACGAAGACGGTTGGATGTAAGTATTTGCTGTATTTGCCGGCAGATTACGGCAAGGACTCGAAAAAGAATTGGCCTTTGATAATGTTTCTGCACGGGGCGGGCGAACGCGGTGACAATCTGGGGCTTGTCAAAAAGCACGGGCCGCCGAAGTTGATTGAACAAGGCAGGAGCTTCGATTTTATCATTGTTTCACCGCAATGCCCAAATGGCATCTGGTGGCCGGAGCAGATTGAGGTCTTAATAAACTTGTTGGATGAAATCGAGTCCAAATACCGCGTTGATACCGACAGGGTGTATCTAACCGGCCTGAGTATGGGGGGCTTCGGAACGTGGACCTTGGCGGAAAGATACCCGCAGCGATTTGCTGCCATCGCACCGATATGCGGCGGTGGTGGGTCTTATTTGGCCTATCGACTGAAGAACGTCCCTGTCTGGGCATTTCATGGCGCCAAAGACAAGGTTGTGCCGGTTGAGAAATCAAAAGAGATGGTTGAGGCAGTTAACGCTGCTGGGGGAGATGCCAAGATGACGGTCTATCCTGAGGCGGACCACGATTCGTGGACGGCAACATACGACAATCCACAACTTTATGAATGGTTTTTGTCACATCGGATAAACGACAAAAAGAAATGACGGGCTTGTGATGGATTGGTTAAGCGCTAGACAATTGCGGGACAAGATAAAAACCAGCGAGATTAGCAGCGTCGAGGCAACAAAAGCGGTTTTTGAGCGTATCTCGAAGCTCGAGCCAATTATCGGCGCATACATAAGCATATTTGAGAAATCGGCCCTCGATAAAGCTGCGGAGGTTGACAAACGCATAGCCAAAGGTAAGCAGGTGGGGGAACTGGCGGGTGTGTCGGTTGCGATAAAAGATAATATGTGCACCACTTTCGGGACAACTACCTGTGCTTCGAAGATATTAGAGAATTTCCACTCACCCTATAATGCCACGGTGGTTGAGAAACTACTCTCAGCGGATGCGGTAATCATCGGCAAGACAAATATGGATGAGTTTGCGATGGGTTCGAGCACGGAAAACTCAGGTCTGAAACAGACGGTCAATCCGTGGGACACGAGCAGAGTGCCGGGCGGGAGCAGCGGAGGTTCGGCGGCTGCGGTGGCGGGTCGGTTGTGTTGCGCATCGCTTGGTTCCGATACCGGCGGTTCGATTCGGCAGCCAGCGAGTTTCTGTGGAGTAGTGGGATTGAAGCCGACTTACGGCAGAGTTTCACGATTTGGACTTGTGGCTTATGGTTCGAGTCTGGACCAAATTGGGCCAATAACCCGCACGGTGGGCGATTGCGCATTGATGATGAATGTTATAGCCGGCGAAGACCGTGCCGACAGCACCAGCATCGATGAGAAAACCGCTCCTGTGCCTGATTATCTTGAAAAACTTGATGAGCCGATAAGAAGATTAAAAATTGGTACTGTGCCGGAACTTAACGCCGGCAGCGATAGTGATGTGCAGAAGGCAATCAATGGGGCGATTGAGGTCTATAAAAAACTTGGGGCAGAAATAGTTGAAATAGGAATGCCGCATTTTGATTACGCAATTGCCGCTTATTACGTAATAGCCACAGCTGAGGCCTCGAGTAATCTGGCGAGGTACGACGGTGTGCATTACGGGCACCGCACGAAAAATCCTAAAGATTATATTGAGGTGTATACGAAATCACGGGCGGAAGGATTCGGGAAAGAGGTCAAGAGGCGAATAATGTTAGGCACATACGCGCTGTCAAGCGGTTATTATGATGCATATTATCTGAAGGCACTTAAGGTCAGAAATTTGATACGCGGTGATTTCACCAAAGCTTTCGAGAGATGCGAGGCCATTTTAATGCCGGTTTCACCAACGACCGCCTTTAAGATTGGGGAAAAGGTCGATGACCCGTTGCAAATGTATCTGTCGGACATATACACGATAGCAGTCAACCTGGCGGGCATTCCAGGCATAAGCATTCCGTGCGGCTTCGATAAAAACAATCTGCCGGTAGGCCTGCAGATACTTTCGCCGGCGTTTAGCGAAGAAAAACTTCTGCGTATTGCACGGATGTATGAAAAGCAAACTGATTGGCATAAAAAGAAGCCAGTGATTAGTTAATGAGTGAATTGCAATACAAGGTTATGGTGGGGCTGGAAATTCACGTGCATCTTTGCACAAAGACGAAGATGTTCTGCGGATGTGAATTGAGTTTCGGCGAAGAAGCCAATAGTAGGGTATGCCCGGTGTGCCTTGGTATGCCAGGTGTGCTGCCGGTAATGAATAAGCAGGCGTTTGAATATGCTGTCCTGGTAGCGCTGGCCCTTAATTGCGAAATAGCTAAGTTCACAAAGTGGGACAGAAAGGGGTATTACTATCCTGATTTGCCGAAAAATTATCAGATAAGTCAGTATGATTTGCCGCTCAGCAGAAACGGCTTTATTGAAATACCACTGGAGGCGGGAAAGACTAAAAGGATTGGAATAATCAGAACGCACCTTGAGGAAGATGCGGGCAAGAACCTGCACGCGACGGGGAACTTTTCGCAGGTCGATTTGAATCGGGCGGGCACACCTTTATTGGAGATTGTAACCGAGCCGGATATGAATAGCGCAGCAGAAGTGCGGGCACTGGCGGAGGAATTGCAAAGGATGGTCAGATACTTAGGCGTCTCGGAAGCGGATATGCAAAAAGGCCATATGCGTTTCGAGCCGAATGTCAACCTGGTTATCAATAGAGACGGCAAAGAATACAAGACCCCAATTGTCGAAGTTAAGAATCTCAACAGCTTCAGGGCTCTGGAGAAAAGCATTGAATACGAAATCGGCAGGCAGGTTGAGCGGTTCCTCGAAACAGGTGTTGTGATGGAGATGGGCAATAAGAGCACCCGCGGCTGGGATGATGTGAAGGAGGTAACCATCCTGCAGAGGGAAAAGGAAGAAGCGCACGATTACAGATATTTTCCCGAACCTGACCTGGTGCCGGTTGAATTGACAGAACAGTGGCTGGAGGATATCAAGTCCCAATTGTGTGAGCTGCCTATAAAGAAGCAAATGCGTTATGTTAATGAATACAAATTAAGCGATTACGACGCAGGTGTTTTAACGGCGGAGCGGGCGACGGGAGAATTTTTCGATGAGGTAGTTAAAGCCAGCGGTGAGCCGAAACGAGTTTGTAATCTGCTCACGCAGGTCGGGCTAAAATTAGCAAATGAAAAAGGCTGCAGCGTAGCCGAGTTGGGTATCAAACCCGACGCTTTTGCTCAATTAGCCAAAATGGTTGAAGCCGGCGAGATAAGCGCTACCGCCTCGACCACTATCTTTGAGGAAATGGTAAAGGCCGGCAAAGAGCCGGAAATAATAGCAAAGGAACTTAACCTTATTCAGAAAAGCGATGCGGGGGAATTGGAGAAGATAGTCGAGCAGGTGCTTTCAGAAAATCCCAAGGCGGTTGATGATGTAAAAAGCGGTGGGAAGAAGAGTAAAAAGGCCGAGGGGTTTCTATTGGGGCAGGTTATGCAGAAGACGAGGGGGCAGGCAAACCCAAAAGTTGTTTCTGAAATTATTTCAAAAAAATTGTCTTGACATTTCCGTAAACCGTTGTTAGAAAAACTGGACATATCATAGCAGCAAGTGGGGCAAAGGAGCGAACCAGTAGCCAGAGCCTTCTTGGCCGTAGTTATAAGTTCGGACCGGGTGGCTCATTGTGTGGGGGAATGCAGGGATGCGAGATGTGGATGCCGGCGAAAGGGAGCCTACGGGGGAAACTCAGGCACTTCATTCGCGCATAACCAAATTAGAGCAAGTCAGCCACAACCTACCCGGGCACAAGAATGTGGATGAGGAATTAGACAGAGCATGTCGCGAGTGGAAATCTACCTTTGATGCAATAAAAGATTCGGTTATCCTCACCGACGGTGAATTCAAAATCATTCAGGCCAACCTTGCATCCTCACAGCTTTTTGGCAGGCCCCTCGACCAAGTAATCGGAAAGACCTGTTGGCAGTTGGTTCACGGCACGAACGAAGCCCCCGAAGGATGTCCGCTGAAAAGGGCGAAAGATACAAAGAAACATGAGGAAATGGAAGTTTATTTACCACAAAAGGGTATCTGGGCAGCAGATTCTGTTGACCCTGTATTAGATGAGCAAGGACAGCTCCTCTAAAACGAAAGGAAATAACTGATGGAAGAAACAAAACAACTCGTCAGGGAAAGCGGAATTGATGTATTAGGCAGCGTCCTGTGGGGCACGCATGTTTGCCTGTTTTACAGGACAAAAGAAGACCTGATTAATATTCTCGTTCCCTACTTCAAAGCAGGGCTGGAAAATAATGAATTCTGTATGTGGATTACTTCCGACCCTCTTGACCCGGCGGAAGCCAAAAAAGCCCTGAAAAATGCCATGCCCGATTTCGACAAATATTTAACAAAGGGGCAAATAGAAATCCTTCCACACGACCAGTGGTATCTTGACCGGGGCGTTTTTGACAGAGAACGGGTGATAAAAGGCTGGATAGGTAAACTCAACCTGGCTCTAAACAATGGGCATGCGGGTGCGAGGGTAAGCGGCAACACGGCTTGGCTTAATGAAGAATTCTGGGGGAGTTTCATCGAATATGAGCATCAGCTAAATGAGACAATCGACAGATTACCGATAATTGCTGTTTGCACGTATCGCCTCGATGGGTGCGGAACATCTGAAATTGTAGATGTGGCCAACAACCATCAGTTGGCCATTATCGAGAAGGAAGGCAGGTGGAAGCTTGCGAAAAATGCCGAGCGTAAGCGCGAAGAAGAAAGGACTCGGGAGTACCAGGCACAGCTTAAGTCCCTCGCTTCGCAGTTGACCTTGGCCGAAGAGCGCGAAAGACGCCGCCTCGCTACCAAGCTGCACGACCGCATCAGCCAGGCACTGGTTGTTTCCAAAATCAAGTTAGATGCCCTTCGCAAGTTAGGGCGTAGCCGCAAGTCCGATAAGGCGCTCGAGGATATCTGTAATTCCATCGGCCAGACCATTCAGGATACCAGGACTTTGACATTCGACCTCAGCAGCCCCGTGCTATACGAGCTGGGATTTGAGACGGCGGTGTCCGAATGGCTTACCGACCAAATCCAGAAAAAGCACGGTATTACCGTTGAGTTCGAAGATGACGGAGAGCCCAAGCCATTAGATGATGACGTTCGCATCCTTTTGTTTCGTGATGTGCGGGAACTGCTTACCAACGTTGTTAAGCATGCGCAAACAAAAAAAGTAAAAGTTTCTATCCGCAAAGTTGGCAGCGAGATACATATCAGTGTTGAAGATGAGGGTTGGGGGTTTGATACTAAGAAAGTAGCCGCAACGGCAGTAAGAAAAGGTGGATTCGGGCTTTTCAGTATTCGAGAGCGGCTGGGGCAGTTAGGAGGACACCTTGAGATTGAATCTGGACCCGGCTGTGGGTGTAAGGTTACAATGATGGCGCCACTGAAAAAAGGAAAAACTGAAGGGAGAGACAAAAATGAGCGTTAGAATTTTGTTGGCCGATGACCATGCAATTGTACGACAGGGGCTGCATTCTTTGCTTGAAAAAGAACCTGACATAGAGGTTGTGGGCGAAGCCGAAGACGGCCGCGAGGCGCTTGAGCTTGTAAAAGAGCTGCTGCCGGATGTGGTCGTTATGGATATAACTATGCCAAATCTAAACGGCGTTGACGCTACACGCCAGATTGTTCACGAATTCCCAAAAGTAAAAGTAATTGCCTTGTCGATGCATTCTGACAGGACATTTGTCGTCAGTATGCTCAAGGCCGGAGCGTCGGGCTATGTATTGAAGGAATGCCTGTCCGATGAGCTGGTCGAGGCAATACGAACCGTCGCCGGAGACGGCTGGTATATCAGCCGCAGAATAACCGGCGTGGTAATGGAGGATTACGTAGATCGCTTACTCGAAACGACCGAGTCGCCGTTGGAAATCCTTACAGATAGAGAACTCCAGGTGCTTCAGCCCGTAGTTGAAGGAAAGAGCACCAAACAGATTGCTTTAGAGCTTCACGTAAGTACCAAGGCCATCGAGGCAACTCGTCGTAAGATTATGGAAAAGCTGGATGTGCACAGTATTCCTGAACTTGTCGTAAAAAGCATCCAGTGGGGCCTGATTTCTCTTCAGCGGTGAGCATTTTGGGGTTTGAGTTTTTAGTTTTGAGCTTTCAGTTTATTCTTATCCATTTTGGGGGCTACATAGTGGCATTCTGTTAGTCCTATAATAGGGTTTGGGTGGTCTGATAATAGGGTTTACGAACCTTATATTTAGGAATATCCTATGCCGCTTCGTTTCGGAAAAGGCCGATAAAAATACCAGTTGAAGTATTTCGAGCAGCGACGGGGATTTCTTGGGGGGCAGGGGGAGGGTGAGAAAAGGATAACATCCGGGCGTGTGTTGCTACTTGGGGGGCGCCAGTCACAAAGTGATTGGTTGAGCTGCCTCGCCGAGGGTTATTTTGGGCAGGTGCAAGCTGGTGCAGTACCTGAGGGTTGCTTTGGATTGGCTTGCCCCCTTTTTGGCGTGCGTCATCACACCGTAATCTGTTCTTGCGCAGATGGTTTAGAAATTATCTCAAAGCACAAAGCGTCATTCCGAGCGCAGCAAGGAATCTCCTATTTTACGCCAGCCAGACCCTTCGTCCCGACCCCGGCGCGCCGTGGGGACTCAGGGGTGACAGTTTTGAGATAGTTTTTTAGCTCTGCTTTTGCAGGATTTTAGTTTCTGTGCCAGCGATTAATCTTTTTATATTTTCACGGTGGCGCACAATCACCATAATCGGTATAACAATAGCCGCGATAAGTAGCGGCCATAAGTTAGCAAAATTCCAGGCCGGCGTCAGTACAATCATCAAGACTAATGCGAGAGGAAAAGCGACAGAAGCGGCGATGGAGGCCAGCGAGATATACCGCCATAATAAGACGACCACTACCCATATCAAAAAAGCGGCGGCGGCACAAATCGTGTAGTAGGGCCAAAGGCCGAGCGCTACGCCGAAGCTGGTAGCGACACCTTTGCCACCTCTAAATTTTATGTATATGGGGAAGATATGGCCTAATATAGCTGCACAACCGACAGCAAGCGCAAGGAGAAGTTGTGCGATACTTGGCGGAGAGGAGAAGATATAAGTGGCAGCTAACATTGGCGCCAGGCCTTTTGCGGCATCCAGAAAGAAGCACAGATATGCCCATTTTTTACCAAGAGCCCGCGATAGATTCGTTGCCCCGATATTACCCGAACCGATGCTGCGCAAGTCCCTGCCGTGGGCTTTGGCAATAATCAGACCAAAAGGAATTGAGCCGAGCAAATACGCACCAATAATCAAAATCGCAAATTTCATTATTTTTCTCGCTTTTCGAGTATTGATTCATAAACAGGTATTAGCTGTTCAGCAACTCGGCTGATGGAAATTTTTTCTTCGAGATTATCCGCAACAATTGCCTGTGACGCTTTCCGGATATTGTTTGTATCTGTGAAATAGCTGATGGCCTGCGCCAGTGCGGGGATGTTTTCTGCACAATCGATTACTTTGCCATGCCGGTCGTTGACAAATAAATCGGCTGCACCGTTAAATTCTGTTGTTATCACGGGCTTACCGGCTGCAATCGCTTCGAGAATATATCTGCTTGACGGGTCATAAAAAGTAGGCAGGACGGCTACATCGGTTATTGACAGGGCGTTTTGAATATGTCGGACAGCACCTAAAAAGATGATTTTTCTATGGACGTTAAGTTTTTTTGCGAAGCGGCGGTATTTGTGTGTTCTGTCATTACCGGCCACTATTAAATAAGCCTTTCGTTCCGTGATGTTTGGCGATACAAGCTGCATTGCTTTTATCAGACAGGCAAGTCCCTTCAGTCTGAAATTGTTCGCTACGAATAATAAAAAGACAGGGTTGTCAGCTTCCTTGAGGCCCAATTGAGCGAGTATTTGACTACGGAGGTTATCGGCATGGCCTATGCCGATTCGTTTATTTATTTTTATGCCGTTAGGGACAACGACTATTCGGTCATCACTGACGCCATAGTGTTTTTTGAACTGCTCGGCAACATACTTCGAAAGTGCAACAATTACCGGCCCATTTGAATCTTTACAAAGTATTCTCTCGGCTCGCAAAAGTATGGCCCGTCGAAAGTTGGCAAAAGCCGTTACTCTTTTACAAGATTCGATGAATTTGTTCTGGTAACTGGCGGCATTGCGCAAAATGGCTTCGGCGAAACTGCCTCCTCGCGGCTGATATACATCGGCAAAATCAAAAGGTAATACGCTGTGAATTATATCGTAGTGATTTTCCGACAGATGTTTTTTCAGCACCTTTGCGAACGTGAAGTAACCGGTGCGATTGCCCGGGGTATTTTGACATAAAATATGAATGTTTTTAGCATTTGTTTTCCCTTTTGCAGCAAGAGTGTCCACTTTAAGCCCAAGTGCCGAGAGTGCAGTTGCCAGCTCAAAGACGGAGCGTTCCGCTCCGCCGAGGGCGATATCTGCCCGCTCTATTATTAGCGCGATTTTCTTCTTTATCACAGACATAAATCCTAATCTGGTCAGCTTGTAAAGGGGACGGCTCTGCCATGCTTTATATCGTGTTGTGCCATCCGCCTTGTTTTATTTATTACTTTACGGATAAATACTTTGTCTTTCCCGGTTAGCCTGCTGTGGCCGGTGTAGCCAAGATAAAAACGTAATCGGTCTGTTTTTGAAAAATAGCTGCCCTGAGCTGAATAATAAACCTGAGCAACATCTTTTATCCGGAATCGTTCGGCAAACAAGCCCGGCTTGAAGGCGCGTGCCAGGTCTATCAGATAAAACCGGCAGTTGTCATCGTAGAATATATGAGAAAGGTAGAGGTCTCGATGACGGTATTTTGTTTCGTGGAATTTTTTTACAAAGGCAGCTAATTGAGCGATAAAATTTCTTCGTAGTTTCAAATTTTCAATTGTAGCTGGGGCGTTGAAACAATCGGGCAATCTCTGCCCCAAGGACTCGGCATCGGGGATTTTTTCAGTGACTATAAAACTTCTTTTCTCAAAAAATATACCCCACTGCTCGCCGTAAGAGATAATCTTCGGCGTGTTTATACCTGCGGCTGTAAGTTTAGTTGTCGGCTCAAAGTCGAAGAGGCCACAACTTATCCGCCTGCGAGCCGAGAGCCAGTTTCCAAGCTGGACTAAGATTGGCGGTGAGTCGTAGCGTTTCAAAAACAGCGTAGCCGGAGGCGAATTTATTTCAAATCGTAAGCGGCTGCGATGCCTTGGCAGATTATCCTTGGTCAGACTATGAGCCTCATTAAAAGAAAAAACAGCATCCATTGAGGTTAAGCCCAATTCGCCAAGGCCGGTTTCATAATCTTTGTCGCAGAAGAACGATTCTGAAATTTCTGTAAATTTTTGCTCGGCTTTAAAAGCCGGCTGTCTTTGATTGGTTTCGAGCAATTTTTTTGCGGCATTACAGACCATTTCTACAGTGATTGCCTGCATACATAAATGTTCGCTCTTTTTGCAAGTCGGCTTAGCGCAAGGAGCGCAAGGCGCATCGCCAATTATTTGAATTTCATTTTTGTAACCGGTTTCTGTCCAAGCTGGGTTGTTTGGGCCGAACAGGCTGATAACCTTACGCCGCAGTGCTATGGCTATGTGTCGCGGACCTGTATCATTGCTTATTACCAAATCCGCAGCAGCAAAAAGCGATTTCAATTCACCAAGGTTTACAGGCCTCTCTGCCAAGTTGATAAGCTCAAACTTGCTTGAATCGCAAATTTCTCCGGCAATTTGCTTTTCAGCAGGGTCGGGCGATACAGAAACAACAACGGTTGCATTATAATTAGAAATCAGCCAATCTGCCGTTTGCGCGAATCTTTCACTGAGCCAGTGTTTACTCCGGCCAAATGCTCCGCCCGGGACAAGAACGACAACAGGCCCTTTGGATTCGGCAATTTTCGGGAACTTTGTCCGCAATCTTTTGTCTTCCTTCGGGTCGACAAGCAGTTCAAGGCTCACATCAGTGGTGTCGGCACCGAGCAGGGAGGGAATCGCAAGATAGTAGTCAACCATAGAAGAAGGTTTGAATTTGGCAGCAGATGATTTTGGCGGATAAAGCTTATCGGTGAGCAGAAAGCCGCGGCCTTCACGGGCATAGCCGATACGCATCGATACACCTGCAAAAAAAACCGCCAGGGCGGAGGCGAAAGAATTTTTGAAAAGGACAGCATGGGTAAAGTTATGTTCCTTGAGCATTTTTGCAATCGTAAAAGGATTTTTGCTGCGCTGCTGAAGCCATATATTGTTAAAGCAGCTGGGTGACAAAATCTTCCGGACGACCTCGTTGGCGAAGAAAGAAATCCGGGAGGATTTGAAATGCCGGCGAATGGCCCGCAAGGCCGGCGTGCAAAGGACAGCGTCACCCAGAGGAGAGGGAAGCCAGACTAATATCTCATATTTCGTATCCTGCATCTGGTATCTCGTTCCGCGAGATATATTTCAGGGCCCCCTTAGGGAGAACCCTCACGCATCGCTATTTTCGCCCATGCATTATGTAAAGGGTCAGCGCCATCACCTGGAAAACCACAGCAAACCCAAGCGTAATCAGCACCGCATTGTCCTGCCTGGTTGGGCTCATCAGGAACCATATACTTATCAACAGACAAAGCAGGACGATAATTTGCACAATACCGGCCATCAGTCTCATTATGGAAAATTCACCGAACATATCGTTCCGCCGCATACCTTTAAGCTGTTCCAGAATACAGTCAAGCAACTGTTCGGTCCTGTTAGCGGAAATATTTTGCTTGGCAGGGATTATTTCGGGCTCTGCAGACTGTGGCTGATGTGGTTCTTCGGCGGTTTTTAATAGTGGTTTGGTTAAGGGTTGTGGGAGCGGCTGATTTTGAACAGGGTTTTCACCGGCTGAACGATGATGTTTTTTTATAATATTTACCGCTTCCTTTATATTTACGGCTCGATAGTCCGGATTTGGTTCGCCGGGCTTGTGCTGTTTATAATGCGAAGCGTCATTTGTTAATATGGTTTTGCAGCCGGCCTGCAAACCGGCCTCCACGTCACGGCTGCTGTTGCCAATCATCCAGGATTGAGTAAGGTCAATATCCATCTCATCGGCGGCAGCCAGCAACATTCCCGGATTTGGCTTTCGCCGGTCGCTTTCCTTACGGTACTTTTCAATAACGCCATCCGGATGATAGGGACAATAGTAAATACGGTCTAAAGGTGCTCCTTTTTCAGCCAGCAGCTGTTTTAGTCGATCGTGGATTTCACCGAGAACCTCCTCAGAAACAATTCCGCGTGCAACACCGGATTGGTTTGAGACAACAATCAGCTTATACCCCATAGCGCGAAGCTCGATAAGCGACTTATCGACACCATCCAGCAGCTTTACCTGGTCGGGATGATTGATATAACCGAGGTCTTCGATTAAAGTATCGTCGCGGTCTAAGAATATCGCTTTATTAGACATCTTCAGGTACAATTCCTCGACTTCGCTCGGGATGGTGAGCGTAGTCGAACCATTAATTTAACTATTTGCGGAAACTATCTTCTACGAGTCCGCAAATTATATGAAAGCCGAGCTGATGAATTTCCTGACTTCGTGCTGTTGATTTGCTGTTGGCGCAAAAGCAGATGTCAGCCACCTGCTCAAGTTTGCTACCATTGCTGCCTGTAAAAGCCAGTACAGCAGCACCTTTTTTCTTTGCCAATTTAGCGGCGGCAATGACATTTGCTGACGCACCGCTGGTCGAAATGGCCCAGAGGACATCGCCTTTTTTAACGAGTGCTTCGACCTGCTTGGCGAACACATTTTCGTATCCGTAATCGTTGGAGAGCGATGTTATTATTGATGTATCGGTCGTCATCGCAACTGCCGGCAGTGGTTTGCGTTCGTGTTCGAATCTGCCCACCAGCTCGCTTGCTATGTGTTGAGCATCTGCTGCTGAGCCGCCGTTACCACAAATATAAAGATGACCGTTTTGCTTTAACGCTCTTGTTATTATCCTGGCGGCGGCTGCGATTGCTTCAATGCCGCCGGCC
>Ga0315282_10001433_pt1 | contig 44895 bp, 41 predicted proteins | sample YL17G07_20_MG_FD_203693 | JGI IMG/M metagenome (GOLD analysis project Ga0315282, IMG submission 203693) | Sediment microbial communities from Yellowstone Lake, YNP, Wyoming, USA - YL17G07_20 | ecosystem: Environmental > Aquatic > Freshwater > Lake > Sediment | place: USA: Wyoming | collected... | reverse complement strand
CATCACGAACTCGGCTCTTACATGTTGCAGACCATATACCGACCAGGACATAATCACACCTCCATGTGAGAATAGTGTTACCTATGTCCTGATAATAACATGTTACCAATGTACTGAGCTCGCACCCGTCAGCCGTCCAGTGGTCTGGTGCCCGGGCTGACTACAGTTGGAACCAGTCAATCGCCGATCGCGTGGGCCGTAAGCTGTGGGCCGTCATTGACGGTCGGGGAGAAGAACGCGCGCCGGCCCTGCAGGGATTGCCGTGTCTCCGAAATCCCGTCCTGGCTAAGGACTCACTTCGAACTCAGGGCGCGTGAAGTCGTAGTACACAGCGGAGAACATTGACATGCAGAACCGGTCCGTTCTGCCTGACACGAAGGCTGCGGTGGTCACCAGAGCGTCAAGGTCCTTGTCCCTTCTTGCAGATGGAACCAGCGACCTTAGATAGTCATCCCAGAATGCGAACTCTGGATGGCTGCGGCGTCGACGTTGCCTGATGATGGCTCGGACATGGCGAATCAGGATATGGCTGCGCTATCCGAAGTCAAGTGTCGCTCAGGCCCCGCACCAGCGCGGCGGCGGTGGCGGCCCAAGGGCCTATTCCGATGCCGCACTGGGGGCCATCGACTGGCGGCGTACCCGGGTCGGCAATGGTGAGGAGAAGCGCGGTCAGCGCACAGCATTCCCGTTCACCGCGGAACGCGGGGCTATGTCAACCCGGTCACCGACTTCGGTTCCCGAACCAGCAATCGCACCTGCCGGGAGTTCCAGTACCGCCGCAGTCCGCAGAGCTCCCGCCAGGCGATAGGGCTGAAGGTTGCTTCGGAGGCCGACGACAATGCCGCTCCGGTCCAGGAAGAGCACGTCAATCGGGAAACGCATGAACCAGGTGTGAATCGGGCCCGTGGTTCTGAAGAGCATTGCCTCCCCTGGTTCGAGGCGGTCTCTGCCCAACAGTCCTCTCATTCGCGCCGGGAGCGAGTCCGCCGCGATGACCCGGTCGGCCAGCAGCGTGCCTCGTGTCGCGTTGCGGGCGGTTACTCTGGCTCCTCAATCGTGACGAGCTGGTCGGGTCGGACGTTCCGGCGCGTGACCGTACGGCCGGGTACGAACCTGACTTCGACTGTGACCGGAGACTTGGACTTGCCCAGGCCAAAGTGCTGAACGAGTGAGTTCTGGCTGGTCGTACCCTTGCCGCCCTCGACCTCGCGTATCTGACTCCGCCCGTTCTGTTCCGAGACAGCGACCCGGCAGCCGATGCCGGCGCGGTTGGTCTTGCTCCCCTTGACCTTCACCTCAAGCCAGTGGTTGCCGTTCCGCGTGTCGTTGCGGAAAAGCCTGACGCCCGAGCCGGAGCCGACTACGAGGTCCTCGTCGCCGTCGTTGTCAAAGTCGGCGAACGCGCAGCCCCAGCCGTTGTAGGCGCGCGTGCCCGAAAGCCAGGTCTTTTCCGAGAATGACCGGTGAGGAGCCACCGAGGACGAATCGCGGGAAGGACCGTCGTTCTCGTAGAGGAACGAACGGCGGCCTTCGTAGATTGAGGTGATGTAGAGGTCGAGGTCGCCGTCGTTGTCCACGTCGGCCCAGGCCGGGTCAGAATGAGTCTCCTCGTAGCGGATTCCGGATTCGGCCCGGCGGTCGCGGAAACGGGGTTGCGCGGTCGGGCCCTGGTTCTCGTACAGGCGGGAACGGTTGGAGAACTCGATGTAGCGGGGATGAGCCAGGTCCGCGGTGAACAGGTCGAGGTCGCCGTCGTTGTCATAGTCTGCCCAGGCCGCGCCGATGGTGTGACCGTACCAGCCGTTTGCTTCGTCTCCGGACACGCCCAGTTCGCCGGCCCGGTTCGTGAAGGTCGAGTCGTGGTTGTTCACCCACAAGAGGTTCTCGGTCAGGCGGTAGTTCGCGACGTAGCAGTCCTGGAGCCCGTCGTTGTCGAAGTCGCCCCAGTTCACCCCGCGGCCGGCCAAGTCCTCGTCGAAAGGCGGGATGATGCCAGAGGGCTTGGTCACGTCCTTGAAGACTCCGCGCTGGTTCTGGTACAGGCGGTCAGGGTAGTAGGTGTGCTTTTCCCAGTTCTCGTAGTTTGCGCAGTACAAATCCACCCAGCCGTCGTTGTCGAAGTCGGCCCACGCGCAGCCTTCGGTGGGATACGGGTCAGAGGGGTATCCGGCTGCGACCGTCACGTCCTCGAAACGGCCGGAGTCGTTACGCCAGAGCCGGTCCGCCGTGTCGTTGCCGGCCATGTAGAAGTCGAGCCAGCCGTCGTTGTTGTAGTCGGCCCAGACCCCGCCGCGACCGGACGCGCCTTTCAGGCCCGCCGAGTCGGTCACGTTGACGAACCCCCGGCCCGCGTCGTTGCGGAAGAGGACGCAGCCCGAGAGAAGCAGGTCCGGGAATCCGTCGTTGTTATAGTCACCCCATGCGACGCGGCCCTCGTGCCGGCCGGCCAGGCCGAATGAGTCGGTGACGTCGGTGTAGCAGGCGCCGGCATAACCGAGCAGGTTGCGGCCTTCGACGACCGCGTAACGCTCACGACCGGGGGAGATGCGCGCGAACCCGGAGTCGGCCCGCAGTGTCCAGATGTTGCGCGAGTCGCCTGCCTCCATTGCCCGAACAAAGGAAAGCAACGCTCCTCTTGTGTCGTGCTCGAGTTCCTGGATTTCCCCGAGCAGGGCGTAGAACGGGCCGGGCGTCCATTCCGAGTTTGCGTTCCACTTGAACTGGCGGATGGCGTCATCCAGTTGACGCCTGGCCTGGGGCAGCTTGCCCTGGAGTTTGAGGGCCTCGGCCAAGGCGAGGCGAGCCTGACCGAGAAGCGGCGGATACTCGATGTCCCACTGCTCCTGGGGCTTGTTGGCAGGCTTCTTTGCCGTCGGGATGAGCGCAAGGGCGCGGCGCGCGCAGGCTTCAGCGGTCGCCGGGTCGAATTGCAGCCGGTTGAAGATAGCCGCAGCGTACCGGCAGCGAAACGGGTCGGTCGTGTCGTCTTTGACCATTTCAGCCGCACGAGAGCGCAACTGCCCGGTGTCTTTAAGGCTGAAGAGCGAGCTTAACAGGAACACGTAGAACGTCTGTCGCCATTCGGTCCTGGGGAACCGTTTCAGGAAGCGCAGAATGATGGGCACCTTGAGCGTGTCGTTGTCCCAGACCGGGTAGAGCGAGTCGTAGAACATCGAGCCGATTATCTCGTAGCCGCGCGGCGAGTCCGGGAAAAGGCTGGTCAGCTTGACCGCGGCCCCCGTGGCCCGGGCAGAATCAGCCAGGGCAAAGCCGTCAAACGCAAGGGTCAGGCCGCGCTCGGCACTGCCTTTCTCATGACGGGCAGCCTCGTCAGCAATGAGTTTCTTCACCGCAAGGAGTCGGGCGGAGTCCTTCTCGTTCCGTCTGTACATGGCGTTCCAGGCTCCGGTAATGCTCGAATCGTCGTCCGGGTTCAGCGCCAGCGCCCGGTTCCACCACACGAGCGCCGAGTCGTACTTGTGCCAGTGAGCGTAGACGCGGGCAAGGTTGCGGATGTCCCGGGCGTCGGCCGGATTGGCGTCGACGATGTTCCGGTAGAATGAGGCCGCGGATGAGTAGTCCCGCCGTGCCAGCATCGTTTTTAGGATGTCTTGGTGCGGCGGCATGGGCTGTAGAATCAACAGAGCGGCAAGAATCGCAGTCAACAGTGCCTCCGGTTCAGTGTGTTCAAGATGCGAGAAGTTACGCCGGGCCGCCGCAAAGTCAAGAAGCAGGCACACGGAAAGGACGCCCGGGCGGCGCCCGGGCGTCTGTACGGAAGGTGGTGAAGGACTAAGTTGTCGTGCTCGGCGCCTGGTGGAGTTGAGGAGACGGCTGCGGGGTCCTGGCCCGGGCAGCCATGGCCAGCATGAAGACCAGGAACACGACCACGCCCAGCCAGCCGGCGCCGGTCGCGTTCATACGCAGACAGATGGTGCTGGCGTACAGGACGCAGGCGCCATACATCGCGAACGAGAGCGGAGCAAGACGCTGTTCCGGCTGCCCGAACCGGCCCGCGTCAACCGCACTCGGCTCGACAATCTGAAAGAAGAGGAGCACGAACATCGTCGTCACGAACCAGCCGACGAAACTGGAAAGCGGCACGTGATGGTAGAAGCCGTTCTGGGCGAATCCCATGAGAGAGCGGCCGACCGTGGCTGGCCCGGCCGACAGTTGCCAGCACGCCATGAGCAGGGCGCCGACCAGCGGCACCGTGGCGAAGGAGCTGACGTCGGACGTGCGTGCCTGCAGCAGATAGACCGCGGAGATGAAGACGAGGTACAACAGGCCATACCACGTCAGCACTGCGGTAAGCGGAATGCGTCCGGGAAGCATCAGGCCGACGTTCACCCGCATGTCCCGGGCGTGTGCGAACCACTGGCTGCCGAAGATGGCGCCGAAGTTCGCGCCCAGGTACTCAGAGATGAATGGTAGTATGAGGCCCAGCGCCAGAAACCATATGGCTCGCCGGGAACCGAGGTAAGTGAAGCTGTGCAGCAGGGCGAAAGCAGCCAGCGCGTAAACCGGCATCAGCGCGAGCCAGAACGCCGGCGGCCGGACCATGACATCCGCGACCATGAACCCGGCCGTGGCCAGACCCGTTATCCATATCCCCCAAGTCAGCAGCTTACTATTGTATGTGTCCCTTTCCATGCTTTCTCCTCCAAGGTTTTGTGTGAAAGGAACGGACCGGCGCGGTGGTCTCCCGATGCTGCGCAGACCGGGAGCGGCCATGGCTCGGCAGATGTCCCATTCCTTCCCGCTATCACGGTGACGCGTAATTATACCAGCAAACTCCGTCGAGGTCAACGAAGGGTAACCCTTTGTCTCGCGGCCTCTTCGGCACGCGAGGGCCGCGGCGCTGGGCGGTCTGGTTGCCTTGACACGGCGGCTTTTTCCAATACCATTTGCCCGCAGCCATGACAACGGAACCCGACGACATCATTCAGACCATCAGAGCTGCCGAGGCCCGGGCGGCCGAAATCGTGAAGGCGGCTGAAGAAGCCAGACGGCGGGCGATTGCCGAGGCCGAGGAGGGAGCCGCTCGTTCGATGGCCGAAGCCAGGAAACGCATCCGCCGGGAGTACGAAGCAGCGATTGACCGGGCCAGAAGCCAGGCCCGGGAGTTGCTCGCGAAGTCCGGACAGGAGTCGGCGGAGGCGGCGCGCGCAGCAGGGGAGGCGCCGCAGGACCGGTTTGAGCGGGCCGTCGAGATTGCAGTCGAGGCGTTGCGTCGCCAGTGGCAATAGACAGAGTCACCAAGGTCCTGATTGCGGTCCATCACGACCGCCGGGAGCCGTTTCTCAAGTCACTCCAGCGACAGGGTATCTTGCACATCACCAGAACCGAGGAGTCCTCGGCTGAGCAGATGCAACAGGCCGCGGAGAGCCGCCGGGTCGTGGAAGCCGTGGAATTCCTTTCGTCAGAGGCAAAGCCGAAGAGCCGTAATCCGACATTTACCCGGGCCGAGTTCGAGAACCTGGCGGCCAGCTACGACCACCGCTCGAGAATCGAGAGGCTGGAGCGTCTGAAACGCGAGGCCGGAGAGCTGGGCGCGCGACTGAAGACGATTGAGGTCGAGTCGAACCGGCTGCGGCCCTGGGAGAAACTCGCCCACGCCCCCGGGGATTTGTATTCGCTCAGGACGGCCGCGGTCACGCTCGGCAGGTTCCACGACAAGCAGGCATTCGCCGCCGCCGCCGAGGCGCTTCAGGAGCGGCAGTGTGCCATTGAACTGGTCGCCGAGGTCGACGGTGAAGTCATGGCGCTGGTGGCCTGTCTGCCCGGGGCGCACCAGGACGTCAGCAGCGTATTGGGTGAACTGCGTTTTGAGACGGTGGACCTGCACGGAGTGCATGGCCGTCCGGCCGACGTTCTCGCGGAACTCTCGCGCGAGGCAGAGGACGTGCGGCGCCGGGAGCAGGCGCTGGCCGACGAAATTCAGGCGCTGACCCGGGAGCTGCCCAGGCTGAAGGCGGCGGCCGACGCGCTGGTCAACGACGAGAGCCGCGCCGCCGCCGCGGCTGCGCTCGAACAGACGGACAGCGTCTCCCTGATTCACGGCTGGGTAAAGGTCCGGGATGCGCCCGAGCTGAAGAAGCTCGTGACGCACACCGGCTTCGCTGCGATGGCCGGCGCTGAGCCGGCCGAAGGCGAGGAACCGCCGGTGGCGTTGGTGAACCGGAGGATATTCCGTCCGTTCGAACTGGTGCTGGAGCTGTTCAGCCTGCCTTCACCCAGAGAGCTCGACCCGACCTGGCTCATCGCGCCGTTCTTCGGAGTCTTCTTCGCCCTCTGCCTGACCGACGCCGGGTACGGGCTCGTCGTGGCGACGCTGGCCTACGTGCTTCTGCGCAAGATGGGCATGGGGAACAAGCTGCTGGGCATCGTCCTGATTGGAGGCATCTTGACGATACCGGCGGGCGCGCTCGTGGGTGGGTGGTTCGGTGACATGCCGGACCGGCTGGGCATTCACGGGCTGCTCTCTTTCAAGAACGCGGTGATGTGGTTTGACCCGGTCAAGGACCCGATGAAGTTCTTCATCCTTTCGATTGCGCTCGGTTACACGCAGATGATTACGGGCATGGCCTTTGAGATCGCCGATTGCCTGCGCGCGAAGAGCTACGGCGACGGGCTGCTTGTTCAACTGCCCTGGTTCGTATCGCTGAACGCGCTGGTCGCGCGGGTGCTATTCGCAAAGTCGCTGCCGGTCTGGGGCAGTACGGTGCTGATGATTCTCATTCTGGTTTCGGTTGCCGCGATAATCGTCTTCACTCAGCGCAGTCGAGAGACGGCTCTCAGTCAGACGCTGTGGTTCGCCTTTACGGCGGTCTTCCTCGTGTTCGTCGGGGCCAGGCTGCGGTGGCTGCCCTCCGGCTTCATGGCAGCCAGGTGGGCGGTGCTGGCCGTGTTCATCATCATGTACGTTCAAGCGGCGGACAGCCTTGTCCGCGGCCGCATCAGGAGGCCCGTACCCGTCGTTCTGGGGGTGCTGGCTGCGGCCGCGCTGGCGCTCTACCTGACCCATGTCCTGCCCGCAGCCGTCGCCGGCATTCTCGGCGTCGTGTTCTTCCTGTCGACTCCGGCCAACCATTCCGTGCTCACGAAGTTCCTCTGGGGCGGATACGCGCTGTACGGCGCTACGAGCTACATCGGCGTGGTCCTGTCCTATATCCGGCTGATGGCCCTGGGCATGTGCACGGGCGGCGTTGCGGTGGCTGTAAATGTCGTCGCATGGATGGTGCTTAAGATGCCGGTGGTGGGCATTCCTCTGGCGCTCGTGGTGCTCCTTGTCGGCCACAGCTACAATATCGCCGTGAACGTGCTGGGCGCGTTCGTCCATTCACTGCGCCTGCAGTACGTAGAGTTCTTTCCGAGGTTCTATGCCGGTGGCGGAGAGCGTTTCGACCCGCTCCGCGAACGGAATCAGTTCGTCACCGTGAGATGAAAAAGGAGTAAGCATGGTTGACCCGATTGGTCTGACGATAGCTCTGCTGGGCTGTGTAGTGGCCGCTTTGCCTGCCGGCATCGGTTCAGCGATGGGCATCAGGCTGGTAGCCGATGTCGCGGCCGGGGTGCTGGCTGAAGACCCGAAGAAGTTTGGAAGCCTTTTCATCCTCGTGGCGCTGCCCGGAACGCAGGGTTTCTACGGGTTCCTCGGCGCCTTCTTGGGTATGATGAAGCTGGGCGTGCTGGGTACGCTGTCGCCGATCACCCTGTGGCAGGGCGTGCAGATGTTCGGTGCGTGCCTGCCCGTGGGTATCGCCGGTCTGATCACGGCAATCTGGCAGGGGAAGGTCTGCGCGGCCGGCGCCGAGATGGTTGCCAAACGGGCTTCGGAGGGCACCAAGGGCGTCATCTTCGGAGCGCTGGTAGAGACGTACGCGGTGCTCGGGCTGCTCGCGACGATATTCCTCCAGATGGGCGTGAAGGTTGGCGCGTAGCTCTGACCGCGGCGCCGGCATCCAATGGGCAAGAGCGAACTCGTAGAGAAGATACTGGCCGACGCCCGCACGAGGGCCGCTTGCATTGACGCCGAACGTACGCGGAAGGTCGCCGAAGTGGAAGCGCGCGCCGAGGCGGAGCGCAACGCCCTCGCGGCAGAGAATGCCGAGCGGATACGGCGCGAGACCGAGATAATACTGGAACGGGCGCGGAGCACGGCGCGGCTGCAGAAACGCAGCGCGGTGCTGACCGCCCGGTGGCAGGTTCTCGACCGGGTGATCGAGGCGGCGAAGCAAAGACTGCTTGCGGACAGCAGGTACGCGGGCATGGTCGCAGGCCTCGTAAAGAAGTACGCGAAGCCCGGCGCCGTGGTTCGTTTGTCGCCGGCCGACACGGAGACGTTCGGGAGTAAACTGCCGGTCGCGCCCGGCAAGCCGGCATCGATCATCGGCGGCGTGATAATCGTCAACGGGCGCGAGGAGCTCAACTTCTCGCTGGACGATTCGCTCGCGTTGGTGAAGCAGGAACTCGCGGCCGAGCTGTCGCGCGTGCTCCTTCCGGGCTGAGCCGGCAGACTACGGACGCGGCCCGGACGCGGTTCCCACGGGTGAGTCGGAGCGGGCCGGGAACCCGGGTCCAACAAACTCGCGCACACCGTCGAACCAATCCGGCTCGCTGATGCCGGCGCGGAGTTCATCGGCCCTTCGGCGCATCAGCCTCTGGTTGAACTCCCGGGCGAAGGTGGCGGCGTTCTGCCGCGAACCATTATAGAATCTCAGGAATAGCGTCGAGGCAATGATGCCGGCTGTTACCCAGTCGTCGGACTTGGCCGCCCAGTAGACGCCCGCGGCAGAACCACCGCTCATCAGCAGATTCAGCAGACCGCTGGCGGGCCGGCCGGCGTATATCTCGCCTGCACCGGGTACGAATGAAGACAGCAGCATGGCGGCGGTCGCACTCCGGCCGTGGCCGTGTTCGAGTTTCCTGACCGCGGCAGCCTGGCTGTGGCGTTCTGACTGCTCGTAGGCGGCTGCTGCGGCGACGACGTCCGCATCGCTCAGGTCCAGCCACGCAGCGGTCGAAAGCAGCGCGGCCCGCCGCGTCGAGTCCCGGGTGAATAGGATCAGGTCGGACAGCTCCAGGCGCGCATCCGCGAACCTGCCCTGGCGGGCGTGGAAGCCGGCCAGAGCCATCCCGGCGTCCTCGGCCAGCTTAGGGTCGGCGTCCGCGGCATGGTGGAGCGCGGCGGATGCGCCGTCAAGGTCCCCGGCGGCGCCGAGGCTCAGACCGAGTCGCAGCGCGGCCAGGGCAGCGACGCCGCGCCGTTCGCTGCCGGCCGAGTCGTCCGGTAAGGACGAAGCGAAAGACGCGCGCCGGTACTCGGCCGCTGCTGCCGGGTAGAAGCCGTGGTGGAACAGCGAATCACCGAGCGCGAGCGGGGAGATGGTCGCTTCCGGGGAAGGGGGGACACGATGCGGAATCGTGTCCCCACCGGCCAGCAGGAACAGGAGCGCGAGCATCAGTTGCCGGGCCGCACCGTACTGTCCGGCAGCGCCGCGCAGGAGTCCAGCAGCGGCCCGTAGTCCGGCTCGAGGCTCGCGCCTCTGAGCAGCGACTCGGCCCGGGCGAGGCAGCGACGTTTCTGCAGGCCGTTGTAGTCTCGCGCCGCGATGTTCGCGCCGTAGACGTTGCCGGCGTAGAAGAGCGCGGTCAGCGCGCCGAAGATGGATACCTTCACCCTGGTTCGGTCGCGCTTCGCGGGTTCGGCCGCGAACCACCAAGTCGCGAGTCCGGTGCTGGCAACCGTGAGGAACGTATAGACTCCGTCGCCGGCCCGGCCCGAGTAGGCTTGCCCGGCCCCGGGCAGCGCGGCCGAGAGCACGCTGCCGAGCAGGCGGCTGCGCCTTGCCAGGTCCCGGCCATCGAGCAGGGCCAGGCGGGCGCACGTCGAGTCGGCCGGGCACCGGGCAAACTTGCGGGCCCCGGCATCGAATCGGTACTCCTTGAAGAACGACCATCCTGTGAGTATCGCGGATTGACGCTTGAGGCTGACCGTCTGGACGGAGTCGAGGGCCGAGCGCGCATCTGCATAGCGAGCCTGGGCGAAGAGGACGCGGCCGGCTCCGTAACGGCCGAGTTCGCGCGAGGCCGAGTCGCCGAGGTCAGTGAAGGCCTTGTCGGCGGACGCGAAGTCGCGGGCGCGAAGAAAGGCCTCTCCCGCCATCAGACCGGCGTAGCGTCGGACGCATGGTCTAAGGGGACACGATGCGGAATCGTGTCCCCATCTGAAGCGTACGCGCAGGTACTCGGTTGCGGCCTGTGCGTATTCCCCGGACGCGAACAGGTCCTCGGCAAACGCGAGGTCTAAGGGGACACGATGCGGAATCGTGTCCCCATCAGTTCCGGCCGCAATCAGTGTCGCGCCGGCAGCCGGCCGCGGCTCGGTCCAGGCGATATGATTGTCTACCGGGTCATTCAGCCGGTCGTGGGAGATGCCCTGGTAATAGGTATCGAGGTAGGCCCAGGCAAAGGGATTGCAGCGCATGAGCCGGTCGGCACCGATTACCATGCCGGGCAGGAGGCCGCGAGACCGGATGGCGGCTCTGGTGAACTGCGAGCACGTCGGCCAGAAGTTGCATACGTTTGAGCCCTGCAGAGGCGAGACTAAGGACTTGTAGCCGTCTATCAGCCACTCACTGCCTATCGAGCCTGCGTCATACGCGGCAAGTCCCACGCTGACGAGTAACGCCGCCACGCCGATTGCGCGCACATGTAAAATGTAGGGGTAAAGCGCGGCGAGTCAAGCCGAGATTGGGGACACGATTCCGCATCGTGTCCCCTTCGACTTGCCTCGACAGGCCGGTATGGTACACTGATGGCCATGCGCTGTCTCGTGACCGGTGCCGCTGGCCTGCTCGGGTCGGAACTGACCGCATTTCTGCGCCGACAGAACGAAAACGTGACCGGCTGGGACCTGCCCGGTCACGACGTCACCGACGTCGACCGCATCATCAATGACATCCACGGCTTTGGCCCTGACGCCGTATTTCACCTCGCGGCATGGACCGATGTCGACGGCTGCGAGCGCGACCCGGCCCGGGCCACAAGTGTCAACTTTCAGGGCACGTGGGCAGCGGCGCTCGCCGCGGAAGAGACAGGCTGCAAACTCATCTACCTGAGCACCGACTATGTTTTCGACGGTAAATCCGGGAAGCCCTACTGCGAGAAAGACGTTCCGAATCCGGTCTCGGCCTACGGCCGGAGCAAGCTGATGGGCGAGCAGGCCGTGGCCAAGACGTGCAAGAAACGGTTTATCGTGCGCACAAGCTGGCTGTACGGAGAGCACGGCCGGAACTTCGTGGACACGATTCGACAGAAGTGCAGCCAAGAGTCCAAGATACAGGTAGTTAGCGACCAGGTTGGCTCTCCGACCTACGCCCGGGACCTGTGCCGTCCGCTTTGGGAACTGGCTCGCAGCGAGGCGTACGGCATCTATCACCTGACGAACTCCGGGCAATGCTCGTGGTTCCAGCTTGCCGAGGAGGTCGTCCGGCTGACCGGGGCGCAGTGCGAGATAGTGCCGGTGACCACGACCGCTGCCGGACGGCCGGCGCCGAGGCCCGCGTTCTCGGTGCTCGAGAACCGCAACTTCAAGCGCAGGTTCGGCAAGGTCCTGCGGCCGTGGCCGGACGCGCTCAAGAGCTACCTCTCGGGGAATGACCAAGCTCCAAGTCCCAATGACCAATAACGGCCCGCGGCTGGCAGTTGACTGCATCATCCTGCTTGACCGCAGGGTCGTGCTCATCCACCGGTGCAACGAACCGGTCGGTTGGGCCCTGCCCGGTGGCTTCGTCGAGTACGGCGAGAGCGTCGAAGATGCGGTCAGGCGCGAGATGAAGGAGGAAACCGGACTGGAACTCGCGGACCTGCGACAGTTCCGGGTCTACTCAGACCCGAAGCGCGACCCGCGCGGGCACACGGTTTCTGTCGTCTTCGTTGCCCGGGGCGTGGGCAAGCCGGTCGCGGACGACGATGCCGACCGGTACCGGCTGGTCGACCCGGACAATATTCCGGAGAAGGAACTGGTCTTCGACCACGCGCGCATTCTCAGAGACTTTGCAGGGAGCGGCCCCGGAGCCTAAGCCGGGTACGCGTTGAGCTGAACCGCCCACTTGCGCAGGGCTTCCCTGCGCCCGGCGTCTTCTTCGGGCAGGGTGAGCGGCCGGCCCCGGCAGTCGATGATGACGCCTGACAGCCCGCCCTCGACCTGCGCCTCGTGAGCCCTGCCCGGGCCCGCGCCAACGTCGAATCCCCGTTCCGGGCTGATAATTGCGCGAGCCGACTCGCCCACGGGCAATGGCAGCATCTCGATGTCGCCGAAGTTCACCCGGGCCTCCATCTCCTCGCCCGACTTCCGTACGACTTTGACGTGGACGCACTTCGCGCCGTCCTTGCCCGAACCCACCGGGGCGATGCCGGTGCCCAGGTGTATCAAGCAGTCCTTCTCAAAGACCTCGTATGCGGCTTCGGGATGGACCTCGGTCAAGACGCCCAGGTGCGGCATCATGAATATCGAGTCGACCGTGAGCCGCGTCACGCCCGCGGGCTGGAACGCATCGAGCAGCATCATGGCGGATTGCACCCGTCGGGGCGCGTGAGACAGGGCCCCGCCCGAGCCTACCACGAGGTTCAGGTCCATCATGTTCACGAGCGTTTCGCCGGTGCGGGTCTGGGCGAACGCGTCGGAAATCGTGCGCTCCTGCTGCACGCCTTTCAGGCCCACGGCCATGGACTTGTGATGCACCAGCGCGAGCCGCAGGGCTTCGCGGGCAATCGCCTGCTCCAGCTTCAGCTCCTCGAGCGTGGACGGAATCGTGGTCGGCCGAATCATCTTGTTGCGGATGCGGTTGCGGACCTCGGCAGCCTGCATCTCAATCGGCAGCCAGCGCATGATGCTCTTCTCCCCGGCCTCAGCCAGCACGTTGGATACCGAGTACGACATCCCGAGGTTCGCGGATACGGTGCGGTTGAACACGCCTTGGAACACGCTGAATACGTCGGTGGTGGCGCCGCCGATGTCAACGCCCAGCACCGCGATGCCCTGCGACTTGCCGATGTTCTCAATCAAGAGTCCGACCGCGCCCGGCGTGGGCATAATCGGCACGTCGGTCCATTCCATCAGTTTCCGGTACCCGGGGGCGTGGGCCATCACGTGTTCCATGAACAGGTCGTGAATCTTGTTCCGGGCCGGCCTCAAGTTCTCGCGTTCCAGCACCGGCCGGATGTTCTCGACAACCTCAAGGGCGCTCTTATCCTTCAGGGTCTTGATTACGAGTTCACGCGCGGCCATGTTGCCGGCATAGATGACCGGCAGGTTGTAGCCCGCGCCGAACCGCGGCTTGGGGTCGGCCGCCGCAATCAGCTCGGCCAGCTCGACCACGTGCGAAATCGTCCCGCCGTCCACGCCGCCGGACAAAAGAATCATGTCCGGGCGCAGGGTCCGGATGCGCTCAATCTTCTCGTGGGGGAGACGGCCGTCGTTGGAGGCGATGACGTCCATGACGATTGCCCCGGCTCCCAGGGCCGCGCGCGCCGCGCTCTCCGCGCTCATGGTCAGCACGACCCCGGCAACCATCATCTGCAGGCCGCCGCCCGCGGACGAGGTCGAGATGTAGACGTCGGCTCCTTCCTTCTCGTCCTTCTTGGGCTTGATGATGGTTTCGCCGTCCAGCAGCTTGACGCCGGACAGCTCCTCGACCTCCATCACCGAGTTCAGCACGCCCCAGGTGACGTCCTCGAACGGCGCCTCAACCGTGGTCGGCGCTTCGCCGCGCACTACGAGGCGGAACTCATCACCGCGCTTCTCAATGAGAATCGCCTTGGTGGTCGTGGAGCCGCAGTCAGTTGCGAGGATTCGGGTTATCTTTGACTTTTCTATCACGCCTTTTATCCTCCATCTTCTCGATGGTCTGAATCAGGGCTTCGACGTTGGCGCGGTCCTCCAGCAGCGCGGTCACCTCGTCGTACTCCCGGAACGGAAACAGAGCGGTGACAATCGGTTGGAAGAATACCATCAGTTGCGACCCGACGAAAGAGAGCGGCTTGGTCGATTCCAGCATCACGACGGCCACCGGCGTCAGCTTGAGGTCGACGACCTTCCGGGCAATCTTCGTCAGTATCTCGGTGCGGCGTTCGGCCGGGACGTCGGATGCAAACATCAGGCGGCCGGCTCCTGGAAGCTGACGTCAAGCTCGCGCGAAGCGCGGGCCTCGTCGAGGCGGCGCACCGGGGTCGTGACCGGGGCGTGTCGCACCAGGTCCGGGTCCGCCTTCGCCTCTGCCGCAATCTGCTTCATTGCGGCGATGAACGCGTCCAGCGACTCGACCGACTCGGTCTCGGTCGGCTCGATCATCAGCGCCTCGGGCACAATCAGCGGGAAGTAGATGGTCGGGGCGTGCATGCCGTAGTCGAGCAGGCGCTTGGCCACGTCGAGCGTCTTCACGCCGTACTGCCTCAGGTTGCTGCCGGAAAAGACGACCTCGTGCAGACAGCGTCCCTTGTAAGGCAGGTCGTAGACGCCCTCCAGCGCGGCCCGGACGTAGTTCGCGTTGAGCACCGCGCTCTCGGCCGCGTCTTTCAGGCCTTCGGCCCCGAGCATCCGGATATAGGTGTAGGCGCGCACGAGAACCGCGAACTGGCCGCAGAAACCCATCACTCGGCCTATCGAATCCGGCCGGTCAAAGTCCAGCCGGTACGCGCCGCCGGCTCGCTCCACCACCGGGCGGGGCAGGAACGGCTCAAGGTGTGACTTCACCGCGACCGGGCCTGAACCCGGCCCGCCGCCGCCGTGAGGGGTCGAGAACGTCTTGTGCAGATTGATGTGCATCAGGTCGAACCCGGCATCCGCGGGCCGGTGAACGCCGACGTAGGCGTTCAGGTTGGCGCCGTCCAGGTACACGAGCGCCCCGCGCTCGTGCATGATGCCGCAGACAAGCTTCGCGTCGCTCTCGAATATGCCCAGCGTGTTCGGGTTCGTGACCATCAGGCAGGCGACGCAGTCGGAGCAGGCGCGGGCAAGCTCGGCCGGGTCTATCTGTCCGTCGTCGTTGGATTTTATCTCTACCGCCCTGAAGCCGGAGAGCGTGACCGAGGCCGGGTTGGTCCCGTGCGCCGAGTCGGGCACGAGCACGACTTCGCGGCGTTCGCCCCGCTTCTCAAAGTAGCGGCGCACCATCATGATGCCGGTCAGCTCGCCGTGCGCCCCGGCCGCGGGCTCGAGCGTCACTGCGTCGAAGCCGGTAATCCGCCGGAGCATCTCGGCCAGTTCGTACATCAGCCTCAACGCGCCCTGGGTCAGCGCTTCAGGCTCCATCGGGTGCAGACCGGCAAACCCGGGAAGCCGCGCGGTCAACTCATTGACCTTGGGGTTGTACTTCATCGTGCAGGAGCCGAGCGGGTAGAAACCTTTGTCCACGTGATGGTTCATGATGGACAGGCGCGTGAAGTGCCGGGCGACGTCGACTTCGCTCAACTCGGGAAGGGAGTTGTCCTTTCTGGCGTCGCCTGCCTCCTCCGCGGGTACGTCCAGTTCGGGCAGAGACCACGCCCGGCGGCCGGGACTGGAGAGCTCGAACACGGTCTTCTCCGGCACTACTGCTTCCTCGACGCGATGAACCGGGCAATAGACCGGTCATACGTACGCTCGACCTCAGCCGAAAAGAAGCAGCCGGGCAGCTCGCCGTTGTCGCGGTGATAGCTGACGCATTCGCAGCAGCGGCCCTTGCGGCTGCACGGCTCGTACGTGCAGGGGCAGGTTGCGCGGTTGGACTTGACGTTGCACTCCATGGCTATGCGGCAAGCCCCTTGAGGAACGCGCAATAGGCGTCCATCTCCGCCCGGGTCCGCTTCTCAGTGACGGCGACGAGCAGCCGGTTCTTCCATTCCGGGTTGAACCGGCCCAGGTCGACCCCTGGGAGAATGCCCTGCTTCAGTCCGGCGTCGACAACTCGGGACGCGGGCAACGGCGTCTGTACCGTAAACTCCTTGAAGAACGGGGCAGACGTCTCCGGCACAAAGCCCCGAATCTGCCCGATGGCGCGGGCCAGGTAATGAGCCTTGGCCATGCTCTGCCGGGCCACTTCGGCGATGCCGGTCCTGCCCATGGTTGCGAGATAGACGCTGGCAGCCAGCGCGCAGAGCGCCTGGTTCGTGCAGATGTTCGAGCCGGCACGCTCGCGCCGGATGTGTTGCTCCCGGGTCTGGAGCGCCAGCACGAACCCGGTCCTGCCCTCGAGGTCCGCAGTCCGGGCGACAATCCGGCCCGGCATGTTGCGGATGAACCGCCTTCGGGCCGACATCAGCCCGAGATACGGACCGCCAAAGCTCAAGGGGATGCCGAGCGGTTGACCCTCGCCCACCGCGACGTCGGCATCGTACGCGCCGGGCGGCTCGAGCGCGCCCAGGGATGAGGGGTCGGCTGAAACCACAAGCAACGCGCCGGCCCGATGCGCGACTTCGCTGATGCGCCTGACCGGCTCCAGATTGCCGAAGAAGTTCGGGTGCTGGACGATGACCGCGGCCGTGTCCGGTCCGGCCATCCGTTCGAGCGCAGCCGGGTCGACCACGTTCCCGGCAAGGGGCAGCATCTCAATCGGGATGTTCAGGCCGTGGGCGTAGGTGCGGATGACTTCCACGTGGTTCGGATTGACGCTCCCGGCGATGATCACTTTGGGCCGGCGGGTGATGTCGCGCGCCATGTGGGTCGCCTCGGCCAGGGCCGAGGCGCAATCGTACATCGAGGCATTGGCTACTTCCATGTCGTACAGCCGGCAGACGAGCGACTGGAATTCATATACCGCCTGGAGCGTGCCCTGGCTCACTTCGGCCTGGTAGGGCGTGTAGGCGGTGTAGAACTCGGGCCGCGAAATGATGGTATCGACAATCGCCGGGATGTAGTGGTCGTAGGCGCCGGCGCCGGCAAAGCAGACCAGCCGGTCGGTGCCTGAGTTGGCCGCGGCAAGCCGCGTGAGCTCGGCAACGGCCTCGGGTTCGGAGAGCGGCCCGGGCAGGTCGAGCGGCCGCTTCAGCCTTATGTCGTCCGGGATGCCCGCAAACAGCTCTTCGACCGAGCCGACGCCGACGCGCTGAAGCATCCGCCGGCGGTCTTCTGCGGTGTGCGGAGTGAACCTCAATGGTGCGCTGACTTCTCGACCACCTCGGCGTAGGCCGCGGCGTCGAGCAGGCCGGCCATTTCCTTAGGGTCGGAGACCCTTATCTTGGCAATCCAGCCGGCGCCGTAGGGGTCCTGGTTCACGGTCGCGGGCGCGTCCTTCAGTGACTCGTTGCCTTCAATCACCAGGCCCGAAACCGGCGCATAGAGGTCGGACACTGCCTTTACGGCTTCAATCGTGCCGATGGCCTCTTCGCGCTTCACCGTCTTGTCCTTGGTCGTGACCTCGACATAGACGATGTCCGACAGTTCGCTCTGGGCGAAATCGGTAATCCCGACAGTAGCCACGCCGCCATCGAGTCTTACCCATTCGTGGGTCTTGGTGTACTTCAAGTCACCGGGAATGCTGGCCATTGGTTGTCCTCACTTTCTCGAGCCGTGTTTGTAGAACGGCGGCTTCACGACCACTGCCGGGGCGGCTTTGCCGCGCACGTCAACGTTGACCTCGGTTCCGGCCCTGGCGAACTCGCGCGCGACATAGCCCAGGGCGATGCCCTTGCCGAGAGACGGCGACATCGTGCCGCTCGTCACGTGGCCGACTTCACCGCCTGAGCCCAGAATCCGGTAGTGGGGCCGGGCAATCGACCTGTCCTTCATTTCCAGGCACACGAGCCGGCGTTTCGGCTTGTCCGCTTCCACCCGCCTGAGTACGTCGCTGCCCACGAACCCTTCAGGCTTACCCAGCGCGACGACCCAGCCCAGGCCTGCTTCAATCGGGTTCGTGGTCTGGTCGATGTCGTTGCCGTAGAGCGCCATCTTCATCTCCATGCGTAGGGTGTCGCGGGCGCCCAGGCCTATGGGCTCGATTTCAAACTCCCGGCCGGCCTCGAATACCGCGTCCCAGACCCTGGCCGATTGACCCGCGGGGAAGTAAAGCTCGAACCCGTCCTCGCCGGTGTAGCCGGTACGTGAGACGAGCATCCTGACCCCGGCGACTTCTGCCTCGGCCGCCCAGTAGAATCCGATTGCCGAGAGGTCAATGGAAGACACCTTCTGCAGGGTCGGTTCGGACTTCGGGCCCTGGACCGCGAGCTGGGCGACCCCATCAGTGACGTTCTCCATCCGGACGTCTGCCTTCAGGTGCTCCTTGAGCCACGCGGTATCCTTGGCATTGTTCGCGCCGTTGACGACCAGGAGATAGTGGTCGGGCAGCCGGTACACCACGAGGTCGTCCACGATGCCGCCGTCCGGATAGCAGAGCACCGAATACTGGGCCTGGTTTGGGGCCAGCTTTCTGGCGTCGTTCGTTGTCATCCGGTTGACGAACGCAAGCCCGTCCCTGCCCCTTACCTCAATCCGGCCCATGTGCGAGACGTCGAAGACCCCCACGGTGGTCCGCACGCGGATGTGCTCGGGGATGATTCCGTGGAACTGAACCGGCAGGTCGTAGCCGGCAAAATCGACCATGCGGCCGCCCGCGGCCACGTGCCGGTCATGAAACGGAGTTTGTTTCAGCATGGGCCGGTATCATATCAGACATGCCCGAATAGTCAAGGCGAGGAAGCGCTCCCTGCTACGCGGCGTCTGATTCAGCCGGTCGCTGCCAGCGGCTACTTCAGGATGACGAACTCGACCCGGCGGTTCAGGGCGCGGCCTTCTTCGGTTCCGTTCGGCGCGGCCGGCCGCATCTTGCCAAAGCCCTTGGGCTCCAGCCTTGCCGGGTCTATCTTCAGGGTCTGGACCAGGTAATCCACCACGGCCTGGGCCCGCCGCTCGGACAGCCGCTGGTTGTAGGCCTGCGACTCGGTGCTGTCGGTGTGGCCCTGTATCTCGACCTTGATTTCCGGGTTCTCGGTCAGTATCCTGGCCGCGTCTTCGAGCGCCTTGTGCGACTCCGGCTTCAGGTCCCACTTGTCCACGTCGAAGAAGACCTTCATCGTGATTTCCATGCCCCTTTTCACCAGCCCTATCTTCGGCCGCGCGGTCTGTCCGGCCTCCACCGTTACGGTCGAGGTTGCCTTCAGGTAGCCCGGGCACGAGGCGCTCAGCGCGTACTCGCCCGGAGCCATGTTCCGAAACCCGAATGACCCGTCGCTGCCGGTCTGGACCGTCCCGGGCTTGTCCGCGGCCAGCTCGATAGTAGCCTTCAGCGGCTTGCCCGAACTCGCGTCAATCACGGTGCCGGAGATGGTCCCGACTGTGACCGACTCCTCGAGCCTGAACTCCAGTTGGACGGTCTTCCCGGCCTTCACCTCGACCGGAAGGGACTTGGACTTGAAGCCTCTGGCGCTGGCCACGACCGTGACCGGGCCGGCCTTGACCTTGGCCAGCCGGAAAGCGCCTTCTCTCGCGTCGGTCTTCATGGCCGCGAGCTCGGGCGCGTCCGGGAACGCCACGCTGGCAGCCAGCGGCGCTCCGCTGCCGGCGTCAACAACCCTGCCCATAATCGCGCCCATAGTCGGTATGGACGGCTTGTAGAACGTCGTGGCCATGCTCACGCCGGCGACCATCTCAAACGCCGGGGTCGCCTTGTTCAGACCGATTGACGCGCCCAAGTCAAAGGTCACGGGTGGGAGCTGGTGGAACCTGACGCCCGGGCTCAGATACACCTTGTCCCCGGCCCACGGCGACGAATCATCCGAGTTCAGCTCGGACACGAACTCGGCGAAGACGTCGAACTTGCCGATCTCGCGCTCGACTGCTGCGGCCAGACTCACGGTGCCCGAGCTCAGCCGGCCGACGTTCACGTGCACGGTCGGCAGTCCCGGCTTCGCGTCGCTCAGCACAACAGTGCCGAGCCCGCTCAACACCAGGCCGTCGATTGGAGGGATGCCGAACCTGCCCCAGCGCCACCCGCTCGGGTCATACCCGGTCCCGTACGCGACAAGCGCGCCCAGCGTCACCCCCCGCGGCAAAGGCAGCGAGAGCTTCACGCCCGGAACCGAGTTGTGCCAGTCTCCGAACACCTCGTATCCCTTGAGCCAGGCCATCGAACGAGCGCTGCTGTCCGGATGCCGGCTCGAATACTCCTTCAGCCCGCCGGTCCAGTAGAACAACTCGAAGTACTTCATCGGTGAAACGTCGACAGCGCCCACGAAATCCTCGGTGTACACGGTCATGTCGGGCCGGTAGCCCATGCGCCACTGCTCCGGCACGTTCGCGAAACTCGTGGAGCGATGCAGCGCGTGGAACGAAAGCGACAACTGCCAGTCACCCTCGGTCCGCGCGTCCTGCACCCGGAACAGACCCCGGTCGCCCCAAATGCCCGAGTACGCGTTTGCGGCAACTGCGAACAAACACACGGTCGCAACTATCACGAAGACTCTCTTCACCTATCCTCCTTAATTGTCATCGGGTTCGCCGGTCGGCCCTGTGATGCCGTCAACAGCAGGCGCGTCACCGGCCATTCATGCACTACAAACAGAGCCTAGAGAATACGAATGCCTGCGGCCATGTCAACGCTGTGAGGGAGAGGGCCGACTGGTTGCGCTTACGGCTGGCGGACCGTGGTCACGCGCCTGGCCCCGGAACGGACGACCAGCAACTGGGGCGGCGTGAACGCCGCCCCAGTGATGCCAGAGAGACAGGTGCTAGTGCTGAAGCACGAGCTTCTGAGTTGAACTCAGGCCGGCCGCGTTCAGTTTCACCAGGTACACACCGGCGACCAGCGGCCGCAGGTCAAGCCGCAACGGCGAAGTCCGAGGTCCGAACGACTCATGGAGAACACAGCGGCCAGAGGCATCGTAGACCGCGAGCCGGCCGGGACCTGTGCCCGAATGGGGACTGTTCCCGCCGGACCAGCGCACGGTGGCGAAGCCGGAGCGGAGCGGGTTGGGCACAATCATCACCCGGCTGTTGGCCGCGGCCAACCCGCGAGCCGCTGCGCCGCCACGGCACGCCGGGGACGCGCGGTTCATCGGCATCGAGTCGACGTACCGCCAGAGCTCGAGCGTCTTGTTGCCCTTCAGGGCGAAGAATGCCCACCAGTCGCCGTAGGAGACCAGGTCGCCGCCGCCCTTGACCTTCTTCTTCTTGAGGGTCGAGCCAAACTGCGGCATGGTATCCTTCTCGGTCCAAGCATTGGTGTCGGCGTCGTACCGCCAAAACTCACAGGTGTTGCCGCCCTTGAGCGCGTAGATGTAGCCGCCAAAGCAGGCCCCGGCGCCCCCGTCCTTGGACTTCTTGCTCTTGCCCATCATGCCCATGAGCGGCATGCCGGTCAGCGCAGGACCCCAGGTCCTGGTCTTAACGTTGAAGGCATGGAATCCGTGGTCCTTGGCCTGGTGGGCGTAGAGGAGCGAGTCGCCGTCGTACACTATCCACGAGCCGGCATTGTACTTGTCGGCCGGCGCGAGCGGCAGCGTGTCCCATGCGGTCGCGGTCGGGCTGTAGCGGTAGAACTCGTTCTTGTTGCCCTTCAGCAGGTACACGTAGTCCGTGTCGCCCGGCACATAGGCCAGGTCCGCGCCGCCTTTCACCTTCTTTTTCTTGGTGCCGAACGGGACGTCGGTGAGCTGCTTCCAGGAATCCAGGGCCATGTCGTACCGGTAGAAGCCCACGGTGTTGTTGCCCTTGGTTGCGTAGACGTGGCCGCTGTTGTCGCTGATGCCGTTAGCACCCTTGGACGGCGGTTTGGCCTCGGGGCCGTCCGGCCAAGGGGCCAGCGTGACCCAGGCCCTGGCGGTAGTATCCATCGGGTCGTAGGAGTAGAAGTCGCTGCACTTGTTACCCTTGGCCACGCAGATGAGGCCGCTGTTCTCATCCATCGCCAGCCAGCCGCCGTCCTTGACCGGCTTGGTTGAAGGTGCGGACGGCACCGGCCGGACTTCGTGCCAACCATAGGGCCAGGGCGGGCGGGTGACCACCCAGCCGTGGACCGAGTAGATGTTGCCGCCGAGCGAGTCCTCCCGGAAGTCCTGCCAGACGATGAAGAAGTGGGTGGTCGTGTCGCGGCCGGTCGGGTCCACGAGCGCCCGGACGAAGAGGGAAGGCGGGTAGAAGCTGTTGCCGAAGTTCGCGCCGCTCGCGCCGGTGAAGGTTTCGACAAGGGATTGGCTGCCGGTGAACCGGCCGAGCGTGTCGGCGTACGCGGCAAGGTAGATGCCGTAGGAGTTGTCTGCTTCCGGGTCGGCGTGCCATGCCGCGACCATGACGCCGCGCGGGTCCATCCGGATGACCGGCTTGAAGTTATCATACCGGGCGCTGGTGTCAGGCTGCCACCAGTTGACTCGCTGGTTCGGGATACAGGTGAGGCTGTCGCGGTGAATGCGGCTGAACCAGATGTCGGGATTGGCATTGCCTCCGGCCCGGCGCGAATCCTCCCAGGATATCAGGACATTGCCGTGCAACGGGTCATAGGTTATCGACGGGTTGCCCCGGTACACGCCGCTGACGTCGTCGTTGACGATGATGTCATCCGCAAGAAAGGTGCTGCCCCGGTCCGAGGAACGGTTGTACCCTATCCAGCAATGGGGGTCCTGGTTGCTGCCGCTGGTTCCCCGGGCCCAGGCGCAGTGCACCCAGCCGCTGTCATCGACCGCGAGAAAGGGGTTGCGATTGACGCTGCCGAGGTTCTTGTCCACGATGCCCATATCCACGAAAGACACCCCGAGGTCGGTGGAGCGGGCCAGCTTTATCTGAATCGCGCCGGTCGCGTTGTCCGCCCAGACCAGATACAGGAACGTCGAGTCCGGGTTGCTCTTGCTGTCCACTGCCAGCTTCGGCTGGGGCCCGAAGTTGATGCCGGAATTGAGGTTATTGACGACGGTGATGCCCGGCACTTCGGCCGACGTGGTCCAACTGGTTCCCTGGTCGGTCGAGCGGGTGAAGAGCAGCTTCCAGGAGTTGCCGCTCCAGGACTGCCAGACCACGTAGAGGCCGGTCCGGTCAACCGCGAGCCAGGGGAACAGGTAGTACTGGGACGGGCCTTGACTGAGGTTCACATTGGGCACACTCCAGGTTCGTCCGGTATCGCGGGAGAGCGCGAAGAAGACCTCGTACTGCGCGTCGTTGTCGCGGTCGTCAGCCCAGACCGTGTACAGGTTCCAGTTTTCATCCATGATTGTCTGAGGATGGGTTGCTGGATGGTTTGCGGGCCCCGGGGCGTCATCGACCCTGACCCGCTCGTCAAACACTATCCTGCCGTGCCAGGGCAGGGAATCCCCGGCATAGGCCACTGCCGCCAGCAAACCAAGGACCAGAAGAAACGTTCGCATCCCCACACCTTTCCTTTCGTCCACCCCGGTATAGTATATCACGCCTGCCACGACTGTCAAGGGCCGGGCGAGGCCGGAGCGTGCGAGGTCAGCGCTGCCGCTCAAGCCCCCCCCGGAATCCGGGTCGAGTCGGTGCCCATTCCCGATACCCGAACGACCGGGGCGTCGTTCTCCGATTGGTCTCTTATCTTGCGATGACCAGGGTCTGCTCGGCACTGAGGCCGTCCGCGGTAAGGACGAGCGAGTAGATGCCGTCGGGTAGGCTAAGCGGGGCGTACGAACCGGTGCCGGACACAAGCGACCGGACCAGCCGGCCTGAGACGTCGCGCACCTGCAGCCGGACGGGTTTGCCCGCCAGCACAGGACAGGAAACGCGGACAAGACCGTGCGCCGGGTTCGGAACCACGCTGAATCCGAGAACCGGAGCCGCGGCCCGTCGGCCGGCAACGCCGGGTTCCCGGGCCGGCCGTCCAGCATCGAGCGGCGAGCAATACCAGAACTCGTTCGTGTTGTTACCGATTACGCAGAACAGGCCGTCGCCACCCTCGGCCAGCGACGTGCCGCACTTGATACCCTTGGTTGCGGCACCATCGCCGACCTCACCGACATAGGCCCACACGTCGGTCAGCGGGTCATAGGACCAGAACTGTGTGGTGCTGCCGCCCTTCACCGCGTAGAGTTTGCCGTCGAAGAACTGCAGGCAGCCGCCTTCCTTGACCTTCTTTTTCTTCCCGGCAGGGGGCGCGGCGGGCAGAGCCGTCTTTGCGGTCCAGGTCGGCGTTGCCGCTTCCAGGTCCGCAACGTAGAAGTTTGCTTCCTTGCCGCCGGCATAGAGGAAGTACATCTTGCCGTCTTTGAAGGCGATGCTGCTGCCGACCTTCACTTTTACTGCGGGCAGGCTCGCCGGATTGGCGGCTTCCCAGGCGCTGCTCGTTATGTTGAAGCGTTTCCACTCGCTCGTATTCGAGCCGCTGCCAGCGTAGATGTATTCTACGTCGGCCTTCTTGGCGTAGGTGGCGAAGCCGCCCTTCACGCCCTTGGTGAACCCGGGTGATGGCAGCGTAATCCATGACCCGGCCCCCGGGTCATAGCAGTAGAACTCGTCTGTGCCGCCGCCTTTGAATACGTATACCTTGTCGCCGTCATCGACGATACAGGCGCCTTTCTTGACCTTTTTGTTCTTGCCGACGATTGGCACGCCGGGATTAAGTGCGGTCCAGGTGTTCCCACCGGTGGAGTACTTCATGACATCGAGCGTATTGTTGCCGACGATTAGATAGACAGTATCGTGGATTGCCGTGATGCCGCCGCCACCTTTGACCGGCTTGCCGGTGGGCTGCCCGGTCACGTCGGCTTCTCTCACCCAGGCGGCATTCGCCGACGCGAACAGGAAGCCAGATAGCAGCAGAACCAGGGGCAGCAGACTTACAGGACTCTTTGTTCTCATACAAGCCTCCCATCAGCGATGTTCTTGCCCCCGGGGCGCACGCACCTCGCCTTGGTGCGGGCACTCGAAGGGTAGCCCTGCGAAAGGATGCCCTTCCATTGCCAAAGCCCGTTTTCCCGGTCAGCCGCGCTCGCGGTACGTATGGCCAAAAGCCGGGCATACCTGCCGGGCTCGAATCTCCTTGTACCAAGTGATTATACGTCCCAGGCGGGTCGTTGTCAACGGGCGGGACGTAGAGGACGGCGCGGGACATAACCCGATTCCGCCGAGGAATCGGGATTGTGTCCCAAGCCAGAAAGTCCGCATTTCGGCTCGTCTCTCGGGCCAAAATCACCACACTCTGGCGAGCGACCCGACATTACAACTATGACAACTCTCCAAAACCCCGAAAATCGGCCCTAACCCTCGCATCTCCAAGAGCATGCCCGAAATCCGACCATGACCCCCCGGGTCACCCCGGGTACGGTCCCCCGGAGCGTCCCCGGTACGGTACCCCGGAGCATCCCCGGGACGGTCCCCCGGATGCTCCCCGGTACGGTATCCCGGACGCACCCGGGGGCCCGCGCTCCTGTCTGCACGCGACGGGACTGCCACCCGATTCCCCGCCACGGCACCTCCGGGTGCGCCAGCTGAAACCCGGGCGACACCTGCCTTGCAGCTTCTCCGATGATGAGGAACTACCGCTCGACCGCGGAGCGAAGCAGCTTGTCCTGCTCAAACCGCGAGTACTTCGTGTCCCGGATGAACTCGCTGATCAGGCGGGCGGCCGCGCGCATGTCCCACAGCAGCGCGAGGTCATGGTCCTCAGGCCGCATAGACGACCTCGGCAGTCTCAAGGATGGCACGGCGGCGGAACGGATTGCGCAGGCCGGCCTTCTCGACGAGGTCAACGTCGCGGCCGAAGATGTCCTTCAGGTCTTCGCGCATCTCCACCAAGTCAAAGAGACTCGGGTGCGCGTCCGGTGCGAACGTTACCAGCACGTCAACGTCGCTCTCCGGGCCGAAGTCATCGCGCAGCACGGACCCGAACAGCGCCAGTTCCGATACCTGCCGTTTCCGGCAGAACTCGGCGAGCTTATCCTTGACCGACTCGATTCTCTTAGTCATGGCATTGCCTTTTTCCGCCTACATGATACTCGACAACCGTCCGCCTGTCACGCCAGCAGCTCTTTCGGGCTACGCCAAGTCTCGCGCGATGTCGGCAGGGGAGAGGGCTGACCGTCAACTGCGCACGCCCCGGCCCCGGCTGTCGACGGCCGTGTGACTCGGTCAAAACGGAAGCATGTTAGGGGGCAGGGACGGAAGTCAAGCGGCGAAAGCCCGAACGCAAACCGCAGGCTCAGGCCGCGGCCGATGACTTGAGTCGGTTTGACTGGGGCGCAGGCGCTGGTATCATCATTTGGTGACGATTCTGCAGCGCTGTACGCTGAAACAATTCATCCCGCCGTTTTTCCTCGCCATCATCATACTGACGTTCGTGCTGTTGATGGACCGGCTGTTCCTTTTGGCCGACCTGTTGGTGCGGAAGGGCGTACCGGTCGTCATCGTGGCGGAGATAATGGTGATGTCGCTGCCGTTTGTTGTGTCAATCTGCGCGCCGCTGGGCAGCCTGATAGCGGGCGTGGTCTCGTTCGGCCGCATGGCCCAGGATAATGAGGTGCGGGTCATCCGGGCCGCCGGCATCAGGCTGGTGCGGGTGTTCGCGCCGACCGCGCTGGCTTGCGTCGTCCTGCTCGTGGTGATGACCGGGTTCAACGGCTACGTGGTGCCCGAAGCCCAGCACCGGGTGCGCAACCTTCTGACCGACGTGGCGCGGAAGAGGCCGGCGATGCGCATCCGCGAGGGCGTGTTCATGGACGATTTTCCCGGCTACATGATTTACATCGGCTCGATAGACGAGCGACGGTCCAAGGTGAAGAACGTGGCCATCTTCGAGAGCAAGCCGCGCCAGGGCGCGCCGAGCTTCGTCACCGCTCCCGAGGGCGACATCACCTACACGTCCGATGACCGGTACATGGTGCTTACGCTCCTGAACGGCGAGATGCACGAGCTCAGCGACGACCAGAACTACCGGCGCATAACGTTTGAGCGCCACGTCATCAACGTGCAGATGGACGAGGAGTTCATCCGCCGGGACCGGGAGTACCGAAGCGACGAGGAGATGGCGCTGCCCCGGATTCTGCGCCAGGTGAAGCAGCTCGACCATGAGGCGCTGGACCTGCAACAACAGACAAGGAAATCGGCCGCGCTGGCTGATACCAGCGAACCGGAGAAACTGCGTCTGAACGAGCTTCAGACCCGGCTGCGCTACAAGCGGCTGGAGAGCGCCCGCTACCGGGTCGAGCTGAACAAGCGGCTGTCGGTCGCGTTCTCGGCCTTCTTTTTCCTTCTGTTCGGCGCGCCGGTCGGGCTCCTCCTCAGGCGGGGCGGCATCGGCACCGGGTTCATCGTGGGGCTGGCGTTCTTCGCTCTGTACTACGTGCTGCTGCTGGCCGGGCAGAACTTCGCCGACGCGGGCAAGCTCAGTCCGTTTGTGGGCATGTGGCTGCCCAATATTATCCTCGTGCTGCCGGTAACGGAGTTGTTCAGCCGGGCGTTCTTCGAGCGGCCGGTCTTCCTTCGATTCGGGACGCGTCGATGAAGATAGTCGACCGCCACATCCTGCGCGAGCTTGTGAAGTTCGCGTTGCTGGCCGTGACGAGCGTCGTGGCCATCTACCTTCTCATAGACCTGTTCGAGGAGCTGAACTATTTCACGAGTCGCAAGGTGAGCCTCCTGACCATCCTGGCGTACTACGGCTACAGTCTGCCTTCCGCCGCGAGCCTCCTGTACCCGGTAAGCATGGTGCTGGCGGTCTTTGTCGTCTATGGCCAGCTCACCCGCAACCGCGAGTTGCACGCCCTGGAGAGCGCCGGGGTGTCGGCCCTGCGCCTGTTCCTGCCCGCGGTGGCCATGGGCCTGGCGTCGGTCGTGCTCTATCTTGCCGCCAATGAGTTCGTTACCATCCCATCCAATGCCGCCCTGAGCGACCTGCGCCGGTACAAGATTGAAAGGCGCGCCCCCAATCAGGTGCAGAAGCGCACCAACGTCTACTTCGTGGGCAAGGGCGGCCGGGTCTTCTTCATCCGGGAGCTGGAGTTGAACGGCGCGCTGCACAACTTCTGCTTAAGCGAGCTGGACAGGGACCGGCGGGTCGTGCGCCGCTACGACGGTGCCGAGGCGGCGTACCGGGGCAACGCGTGGGTCGGCCGCAACGTCAACGTACGCACGTTCGACGCGGACGGCAACGAAACGATGGCCCACTACGATTCGCTCGACCTCTCCGCCATCACCGAGCGGCCCGAGGACTTCGCCAGTACGCCCAGGCCGGTGGAGGAGACCTCGACGCCGGACCTGCGGAGCTACATCGGCCGGATGAGGCGCGCGGGCGAGAACTCAGCCAAGGAGGAGGTGGAGTACTACTACCGTTTCTCGTACTCGCTCATCGGGCTGGTGGTAGTGCTGCTCGGTCTGCCTTTGTCGGTGCGGCTGCGCAAGGGCGGGGTGATGTTCGGACTGGGCCTGGGGCTGCTCTTCTCATTCCTTTACTGGGGTGCAATCCAGACCAGTCGCGCCTACGGCACGTCGCACGTCATCAGCCCGGCCATGGCGGCCTGGCTGCCCAACATCATCTTCGGCGTTGCGGCCGTGGTGCTCGTGCTGAGGGCGGAGCGCTGAGATGAGACGCGCGCTCGCGTTCGTCTGTCTTGTTGCTTCGCTGGCCCGGGCCGGGGCCGGCAAGCCGCCCGCGGGCATCACCTGCGACGCCGACTCGGACTGCTGCTGGGCGCCGGGCCCGGTCGTCGCAGCAGGCGCGCGCGTGCCCGCGCTCCTCATACTGAGCTGCGTCAGCGCACGTCCTGTGGACCTTGATACCTGCCGGATAATCGGCGACTCGCTCGGCTGGGTTCTGGCTACGTGCCACGCCACGCGAAACCATCGCAGTTCCGACTCGAACGACTACGACATCGTGCGCACCCTCGGGAAGCTGCGCCGCAATCCGCTGGTGGACACGGACCGCGTGTTTGTTTTCGGCTTCTCGGGCCAGGGCGTGCAGGCGATGGTCGCCATGTTCAGGCATCCGCAACTTCTGCGCGGGCTCGTCGCGGTCTGTCCTCACGCGGCAGCCGTACCCCTTGCCGACTGGCCTTCGCTCGAAGGCCACCTGGCATATCTTGTCACGCGCCAACAGGACTGGAACCGGCTGGACAACGAGAAGATGTGTCAGTTGTTCAACGAGAACGGGCTGCTTACCGAGCTCGTGACGACCCCGGGCGAGCACGGCCCCGGACCGTGCACGGAAATCCTCGCGGGCTGCCGTTGGCTGGACCGGAACTCTAGCCCCAAGAAGAACTAGGCCGCTCGTCCGCGGCGGATGGCCTTAAGCAGCGCGAGTAGCTGCCTCCACGTGAGACAATTGACGACGTCCTTCTTCTCAAGCCAGGCCCGCCGCGCAGTTATCACGCCGTAGCGCATCCATTCAAGGTCCGGGACGCCGTGAGCGTCGGTGTTCACGGCCAGCTTCACGCCGGCCGCCATCGCCTTGCGCGCCCAGATGTCCGACAGGTCGAGCCGCGCGTAGAAGCTGTTGATTTCCAGAATCTTGCGGTGCTTTGCGGCAACCTCTATCACTTTCTCAAGGTCGATGTCGTAGCCCGAACGCTGGCCGATGAGCCGGCCCGAGGGGTGGGCGATGCAATGAACCAGCGGGTTCTCGAGGGCGCTGCACATCCGCTCGGTCGCGTTCTTCTTGAACCCCTGGTGAATCGAACCGATGACGAGGTCGAGCCGTTCGAGTACGGACTCGGGATAGTCCATCCTGCCCTCGATTGTGATGTCGACCTCGGAGGCCTTGAGCACCTTGAACGAGCGCGAGCGGGCGTTGAATCTGTCCACGCGGTCACAGTGCCGGAGCAGGGCGGACTCGGCCAGGCCGCCGGCGTAATGGGCGGAAACCGAATGGTCGGCAATGGCCAGGTGAGTGTAGCCGCGCGCGCGCGCGGCCCGGACCATCTCTTCGAAGCTCGCCGCGCCGTCGGACAGCGAGGTGTGGACGTGCAGGTCGGACTTTATCCGGGCCAGGGTCACGAGCCTGGGCAGGTTGCCCGCGGCGGCAGCCTCCAGTTCGCCCCGGTTCTCGCGCAGCTCCGGTTCCATCACGGGAAGGCCGACCGCGGCGTAGACTTCCTGCTCGGTCCTACCGGCGATGCGCTTCTCACCCCGAAACACTCCGTACTCCGATATCTTCAGCCCCTTCTTCTGGGCCATGGTCCTCAGCGCCACATTGTGGTCTTTGGAGCCTGTGAAGTACTGGAGGGCCGCGCCGTACACCGCATCTTCAACCACGCGCAGGTCCACCTGCTTCTGGCGGCCGCGGGTTTCGAATAGGGCAGAGGCCTTGGTGCTGCCGGCGCCGAGCTCCTGCCGGACCTGCGGGTGCCCGAGGAAGTGCCGGACGATGCTCTCGGCGTGCGAGCCGGTGGCGAGGACGTCGATGTCGCCGATGGTCTCGTTGCCGCGGCGCAGCGAGCCGCCGTAGGTCGCGTGCCGCACGTGCGGCTCGGACTTCATGTACGAGATGACCGAGTCGGCCAGTTCAAAGGCTTCGTCCAGATACATGCGCTCGCCTGAGGCTTCGCCGGTCTTGATTGAGTTCTGAATGCTGGAGACTCTTTTGTCGCCCATGCCGGGCAGTCCGGCTAAAGACCCGTCGGCGATGACCCTCTTCAGGTCGTCCGTATCCTTGACCCCCAGCTTGTCGTACATCAGCCTGACCGTCTTTGGCCCCATGCCTCTGATATCGAGGAGCCGGAACAGCCCGGCAGGCAGGTCCTTAATGGCTTCGTCGTACCGGCGCATGCGGCCGGTTTCGAGGTACTCATGGATCTTCCTGGCAATGCCCGAACCGATGCCCGGCACTTCCTCGAGCTTGCCCGCAGCATCGAGTTCCGCGACGTCCTCGGCCAGCTCGATGAGCGCACGCGCCGCCCTGCGGTAGGCCAGAATCCGGAAACCCGTTTCGCCCTTGAGCTCCAGCGCGTCCGCGATGCGTTCGAAGATTCGGGCGAGTTCCTGGTTCTTCAACGCGGCGCCCGGTTACTGCACGGTCCAGGTGAGGTGCACCGTTCCTACGAGGTCCGTGGTCGTTGCCGAGTCGCGCGCGACTCCGCCGGACACGAGTTTGGCGGTGAGCTGACCCAGGCCGGCGCGGGCGATCTGGGCCGCCACGACGTCGTACTTCTTGCGCGCCTGAAAGGTGTACGACGTCGGCACCGTGCCGGAGATCTGTTTCTGGCCATCGCTGGTCGTTTCGTAGTACCCGGTGAACAACGCGGTGCTGCTGCCCGTAATCTCGAGCGTAACGTCCTGCGTCTGCAGCGCGGTGCAGCAGAGGAACAGCAGGCCGATGCAGGCGATGATGAGTGTGTTCTTCATGTCAAGCCTCCTCATGCAGATAGTCGGCGAGCCGTTCGTCGCGGTAGACGCACCGACCGCTGCGGAACGTCGCGGCCACCTCGCAGTTCTGACTGGTTCTGGGGTCGTCCGTGAGCACCGTGAAATCGGCGTCCATCCCGGCTTCCAGCCGGCCGATTCGGTGTTCCAATCCGAACGAATAAGCGGCTCCGGTAGTGAACATCGCGAGCGCCTGGTCGGGCGACACGCGCTGCTCGGAATTAGGGTGTTCGATTGCCGCCTTGATTCCTGCCAGCGGGCTGATGGGCGTGATGGGCGAATCCGAGCCGCCGGCCAGGACAACGCCCTGCTCGAGCAGGCGGCGGAACGGGTTCGTACGCTGCCAGCGATTGCCCAGACGCCGGCAGTACATCCGGTCGGGCCCACCCCAGTGCGCTTCAAACGCCGGCTGGACTCCCAGCACGAGCCGCTGCCGGCTGATGCGCTCGATGAGCGCATCGTCGAGCAGTTCGGCGTGCTCAATCCGGTGGCGCCACCGGTTGCCGCTGCCTGCCGTGCCCAGTTGTTCGTGACAGCGCACGACCTGTTCGACTGCGCGGTCGCCGATGGCGTGCACGGTCGTCTGCATTTCCAGTTCGTCGGCCCGCTTGAAGAAAGCGAGCAACCGGTCGTCGGGGACGTAGGCCATGCCCCGGTTGCCCGAAGCGTCGGCATAGTCGTCGGACAAGGCCGCGGTGTGCGAGCCGAGCGAGCCGTCTATCAAGAGACATCCGCCGATGCGCTTGAGCCCGAAGCTGACCGCAGTGTCGTGCTCCCACGTCTGGATGAAAGGAACGGCCGCGACCGCGCTGCCGGCCAGCGCGTCGAGCATGACCGTCCACTCGGGTTGAGTCAGGTCCTCGTTTCCGACCATCGCGCCGATTGTCGTGACGCCCTTGCTCACCGCGAGCTCCCCTGCCAGGCGAAGCGCGGCGCGAATCTGGTCCGGTTGCAGGCGACGTTTGAACAGACGAGACGCCCGTTCGTACATGGGGCCGCGCAGCACACCGGTGGGATTGCCGTCTTCGCCCATCTCAAACCCGAGAGCATCGATGCCTGAGATGAGGGCAAGCCCCGGCGAATTGACGACCGCGGAGTGACCATCGACGCGGTAAATGAGAGCCGGAACGTCGCGCGTGACCATGTCGAGTTCGTTCCGCGTCGGATAGCGCCGCTCGACCAGAGCCTCCGGGTCAAGGTTGAACCCCAGCAGCGTGCCCCGATTCCCGGCATCGGCCCGGCGCGTCTGAAGCCGTTCAAGCACTTCAGGAATCGACCGGGAGCCTAGGAGGCTCGTGAAGAGCAACTCGAGACCGGTCTCAAGGGGATGCGTGTGGGAGTCAATGAATCCCGGCACCGCGAACCCGGTCCGGGCACGCGCCTCGGTCGTGGTCCCGGCCATGCCTGTTATCTTGCCGGCTTCGAAGACCAGCACGCCGGGTCGCGGTTCCGACGAGGCATCCTGGACAAGACCGGCGGCCAGCTTCATTGCGGGCACGCCGCCGGACTCAGGAACGCCACGACCTCGACGTGAAACGTCTGCGGGAACATGTCCACCGGTTCAACGTCCTGCGTGGCGTAGCCCAGTCGTTCAAGAAAGGCCAGGTCGCGCGCGAGCGTGGGCGGGTTGCAGGAGACGTACACAATCCGCGAGGGCTTCAGCGCGGCAACGCGCGTGAGTGTCTCGGGCCGGCACCCCTTACGCGGCGGGTCGAGAATCACGGCGTCTGCCCGCTCGACGCCGGTGATGACCTCGTCCACGTCTCCGCACAGAAACCGGGCGCCGGTGGCGCCGAGCGCCCGGGCGTTCTGACGCGCGTCTTCGACCGCAACCGGGTCGATCTCGATGCCGACGACGTTCTTGACGAAACCAGCGATGATAAGCGAGAGCATTCCGACGCCGCTGTACAGGTCGATGACCGTCTCATTCCCCTGGGGCGCAACGAACCGGAGGACCTTGCGGCACAGCTCCTCGGTTTGAACGATGTTCACCTGGAAGAACGAGGTGGGCGAGACGCGCAGTTGCTTGCCCAGGACAATCTGGCTGAGTTCGCCGTTGCCGGCAAGGACGCTGGTGCGCCTGCCGGTGATGCGGTTGGTCCGGTCCGGATTGATGTTCTGGACGACACCGGCCACGCCCGGCTGCCCGGCCAGAATATCAACGAGCCGGCGGCTGAGCGAGCCGGTTCGGGTGACGATGATGGCGACCAGCCCGCCATCGGGGACAGGTCGCCGCAGAACAAAGTGCCGGATGTTGCCCGAGTGGCTCTCTTCGTTGTAACCGGTTTCGCCTGCAGCCGTTGCGGCGTCGAGAAACGCGCTCCGCAGCCGGTCGAAATCGGTCGAGTGCAGAAGGCAGGACTCGACATCCAGAAGCCGGTGCGAGTTACGCTTGAAGAAGCCGGCTCGCATCCCGCCATTCGTCATGACCGGGTACTGCGTCTTGTTCCGGTACCGCCAGGGCTCGGCCGTGCCGACCATGTTACGCACGGGCACGAAGACCTTGCCGATGCGCTGCAGCGTCTCGCTGACAAAGAGTTTCTTGACGACGAGCTGAGCCTGATAGTCGATGTGCTGCAACTGGCAGCCGCCGCATTCACCGTAGTACGGGCAGCGGGGCTCGACGCGCAGGGGAGAGGGCTCGAGCACTTCCTGGATACGGGCGACCGCGTAGTCCTTCTTGCGCACGGCAACCCAGGCCCTAACGCGCTCCTGCGGTGCGGCGAGCGGCACGAAGACTTTCATGCCGTCGAGGTCGGCCAGGCCGTCTCCGCCCTGGACGAGCTTGTCGATGTGGAGGTCTACTACCATGCCGTGAGAATCTGCCGCACAACCTCGCCCGCGAGACGCGTAATCGCCTCCCGGGCCGCCTGGTCTTCGGTCTTGGAATTCGGGTCATAGGTAGTCCTCGCCGAGACGTTGCCGGAGTAGAACTCCTCCTCGCGAGCTTGGTCCTGCGCCTGGACTCGGGCGCTCACGACGATTTCGTATGCCGAGATCACCTGCTCTCCGGTGTAGGATGCAGCCGCTCTGGAGTAGTCGTCGACCGTTGCTGTAACCACCAGGTTTGCGTTCTCTACGCTCGTTACTCTGAGAGTGCGGTCGGAGTTGAATGCGGTCACGAGTGCGTCGGTCAATTCCTCGCCCAGACCGGGCTGTGCCGTCGTGTTGTCGGCAGGTTGCACGGCCACGCTGCGCAGGTGTGACGGCAACAGGGAACGGGTCGAATACCCGCAGCAACCTCCCAGCAGGAGCACGATAGAGGCGGCCCGCAGCAGACGCATCACATTAGGATTCTCTACCAGCTGGCGGCGCTGTCAAGCACAGTTGATGCGCGACGCGAGCACCAAAACCGTGACATATGTGATGGCGCGATGCCATCGCCCCTTGGCAGCGTGCAGAATTTGACAGCCTGCGGCATGCAAGTAACATGGACGTGCGATAGAGCGTGCGCGCAGTCGGTCTTGTCGAGTGACTCCGGAAGCAGCGAGCACGCAAGCTGCTGTCAGGCGACGACGCATTCAACAGATGGAGGAGACTTGTGAGCGAACAGATGCAAGAATCTGCACTACGGCCACCTGCTGCAAAGGTGAGCGCGCATGGAGCGACCGCATCCATGGTCTGTGGCATCGTGGGGACTGTTGTTGTTGGTCTTGTTCTTGGGATAATCGCCATCGTGCTGGCCGTGAAAGCACGGAGGGCGATTGCGGCTGAGCCGGAACGCTACAGCGGGCAGGGGATGGCCACCACCGGGCTGGTTCTCGGTATCATTGATGTGAGCTTCTACGGTTTACTTATCATTTTCTGGCTCATCATCGCGATCATTGGAGCGGCCGCAGCCACTTCGGTGCACTAGCGGTCTTCGGGCCGGACAGCCCGGCTGACCTCGGTCCGGCGGAACCTTGACATGCCGGGACTTGCCCCTATAATCGTGCATTGAGCAGTGTAAGCGGTTCTGAGTCGGCAACGTGCACGGAGAGACCGACCCAGGAGGGTATGGTCCTTGCGGCCGTTGGCTATCTACCGATGCTTTTTTTCCTGCCCCTGTTCCTGGTCAGGGCAGACCCATTTGCCAAGTTCCACGGGAAGCAGAGCCTGGTCATCCAGGTTGCCCTGTTTGTCTTCTGGATTGCGGTCTGGATCTCGGATTTCCTGCTGGGCAGGGTTCTGGGCGGCATGTTGATATTGGGGTTCATCTTCAAGGTGTTTGCGTGGCTCATACACTACCCGGCGGGACTTGTGGTTTCGCTCGGCTATGTTGTTATCGCGATTCTGGGAATAGTGCAGTCGCTGGCCGGTCAGTACTGGCGTATCCCTGTGGTGGGCGCCTATGCCGACCGATTGGCGTTTTAGTCCGGATGGAGAATGACTACAGGAGGTAAGAATGGCTGACGAAGAAAAGAAGGTCGAGCAGAGCGTAGCGCCCGCCCCGGCCGGCGCTGATGACGTCGAGAAGGGAAAAGCTGTAGCATGGTTAGGCTACCTTTTCTTTCTCCTCTGGCTGATTCCTATGCTGACGCTGAAGGACAATCAGTTCGTGAAGTTCCACGTCAAGCAGGCTATAGTGTGCGACATCATCGCCGTCGCTATCGGCATCTTGGCAGGCGCTCTCTGGTGGACTGTCGTGATCCCAATACTCCTCATTATATGCGCAGCTGTCGTCGGGATAATCCGGCTCATCGGCCTGATTCAGACCCTCAGCGGCAAGTACTGGAAGGCGCCGCTTGGGATAGGCAGTCTTGCTGCTAGCTGGTTCAAGTTCTAGGCTGGCGTGTCCTTCCGATAATGGCTATTATGTAAACTGGGCCCGAACAAAGCTAGTCGGGCGCTGCGGCCATTGCGCGGCGCCCGTTTCTCTTACGGTTGAGGTTTAGTACGGTAGACTTCCGAGAGCCTCTGCCCCGCGTGGCGCCACAGATACCGGGTGAGGATTCGCTCGCGCAGTCTGCTGTCCTTCGGCCTGCTCAGCGACTCGTTCAGCGCCCCCTCTATCGATTCTTCTGACCTGGGCTCGATGTATGTAGCCAGGTCACCGAAGTACTCGGTCGTGCCGCCGTACTTGGTGATGCACACCTTGGCGCCGGCAAGGCCGGCCTCGAGCGCGGCCAGTCCCGGAGTCTCATAGAAAGAAGGCAGGACCAGAGTGTCGCATGCCGCGTAGGCGGACGCAAGCAACGGAGAATCGGGCGGCACGCCGGGAATCAACCTGACATTGGGCGAGGCCGCGACGATCTCCTGGCATTGCCGGCCGTATTCGTTCTGGATAACCGGGCCTATCAGCACCGCCGGGTGACCCAGCTTCCGAATCACCCTGAGCATAGGGAGGACGTTCTTCCGCGACCAGCCCACGTGGCCGACGTAAAGGATGAAGTCCTTTATGCCGTATTCGCGGACAAACAGGTCGGGCGTAGCCTCCTGGAACCTCTCCTCCACGCCGTTGGGCAACTCCACCATCTTCGGCCGCGGCACGCCGAAAGCGCGTGCCATCATGTCCATCTCTTCAAACGTGTTAGGCAGCACCATATCGGCCATGTCGCACAGCTCTTTGCAGAACATGTGTTCGGTCCAGAAACCGCCGCGTGACCTGAGCTTACTGGCCACGGGCAGCAGTGCCGCGACGCGTGCCGGGCTGTGACGGCTGTAGAAGACCGGGGTTACGATGAGCCGCACGCCGAGGCTGTGCATCGCCCGGCCCAGGTGGTAGGTGCCGACGTGTGACCCGAACAGATGGAACAGGTCGTAGCCGGCAAGGTCGTACTTCTTCCATGGGTCGAACAATTCGACCTCAATGCCCAGCTTCAGAAGCTCTCGCGCCAGACACCTCATCTGTACTTCGACGCCTCCGCCAAGGACCGTTATAGCGGAGAAGCTTCCGAAGAGGATTCTCATGGCGCGGGACTATACCTCATGCCCGGCCGGCCTGCAAGTCCTTCCTGACTCTACGCAGCCACTCCCGCGTACGCGTTGTCAATCCCATGCGCCGCGCTTTCAGCCACCGCCGGTCGAAACCGACCGGCTCAGGCGCAGGGCTCCACTCGAGCGCGCCGTACCGCACCTTGCAGTTGTCGAGCCGGATGCGCGCAACCCTCGCGCCGAGCTCCACGACGAGTGCGTGCGCGTCGCAGGGCGCCTCGGTCACAACTTCCACAGCCGTCTCATCGGCACAAATGCCGAACCTCAGTGTCTCGCGCTGCCGCCACCAATCAGCGTACGCGGTCAGGGTCGTCCACCCGCCGCAGCGCTTCACGCCGTGGTCCAGCACCCGGGTGAGGACTTCGTTTGACTGCGCAATGCGCTCAGGATGGTCGTATAGCAGGCACGGCGCAGCCCTCGCTGCCTGCCGATTGACGTAGTTCAGGTAGTAACGCTCAATCTGCTCGACCCGTGCATGGGCCGCGAGCAGGCGACCGATGCTGACCGGGTGAACCGGAACCTGAAGCACGCGGCTCCGCACGCCGGCAATGAGCGGCCTCGAAGGCAGGTCGTCGCCGGCAAAGCCGAACTCGGAGGAATACAAGAAACCGAGCTCGGCCATCGCTCGTTCAAGTCCGGGGTTCCATTCGCCGTACGGCGCTACAGCGCCGGTAACGTGAAGCCCTGCCTGTTCCATCTCGGCCTTGCCGCGAGCGAGGTTGGCCCGGTTTCGTTCGTAGTCTGGGTAGACGGCATGACGGTAGCAGTGGAGCTGCACGTCGTGCCCGGCCCGGGCCAGTTCCCGGAACAGGTCCAAATGGCCGCCGTGCGCTCGGACGTTCACGTACCAACTGAACTTCATCCCGACGCGGCCGGCCAGCTCGGCAGTGGTTTCGAGCGCCGAGCGCGGGCCAAAGTCCGTATCCACCCGATACCCGAAAATGCTCGGGCCTGCGCCCGGCACGTAAGACAGGTGGACGTAGGGCAGGCCTTGACGGGCCAGAAGGAACCTGAGGCAGTTGGCGACAAGCCGGCGCACCTCTCCCCGGCCTGCCGATGACACGGTCTCCGTAGGAAAAACAGGGGAATCGGCCACGAACTGCCTTGGTCTCGCGTCGAAGCGGCTCAGGACCGAAGGCAGGTCGAATGGAAGCAAAACGCATGAGCAATTCCCCACCCTGCCGACGAATAGCGCCTTCTCCCCTCTGTCGGTCGTGCCGGCGTTGGCCCGGGAGCACAGCCAGCCGGTGGTTTCAATGTCGGCCAGACCGACGTTGCGGAAGACGGCCGAGCCGTCAGGTGCGATGTACCGGATTCTGGCGCGCCGTGGGTTCAGTTCGGGCCACATCTCCCCAGCGTGGCCGGCGCACGCCAGCAGGCTGCCCCCCGACTCGGCGTATCTGGCGACAAGGGGGGCATCCTTCTTGCCGGGTGCGGCATCGAGAATGAGCACGCTGATTCGGTCGAGCTGTTCCGCCGCGTTGACTGCATAGCTCGTTCCTTCCTGGCGCAGCACCTCCTGCCAGTACGGGTCCTTACCCCAGAGTCCAATCACGGATTCCTCACCAGCCCGAAGTCCTTCGGTGTGACCCCCCTCATCGCGAGCAGCAGCGCGACGTAGGCCACGGCGCCGCCGGCGAGCGCGGGCAGCAGTCCCGTTTTCACGAGCAGAACTGAAACGAACGACATCGCGCACGCCGCAAGCACCGGGGCTGCGGTGCGAAGCTCGAACCTGGGTCGCACGACCCGCAAGAAGTCTCGGGCCATGAGGACCGCAATCGACGCCTCACCTGCCACTGTGGCCGCGGCGGCGCCGGTCCCACCCAGCGCCAGGATGCCCGCGACGTTGAGCAACAGCGACAACCCGGCCCCTGTCGCGATGTTGCGCATGAATCGGTGTTCCTGTCCGGCCGCAACCAGGGTATAACCGGTCAGACTGTTGAGCATGCTGAGGAGCAGGAACCAGGTCAGGATTCGCAGGGCCGGCACCGCCGGAAGGTAGTCAGGGCCGAACACGAGTCCTGTTATCGGCCGCGCGAAGATGACAAGCCCAGCGCAGAGAGGGAGGGCAAAGGCAAGAATCAGCCTCACCGCGGTGCCGGTCAGTTCCGGCATACGCTCCCGTTGAGTGGCCAAGAACCGGCTTACGACCGGCAGGAAAACAGTGTAGAACACCCGGTCCAAGGTCATCAAGAAGAACACCAGCCGATAGGCCGATGCATATGTGCCGGTTTCCGCATCACTTCTCAAGAGGCCCATCCCCACGAGGCCGAAGTTGACGTGGAGCTGACTCAGCACCGAGGCGGCGCCGATAGGCCAGGCCTGTTTGAGCAGACCCCAGCCGGCCGCTCCGGGCACCGGTACGGGCCAGCCGAAGCGCGGGACGTAGAAAACGAGGAGCAGGAGCGCGCCCAGCAGGCCGGCACCGACGAACGACGCGGGCACGAACAGGATTCTGCCTGGGCCGCGAACCAGGAAGAACGTGAGGGTGAAGTAGGCCGAGTTGGTCAGGATTCGTGACAGCGCCACGTACGCCATGCTTTCGGTGCCGATGAAGACCCACTCCAGAAGCAGGCTCTGCGTCACCGCACCAAGCGCGTAAATGACTAGCAGCCGCTTCACCAGAAGGGGCTTGGGGATGAGATGAGCGAACAGAGCTATCAGGACGACGACGGCGAGCGCCAGCACCAGCCTCACCGCCAGCACGCTGCCGGTCATGCGTGATGTCGCGGATCGGTCGCGCGCCACCGACCTCGTGCCTAGAGTCAGAAGCCCGAAGTCAGTACAGACCAGGCCGTAAGACAGGATCGCCGCGGCAAAGCCCATCTGGCCGAATCCATCCAGCCCCAGTCTTCGTGCCAGGACCGCGGTGGTCAGGAAACCGAGGACGCGCGAGGCCGCTTCGCCGGCAAACAGGAACGTCGCGTTTCTTGCCGGCCGGTTCACGTCAGGAGCTTGCCGTAGGTTTCCAGGAGGGCGCGTTCGGCGACTCGCCAGTTGTAGTATTTGAGAACGGCTTCGCGGCCGGCCAGTCCCTTTGAGGCGCATGCCCCGGGCCGGGCCAGCGCTTCGGTCAGAGCCTGGGCGATTGCCGAAGGCTTTGTCGGGTCCACCAGCCACCCGCAACCTGTTGCTTGAACGATGCGCGCCATCTCAGGAAAATCGCTGGCGACCACGCCGAGACCTGCTCCCATGAACTCGAAGAGCTTGTTCGGCTGACCGGTGTAGTCATTGCCCCGGCCCGGCTGCAGCAGGATCACGCCGGCCAGGCATGGTTGCAGCGCCCGGAACATTTCCGGGTACGAGCGGGTACCGAGCAGAGCGACGTTCTTCGAGATTCCACTAGCTTCTATGAAGCGCCTTGACCGGTGTTCGATGTCGTCGCGCGGGTCAAAGGTCCCAATCACGCGCAACTGGACCTCGGGGAAACGGGCAACGACGATAGCGAGGGCGGCCAGAAGCTGCTCGAAACCCCGATGGCGGCTGGCCAGTCCGGTATAGGCAATCCAGGGCTTCCGCTCCGCTGTCAGCTCAGGCAGGAGCTCCAGCGGCGGGTAGTTGGGCACAAGCACCGGCTCGCACCCCCGAACCAGGAACCGGTGCGAACGCGTCGCGTTCGTCTCGATTATGGCATCGGCCTGCCGGCACGCGGAGTGTTCAAGCCAGGTCATGGCCAGCCGCCCCAGATGACGAACCGGCACGGGCAGGTCTTCACGGTCAGCCAGCATCCGTGGAAACCATTCCGAGGACTCGTAGACCAACCGCGTATCGGCCCGCGCGCGCCTGATGGCGAGGCCGATGGCCAGCGTCCAGGGGTCGAGGCAGTGGCAGACGTCGAACCTGCCGCAGCGGGCGATGCGGGCAATCCTCCGGAGCGCGGCGAGCTTTCTGACGCCGGACGATGCCTTGACCGGAACGAGTCTCACCCCGTGCCTCTCCCCCGCTTCTGAGTCCGGGCCGATTCCGACGAGCGTCACCTGGTACCCGTGCCGAGCCAGCGAGCAGGCCTCCCGGTCGAGAAACCGGCTGTACGTCACCGGGTGCGAACTGGTGATGAGACAGACGCGCGCCGGCCGGCCGCGGTTGTTCAAGAAGGCTGCGGCGCTGAGCCGCCGGGCTCAGCCGGAGCCCCCTCGGCCGGCTGTTCGCCGGGCTTCACCGACGGCTTCAACTGGCCCAGCACTCTCAGGCACTCGCGGGCGGTATTGCAGTGAATCTCTACGGTGTCCTTGGTGTCGAGAGCGTAGCCGCCCGCAGTCACGACGGCAACCGGTAGTCCGCGCCTGTGGCATCCTTCGATGACGATCCGGTCGCGCAGGGCCAGACCGCGCTTGGTCAGGCGCAGAGCGCCGAGCTGGTCGTATCGATACGGGTCGGCGCCGGCGACGTACACGACCAGATTCGGCTTCTGCTCATCGAGTATCTTCGGCACCGCCTCCTTCAGATGCCCGAGGTAGATGTCATCACCCGTCTCATCATCCAGGCCGATGTCCCAGTTCGACTGCTCCTTGACGGGGTACAAGTGCTCCTGGTGAATGGAAAAGGTATAGACGCTCGGGTCCTTTGAGAAAATGCGGGCCGTGCCGTTGCCCTGGTGCAGGTCGCAATCAATCACGGCGGCGCGCTCGATGCGCTTCTCCTGCTGCATCTTGCGGATGCCGACCGCGATATCGTTGACGTAGCAGAATCCTTCGCCGTGGTCGGCAGCGGCGTGATGGAACCCCCCGCCGATGTGCATACCGACCTTGTCCTCCAACGCGATTCGGCAAGTGGCAACGGTTCCCGAGCCGAACAGGAGGAAGCCCTGGATGATTTCCCATGTCAGGGGCAGTTCGGAGCGCACCGTGCGCGGGCTCCAGCGCAGGTTGAGCATGTCGTCAACATACTCCTTCGTGTGCACCAGCCTGATGTCGTCGATGTCGGGTTCGGGAGGCTCTACGAAATCCGCGGGAACCGCCTGGCCGTCGGCTAGCAGCCGTTCCTTGACCATACGGTACTTCTCGGTCGGGAACACATGGGCACCGATGTTGAGCTGGTAGCGGTCCGAGTATACGAATCTCATCTGCGTTCCTTTCCGTTCACGTCGCCTCTGTGGTTCTACTGCCGCGGCTGCTCCTGCCGGGGAGCCGGCACCGGCGCTGCACTCTGGATTATAGAAACGTACCATGCGCTGTCAAACTGCATTAATCCGGCTACCCCTTCCTCTGCGCGGTTGACTTGCCCGCGCACCGACCTAGACTTGCTCATGCGTGTCCTCCGGCTGCTTTGTCTTGCGCTCGTGCTTGTCGCGTGCCCGAACCGCTCCCAGGTGGCGCGACTGATTCAGCCAGGCGGTCCGCCGGTTGAGGTCGGTCACTACCCCGACTATCTCGTGATGCTGCCCGGCGCGGACCCGCTGGCCCGGAAGGCCGAGAGGCTGCGACCCGACATCGAAGGCCACGAGTCGACCCTGCGCCGGATCGTCCGCGACCGCATCGAACTCAAAGCGCCGCTTGAGTTCCGCTTCATGTACGCGGGCCACGACTCGACGCACCAGAGACTCATCATGCGCTACTTCGCCCGGGACCCGAACCCGTCGGTCTTTGCCGGCTGGCAGGTACAACTCGTCTACGCGCTCCCCTCGCTGCGCCTCGTTCGCGCCTTTGTCGAGGCGGTTCCGCTGGAATAACCCCGACTCCACGCAGGCTGCAGCCGCGTCAGGGCTCTGCCGGCGGCTTGACACGCCGCGTCCCAAGCCTACAATCCGTTCGTGGGCACGATGAGTACGTTGCTCTTGGCCGCCTTGCTTCTGCAGCTCGGGTCCGACGGCCCGGGAACCACGGTGATGCCGTTCTTCAGGGTCGGACAGGGCCCGCGCGCCGCGGCGATGGGCGAGTCGTACGTCGGCCTTGCCGACGATGCCACGGCCATCTACTGGAACCCGGCCGGCCTGGGCCAGCTCGCGGACTACCATCTTGCCCTCTCCCACGACCAGTGGTTCTCGGACATCAAGGATGAACTGCTTCACGCCGCGTTGCCCGGCGGTCCCGGCACATTCGGTCTGAGCCTCGCCTATTCCGGCGAGCCGGGTATCGAACAGTGGAACGCCCAGAACGAACCCGGGGACACCTTCCTCACCTGGCACGGCGTGCTCTCGGCCGGTTACGGCGCGAGGCTTGCCCGTGACTACTATCTGGGCGCGGCCCTCAAGGGCTTCTACCAGGACCTGCTCACGACCGCGGGATACGGCGGCGGGCTCGACGTGGGCTTCCTCGCCCGTCCCCTCTCTTTCCTCAGCCTGGGTCTTGCCGCGCGCAATCTGGGTTTCGGCACCGGCTACGGCTCGGACGTGGAAATGCTGCCTGCCGAAGCGAGCGCGGGCGCGGGGCTCGGGTTCGACAAGCTCAACGCGGCTCTCGATATTGTCGTGCCCTTCGACGACAGCCCGGCATTGCATCTCGGCGCCGAGTACCTGCCTCTGCCCGAGCTGGCCGTGCGCCTTGGCTACCGCACCGGTCCGTCCGACCTCAGCACCCTGGGAGTCCTGAGCGGCATGACCGCGGGCCTGGGCGTGCGCGTGGGTGCGCTTGCCCTTGACTACAGCTTCACCCCCTACGGCAAACTGGGCATCGCCCACCGCATCGGGCTCTCGGCCCGCTTCGTGCGCAAGGGCTTTGGAAGCCTCCGGGTCAGGACTGTTGACGCGTCCAACATGCAACCGGTCGAGGCCGACGTCGCGCTCGGCGGCATCAAGGCCCAGACCCTCAGGACCGGCCGCACCGGCGAACTCCTACTGACCCGGCTCCTTCCCGGCACCCTCATCCTCCGCACATCGAGCGACGGATACCTGGGTCGCTCCGACACGATGTACATCATCGGCGACCGCGAGCAGAACGCAGTCCTTGCTCTCAGGAAACTCGAGTACGGCGGGCTCAGCGGCACGGTCTACGACGCAGCAACGCGCCGGCCCCTGTCCGGAATGGTAGGTTATCGCGGCCCGGTTCAGGGCGGGCTCACGACCGACCCCACGCTCGGCAACTACACGGTCAAGAGCGTTCCGTCCGGCCGTTACGTCCTTACCGCGTCGGGCCCGACCGACGACTACGTGACTCAGACGTGCACGCTTCAGGTCGAGACCGGCCGGATTGCCATCCACGACTTCCTCCTCGTGAAAAGGAAGCAGAGCATGGTGCTCAAGGGCATCAACTTCGAGACCGGCAAGGCCGACATCCTGCCCGAGTTCGAGCCGGTCCTGGCCCAGGCAGCGGGAATCCTCAACGCCAACCCCGGTATCACCGTCGAACTCGCCGGCCACACCGACCCGCGCGAGATTCAGACCGCGCAGTTCCCGTCAAACTGGGAACTGTCCCAGGCCCGGGCCGAGGCCGTGCGCGACTATCTCGTGGACAAGTTCGGAATAGCGGACGACCGACTGTCCGCTAACGGCTACGCCGACACCCAACCCATCGCGTCTAACGACACCCAGGAAGGCATGGCCAAGAACCGCCGCGTCGAATTCCGCATAACCGGTCAGTAGCGGCCCCTCCCCTGCCCCGGCCGCCCCGCGCTCCCGGCCCCGGAGGTGCCTTCCGGGACACATCTGGCGGACGGTCTAGAAGTCCGGCCGGAAACCGGGGGTCTGGGGCACGCGACCCCGAGCAAACGCGGTGCGGCCGAAGCCTTGTCGCCGTTTCACCTCGCCGATGAGACTTGGCACGAGAAACAGGAGGAAAGTC
>Ga0315282_10001432_pt1 | contig 44919 bp, 24 predicted proteins | sample YL17G07_20_MG_FD_203693 | JGI IMG/M metagenome (GOLD analysis project Ga0315282, IMG submission 203693) | Sediment microbial communities from Yellowstone Lake, YNP, Wyoming, USA - YL17G07_20 | ecosystem: Environmental > Aquatic > Freshwater > Lake > Sediment | place: USA: Wyoming | collected... | reverse complement strand
CCTTGATTAACTCCGGGTATCGGCGCTTGATGATCGCCTGTTCGTCGGCGGTCAATTGCACGATCGGAACCGGTTGATCCTCGGGGCGAATGCCCTTCTGGTTGATCCTATTGATCAAGCTCCAATTGCGCGTGTGTTGCCCCGGTTTCGGATCGCGGGGCTCTTGGGCCTTGAGGTCGTAGCGGGTGAAGTCGATCACCTTTTCGGGGGTGTCGGCTTTCCGGTTTCTCAGAAGCGCCAGTCGGAAATCCTGGTTCATAAACCACCGGATTTCCATATCGCCGTCCGATCCGCCTATTCCTGATCCGCGTTGGACGAAGCGATAGTTGATCCGGCTATTGTCTTTGAACCGCTCACGCCAAAGCAGCCCGAACTCCCCCAGGGTGACGCACTTGGCCTCCGGCCATCGTCGCCGGATTTCGCTCAGCCAGATCACCATGCCGTCCAGCCCGTTACGGCCTTTGTAACCATAGATCTTACGCCCCTCGACAAGACACAGTTCCCAGATGCAGGTGACCCATGCAAAACCATTGAGTTGGAATCCCCGGTCGAAATGGGCAGCCGTGGTGGCGAGCATCTCCTTGGTCCCTGGCTCAGTCCCCAACCGCAGGACGGTCTCGATCGGGCCAACGCCCTGCCGGCTGCTGCAAACCGAAGAGCCGGGGAACCTCGCGTTCAGGAAGTCGCAGGTCCAGCCATCGAGGTTCACGCAATCGATCCGATCCTCTTTGCCTTGGGCCGGCTTGCAGAAATGTTCGCGCGACGGATAGTATGGGTACGAAATCGAGCCGTCGCCGTCGCCGTTGTCGATCGCATATTGGCTCCAGATATTGCCCTGGCAAACGTGAATCCCTTCCTCTTCGGCCAAGAATCGCAGGTTCTCCGCCGAGAGAAAGCCGGCAATCACGCTCTTCGGCCGGTATCCGCCGCCAACCATATCGGAAACCATCCGCAAGCCGTCATGCAGGTCGCGGTTGACCTGTTCACGCGAGTTATACATATTGGCGAAAAAACCGCCCGGAATGAAGGTGATCTCGTCACCACGCTCTTTCTGATAGGAGACGACCAGCTTTCTCAAATCGCGATAGTTGGGCCGCTGATCCTTCAATGCGAGCCAACTGAACGCCCACGTGATTGGCGCCCCTGGCCAGCCCTTGTCCACCGTTTCGCGAAACGTGCGGGCTTCCTGGGGATTGTGAATGCTCGATTCATCGGGGCCGGAAGCCTCATTGCGTGAGGTCTCTATCTGGCGGACGCGCACGACCGTGTTGAAAGTGAAGAAACGGTTCCCCATCAGTTGCGGCCCCGTCTTTATCGCCAACGGGGAAATGGCCGTGGACGCAGCGGCGTCGGGTGGACCGGCGGCAACCAGACGTGGCAGCATCGAACCGCCAACAGACGCGGCGGCAGCCAACTGGAAGAAGCCCCTGCGAGACATTGGATTGGCCATAGTATTCTCGATCAGGTGAAATGTTCAACCTCGGCCAGGGGGACCACGCGACCGCGAGCCTCGGTGCGGCATCGACGCTGGGGGGACGGCGTCGCCGTCCGACGTGTCAGCGGATGCGCGGGAAGGACCAGCGGCACCGCGGCCAGAATCGTCAACGACCCGTACGCCCTGCGCGAATTGCTCATCATGTCATGTCTCCCGGATAGTGCCGCTCATCTGGATTGTGGTATGGGCTCAGCATCTGCCCTATGGATGTCAACCCGCGACCGCCGCGGGCATTTCAGGCTCGATGCTGTTTGCCTATGGTAACCGCAGTCCCCGATTTGGACAGTCCAATATTGTGGTTTTCTCTGTCCATTATCGGCTGGCGGCATGTTCCCGGCCCTTGGGGGCGCCATGCTTTCACATCCGTTTGCAAAAGCACGTCCGCCGCAAGCTTGCCGGCGCACCATCGACTGGTGGCTCCAGGCCGGAGAGGCGCAAGAGCGTGCATGAAGACCGTGCCATGGGCGTCTCGCCTATGGAGCCCAGGCGAAATCAGCAAGATGTCCCCAGATTTCCGCGCGGCCGCTACTAAATCATTAAGGTGTCCCCAGATATACCAATAGTTGTAGTATATCTCCCGCCCGCCGGGAAGGGTGATTTTTTCCAGCCGGGCGTGCGAGGCCGCGCTGCCCGACAGGCCGTAGCCCCAGGCGTACGCCACGTTGGGGTCGGTGTCAAAGGCGGGGCCATCCAACGCGGCCTCAGCGCCGCGCGGCTGCTATTTAATCTGTATGGTGTCCCCAGATTTCACTGGGTCGGTGTCAAAGGCGGGGCCATCCAACGCGGCCTCAGCGCCGCGCGGCTGCTATTTAATCTGTATGGTGTCCCCAGATTTCCACTGCGACATGTGGCCGCGGGGTGGGGTAAGTACATGTTTTATAATCACTTGCGGCAATTTGCGCCGCCCGGCGTGTTTTTCAAAAACTTCAAGAAAGCACGTCCTGATCCTGGACACCCTGTACCCATTGCCAGCTCACTTGCAGGCTGGGGTGATATTGAGCGGTTGAGCGGTGGTTTCAGGGTCCTTCATCGCATCTATTGAACATCCATTTGGCGGCGTGCCCGGATTTGCGGGAAACACAACCGTGGCATCGGCGTCTAAGCTCTGTAGAATGCGACACCAACGGGAAGGGAACTTGCCTATGTCCAACGTGGCCAAGTCCAGCCGGCTGGGCTCCGCCGTGGAGAAGCCCGCCGCGGAGTGCGATTCACGTCGGTGCGGCCGGGTAATCCCTTTGCACCGCCGGGTGGGACCGTGCCGGCCACAAGCCGGCGCCATGACAGCGGGAGTTGCGGTCATATTGGGTCTATTGCTCTTCAATGGCGCCGCGTGGGCGGGCCAGGCGCCGGTCGCCATCGTCGTGCTGGAGCCCCAGTTCATATCCGGCGGCGGGGGCGAGGCGACGGCGGCTGCGCAACTGGCGTGTGACCGGCTCGCCCGGGAATTGGCGAAAGACGCATCCATCCGCGTCGTCGACCGCACGCAACTGGACCGCATCCTCAATGAGCGCCGGCTTGGTTCAGGCCCGGCCGGGATGATCCTCAGCTACGACATCATGGTCCGCCTGGAGGTCGACGCCGTTCGCCCGGTGCCGCGGGCAATTCTGAAGCTCGTGGGCCTCTCGGACGGCAACCTGCTGGCGGAGATGCAGTTTGCCTGGTCGGCCCCGCTGCCCGACGGCGCGATCCGCGACATGGCCAAGGCTTGCCTGGCGTCGGCGCGCGACGTGGCGGCCGGTGAGCCCAAGGCCCTTCGCGTGCGGCTGTTGGAGGTGGAGAACCCCGGAAAGTCGGCCCGGCTGGAGCCGCTGGCGACGAGGCTGCGGGAGGCCGTCGCTGGCGCGCTGACCCACAGCGAGGGCATTCGGCAGGTGCATCACCTTGAGGCCACGACGGCCAAGGAGGAGTCGCTGCTCCTGACGCTGGGCCTGTCGAAGCTGCTCGGCGGCAGGCAGTTCATGCCGCAGTCCGACGCGACGGTCGAGCTGCGGATCCGCGAGATGGACGGCGTGGGCAAGACGTTCGAGCAGACGCGGGTTGAGATAGCGTGGCGAATCAGCAAAGCCGGCGGCAGCACTGCAGACGCGTGGTCGTCGGCCGAGGCGACCGTCGCGGACTTCGACAAGCTCGTCAGGGATGCCTGGGCCCGCATCGCCGCCGAGATCGGCAAGGTGACGCCTGGCGCCGGCAACGATTTTCTTAATGAGCTGACCCTGCGCCGCCGCCAGGCCCAGGCCGAGCTCGACGCGGCGCCCAAGGGCTTCTACCTGCCCAGGGATCAGGCGACCAAGCGTCTGGAGCACGTAGCCGCCGCCGTCAAAATCGACCCCACCTGGGAGGAGGCCGCCTACCAGTTGGTCCATGCAAACCTGGTCGATTTCGAGAAACCCCTGGGCTACGGCCCGCCCATCCGCGAGGCGGCCCGCTATCTCCGGCGTTTCCCGGCCGACAGAACCCACCGCACCCGCGTGGCCAGCGATGCGTTCTTCTGGTCCTTAAGCAGGTTTCACAAACTCCGATCCTTCCCCAGCACGGACCCGCGCGACATCGAGAAACTCGACGCCGACGCCCGCGAGATCCTCGACGACCGCAAGCAGATCGTCGACACGTTCGCCGCGGCAGAGGCCGAGGATATGCCCGAAGGGCTGTTCGTGGCGATGCACATCGTGTATCGAGCCATGGCGCAGAGCGGCGTGCCCGCCGATCAGCGGCGGCAATGGATGGACCGCCTCGTCCAACTCGGCAGCAAGAAGGTCTCGCTTGCGACGCATTCAACCCGCGTGCATGAGGAGAAGTTGCTGGAGGCGCGGGTCTTCTTCCGCATGCATGCGGCCGGGCTGCTGCTGGCAGAAGGCGCCGGCGACCAGGCCCGCAAGTACCTGGAGGAGCTCGTGCCCCTGCTGGCCGCGAACGACAAGCCCAAGAGCGATTTCCCTCACTTCTTCCGCCAGGTCGAGAAGCTCAACGACCCGAACATGCTGGCCCGGCTCAGCGCCGCCGCGGGCGAGACCGTCTGGCCGCTACGGATCAACTGGCTGAACATGAACGCCCTCGGCATGATGCCGGCGACAAGCCCCCGCCCCAGCGCAAACGTCAAGGCCCTGTCGTTATCCAAGTATCAGGGGGCGTCGCCGCTGGCGGCGTGCGGAGGCCGGATGTACTGCATCGTGTTGGCGGAGAAATCCGGCGACGCGCCGCGCGCAGCATACGTGGACCTCGACTCCGCAGGCCGGCCCGCGGGGAAGATCACGCTTCTGGCCAACCAACCGGCGCGGTGGGGTGCAATCCTCGCCACGGCCGTCTGCGACGGCAAGCTGTACCTCGGCACCAGGGGCGCGGGCCTGCTGGAGTACAACCCTGCCAGAGGCAAGTGGCGGGCATGGGGCCCGGACCAAGGCCTGCCGGGATGGAACGTCTATACGCTGGTCCCGCTGGACGGCGGGGTGCTGCTGTGCCACGGCGGCGACGTGCATGGCAAGCCGGGCTTCCTGTGCCATGTCAAGCCCACGACATCGGAGATCACCCTCCTGCGGCAGTTCGACCCCGAGGTCAACGTCAACCTGGCGACATCGGGCTTGAGGCCCGTCTGGCGCGCGGGCGACACGATCCACGGCTTCATCGGCGGCGGCAGCATCTACACCCTGCCCAAGCTCGGGGCCGGCGAGCCGGTGCGACAGCCGTGGCTCCCGCCGAAATTCGGCGACTATTATGAGGCCTTTCCGGACGGCATGGCCGTCGTGGCCGGCCGGCGGCTGCTCATGTGCTGCGATGGCCTGCGCGAGATCGACGACGAGGGAAAGGTCCTGCGAGTCTGGCCCAGGCCGTCGTGTGCGAGGATCACCTCCGGGCCCGAAGAACTGCCGGGCCACGACGTGCTGCCGGCAACCGACCAGCCCGATCTGATCGGCGCGCAGAGCTACACCCGTGTAGCCCAGGACGACTCCCACGTCTTCTTTCTCGATAACTGGATCCTCTGCTACGACCCGGTTAAAGATACGTGGTACGGCCCGATGGAGACCGAACCGTGGACCTCTTGCACCGGCGACACCCGGGTCGTCAGCGGATCCCGCGGAATATGGTTCCAGGACTACCGGTCGCTGATTTATCTGGGCACGGCGGATTTCATTGCCGCGGCCGAAAAGGCCGGGCGGGTCGTCACCGCCAAAGACTTCGAGAAGAAGCGGGCAGAGGCAATCACCGCGGCCCCGCCGCTGGACCAGGCCAAGTGGGCGCTGAGCGTGAGGAAATACGACAAGGCCCGCGACCTTGCCGCCGCCGCCCTGGCCGCCGCGCCGGAAAAAGACCGCGCGTGCGCCGAGGCCCTGCTGATCATGGGCCTGCTCCACGAATCGTGCTGCCTGAACGAGCCCGAAAAGGCGATGGAATACTACGCCCGCCTGGCGGCGATGGACAACAACCCCTGCGTCGCGCTGGCCGGGCTGGCGCATCAGTACCGCATGCTCCTCACCGCGGGCCGGGCCAAGGAGGCCCTGGAAGTCGGCCGGGACATCGAACGCCGCTACCCGCGCAACTCATTCCGCGATGCCCTGGCCCGCTGCAATCGCCAACTGGCCAAACAGATCGAGGGGAAATCCAAATGACCGCCACCCGCGCCGCCATCTGCCTATTCGCCGCAGCCGCCATGCTCGCCACCGCGCCGACGGAGCGCCCCTGCCGCGCCCAGACGACCCGGCCGGCTGGGGAGACGAAGAGAATTCGCGTTGGCTCCTGCTGGACCAGTTTGCAGGACGAACTCGCCTCGGCCGCCAAGGCCTACGAGAAGAAGCACCCGGACGTGCGCGTCGTCTGCTCCGATGACTACCTCAACGTGCCAGGGCGGTTGTTGAACGGAGAGATCGACCTGGCGAACTACAGGAGTAGTCTGCTCAGCCAAGCCGCCGGGCCGGACTACGCGAAATTCGAGAAAGGCATCCCTGAGACCCTGATCGAGCGGACGGTAGGCTACTGGCCGCTGGCGGTGGTGGTGCATCCGGCCAATCCGATGACCTCGATCACCATGGACCAGATCCGCCGGCTGATGACGGACCCGAACGCCCGATGGCAAGACATAGGCCGGCCGACCGACTGGCGGATTCACCTGCATCTCTACCATTGCAGCGACGTGACGAGAGCCCTGGCGGAGTACGACTTCGCGACGGGCGGCGTCCGCAACGTGTTCCGTGTTCCGCGCGACCTGGAGTTGACCGTCTCGCGGGCCTGGAACAGGCACCGCGCGGGCGTCAGCCTCCAAGCCGCCATCGTGCCCGACCTGACCAACGACCCCAACGCCATCGCCATCTGGTACCACGGCAAGAAACTGGCCGCCAGCGGCTACAAGATCCTGCCCATCGTCGCCGGGCCGGACCGCCGGGCACACGCCCCGACGGACACCGCCGCCGTCGCCCGCGGCGCATATCCGCTGCGAACGCCGCTGAAGGTCGCAATCCGCGCCTCGGCCCCCGACCACGTCAAGGCGTTCGTGGACTGGCTTTCGTCGCCGGAAGCGGCCGCGGCGTTCAAAAGCGGCGCCGACGACGAACGGTCCTGGTATTGGCCGGCTGCCCACGTCAGCGAGGCCTCCGCGGCAGATTCCTCCCCCGCCGCTGCCACCCGCCCAGCGCCCACGGAAGCGCCCGTCGCGGCCTTCACCGATCCGATCGCCGGGGCGGTCGCCGTCCTGCCGACGGAAAAGCTCAGCCTCCTGTTCCGCATGGCCGACCGGTCGCACCTGGCCGCGTGCGAACAGGCCGTGGCCGAGGCGATCGAGTCGGACGGGCGGCTGAAGATGGTCGACCGCACGCAACTGGCCCGCGTGCTGAACGAGCGGCGGCTTCAGATTCTCGGGCTCCAGGACGCGCCGTCGCGAGCGATCATCTCCGCCGACGTGTTGGTGGTCTCGCACCTGGTGACCGAGAACCTGCAAACGTTCCTTCGCATCCGGGCGTTTCACGGCCCGACGGGCGGGCTGCTCGGCGAGCTCAGGCTACCGGTCAACCCGGCGAACCCGGCCGCGTTCGACCCGCCGCTCGCTCATACCGTCGGGCGCTGGTGGCCCGACGTGCTGCGCCGTCTCCGCGACAGCCGGGAAGAACCCGCGTGGGTCCTGCTGGACGTCTACCCGGCCTCGGTGGACCAACTCGACCCCGCCGAAACGATGCGGAAGAGCTTGCAGGAGTCGCTCGCGGCGAACCCGTCGATCTTCGTCTCCGGCGACGCCGCCCTCGACAACGCCCAACAGGAGATGCTGCTGCGGATCCTCGGCCTGGCCTCGCCGGCGGGCGGACGCTTCACACCCGCGGCCGATTACCTGATCGACGCGCGACTTCTCGAATCCGGCACGCTCGAGCTGCGACTGCGGAACGCCGCAATGAAGGTCCTGGCGGAAAAGACAATCTCCGGGCCCGCCGACGCGCTGGTCTCGGCCGCACGGGAGTGGCTGCGACAACAGATCGCCGCCAGACCGCACCGCCAGGCCGCCGCGACCATGCCCGCCGGGACCCTAGACGAATGGGCGCGGCATCAGGCCCTGGTGGAAATGGAGATCGCGCACCAGTTGCACGCCAGGGCGGGGTGGCGATACGACGCGGTGCGGCGGAGATGGGACGTCCCGGCACGGACGCCGACGAACCCCGAAGAGTCGGCCGCGCTGCGGGCGGCGGGCTTTCGTCACGCCCTCCGGGCCGCCCAGCTCGACCCGACCAACGAAGACGCCGCGTACCAGGCGCTGCACGCCCCGCTGACCCTCAGGGAAAGCGCCGCGGCCGGCAGCGAGAACGCCATGACGCTGGCGACGTACCTGGCCCCGCTGGAGCGTTTTCTCCAGGCGTTCCCGCGATCCAAGCACACCGAGGAAGTCCTTTACCTGCACTCCAGGGCGTGCATGTGGAAAGGCGACGCGGAGGCATTTCCCGCCGGCGACGAGGGGGCCTTGCGCCTGGCGCAGTTTCGCCGAGGGCTCGAAAGCTACGCGCGGTCCATGGAGCTCTATCGCATCAAGGGCAAGCCCGACCCTGAATACCAAGCCATCATGTGCTTCGACCATTACCTTTACCACCTTCGGACGTACATCGCCGTGGCCGACCGGTCAGAGAAGGAACTCGAATCAATCGTCGCCGAGTGGTCGCGGCGATTCGACGGTCATCCGGGCAAGGCCGTCCACAGCGACTTCGTCCGGCTGATCGTGCTCATGCACAAGAAGGACCGCCCCGGATTCATCGAGTGCCTCACGAAGATGCAGCAGCGCTGGCCCGATCCCAAGCATCCCCAATGGGCCCGGACCGTCGGCATGGTCAACGAGATGATCTCTCGCCTCTTTAGCGGCGTGGACAGCTCCAACAGTTCGTTTCATCTCTGGTATCGCGGGCTTCGTGGCATAGGCGACATTCCGAAGGTCGGCTACAAACCGGAAAGCGACAACCCCCACTACCGTTCCGTAATATCCTTCGCCTGCCCGCAGCGCGGCGAAGCGTTGGAGGCGGTCCTGGCCGTCGGCAGGGAATACAGAAAACTTCAGCCCGGCGTGGAGATTTTCAACTGGGCCGGCTCACCAGGAAAGAAGACGACGTACATTGAGGTGGCTGAGAGCAGGTACACTTCCGTCGTGGTCGGTCCGTTCGCTCAGGCGGATCGCAAGGCCCTGGAAGAACTGTATCGCGGCGGTTTGCCGCTGCGCCGCGTGGGGTATCTAAGCGGCAAGGACGATCCGGCGGCCCGGGAAGTTTTGCTCCTGCCGCCGCCCGGCGCGGGCAAGGCAGAGGTGCTCGATGACTTCCTCCGCTTCCTGAAGACCCCCGAGGGCGCCAAGGCCCTGGCTGAGCATGGGGTCTACCCCTCGGCCGATCAGCCGGCCTCGCAACCCGCCACGCAACCAGCGCGCACACACGCGCCTTTGGACAAGCCGCCCGGAGAATGACATGAGCCAGCGTATGCGACAACTGCCCGGAGCCCTGTCTGCCGCCATGTTCTTTGCGATCGGGGCTGCGTGGTGTTTGGGCCAGGAATCGCGCCCCGCGGCCGGCCGGCCCGCGGCGACTCTGCGGACATGGGCTATTCTGGCATCTGACGAATTGCGAAAGTCCGGACTGGAAGATCAGGTGCTGGCGGGCCTGGGGACAGACAAGACGATCACGCTGGTGGATCGTGAGCATATTGACCTGGTCGTCAAGGAACAAGCCCTGGGTGTTCTTTCCGGGGGCGGCGATGCTGCCTCTCGTCGCAAGGCGGGTGCGATCGCCAAGGCCGACGCCATGGCAATCGTTTATCCGGAAACCGCCAATGGTGAGCATTTCGTGCGGCTGGTGATCTGCGAAACGCGGGCCGGGGCTCGGCTGCTGGTGGATTGCATCGCCTATAAGGCGGATGGACCCGGCCAGGCCGCCAAGGCCATAGTGGCGGCAATCGAGCAGACGCGCCGCCGTTTTCCGCTGGGCGTGCAGCGCGTCTACGCCGTTCCCGCGTTTGTGTCGCGGGATCTCGGCCATGAATACGACCATCTCCAGCGGGGTTTCGCGAGCATGCTGGCCAACGCCTTGAGTTCACAACGCGGCGTGGCCGTGGTCGAGATTGACGAGGCGCGTCAGATCGCCGGCGAAATCGCCGTTACGGACGGCGCGGACATTCACCGCATCGTCCCCCTTTTCATCGAGGGCGAGTACGATCTCTCGCGTGGCGTCTCCAGCCAAGAGCCATCCATCCGGTTCGGCGTCAAGGTCACGGGCAACGGCAAGCCGGCCAATGTGCCGGTCCGCACGGTCAAGCTCTCTGAAATGGCTGCGTACCTGTCGAGAGATTTGCCTGTTCTCCTGCTTGGCGGCGAAGGCCGGAACGATACCCCGCTGACCGCCGACCAGCAGGCGGCGGCCCTTGTCGCCCGGGCGGACGTCTTCGCGCGGCTGGGGGCCTGGGAGCATTCGACCGCCCTGCGCGAGGCGGCTCTATTGTTGAAGGACGACCCGGTTCAACGAATCAAAATGATCGGGGAATACTGCCGGGTGATTACCGCGGGCTGGCGGGCTGGCGTCGGACCCGAAGATGAAGGTCACCTTATCGAACTCAGGAACCGTGCGGCGCTGTGGGGGACGGCTCTCGCACACGTTGAATATGTCATTCGCAACCGGCAGGCATCGTTTGACGGGGCCATGGGATTGACGGAAGGCGTGCTCCACTCCGCGTCAATCCTTCGCGTGTCTTTCAACGAAACCGTCCCGATCATGGAACGCCTGAAGAACCGGTTCCTGCGCGAAGTCTGGCCGCTGGCGATGTCGCTGAAGTTTACCAAGCCTTACCCAAGGAAAGGTGAACAGGCGGCCGCATGGACAAGTGTGCTGGTCAAGTTTGCGCTATACAACTATGAAACCAACAACATCTCGCCGGCGACACTGGATTTCCTTTCCTTGGTGCTTCTGGAAATGTTTCCCGCCGATCAATTCCCTTCGCCCGAGTTGGTCTATCATCTCGGGGCGTTCCTCAAGGTCAACGAGACAGCCGCCGAGGCATCCGTCCTACTGGACAAACTGGTCCGGTCGGACAAGCCTGGCTTGGCGCTGCTGGCACGCATGTGCCGACTCAACCATCAATGGCTGACCCGGGGTAACAACCCGGACCTGAACGCATTCGGGACCCAGGCCAACCGGCTGTTGGCGGATTATAAACAGGCGGCGCCGAAACTTGTGCCGCGGGAGACGACCAACCACTTCACCAATATACTGGAACAGGGGATTAAGGACCTCGATGCGGTGGTTGCATATACCACCCGCATTTCGGCCGGGCCGGCGCCAAAGGTCGTGCCCACCCTACCGGTCAGGTATCCCACACCTCTCCTGGTCGAGCCGGTGGACCTTCAGGTCAAAACGCTGGCCGGCAAAATAGTGCCCTTTAAGGGCCAGAGATGGCGCGCGCCGGGTGGGTGGGGAACGTTGCAAAGCCAGCTCCGATGCGGAGATGTGGACGTGTTTTGGAATAACGGGGCCATTCTGGTGATGAGGGAAAAGGGAATCCTGGAGGAGATCGCCGTGGATGAGAAGGTCTTGTTCCAGGACCTCCGCTGGGACAAAGAGTGCTTGTGGGTAGGGACGCGCAATGACGGCATCCGTGTCATCGACCTCACGGGGCGAATCGTCGCCCGCATCGGCGCAAGAGATGGATTGCCCGATGCCGACCGCGGCATGAAGATATGCCCCGTCGCGCCGGGTAAGGCCGTCGTCGCGGGCAGCTTAGGCGAACACAAGCGGCTCTGGGTGGCGATGGTCCAACGCAATGGTGACAGGGGCAGCGTCAACGTTTTCCACAGGGCAACGCGAGTGCTGACCGTTGGCGAGGATTGGTCTAAAGTGCCGCCCGCGCTGGACCTGGCAGGCGAACCCCGCTGGATGCACCTGCGGGACGGCGACAAGAACGGTCTCCCGCCGACCCTGCTGCTGGGGTGGGGCTTGAATCGACGGCCGATGCAGGTGAATCTCGACACGCTCAAAGTGTCGTTGTTCGACAAGGAACCCAGCCCCCTGAACAAGTACGATTACTCCCAACTGAGCCGTGAAGGCCGGGTTATCGAGGCCTTAGGTGACTGTGTGCTGCTGCGAAATGGGGCTGACACCTACAAGACTGGCGGGGGCGTGTGGTGGCGGCTGGACACAGGCAAGGGGCAATTCGTGGAATTGGGCCGTATGCCGGTCGGCCTCGACCTCCGCATGTTTGGCACTTCAGCGCACTACGGCATGGTCGGATGGACATACGCCGGCGAGTTCTTCCGTCTCAACCCGGTGGATCGCGCCGAGCAACCCGCCGCGGCGCATGCCCCGGTTTCCCGGCCGGCGGCTGGACCGGCAGTGAATGCTGAATCAGCCGTGAAACAAACCGCGCCGGCGGCGTCTAACAGGTAGATCGGCGAGGGCAGGATCTGGCGGCAGGCGGAACGGGCAGGAAAAGCCAATGGACGAACCGACAGTCAACCAGGCGAGCTTGGCGATGCCGCAACAGATCGGCCTGCACGTGCCGCGGATGTACCGCGTGGCGCATCGCATGCTGGCCGACGCCGACAAGGCCCACGACGCCGTGCAGGAGGCATGCGTCAAGGCCCTGGCGAGCATGGGGCAATTCGATGCCCAGGCGTCGCTGGCAACCTGGCTGCACCGGATCACGGTCAACTGCGCCAAGGACGCCGTGCGGTCTCAAGGCCGAAAAGAACGCGCCCACGCCACCCTGCAATCGCAAGCCGCCGATCGCGAACTGCCTTCGCCGGCAGAGGCTGTCGAGACCAAGGAACTGTCCGATGTGGCATGGACGCTTCTGGAAAAGCTGCCCGAAGACTGCCGGTTGGCCTTCGCCCTGACGCAACTCGACGGCTACAGCTACGACGAGGCGGCCGAGATCGAAGGCCAGCCGCGCGGCACCATCGCCTCGCGAGTGTTCCGTGCCAAGAAGATCCTCCTGGAACAGATGAACGCCCACATAGATGGGAGAGCCAAATCATGATGAACGAAAACGATGAAATCCTGATGTCCCAGCTTGCCGACGGCGAACTGGCCAGCGACCAGACCAACGAACTGCTGCTGGACGTGCTGGACGATGCGGCCAGGCGGCAGAAACTCAAGGACCTGCTGCGTCTTCGCCAGGCGACGGCCGGGTGGCGGAGGAGTCAGCCGACCAGGCCCGTGATGATTGTGGCCGAGCGACCGCGCACGTTCCGTCGCGGCCTGGCGGCGTGGCGCATGGGCAGCCTGGCCGTGGCTGCCTGCGTGGGCGGACTGCTCGTGCTGGCCGGCGTCTGGGCGGCGGGTTTGATGGTTCGGCCCGCCGGCCCGGCCCAGGACGGGCTGATTGCTCAAGGCCCCGTCGCTGCGCCGTCAGTGGCGCGTGTTACGCCCGAACAGATGAGGCAGGTGGCGAGTGTTTTCGCGCTGCACGAATCGGTGGCTGGGCCGCTGGCCTGGTACGCCGCCGACGACCAGAACATCAGGCTGGCCTCCGCACGGGGGGCGGAGGCTGGCCAACAACCTATCGCCGTGCGGCTCAAACTGGAATCGGCAACGCCAGGAGCACCCGCACGGACGCTCATTATCGTCTGCCGGAACGACGAGCCGGCCGTGATCGAGCTGCCGGCTGAGACGCCCGACAGGTCCGGCCTGCGGGTGTATCTTTCGCCGCGGGCCGTCAACGGCAAGGTGGAGATGCGGTATGCCATCGCCGTGGATGGCCAGTCCAGGCCGGCTCCCATCGACAGCGGCATGACTGCGCCTTTCGAGGGGCTCAGGACCGCGCCCGTGGCGAGCCTCAGCGGGCAGCGCCGACTTGGCCTGGCCGAGGCGCCGCTGGGTCAACTGGCCATGGGCGACCGCGTGCTGAACATCGAGGCCGCCGCATGGGCCATGCCCAAGGAGCGCAACTGATGCGGGGGGCATTGGCCATGAAATGCGCAGTCTTCGCCCTTCTGCTGGCGGCGGGGCCAATGCTTTCTCAAGCGAGTGGCGCAGACCTGACCGAGAAACAGGCCGTCGATCTCATCAAGGCCGCCAATGACGGCAAAGATGTGCCGGGCGTGATTCTCGTCGTTCATCCAGGGGCCGCCGATCCGCCAGAAGTCATGGCCGTCCTGCAAGCGATGTTCGGGCGGCGCGGGGCCGTCCTGGCATTCGACGCGGAAACCGGCTCGCTCGTCATGGCGGGGCCGAAGGAAACTGTTCAAGTCATGCAAGAGGTGATCGTCAGAATGGACGAAGCCGCCGCCAATCGAAAGAAGGCGGCCCCCGGCGAGTATTCGCCTGTAACCTTGACGATACGCGGCGCCGGCACGATTGTCGTTGACGACAAGGGATTCCATGTCCACCCGGCGGCTGAGACCCAGCCGCCAAACCAACCGGCTTCCGCTCCCCGGCCGGATTCACAGCCGGCGATCCTGTTTGCCGGATCGGGACAAAACGTCGAATACGCCGCAAGTTCCAGCGCGAGAGTTGTTCTCCGAGCCTTCGGTCGCGTATGGGCTGAATCGAAGGGCCTCGTGATTGTGGATACCGGCCGCGTTGTGCCCTCCATAGCTGCCCCTGAAGTACGCGTGCCGACGGTATTCACCGTCACGCCTCCGGATGCGCCGGATAAGGTTCTGGCCCAGCTTGTCGTCTATCCCGACCGGAAAGTGGAATGGGACAAGAACCTCGTCCTTGTTGCGCACGCGGCGCCGGCGTGGTTTGTCCAGTGGTCCCATGCCATCGGCTTGCCGGTCATGTGGACGACGAAGAACGCGAAGCTCCCCGTCGACCTGCCGAAGCTCAAAGATGGCCAGAGGGCCTTGCTCATCCTCGGCCACCAAACCGCCGGCACAGACTTGCCCGATGTCGCGAAACTCGCCGGTGGCATGGAGGTCAACATTCTCGTCCTGGAAGCCGGCTGGTTCGGCGAGGCCGCCGGGCCCGTGAGCGTAGCGCCGCCGCAGATGCTCGGCGGGCTGGCGGAGATCGCCAAACAGCGCTGGCCCCAGCCGCTGAAGTTCGCGACCCGCCGCAGACCCTGGCCGGGCATCGCCAACCGCTGGGCGTGGATTGTGGACGCAAACGGCCTGCCGCTGGTGGAGCAGATTCGGACAGTTGACTGGCCCGTGACTCTTACCAATGGAAAGCATTTCCCGGAAGCCGGCAAAGAAGGACGGTTTACCCTGAGTTATATTCCCTGGTATGGTCAGCTTGGGCGACGCGATCAGGCCGATGAAATGCTGCTGGCGCTGCTGGCCGCCGCCGCCAATCGGCCCGAGGGCCAACGCTGGTATATGCCCGGTATTCTTCATCCCAAGATTGACGCCGACACAGGAAAGGACCGGCCCGTGCTGGCCCGAGTCATGCCTGGGCTTGAGAGGCCATGGAACCATACCGAGTTGGTTTCAGGTGTCGCTATTATTGACCTACGGGGCAAGGACTCGCCCCCGAACGATCTGCTGGCCGAATGCAAGAAACCCCAGGCCGTCCTGGAACGGACTAGCCGTCCGCTGCTGCTGATCCTCGGCGATGACAAGATGTTGGACGAGTGGGAATGGCTGAAGCTCGACCGTCAGAAGAAGACCATTAACCGGCCGGGGGTGGTCTGGCTGAGCGACGACGAACTTCCGCCTTCGAAGGATAACCAGGTACGACTTATGTTGAAACTCACCGAGCTCGGCGTGCCGCTTGCGCCGACGAGCCAAGAGGAGAAGAAACAATGAAGACCAACCGCATGACGATGGTCGCGACGTTCGCAGTCCTGGCCCTTCTGTTGGGGGCTGGACAACTGATGGCCCAGTCGGGCAATGAGGGCAGTCTAACGGAGAAAGAGGCGAGGGATCTGATTAACGCCGCTCGGAGGCCCAATAGCGAGAATCCCGGCCAGAATATTAGGATCTTTCGTCTTAAGCCCTCATCAGATGGCAAGTCGATGATGGTAAAGCTTCGGCAGATGTTCGCCGACAGCGCCATGGTCAAGGTCGCATTCGCCTTCGATCCCCGCTCCAATTCAGTGGTGGCAAGCGGCTCCGATGATGCGCTTGGACTCGTAGCTCAGGTTGTCAAGACACTTGAGGCCGCCGAAGGAAAGGCGACCCGCGCCCGGCCGGCCGGCACTCAACCAGCCCAGGGCCATGACAATCTGCAATCCAGAATCCGAAATCCGAAATCGCTCCGCCCCATCCGCGTGGCGGTGTTCGACTTCGACGTGCTCAAGGGCGTGGAGATGGAGCCTGCGGCATTGACCGACCAGGTCAACACGATGCTGGCCGCGATGGACAAGGTCACCATCGTCAACCGCGACCAGATCAAGAAGGTGGCCGACGAGCACAAGATGGCCCTTGCGGGCCTTGTGGACTCCGCCTCGGCCGCCCAACTGGGCAAGTTCCTGTCGGCCAATTACGTGATCGTCGGCCGGGCCAGCAAGATCGGCCAGACCAACTATCTCGTGCTGAAGATGATCGACGTGGGCACGACGGTCCAGACGACCGTCTCGGCCAAGTCCACCGCCGAAAACGGCCTGGAGACCCTGCTGGAGCGGCTCAAGGGCGAACTGACCCCGCAGGTGCGCGAGCTCCAGAAGCCGCTCAAAACCGAGGATGACGCGGTGCTGGCAGAGGTTCGCGAGGCGGCAAAGCACCTGGCCGGCAAGGTGATCCTTGTGGACGTGACTGAAACGCACGTCAACCGTCCGCTGAGGGACCCCGCCGCCCAAATGGCCATCGCCAATCGCCTCAAGGCCGTCGGCATCGAGGTGATCGTGCCCAAGGACCCCGTTGACGGCTGGAAGAAATCGCTGTTGGAGACCGGCCGATACGGCGAGCAGAAGGTGGACTTCCTGGTTGAGGGCGAGGGCGTCAGCGCGTATGCGGCCGAGATGCAGGGCATGATTTCCTGCCGCGCCCGCGTGGAGCTTCGGATGATCGCCGTGCCAGGCCGAAATGTCACCGTCAGCGACAAGGGCGTCGCAGCCCGCGTGGACCTTGTGGAAGCCCTGGCCGCCAAGGCCGCGCTGGAAGACGCCGGCGTAAGCGCCCTGGACGCGGTGATCCTGGAACATGCAAAGGCACAGGAAGAGAAGAAATGAGCGGACGGGGGCAATGGCTTGCTATTTGCCGGGCTATCTGCCGAGCGTCGATGATTCTGCTGGCGCCCGCATGGCTGGTCGCGGCTGGGGCCGCGCCTGAGTTCGCGGCCGCACCGCCGGCCACGTCGCGCCCAGCGGCTGCCTCGTCGGCGACCGTCAGCGAATCCCCCGTTTCGCTGGCGGTTCTGAACGGGGCCTCCCCGAGCGGCAGCGAATCCGACATGGCTTTGGGCGAGTTGACCAAGGCGATGGAAGCGACAGCCGGGCTGAAGGTCCTGGACCGCGATCACGTTCAGAAGTTGCTGGCGGAGCATCAACTCAGCCTGACCGGACTTGTCCAACAGCCCGTCAAGCAGGGCGCCATGCTGGGCGCGAAGTATCTTCTGTACGCAGAAACGGAACGAAACGCCTCCGCCGCAACGCTGGCGATGATCTGCCTCGAAGTCAGCAGCGGCAACGTCATCTGGGAGCGTGCATTCGCTCTCGACGAAGTTAATGATCCCAAGACGGTCGGGCGGTGGGCATCCGGCGTGGCCCGGGACGCTCTTGCCGCCATAACGGCCAACGAGCATCGCCGGGATCGGCCGGCCGCGACCGTTCTGGCGGCGGCTAATCGCAGCAAGTCTCAGCGCCTGGATTTCCTGGAGGACTCCCTCCGCGGCCTGCTGGAGGACCTGCTGGAATCGCGGGGCTATCGGCTGCTGAGGCGCCGCAATCCCGGACTGTTGGCCAAGGAGACGATGTTGGGCACTTCGGGCATGGTTCGCCCGGATGCGGCGGTGCTGGCCGAGGCGGCCGAACTGGTCGTGACGGCGGACTTTGTCGAGTCGCCATCAGGCGACGTGGCGTTCGAGCAGACGCCGATCAAGCTGACGCTTGGGCTTCGGCTGCGGGGGCAGACCAATCGCGACACGGCCATCACGTTCACGCTTGCCGAGTTGAAGAAGCTTTCGGGCGAGTTGCGGTCGGCCCTGCCGGCCGCGAGCGGCCGGCGCGGCGCACCAGGGACAGCAACTCCTTCGACCTCAGCCGACGATGACATGGTCTCGCGGCGGTTGGAAGCGGCCAGGCTGATGGCGGAACTCAAGGACCTGCGCTACATGGCCTCGCTGGAAGACCACCGCCGCCAGATAGAACTTGCCCAGCGAGTGATCTACCTCGATCCGTCGGCCAAGGATGCGTACTACTGGCTCGGAGAGTCCCTGGACGCCCTGACCCGCCAGACATGGCACCCGGGCGGCACGCATGAAGGCTCGTCACAGGCCACGGCCGAGGCATTCTACAAGTACCTCAGCTTTCCTCGAACCAACAAGGACCGCGTATGGGGTGCATTCCGTTGCCTGTTGTCGCACGTGTCGGTTCTGAACAGGAGCACGCCGGAGAAGAGCATTCCGTTGATGGCAGAGTTCGTCCGCTGGGAGCACCATCTCGACCCGGTCAAGCCGCCGCTGGCTATCGTCCCTGATTACTACTTCCCGGACTGGTGGGACGCTCACCCCGAGCAGAGGCTGGAATTCTGTGCCTGGGTGGACAGGCTCTATGAGAACAAGCAGCACCGGTCGGTTCTTCCGTTCAAAGTTGCCGTCGCCCACGAGCAACTGAAGCAATATGCCAAGGCGGCTGAGTATTACTACGATGGTTTTGTGTCCCATCACTTGACGCGGATCGAACTCAACTCGGTTGCCTGCGCGGCCGGCAGTTTCGAAAGCGCCCGCAGCCGAGCGATGGACCTGGCCAAGTATCTCGATGCCAAGCGGTCGGCCGAACTGCTCGCCCGGCTCAGTGCGCTCTCTGACACGCCGGCCCCCAACCCGGGCGACTTGTACGGCGAGGCATACGGAAGCGCGAAGGACCTTTACGATTACGCATACAAGGCCGACGGGCAGCGAATCGAGAGGCTCCATTCCCAGACTGTCCAGCCCGAGTTCGTGCCGACCGGCAAGACGCTGCTTCGAAGCGTGATCGTGCGTCGAACGCCGGCTGGGCTGTGGATGCAGGGCGGCACGGACGATGGGAAGCTGGCCCTGTTCCACTCCAGCAATGGCCGAGGCTGGGGGGCCGTGAAAATGCCGGAGCAAATGACGAAGGTCGTAAACATGCTCGTCTACGCCGAATCGATCAACCATGTCACCTCCATCGTGCAACTCGGCGATGAGGTTCTGTTCGGCACGCCGGGGGCGGGGCTGTTCGTCTACACCCTGAAGAAGGACACGTGGCGGCAGTACGGACCCCAGCAGGGCCTTGCCGTCCGCGGCGTTGCCCGGATGTCCGCCAGCGCCGACGGCAAGAGCGCATGGATCGCCAGCGGTGCGTTTATCTGCCGATACCGCGACGGCCAGGTCTTCATGCCCAAGGCGAAGGTCGAACTCTTCCCGGACGGCATGGCCACCTGCCAAGACCGCTTGCTGATGCACTGCGAAGGCAAGCTGCTGGCCGTCCAGCTCGAGTCTGGCGCCAAGACGACCCTGCTGACTCGATCGCAGCAGCGGGCCATGACGCCCGTGCCGCAGATGTTCTTCGGTCCGCCGCGGGACTACAACTCCGCCGTTGCCACCTGGCAGCGACTGGCGGTTATCGGAAAGAACGTGTACCTTGCGGACAAGTGGGGCCTGGCGGTCCTGACCGCCGCCGGCAAGTGCGTCGCCCTGTGGAGGCCTGATACTTTCTACTACTGGACTGAACTGGGCGGATGGGTGGCGGGCAACTGCCCCCTGCCGCCATGCCTGCTGACCGAGGCGATCCAGGATGATGCCAATCCCAACATGCTCTGGCTGGTCAGCAAGAACAATGACGTCATCCCACCTTACAACTTCGGCTATGCATGCGGTCCCAAGGAGCTCTGGAAACATTACCTCGACATCGGCGGCGACACGGTCTGCTTCATCACGGCCTTCGACACTCAGTCAAACAGTTTCTCCAAGCCGATGCGGACGGCGACGCCTTTCACCCACGCTCAGCCGTTCGGCGATTACGTGTACCTGACAGGCAGGACGTTCTCCCGCCTGCCCAAGAAGCTGTGGGTCGCCGATCAGCCGGGCGCCGACGCCGACGCGGCCCCAACGGCAGAATGCCCGGACACGCCCGTCGGGCGGGCCTCGCGAGCGTTGCTGCTGGGCCGGCGCGACGAGGCCGTCAAGCACCTTAAGGACGCCATGGAGTCAGGCACGGCACCGGAGGGAGTCAGGAAGATGCTTAAAGACCTGGCCGCGAAAGAACGGGCCCAAACCAAGCCCGCTTCCGCATCAACTCATGGTGATAATAACAAATGACCGGACGATGGATCATCGCATGGGCGTGTTTGGCGGCCGGCGCGGCGCAGGCTTGGCCGGATGCCACTCTGCCTGTCGCCCCGAAGCTGACGGGCAAGCCGATCCAATACCTGGACCGCATGTACCAGGATGCTTTCGTCGATTCGGCCGGGCGGGCCTGGCTTCTGGTCCGCAAGACCGGCCTGGGCGACAACCGCCTGGCGTGCGAGTCTCGCCCGGCCTTGCTGGGCATCGACGCCGGCGGGCGGATATGGTCGACCGGGCTGAACCTGCGCGACTTCGACACTCCGCACGCGACCGTCTACGACGGCAAACAGTCCAGCGATCTGACCGGGGGTTTCCAGATCAGCCCCGACGGCACCCTCTGCATCCAGATAGAGAACCGCGGCGGCGCGGTTTGTGACGCGACGACCTGGCCGACGAAAATGCTCAGCTCCCTGCCGAAGGATGTGAGATTCGACTTCAACCCGGCGCCCGTGAACTTCGACCGCCAGGGACGGTTCATGGCACAGGGCACAAGTTACCCCACTTGGCGGTGGGACAGCGACAAGTGGACGAAACTGGGCGGCGGCGGGCGATGCGTCTTGGCGGACTCCGGCGGGCGGCTGTGGTTCAGCGATACGTTCTATCGGCTGACTCTGGTGGGCGCCGATAACAAGGCCGGGCCGCCGTACGACCATCCCGGCCTCAACAGGGGAGCCGTCGTCGAACAGGCACCCGGCGTGTGCTGGTGCGTTCCCGGCGACAGGCTGATGCAGCTTGGCCTGGCAGAGGGCCGCCGCGGGCCGAAAGTCGTCGTCCGCAAGCAATACGGCGACCTCGTGCCGCAGGGCGATGTGAAACGGATCTTCCTCGACGCCGATGGCTGGCTGTGGATCGTGACGGACCGGCTGGGGCGGATCAAGCTGCCGGACGCGGCAACCCAGGAGAAACGATGACTGCGCGATCGAAATTCCAGGCCATCGTCGCGGCGACCGTGGCGGTGGCGTCGGCCCTGCCGGGTTTGGCATTTGCGGCCGGCGGCGGCGAGCCGAAGACCAATCCCGCCGTCACCACCGTCCGCATTGTGACCGGCACCTCATCCCTGGCATGGCTCAAAGACGTGGCCCAACGATACAACGACGCTCATCCCAACGTGCGAGTGGATGTGCGCGGCGGTGTCGCGTATATTCTGTCCTGCGCGGAGTTGGTCGCGGGCCGGGCCGACCTGATCGTCGTCCATGGCGGGGATGACATCTACCAATACCGGTACGAGGCGACGCGCGGCAAGCTGCTGACCATGAGCGGCGCCTACAAGCCGGGCGACCTCAAGACGCACCTGCTGGGCCGGCGGGCGATGGCCCTGCTGGTCAGCCCCACCAGTTCCCTGGAGGAGATATCGGTCCAACAGGTGCTTCAGCTTACCCGCGGCGCGGTCGGCCAGAATGTGGCCGATCCCTTCGCCGGCCGCAAGCTCCAGTACGTCCAGGACGGCATCTTCGACCAGGAGATGCGAGAGCGAATATTAGGCCAGTGCCAACAGGGGTGGTTGTGGCACCTGCGCGGGATCAGCGGTCAGACCGGGGCTTGGGCCCGGCCGGGCGAACTGCTGGATCGCGTCGTGGGCGACGTTAAGTTGCTGGCGTTCCAACGCGTCGGTGACCATGTCTGGGGCAGCGGCGTGAAGGTCCTGCCGATCAGGCTTCCCGACGGGCGGCGGGTGCTGCCCACGACCGAGCACGTCATGTCGGGCGTCTACCCGTACTACTGCTCGCTGCTGCTGGTGGAGCCCGCCAAGGCGTCACCGGCAGCCAAGGACTTGGCCGCCGCCATCCTGGCCCCCGACATGCGCCGCCTGCTCAACCCCTACTGGATCACGGCCGAGACGCCGCAGCCGGGCACGCCGCGCCAGACGATCTGGCCGCCGTTGGCCTCCCCCGCCGACCAGAAGCACGCCGCATCCGTGGCCGTCCTGCCGGTCGAGCAGCTAAGCGCCTACTTCCGACTGACCGACAAGGCGGTGCAGGCGCGATACGAGGACGACATGACGGCCGGGATTGGGCAAACCGGAACGATGACGCTTCTGGACCGCGCCCAGCTTCGCCGCGTGCTTTCCGAGCGGGCGACCAACCTGTCGGCCGGCAAGGCAGGCAAGCCGCAGCCCATTGTCGCCGCCGACGTGATTGTCCTGGGCCGCGTGATCTCGCGGAATACCGTGGCTTATCTGCGGATCGAGGCGTTCCACTCGGGCACGGCAAGTTGCCTCGGCCTGCTGGAGCTGCCGATCAACCCCGCCAGTCCGGCCAACTTCGATCCGTCGCTGAAAGACCTGGTGGCCGGGTGGTGGCCTGGCGTGACGGCAAACTTGGTCCGGGCGCGGAAGGGTCCCATCTGGGCGCTTACCGAAGATGCATCCACAGCCGACGATCAGGCGCTGGCCAAGACTCGCATTGCCCTGGAGGAGACTCTCGCCGCCGCGGATGGCATCTTCTTCGCCCGCTACAGCCACGTGCCCGCCGCCCAGCGCGAAGTGCTTCTGAGGCTTATGGGGGTGGCCAGGCCAACGGAACCATCGGCCGTCGCCGCCGACTTCGTCGTCGCCCTTGGCAAGGATGGACAGACGCATCGAGTAACCATTTGCCGCGCGGCAGACGCGAAGGAGCTTGCCCGACAGACCTTTGCCGACGGCGGCTGCGCCGCCTGGTTGAGCAAACAACTGGCAAGGTTTGCCAACGAAACCGTGGCATCCGGCGCGCCGGCGGAGGCGCAGGCCCGCCAGGAATATGAGCGGGGCATGGCGATCAAGAAGCAGTGGGAGAAGTTCCAAACTGAGGCGCACGCTCGCTACCGGGCAGCCAACCGCGACGACTACCTGCCCGAGGACAAGGCCAGGCTTGACGAACTGACGAGCCAGATGGACCGGCACTTTGAGCGGGCGATGCAATTGAACCCCGCGGCCGAGGCCGCCGCGTTCGAGAATCTCACCGCATTGAACCGCAAAGGCAGCGACTATCCTTCCATCCTGGACCGCACCCAGGCCTCTCTGGAATTCATGGATCGCTTTCCCCGGTCAAGACACTTCGGCCTGGCCGTCGGGCAAGCCTGCTATGGCCTGCATTACCTGTGCCTTTATCTCGGCGACCCAGTCTACCGGGCAGAGAAGTCGATCGGCATTCCACCCGGCATCGATCACGAGAAACTTGTGCGTCAGTACCGCCGGCAACACCTGGCCCTGCTGGCATCGGCCGTGCAGCGGGCAGGCGATCAACGCGAAGAAGGCTACGGCGGCATGAAATCCCGCCGTGAATTCGCAACGGACTACCAGCGGCTCATGGATCGATACTTCGCCATCGCCTCGCCGCGGGAACTCGACGACGCCTTGGACGAGTACGCGCGGGCCTGCGACGCCCACGCCGCCGATGTCTTGCACAGCGACTTCCTTCGCCTGCGGTACATGGCCGGGCGTGGCGGGAAACAGGCGTACATCGATTTGCTGGCCCTCATGCAGCAGCGATGGCCCGACCCGGCCGGCGATCACTGGAAGCTCACCGGCGAGCAAACGGTCAAGGAAATGTGCGAGCTGTTCCGCATAGACCCTGGTCGCAACAGCCTGTACCTGTGGCTCAAGGGCCGTCAAGGGCCAGGCGACCTGCCCTACGCCGGTTACCAGGCCGCCTCCCAGCCGGCCACCGGTCCGGCCGCCGTTGTTCCGGCCCCCCAGACGACAAAGGAGACCGAATGATCGTTCGTGTCAAAAAAATGGCCGGGATCCCGATTGGGAGCCTGATCGGGAGCCTTATTGGGAGCCTGATGCTCTTGACGTCCGGCGCGATGTCGGCCAATCCCGTGCCCGCCACCCAGTCCACGCCGGCGGCCGGGGCGGACATCGCCAAGGAGGTCTCGGCCGCCTTCGCGAAGGCGGCGATTGCGGAGGTGATCCGCAGGCACGGCTTCAAGAGCCTGGTGCTCCGCACGCTGCGGCAGGACATCCCCTGGCCGGAGGCCCGCGGCGACCGGGCCGTCCGCGGCCTGTGGTATACGCTGCTGCCAGTACTGCCGCTGGTGCTGGACAAGGCCGACGCGGCCGCGATCGAAGAAGTGCTGGCCCGCCCAACGGCGGCGATGGCCGAGGCAACCAACTACGACATCCGCGCGGGGCTTACCGGCATCCTCCTGGCGCTCGACGGCGCCAGGGCTGAAAACATCATCCTGGCCCAGTTGAAGCAAAATACCCACCAGCCGCTGCTGGCGGGGCAGCTTATCACGGCCACGGGCCTGAAGCACTGGGGCCTGGTCCAGGCGGCCTGCCCGAACCCGGAAGACAAGGGCCCGGTCATCGAGGCGCTGGCCAGGCTTGGCACGCCCCAGGCAGCGGCGGCGCTGGGGCAATGGTTCAACGCCCGGGACTGGACGCCGAAGCTCAACGACTACGGCTACGAGACGGACTCCGGACCGTGGTTCGTCGTGGAGGATTTCGTCAAGGCGGCGGCCGTGTTGAACGGCGGCAAGGACGTAATCGACAAGGATCTGCTGTCTCGCTCACGGGGGAGAGCCCAAAAGGGTTGGACAAAAGAACAGTATCGCGAGGCCAACAAGTCCATGCCCGCCGCCCGCGCGGAAGTGGTCGCCAAACTGAAACTGTTCTTCGCCAAGGCCGCGGCCGGACCCGCCACGCAGCCGACGACGCAGCCGGCGCCCGCCGATGCGAACGAACCGTATCGGCGGCTTTACTTGCGGTACAAGGATACGATCCTCAAGGCCGTGCGCGCCGGCGACTCAGCCGAGATCGCCAGGCTGACGACGAAGTTCAATGAGACCATCGGCGGCAAGTGCGTGTATGTTCGCGTCCAGAGGCCCAAGCCCGGCGAGAGCGACAAGTGGGAAATGCTGCTGGACAAGTACTTCTCCGACAAAAGGCCGAAGCTGCCAGCGGTCAATTACCCCGCCCTTGGCAAGCCCCACGTGAGTTTTTGGGACGGCTTCGTCCTGATCCTGCCGGCGAGGCTGGGCGGCGGAAAGTACGAAGACGACGTCTACATCACCATGGCCGTCGAACCCATCATCAGCGCCGCCGGCACCCAGCCTGCCGCCTCGGGGCCGGCGAGAGGTGTGCTTACTGTGGGCCTGGCGCCAGCGCGGCCCAAGGTGCGTTTCGGGGATGGCCTGAAAATCGAGGTGACGCTGACCGACAACGGCAGCAAGCCGATCCCCATCCCGTTCGGATCGCTGCGCCTGGCGCCTAAGGGCTGGGACGCCATTGGCAGCGGCGGCACCGGGCCGGCCTTCCCGCGGACTCACAGCGCCGGTAGAGCTTGAAGCCCCGGCGATGCCGCACCATCACGGCGTCATCCGACATGAGATCAGCGCTGTACTCTGCCTGAGCCCCCCCCTTTGACCAGCGATTCCACCTCCGCAACGGAACAATGGTTGAAATCACCGGGAACTGTATGCTTGAGACAGGAGGCGGCAACGGCAAATTCAAGCGCATCCTTAGGGCTTCTTGACGTCCCCAGCGCGTGGATAAGACCGGCGCCGAACGCATCGCCGCCCCCAACGCGGTCCACGATCCGAACTGGGTATTTCCTGCTCACATGGAACGCGCTGCCGTCCCACAAAACGGCGGACCAATTGTTGTCCGACGCGGAGAGGCTCTCCCGCAAAGTAATCGCGACCCGTCTGACAGAGGGGAACCTCTTCATCAGTTGAACGGCAACGTCCTGATATCGCCCGGCATCGAGTTTTCCCGCCTCAACATCGCTCCGGCCGGCTTTTATCCCGAACACCATTTCCGCGTCTTCCTCATTCGCGATCACCAATGAGACGTGCTCCATTACCCTCGCCATCACCTTCTGGGCCAGCTCGCGGCTCCATAGTTTCCCGCGATAGTTGAGATCGCAACTGACCGTCACTCCCGCCTTTCCCGCGGCCTGTGCCGCCTCGATCGTCGTTTCCGCGGCGGACGCGCTCAGGGCCGGCGTGATTCCCGTGATGTGGAACCAGCGCACCTGCCGGAAGATCGTGTCCCATTGGATCATCCCGGGCGCAATCTCCGCAATCGCCGAATGGGCGCGGTCATAGATCACTTTGGACGGCCGCTGAGAGGCGCCGCTCTCAAGAAAATAAATCCCGAGCCGATCGCCTCCCCGGAGAATGAAATCCGTCCGCACGCCGAAACGGCGCAGCGCGTTCAACGCCGCGTCGCCGATCTCATTGGCGGGAAGGCGGGTCACGCAATGGGCGGCGGCTCCGAATTGCGCAAGTGACACCGCGACATTCGCCTCCCCCCCTCCATAATGAACGTCGAACCGTGAGGCCTGGATGAACCGCTGAAATCCGGGTGTGGAAAGCCTCAGCATGATCTCTCCGAACGTGGCCACCTCGAGCTGTGCCATAGTCTCATCTGCCTTTACTGTTGTGAATCATTATGCCCCCGTGCAATGGTACGTCATTCACGCGCCCTTTGCGCTCCGGAAGTTCGCCACCATCCGCCTCGCGCGCTCGGTCAACACCTCAAAACGACTCTCTTCGATCGCCTTCTTGTCCAGCAGGTCGCTGCCGATGCCGATGGCAGCCGCGCCCGCCTGGACCCATTCACCCACATTGTCGATCGTCACGCCTCCGGTCGGCATCAAACGGATATCCGGGAACGGGCCGCGCAGGTCTTTGAAATACTTCGGGCCCAGCGACGTTGCCGGGAACACTTTGATGATGTCGGCGCCGGCTTTCCATGCCGTGTAAATCTCCGTCGGCGAGAAGCATCCCGGCATCACGACGGTGTCCATCTTTGCGCAGAGGGCCACGATATCGAGGTTCAGGATCGGCCCGACGATGAACCGCGCACCTGCCTCTATCGCGGCGGCGGCCGTGGCTGCGTCTGTCACCGTGCCGGCACCAATAAGAATATCCCTCGGACTTGTCCTCGCAAGCGAGCGTATGACCTCGATCGCTCCAGGGACCGTCATCGTGATTTCAATCGACGTAACGCCTCCCGCATGTACCGCGTCGACGACCTTCTTGAGCCGTTGGGCATCTTTCATCCTTATGATCGCCACGACTCCCGTCGAAACGATCTCCTGCAACACCTTCTCCCGCCGATGTCCCGACACGCCTGACTCCTTCGTTGAATTACGGTAATCCGATAAGGTCCGTTGTTTATTATTGAAGAAAGAACGTCAGATACGGTTTCTTCTCGGAAAGCCTCAGGACAAGAAGCGCCAGTTCCCTTGCGTGGTAGTCGCCCCACATGGTGGCTTCGCCCATCGGGATCAGCCTTCCCGGCGGGATGTAATCCCATCCGTTAGGACGATGATACACCGAATGGAGAATCAGCCCCTCGTGATCGGGGGACCGCGACACGTACGGGTCCCCGAAGACGCTGCGAGCCACCGTCAGCCCCGCCTGGAAATACCGCTTTCCCTGCTCGCCGCGGCCTCGTGACGACAGATAGTGTCCCAATCGTATCAAGCCCTGCGCGGCGATCACGGCGGCCGAACTGTCCACCGGTTCATGCTCGTTGAACGGATTCGCGGGGACGGAAAGATAGTCCCCCATTCGCGCCAGTCCCGGCGCACCGGTGTCCCAGTAGGGAATCCCGTCGGCGGGCGTTTGCTCCATGTAGTAATCCGCCGCCGCGGCGGCGACATCGAGGAACCGGTCGATAATCGCTGATTTTTCCCCGTGGAGTTCATCTTCCGACCGGCTCTGTACGAATTCGACCTGCTCGGCGTATCCACACAGGATCCAGGCGAGTCCCCGGGTCCAGGTCGTAAACGGCGAGTAGCCTTGTTGCGTCCCCGGGCAACGATACGACCCGTCGTTGATATTGAATATGGATTCATGCGCAACCCTCCCCCGCACGTCGTAAGCGTCCCTTCCCTCCCCGAAATACACCGCGAACCTGGCGGTGGTCTCCGCGTGCTGAAGCAATCTATCCAGAAGCGATATTTTCCTGTCGCGTTCCCCCATCAGCACATGTCCCAGTTGGTGAGCCAGCCCAAGGACGCGGAGCGAACGAATCGTGTCGGCGAACAGTGAGTGGGGCCCGTTGAACGAGTAGATATATCCCATCCCATTGCCGAGCTCGGTCCAGCGCGCAGCCTGCACCGCGCCGCTCGTCTTAAGCGCGAGTTCATAAAACCTTCGCTCCCACGCGTTCTCCGGAATCCTCCCCTCGTGCATGAGCCGCAGGAGATTGCCGTACGTGCTGACATTGTTGAAGCCGTGGTCGTGCACGCCGACGTGACTGACGTGCGTGGCCATGGATTCCACGGTTCCCGTCCTTCCCCGGTCGAGAAAGGCGGCGTCTCCTCCCGCGTCGAACTGGAGGATTGACGAGCCGAAGTGGAAACCCCGTGTCCACTCCGTCCAGCCCCGCGATGTGTATTGTCCTTTCACGGTGTATACGGGCGTCCCTTTGGAGGCATCCCACGTTCGATGTAATCGTTCAAGTTTTTCCGCGGACAGCGCGAATATCGCCCGTATGGGTGTAAGAAGGGTGCCGGCTTCCAATTGGGTATCGATCTTCATCGTGGTCCCTCAGAGTTGTGGAACGTGCATACCGCCATCGACATACAGGATCTCGCCGGTCGAGTACGGAAAAGCGCCCTGGAGGATAGCCCCCACGGCCCGGCCGACGTCCTCCGGTTGCCCCCACCGCCGCTGGGGCACCAAACCATCGGCAAGAAGGGCGTCGTACTTTTCCTTTACCGCACTTGTCATGTCGGTCTCCATGATCCCCGGGCGGAGTTCGAAGACCTGGATGCCCTCGCCCGCCAGGCGCACGGCCCAGAGCCGCGCCACCATCGCAAGCCCGGCTTTCGAGATGCAATACTCTCCGCGGTTTGTCGAAGCGGTTGTCGCTGATATCGAGGAGTTGAAAATCAGCTTGAACCCTCCGGGAAGACGCGGCTTGGGTTTTTCGTTGAGCCAGTGGTTCACAACTGACTGCGTCAGGAATAACGGGCCCTGGAGGTTTACGCGCAGAACCTCTTCATATGACTTCTCCGTCATGGCGGTGATGTCGGCCCTGACCCGCGGCGCAATGCCCGCGTTGTTCACCAGGGCGTCAATGCGGCCCATCTTCCCGATGACTTCGCTGAGCAGCGATTCTCTCTCTTGGGGCGCGGAGATATCCGCCTGGAAAGCCATGAATCGCTGTGACTCCGAGGCCTTGCTCTCCCCGCATCGCCGCAGAGTTTCCTCCGCGGCCGTCCGGTTGACGGCGTAGTTGACGGCGACGGAGAAACCGAGTTCAGCCATTCGGATGGCGATGCCGCGGCCCAGTCCACGACTGCCCCCTGTTATCAGGACAATGCATTCTTCGGATGCCATCGTCTATCCAATCTTCGCTGGCGTCTGCTTCTTATGCTTGTTCAGTTCGGTGAGTGCTTGCCGGGCACTGACGGTAAATCTGGTTTTCGGTTGGGCCTGGGGCCGGCGGGCGGCTCCGCCTGGCGAGCGGGCGGTTGGAGGGGGGCGTGATTCTGTCATCTTGCCGCTCCTGTGCGCCGTAGATCCGAGCTCTCATCGCCATTCTTGAGCCCTTTCTTGCGCGTCTTCGGCCGGGGCGTGGCTCGCGTCCTTGAGTCCCAATTCAACGTGCGCATTATACCCCCCTCCTCGGCGTTGACAAGTGACGAAAGCACGTGGGCGTATCATGTGCCCAACAGATGGTCTGCAAGTGATGAATAGCCGTTTGTCCCTCCCTTGCCACAGGCGGATCAAAACCTGCCTGCCGGCAGGCCCGATGAACGGGGCTATAGACAGGCCCCCTACCGCCCCGCCGCGATTCGGGCGGCGGCGCTGACGGCCTGGCCGAGGGCGATGCAGGCGTCGTTGGTCGGCACGGTGCGGTGGGTCAGCACGGTGAACGAGTCGGCCTGGAGCAGGCGGACCAGTCGGGCCAGGAGGTAGCGGTTCGTGAAACATCCGCCGGACAGGGCGAGCACGCTCAGGCCGGTGCGGTCGCGCGCCAGTGAGGCGGAGGCGTGGAGGAACGCGGCCACCGTGTTGTGGAACTTCGCCGCGATGAGGGCCTGGGCCGTGCCGGACGCGGCGTCGTCGGCCAGGGCCAGGACCGTCGGGCGAAGGTCGATGAGCATGGGCGTCGTCCGGTCGTCGAGGGCGAACTCGTAGGCGTCCTCGACTCCGGGGGCGATGGCGGCCTCGAGCATCATGGGGGCCTGGGCCTCGAAGCGGTTGGCGCGTGCGATGCCCGCTAGTGCGGCGGCGGCGTCGAACCACCGCCCAAGCGAGCTTGATTGCGGGCAATTGACGCCGGCGGCCAGCAGATCGAGGGTTTGCCGGATCGTTTCGAGGTCCGGGCCCAATCGCTTGATGACGGGGTGGTGAATGCAGTCGTCGCCGAGGGCGTCGTACAGGCCGGCAAGGGCCGGGCGGAAGGTTTCCTCGGCGGCCTTGTCGCCGCCCGGCAGGCGCATGTAGCGGAGGTGGGCCAGCCGCTGGTATCCGGCCAGGTCGCAGCGGAAGACCTCGCAGCCCCAGACGGCGCCGTCGTCGCCGTAGCCGACGCCGTCGGCAACGATGGCGAGGGCCTCGCCGTGGTGGTCGTTCTCGGCCAGGCACGCCGCGGCGTGTGCGTGGTGGTGCTGAACGCGGATGAGCCGCCCAGGCGGGCAGCCTGCAAGCTCGCCGCGGGCCCGGCGGGCTGCGTACTCGGATGACAGGTACTGCGGGTGCATGTCGGCGGCGATTACTTCGGGGCGGACCTCGAAGAGGTCCTCGAGGTGGCCAATCGTGTCGATGAAGTGGCGGTAGGTTCGGCCATCCTTCAGGTCGCCCACGTGCTCGCCGAGCATTGCCCAGCCGGCGCGGCAGAGGCAGACGGCGGACTTCAGTTCGGCCCCGACGGCGAGGATCCCGGCTTCGCCCGCGGCTGCGCCGTGGCAAGCGGGCGCGCCGGAGACAACTGCCGAGAGTCTTGTTGGCTGCGGGGCGTAGCCTCTGGCACGGCGGATCACGCTCAAGGAGCCCAGGCCGGTGAGTTGGACGACGCTGTCGTCGAGGCGGCGCTCGATGCGGCGGTTGTGCAGGAGCAGCGCATCGGCCAGGTGCGCCAGTTCGGCGACGGCGGCGTCGTTGTCCTTGACCAGCGGCTCATCGGCGTAGTTGGCGGAGGTCATGACCAGCGGGCGGGCGATGTGGTCAAAGAGCAGTTGGTGCAGCGGGGTGTAGGGCAGCATGAGGCCCAGGCCGGCGAGGTTTTCGGCGACGGCGGGCGCGATCCTGTCGCGGGCGTCGGCGAGCTTGGGCAGCAGGACGATTGGCCGCAAGTGCCCGGCCAGGAGTTGGCGGGCCTCGGGCGAAAGCTCGCAGATTTCGGCCGCGGCGGCCAGGTCGCGGACCATGAGGGCGAAGGGCTTCGCATCGCGGCGTTTGCGGCTGCGAAGGCGGAGGACGGTTTGCTGGTCGTCGGCCCTACATGCCAGGTGGAAGCCGCCGAGGCCCTTGACGGCGACGATCCGCCCGGCCTCCAGCATGGCGGCGGCGGCGGCGATGGGATCGTCGCACTCGATTGATCCGCCGGCGGAATCGGCCAGCCAGACGCTCGGCCCGCAGGCCGGGCAGGCGATGGGCTGGGCGTGGAAGCGGCGGTTGGACGGGTCGGCATACTCGGCGGCGCACAGCGGGCACATGACGAAGTCCGCCATCGTGGTGTTCGGCCGGTCGTAGGGAATCCGGTTGACGATGGTGTACCTTGGCCCGCAATTGGTGCAGTTGATGAACGCATAGCGGTATCTTGGATCGGCGGGGTCGCGCATCTCGCGGAGGCAGTCGTCGCAGACGGCGGTGTCGACGGTGACTTGGGCGTCGGCAAGCTCGCCGCCCTCGCTGGGGCGGATGTCGAAGGTCTTCTCGCCGGCGATAGTTTCCATTTCGGTAGCGTCGCAACGGGCGATCTGGGCAAGCGGGGGCGGCTCGGCCCGCAGGCGGCGCGGAAACTGCTCGACGCCCGCCGGCAGGCCCTGGACCTCGATGGTCACGCCGCGAGCGTCGTTGACGACCCAGCCGGTGAGGTTGAGCTCATTGGCAAGGCGGTAGATGAAAGGCCGAAAGCCCACGCCTTGCACCTGCCCGCCAACCAAAATGTGAACCCGCCTGAGTTCCATGTTCTGCGGTAGTTCCGATGGACATTGGATAGTAGCACAGACCGCGGCGGCAGTTGTGCGGGATTCTCGCGTTTCTCTGAGCGTGAGGGAACGCCAATCCGGGAACGCCAGTCTCCCGATTGGCGGGGAAGAGCCGCTCAGGAGAGCGGCGATCCCGGCGGGGAGGCACCCTCACCCGGCCCTTCGGGCCACCCTCCCCCGTCAAGGGGGAGGGGTTCTGAAGAAGCACGGGTCCTGACAGCGTCCTTGCATGAATGGGCTTGGTTGGCGATACTGTCAGGGCGACACGGTAGCGAGGATGGGCGAGTTGGCGGACAGATTAGCGGAAAAACTGGCCGGGCGGTTCATCGTCATCGACGGGCCGGACGGCGCGGGCAAGAGCACGCAGGCGGGCCTGCTGGCGGAGCATCTGTGCGCCGCCGGCGCGGCCGTGAGGCTGGTCCGCGACCCGGGCGGCACCGCCATCGGCGACCGCATACGGCAGATCCTGCTGGACCGCGCACACGGCGAGATGGCCGTGGAGTGCGAGTTGATGCTTTACATGGCCAGCAGGGCGCAACTGGCGGCCGAGGTTATCCGCCCCGCCCTTGCGGCCGGGATGTGCGTGCTGAGCGACCGGTACATTTCATCGACCATCGCCTATCAGGGCGCCGGCGGAGCGGACCCGGACGCGATCCGCCAGGCAGCCAGGATAGCGGTCGGGCCGACTTGGCCGAACCTTACGGTGGTGCTGGACCTGCCGAGCGATGAGGGCCTCGCCAGGGCCGGGCGGCTCAACGGGCACGACCGGATGGAAGCCAAGGGCCTGGAGTTCCACCGCCGGGTGCGGGAGTTGTTCCTTGAGCAGGCCCGCCGAGAGCCCGGGCGATTCGTGGTCGTCGACGCCTCGGGCAGCACCGGCGAGGTCCAAACCCGCCTTCGCGGCGCCATCGAGGACTGGACCGCCCCGAAATGATCGAGCTTCTGGACATTGTCGGACAGGACTCCGCGGTGGGCCTGATCCAGCGCGCCCTTGGTGGCAATCGCCAGCCGCACGCATACCTGTTCGCCGGCCCAGCCGGGGTCGGCAGGCGGACGACGGCGGTGGCGCTGGGGCGGACACTGCTGTGCGAGAACGTGCAGGTACGCCCCAACGCTGGCAAATATAAGGACTTAGAGCCGGAGCAGCCCGTCCGCCAGGCCTGCGGGACGTGCCATAGCTGCCGTATGATCGAGGCCGGCACGCACGCGGACTTCCACATGGTCTACAAGGAACTCGCCCGCTACCACGATGACGCCAACGTCCGCGACCGTGTTATGCAGGGACTGGGCATAGACGTCGTCCGCAGTTTCCTGATCGACCCGGCCAACCGTGCCTCGGCCAGCGGCCGCGGTAAAGTCTTCATCGTACAGGAGTCGGAACTGCTCAGCATCGAGGCCCAGAACGCCCTGCTCAAGACGCTGGAAGAGCCGCCGCCGGGCGTTCGGATCATTCTGATATGCCGCTGGCCGGACCGGATGCTGCCCACGACGCTAAGTCGTTGCTGGATAGTGCGTTTCGGCCCATTGCCGGCGGCGTTCGTGGCAGGCAAGCTCCGGCAGGCCGGCGCAGGCGAAGCCGAGGCCGCCTTCTGGGCCGGCTTTACGGAAGGCTCAGTGGGACGGGCACTTAAGCTCGCCGCCCAGGACATGTACGCAATCAAGCGGGACGTGCTTGCAAGGTTGTCGAACCTCTCCGCCGCCGGCGGGGCGGAATTGAGCGAGCACCTAGTCAAGCTAACTGATAATCTTTCCGGCCAGGCCGTCGCGGATGCCAAGGCCGCTGACGGGGCGGACCTGGCCAAGACGCTCGCGTCGCGTCAGGCGGCCGGGATGGTGCTGGAACTCATCGCCAGCGCCTACCGAGACGCCCTGACGGTCTCGACGGGCTGCGACCGTGCGCTGGTCCACGCCGACCAGCCGGAGGTTCCTTCGGCCCTGGCCGGGCGGTTCGAGACAACTGAACTGGCGGAGATTATCGAGCAGTTGGCCCAGTACGAGCGGTTGTTGTGGCGAAACGTAAACCCCAAGACGGTCTGGGATAACGTAGGCATCACGTGCGTTTCCGCGGCCGATCTTCGTCTGTGAGTCGGCGAAAGGCGAAATGAAGAATTTCTGGCGATCTCTGCGATACCTGTTGCCCTACAAGGGCCGGCTGATTCTCTCGATCATCTGCGTTGTGCTGATGACGGTCCTCTGGGCGGGCGGGCTTGGCATAATTGCCCCCGGCAGCCAAGTGCTTATCGGCGAGCAGAGCGTTCACGGCTGGGCATACGACAAGATCGCCAGCGACCGGCTGGACTGCGCGATCAGCGTTCGCCTGACCCCGGCGGAGACGGCGCCTCTGGACGGGGTGCCTCTGGTCGAAGTCATAGACGTGGTCAGCGCCGCGGAAAACAGACGAGCACACAAGGCGGGACTTGGCAAGGGCGACTGGCTGGTGGGCCTGGTCGACGGGGACCCAAACCACCTCGTCCTTCGCGGGCAGAGCATCGTCCGCATGCTGGTCTACGTCGAGGCCGGTATGAGGGTTCCCCTGCGCGTGCTGAACCCCATCACCCGCAAACAGCGGACCGTGTCGTTCGTCGTTGAGCAGGGCCAATGGACCAGCCGGGCACTCAAGGCGGTCATCAGTTGGATTCCCGAGTCGGCCACGCGCTACCAGATGTTCCTGGGGCTGCTGGTGATCGCGCTGGTGACGACGGTCGTTCGGAACATTCTCCGGTTCGTGCAGGAGTACCTTGTCGAGACGGCCGTCAACCAGTCGATCCTGGACATTCGCTGCGAGAACTACACGATGGTGCTGCACCTGCCGGCCGTGTATTTCGCGGTCCACGGCGCGACGGATATGATGAGCCGTTTCGTCCAGGACACGCAGGAGCTGCGCGAGGGTCACATCACGCTGTTCGGCAAGACGCTGGCCGAACCGGCCAAGCTGATCGGTTCGGTGGCGATGGCGCTCTGGCTGTCGTGGAAGCTGACGCTCCTGTCGCTGCTCGTTGGCCCGCCGTCGTACTGGATGATCCGCCAGTTCGGCAGGCGGATGAAGCGCGTGGCCAAAAAGATGCTCGAGTCGTGGTCGGGCATGATCTCCGTTCTGGAAGAGACACTGACGGGCATCCGCGTGGTCAAGGCGTACACGATGGAAGGCGCCGAGCGGAAGCGGTTCTTCAGGGTAAACCGCCAGCTTCTGCGGCAATTCAACAAGATCGCGAAGATCGAGGCGGCGTCTTCGCCGACCATCGAGTGCCTCGGCGTGGTGGGCGCCTGCGGCGCGTCGGCCTTCGCCGGGTACTGGGTGATAAACGGCGGCATGGAGCCCGGGTCTTTCATGGCGTTCATGGCCTGCATGGCTGCGATGTTCGACCCGATCCGCAAGCTCTCGAAGGTGGCCACGCGGTTCCAGCGCAGCGAGGCCGCGGCCACGCGGGTATTCCAGCTCCAGGACATCGAGCGGGAGAAGGTCGTGCTCGGCGCGCCGGCGCTGGCACGTCACAGCGAGTCGATCGAGTTTCGCGGGGTGAACTTCCGATACCCCGGCGCGGCGGAGGACACGCTGCGGGACATCAACCTGACGATCCGCGCCGGGCAGAGAGTGGCGATCGTCGGACCCAACGGGTCCGGCAAGACCACGCTGGTCAGCCTGCTTCCGCGCCTGCTCGATGCCACGAGCGGGCAGATCCTTATCGACGGGCACGACATCTCGCGGGTCTCGGTCCGCTCGCTTCGCCGGCAGATCGGGCTGGTCACGCAGGAGACCGTGCTCTTCCACGCGACGATCGGCGAGAACATCGCTTACGGCCTGCGGCGTCCCAGGCCCGAGGCGGTGCTGGATGCCTCCAGGAAGGCGTTCGTGGACGAGTTCGTTCGCGAGCTTCCCGACGGTTACGACACGATGGTCGGCGAGCACGGCGCGACGCTGTCCGGCGGGCAGCGCCAGCGGATAACCATCGCCCGCGCGATCCTTCGCGACCCGGCCATCCTGATCTTCGACGAGGCCATGAGCCAGGTCGACGCCGACAGCGAGAAGCGGATCCAGCAGGCGATCGAGGAGTTCTGCCACGGGCGGACGACGCTGCTTATCGCCCACCGCTTCCAGACGGTCATCGCGGCGGACATGATAGTCGTCATGGACGCCGGGCGAATCGTCGCCACCGGCACGCACGCCGAACTGCTGGCCGGCTGCCCGCTGTACAAACACCTCTACGACACCCAGTTCGCGCGGGGATGATGCTCCCTCAGTCTCCCGCCCCGACGGCGGCTTCTTCAAGGCCGATCAGTCTTTGGCGCATTTCCTCGGGGCTCTGCGCCTCGATGAGCAGGCGGACGTTCTGCCGGGCGTGGAGCATCCGCGACAGGCGGGCCAGGACGTGCAGGTGGGTGCGGTCGTCCTTGCAGCAGATCAGGAAGAACAGTCGCGTCAGGGAGCCGTCCTCGGCGCCGAATGGGATTCCGCCTTCCGTCGAGCCGACGATGATGAAGCTCTCGGCTATGCCGTAAGGCAGCGGGTGGCGCGGGTGAGGCAGGGCCACCTCGCCGGCAAGGGCGGTCGAGCAGAGCTCCTCGCGTTTGCGGATTTCGTCGAGGAGTTCGTCGCGGTTGTAGACGAGGTTCGACTTCTGCGCCAGACCGACGAGGTCTCGCAGGACGCCCGCGCGGGTGCGGGCCGCCAGCGGCACGGCCAGGCCCTCGGGGGGGATCAGCGGGCAGACTTCCAGCATCGCGTGGTCGACGCCGTGATGGGCGGTCACTCCCTTTTCGATGCCCTCCAGGCGGGCCTCGTCCAGGGTGTGCAGGTGGCCTTCGATCCAATGGTCCACCTGGCCCTTCCGGAACACGTAGCCCTGGCCGACCTTACGGCAGGGAATCCGCCCGCGCGACGCCAGCTTGATGACGTCTCGAACGTCCATGTGCAGGTAGGAGGCGACCTGTCGTTCGTTCATCGTCTCGTGCGGCATGGAAGTCCTCTTTCATGCTGATCTGGTGAAGATAGTACCCCCGAAAGTCGAAAAACTCAATGTGCCCGCCGGCGCGCCGAAGGCCGGCGGAAAGGCAGAAAAGTCGTCGCGCACGAAGGTTTGACATCCGCGGGCGGGCGGCGTAACATTGTCCGGGTTGGCAGGTGCGGCTTTCGGATTTCGCTCGCCGCAAGGATGCGTCCTTTACATGCAAGGAGCATGTCTCATGCCCGAAGAGACCGGTCGGTTCGAGTGGGTGATGCGAGTTGCCCGTCTGGCGTTCGTCGGCACGCTGGCCTTGTTGATCATCTCGCTGATAGCCTCGGTGGCGATGGTCGTGTTCACGCTGATGGGCCCTGTTGGCGGCCCGGACGGCGGCTTGGTCGGCGTGCAGGGCGGCCCGTTTGGCGCCACGGAGTCGACGCTGTGGGTGGTGCTGGTGGCGGCGGAGTTGGTGGCGCTGATGTGGTCGATCGTGATGTACGGGGTGATCCGCGCCCTGGCGGCCTGGCGGGGCGCCACCACGAGCCTGGGATCCCGCGTGGACCGCGTCGAGACGCTTATGGACGAGGTGTCCCGAGGGATCCGGGAGCTTGCGGAACTGGCGCCGCTGTCGGACCGCGCCAAGCGGCTGCTGCATCGCGACCGCGAGGTCGAGGCGCTGCGCGAGGCCATTCACGAGGACATCATCCGCCAGGACTACGCCCGCGCCGAGGACTTGGCCAAGACCGTCGAAACCGAGCTCGGCTATGCCGCCGAGGCCGCCGAACTGCGGACGGAAATCGCCAAGAGCCGCAGCGCCACAGTCGAGGAGAAGATCGACCTGGCCATCGCGCGAATCGACGCGTTGTGCAACGGCCGAAAGTGGGCACGGTCCTTGCGCGAAGCCCACCGGGTGCTTCGGCTGTTCCCGGACAACCCCAAAGTCGTCGGGCTTCCCGACCGCATCATGGAAGCCCGCAACAACGTCAAGCGGCAGCTTCTCCAGGCGTACGGCGAGGCCGTGAGAAAGAACGACGTCGACAGCGGCGTCAAGCTGCTCCAGGAACTCGACACGTACCTCACCCCACAGGAAGGCGCGGCCTTGCAGGAATCGGCCCGCGGCGTGTTCAAGGCCCGGCTGCACAACCTGGGCGTCCAGTTCGCCATCTGCGTGACCGACCAGCGCTGGCAGGACGCCATCGTCGCCGGCGAGGCCATCATCGCGGAGTTTCCCAATTCGCGCTTTGCCCAGGAAGTGCGAGAGAAGATGCAGCTTCTCCGCAGCCGGGCGCAGAAGCCCCCCGCCGCCGCCAAGTAGCGGGCGGCTGGTGCGCCGCCAAAAATAAATCGCGAAAGGGCATGGGGCTTTTTTGCGGGCGATTTGCCCGGGAAACGTCAAGAGCCGCCGTTGCCTCCTTGACATTCGGCGTCGCGGCTGCTATACTTACTATTGGTCCGTCGAATGACGGGCCGTTTGCAAGCCTACTGACACGGGCGGATTCGTCGCCCTGGCAGTCGGTTTCTTATCGAGCAGACTCCCGGAGTGCCGTGCGGTCCGGGATTTCGCGTCGGTTCGCGGCCAAAAGCAGCCCGAGAAACGCGGTCGTGTCCGAACCGCGGCGGTTAGTACGCTCACAGGAGCGAATCCTCCGGCCTGGCATTGCTGTAAGTCATTAAGGAATAGGGTTTTAACGCCGATCATGCCGGCAGCCGCGCTACGGTGTCAAAAAAACTTCGAAATTCGAAGATGGAGGATTGACTCGCAGTTGTGGATGAGTAGAATGACATGTCTTGTCGGTTGAGCGGGCGATGAGGTCCGCAGCGGGCGGCAAGAGTCGTTGAGAAGCGTTTTTTGACAAGTGAACAGTGGTGCCGTCACGAGGATGTGTCCCGACGGAACCGGTCGTCACGGCCGGGGCTTTCGGGAGGCAAGAGATGTAGAAGGCAATGCCCCACTTGCGAGGGGCTGCCGGCTCAAAATCCTCGTGACATCCTATGTGATAAGGATTTTGAGTTTAGCCTTTGCCGGGCCGATTACGGTTCGGCGAAGACTTGTCGGGTCGCCCCCAAACAGACCCGACAACCAAGATCAAATGAATCGATCCCGTCGGGGCTTCGGCCCTTGCGGGTTCGACCGAGTCATTAAGTGACGAGTTTGATCCTGGCTCAGATCGAACGCTGGCGGCGTGGCTAAAGCATGCAAGTCGAACGCGAAAGCTCCCTTCGGGGAGCCGGTAGAGTGGCGAAAGGGCGAGCAACGCATGGGTAACGTACCTTTGGCATGGGGATAGCCGCGGGAAACTGCGGGTAATACCCAATGACACCATCGTTTCATAAGGTATGATGGTCAAATGGTGGGGATCGAAAGACCTACCGGCCTTAGAGCGGCCCATGTCCTATCAGCTAGTTGGTGAGGTAACGGCCCACCAAGGCAATGACGGGTACCGGGACTGAGAGGTTGGCCCGGCGCATTGGGACTGAGACACTGCCCAGACTCCTACGGGAGGCTGCAGCAACGAATATTCCGCAATGGACGAAAGTCTGACGGAGCGACGCCGCGTGCGGGAATAAGCCCTTCGGGGTGTAAACCGCTGTCAGGGATCACCAAGCAAAGGGGACAAATAGTCTCCGCGTTGAGGAATCCCAGAGGAAGCCACGGCTAACTTCGTGCCAGCAGCCGCGGTAATACGAAGGTGGCTAGCGTTGTTCGGAATCACTGGGCTTAAAGAGCACGTAGGCGGCCTGTCAAGCGTCTTGTGAAATCCCTCGGCTCAACCGAGGAACGGCTGGGCGAACTGGCAGGCTTGAGGTAGGTAGGGGCGCACGGAACTCTTGGTGGAGCGGTGGAATGCGTAGATATCAAGAGGAACGCCGGTGGCGAAGGCGGTGCGCTGGGCCTATCCTGACGCTCAGGTGCGAAAGCCAGGGGAGCAAACGGGATTAGATACCCCGGTAGTCCTGGCCCTAAACGATGTCCACTAGGTCGAAGGTTCTCTGACGGAGTTTCGGCCGAAACAAAAGCGTTAAGTGGACCGCCTGGGGAGTACGGTCGCAAGGCTAAAACTCAAAGGAATTGACGGGGGCTCACACAAGCGGTGGAGCATGTTGCTTAATTCGATGCAACGCGAAGAACCTTATCCTGGGCTTGACATGCAGGAATGCCCGCCTGGAAACAGAACGGGCTGCCCTTCGGGGTGAAATCTGCACAGGTGCTGCATGGCTGTCGTCAGCTCGTGTCGTGAGATGTTGGGTTAAGTCCCGTAACGAGCGAAACCCTTGTCGCTAGTTGCCAGCGCGTAATGGCGGGGACTCTAGCGAGACTGCCGGTGTTAAACCGGAGGAAGGCGGGGATGACGTCAAGTCCTCATGGCCTTTATGCCCAGGGCCGCAAACGTGCTACAATGGCTGGTACAAACCGACGCGAGACCGCGAGGTGGAGCAAATCGGAAAAAGCCGGCCCCAGTTCGGATTGGAGTCTGCAACTCGACTCCATGAAGTCGGAATCGCTAGTAATCGCGTATCATCACGACGCGGTGAATGTGTTCCTGAGCCTTGTACACACCGCCCGTCAAGTCATGGAAGCTGGGAGCACCCGAAGTCGCTCCGATTCAGGAGTGCCGAAGGTGAGCTCGGTGACTGGGACTAAGTCGTAACAAGGTAGCCGTAGGGGAACCTGCGGCTGGATCACCTCCTTTCTAGAGGAACTTCTAGATGCCGGCCGGGAGACCTCCAAACCCTCCCTCGCAGAGAGATCTGCTCGGCAATAGGAGTCAGCACACTCTCGTCCCGAAAGGGATAGCCCTGCGGCGACGCACGGCAAACGACGGCCCACTGTTTATTTTATACAAGAGAGCCTCGGTTCCGAAAGGTCCCGAGGCTCTTTGCTTGCGCACAACGCCCGTAGCACGGGCGTCTCGCCCGTGAGTCGCAGGGCCGTCCCGGCCCTGCCAAGGCCACGGGCAAGATGCCCGTGGAACTCATGGGCAAGATGCCCATGCTACTGCCCCGCCGCCCGTCTCCGCCGGCGCCATTCGATAAGGCCGAGCCAATCACCGCCAACGTCAGTTGCGGCAACTCTTGAAGGTCAATAACAGCAAGGCAGCGACAGCACAGACGACAATGCCTATCACGACCGCCATCTTAACTTTTTTTTTTCGGGGGTCCATTGGGGCGGGAAGGCCGCATCAGGGATTGACACACTGGAGAAGCTGTTAATACGGGTGCTGGTAGCGACCACGTCCAGCATCTCATTGATCCGGCGAACCCATTTGTCTTTCGGATTTCCAAGGCGGGATAGGAGCTTTTGAGCCTTGTTGCGTTCCCTATTGGGAAGCCCCTCTGTCGGAGGTTGGAGTTGAGGTGTGTCCTCAGGCCCGAGAACTTCAAGCAGAGATAGGTAGACCGTGCGCCCGCCCTTGTCCTTGCCGCAAGTGACGGACAACGCGAAAAATGCCTGCCCCTTCTTGCGCTGGCGCACGTACTGCGCGAATATGAGGTCGTCTTCGGGATGTTGCCGCAGAACAGATTTAGGAATGCCGACCACGAGTTCCTTAGGCAACTCCGCAACAGGAAGAGCGGCAGTAAACTTCATTACCTGCCCATCCTTGACCACGTCTTCATCGCCGGATTGGTCGCGATGAGGAAGGACCCAGATTGTCTCAGGTTTCTTCATTGGCGATGAACGGCTTTGTAGACCGCCTGCAGCGCCATGGGAAAGGACACGGCAAAGATGTGGTCGTCCTTCATAGAAGTCGGGCTGATTCCCGTCAGTTTGGCTTGGTAGTCGCCGAAGATCGCCTTCGCTGTAGCCTCAAGCTCGTCAATGTGAGGCTTTAACTTGGCAATGAACTCCCTGTAGCCCTCCCCGTCTTCCAGTTCCTTGTCGATCTTGTTCACCAACAGATGTACCAGCACCCCGGACTTCATCTTCTGCATGTGGGTCGCGAGCCACTTGAGGTCGCTGTATATCCTCGACCGCTTCCGGAACCTATGGTTCTTCAGGTCGTCCAGCGTTATCATGTAGAAAATGACATCCGCGTCCTTGCAAGCATCCAGCCAATAGCGAGTTCGCTGCTCCATCTCGCCGCCAATGTTGATGCACTTCTTAAACATGACTTCAAATCGCTTCTCGTTGGGAAGCGTGCGCCGGTAGACAAACTTCCGTATTTTCTCGGGTCCCTTCGTCTGCTCGTGTTGGTCTGGTATTGGTTCATCTTTGAGCCGGTGGTACAGACAGTTCTTCCCCACGGCAGTCGGGCCGATGACTGCTATCTTCTTTCCGTTCCACCAATCGATTACTGGCTGGGCCAATTTGCAAATAAGAACCCAAAGATCAGGCCCGTGCTGGATGACTTCCTTTATGACCTTCCACGCTATCGCAAAGAATTTGCCCCAGCTCATGTCATGTCCTTTCCGATCAGCGCCCGTTCAATGGGTGGCCGTGCTTTCCCATGTCGTCATCCGCTTACCGCAATTCCTGCACTCGCGACGACGAATGAGACGTCCGCCTCAAGCGGGACGTGTATAGACTACCCGGAAATGCTTGCATCCGCAATAGCGGCATTCCATGCCACGCTTGCATGCGGGCGGCCCCAAAAGAGCCGCCCATGTGCTTCATCTCTTGCTTCATCTCTTGTTATGGGCTGCGGCTGGGCTACTTGCGCCTGCGGCCGATTATCGCCAGCCCGCCCAGGGCCAGCAGCGACAGCGAGGCGGGCTCGGGAACGACCCACAGAATGGCATGCCCATCCGCACTGCCCAAGATGTTGCCGTAGCTGTCAATCGCTAGAGCTTCAGAGACCTTGAAACGGCTCGGCAGAAACTGGTGAAGATCGACGTAGCTTTCAGCCGTGCCATCCCACAGCAGGGCATGGTGATTGCCAAGCGTGTCGGGACTGATGCCAAAGCCGACCTGTTGTATCCCGTTGGTGGCAAGAGCCTGAGAGTACCAGAACCCACTGGGGTTGATGTTGACGCAGCTTGCGGCTGTGCCAGTCCAGACCAGGGCATAGTAGTAAAGCCCGGAGTCACCATGCCCGACCTGCTGGGTTCCGCTGGTGCCTTGAGCGTACGAATCGGTGAAGCCGCTAGGATGTAGATCAACGTAACTGCCAGGAGTGCCACTCCAGAGCAAGGCGTGGTACCTGCTGTTCGTGAAATAACCCTTGCCATAGCCAACTTGTTGTGTGCCGCTTATGCCAGTGGCGTAGGACTCCGCGAAGTCGGGGGGGTTGAGGTCCACGTAACTGCTAGCGCTTCCATTCCAGAGTATGGCATGAGGGTTTGGGCCGCCGGTCGGGGGGGGAACGAGAGGTCGTAGACTACCCCACCCAACTTGTTGCGTACCGTTGGTGCCGTAGGCTCCAGAGCCGGCGAAGCCGCTGGGATTGAGGTTGACGCAGCTTGCTGCGGTGCCTATCCAGAGCAGGGCACAGTTGTTGGGGCCGTCACCTTGGGAAATGTAGCCCTCTCCCACCTGTTGGGTTCCGCTTGCCGCATAAGCATAAGAGGCAGTGATCGGGAACGATCCCACAAGGAGCCCAGTAGGGTGAAGATCCACGTAGCTCTGGGGGCTGCCGCTCCACAGCAGTGCGTGATTTGAGCCTGTACTCGGGCCGCCGCCATGGCCGACCTGCTGCGTGCCGCTCGTTCCGCTCCCGAAAGCTGCGTAGAAACCGCTGGGGGTCAGGTCTACGACCACATAGTTGGGCGCGCCCAAGGCATTGTTTGCACCGAAGGCCACAGCCAGAATCACAGTAGCGCCAGCCGCCGCAATCATCTTCTTCCTTGTTTGCATGATTCGTCCCTTTCCTTTTTCTGCCGGCTTGGCCGGCGCAGATCTGCCACCGAAAAGTCCACCTTGCGCGGGACGCCCGCGCGGAGGATAACGCAAATTGTTCGGGAACATGCCCGGAATGGGCCAGGCGGGCCGAAGGAACAAGCGAGCGAGACTCGCTTCTGCCGTCACGGTATAGGTCGCCACGGCGACCTTTCCTCTCCGCATGTTTCCCCAAGCGGAGGTCGGAGCATGTGCAAGAATACCAAGTATAGGCGATATGTCAAGCTCAAAGTGCATAAATTACGGCAAGAACAGGAGCTAGGGTGAACACCTTACTTGTGGGCCTTGTCGCAGATCGCTTCGGCCAAGGGTCCTCATCAAAGGAACGGGCGGGGCCGGGCGGAGCTGTATTGAGATGCGGCGGCTGCGACGGCGCATGTCCATATTGCCTGGCTGGCGGAGACCTTCGCCGAGGTCACCCGCCTCCGGCAAAAAGGCAGGAACTTTCCCGGCCGGGCGGAGCTATACTCTCAGGAGCCGGCGTGTTTGCGGTGCCGGTCCGACAGGCCTGGCCGGGCGTTTCCCGACGGAAACGGGACCGCGGGCGCGGCCATCCGGCTTCGCCTTCGGGTACGCCGTGACAAGCCGACTATCCCGATGTACATCGGGTGGAAATAGGCATCGAAAACGGGCCCACCTCGGGGGGATGATCGGCGCGTAATCTGGACCCACCCCAGCAGCCTCCAGGCTGATCGGGTACTGTCTT
>Ga0315282_10001431_pt1 | contig 44926 bp, 43 predicted proteins | sample YL17G07_20_MG_FD_203693 | JGI IMG/M metagenome (GOLD analysis project Ga0315282, IMG submission 203693) | Sediment microbial communities from Yellowstone Lake, YNP, Wyoming, USA - YL17G07_20 | ecosystem: Environmental > Aquatic > Freshwater > Lake > Sediment | place: USA: Wyoming | collected... | reverse complement strand
GACTGCCCAACTCGAACGGACATTTACTACCACATCAACTCAGAGGCTGAAGCCCAAAACGCGTTGACAACCCTGCCAAACCTCAAACCATTCACAGGCATGGTGAGTTTGAAGGGGTGGAAGTTGCAAGTTGACGGTGGAGCCGCGACCGCGTACACGTATGAGCCGCACAACGGCTACGCCAGCACTCTTGCAAGCTTAGACCCAGAGACCATGAAAAAGATCGTAAGCATGTTACACAAGTCAGGAGTTCAGATATGCATACATGTCGTAGGTGACAAAGCATTGGATGCGGCTTTGGACGCGATCGAAGCTGCGCTGAAAGAGAATCCTAGACTGGACCACCGTCATAGGCTTGAGCACGTGGTTGTCTCACCCAAGCCGGGGTCCTTGGAGCGGATAAAGGAGCTTGGTGTCGTTATCTCGACACAGCCCACATTCATCTATTACAGTGGAGACACGTGGACTAGAATCTTCGGCGAAGAGCGAATGCGAACGTCGATACCAGTGAAGACGGCGATGGACATGGGCATACCTGTGGCCCTTGGAGCCGATCACCCCTGCACCCCAGATACTAGACCTCAAATGACGCTTTGGTCTGCAATTGTGAGAAAGACCTCCACTGGGCGCGTTATTGGGCCGCAAGAAGCCGTCGACATAAAGCAAGCTTTGAGACTTCATACGATGGGTTCGGCCTACGCGGCTCACGAAGAGAATGTAAAAGGCTCCGTGGAGGTAGGTAAATACGCTGACCTGGTCGTTTGGTCAGACGACATGTATTCGGTGCCAACGGATAGAATAAGGGACCTAGATACAGAGCTGACTATCGTCGCAGGTCAAGTGGTCCATAGGTCCGGTGAAAGCACTGTGCAGGTGGTTCCGGGCTCAGCATTTCTCTCAGACCATTCTGGGACGACGGCTGCACACGCAGCTAGGTGATACGGTCAATACTGTCGAATGGTGAAGATCGCGCAGACGAAGATATTGAAGCATAAGCCCAACAGGCATCATCAAGTTGTACATACTCCCGGCCTTCTTTGCCCTAGAAGAAAGCTTTCCGTTAGACGCACTTCGCCGTAACTCGGATTCACTTGGTTCGCCCACCTAGATCGTTGTCGAGCCGCGGAGTGTTTAGTTGCGGCGTACCTAGCACACAAGAACAAGACAGTCATAGAGGCAACCGGTTAGGCGCTTTTTCGCTTGCTACGATTCGGCTACTCTTTGGCTCTGAGGACGTCAGTTCGATTGTCACTTAGATCTTTCTTATGATAGTCCGGTTCAAAGACGAAGACCTTGTTTCATGCGTCGCGGCAGATCAGCTTCTGTGCATCCGAATTCCAATTCCCGCATTGCAGACTCCACTCACATGCAGATCTGTCACACGATGACCTTGGGGTAAAGACGTCCGGCGATCATTACTAGGAGAGCAGTCGTCGCCAACAAAACCGCTAGGTCCACTACCACGCCATAGAGACTGGAACCACCGAGTACCATGAGAACTCGCAACGCATCAACTTCGTACGTTAGCGGATTCACCTGCGAGATTGCCTGCAACCAACCAGGCATTATTGAGATCGGGTAGATCGCATTGCTGGCAAAGAAGAGCGGCATTGTGAGTAGCTGGCCGACACCCATGAAGCGTTCCCGAGTTCTGACCAGACATGCCACGATCAAAGAGAATGTTGAGAAGAGCGCAGAACCCATAATCACCACGAGCAATACGCCAGCGACAGCGACCGGAGTCCAATTGATTCTGACGCCTAGGAAAAAAGCCAACAAGTAGATAATGGCGGCCTGTGACAATCCCCGTTCCCCAGCGGAAAGAGCCTTACCTAAGACCAAAGCACTACGAGGCGCTGGACTTACCAGCAGCTTGTGCAGAATTCCTAGGTCGCGTTCCCAAATCACGGCTATGCCATAGAAGATTGCAATGAACAGCACGCTCTGAGCCAAGATGCCCGGAGTCAAGAAGTCGATGTAAGAAATCTGCCCAGTAGGGATGGCTCTAACCTGCGAAAGGACCTCGCCGAAGATCAATAGCCAGATCGCCGGTTGTACTGCGCGCGTTAGAAGTTCGGTGGAGTCGTGATGGAGTTTGCGTGCCTCCAATTCCGCGACTGTGAATGTGTCAGCCGTGAAGTTGAAGACTACGGCGAGCAGCTTTCCAATTCGCGCTCCCAGAAACCTAAGCGAGCCGTCGTGCCATGCGCCTTGTTCTTGATACCTCACGATAATTCCCTCCCAAATCCACTTCATGGCCTGCGTAATACACGAAAACATCGTCAAGCGTCGCGCCTTCGCCTATAGACGCCTTAAGCTCAGCAGGGCTGCCAATTGCAGCCACCTTTCCCAAGTGCATGATTGCAACCCGACTGCACAGTTCATCAGCCTCTTCCATGTAGTGAGTAGTTAGCAAAATCGTCGTCCCGTAGTCTGCGCGAAGGCGTTGAATGTGCTCCCGCACAGCTTTTCTGGCAACTGGGTCCAATCCCACAGTCGGCTCATCGAGGAACAGTGCCCTCGGTCTGTGTAACATGGATTGAGCGATCTCCAGGCGTCGAATCATTCCTCCGGAGTAATCCCGAACCATCTTGTTCGCCACCTCAGCAAGCCCCATGAAAGTCAATGCATCACGAATACGCTCTTCCCGATCAGTGCGAGGAATGTGGTATAGTTTTGCGAAGATCAACAGGTTCTCACGCCCCGTAAGAGAGCCGTCTGCAGAAAGTAGTTGAGGCACATACCCTATGACTCGTCTCACTTGTGCTGCGTAGTGAACGATATCGTACCCCGCCACCCAAGCGTCTCCGGATGTGGGCGGCAGAAGTGTCGTTAGCATTTTGATTACGGTTGTCTTGCCCGCCCCATTTGGACCGACGAGACCGAAAATCTCCCCGGGTTGGACGGATATGCCAAGTCCGTCAACTGCAGTCAGTGCTCCGAAGCGCCTCGTCAAAGACTTGGTTTCAAGAATGGGCTTAGCCTCGGCACTAGGAACATTGAACAGTTCCGTTCGAAGAGTCGACATCAGGCAACCTCCTCTAAGAAAACCTGTTTGAGAATTCGCATTCCTTTGACAACCGTACCACGCTCCGTTCCGGAGAAGCGGCTAAGCCGTTCCGTCAGGTATGCCTGCGTTCCTTCGCGAGCTGATCGCAAAGTTGTTTCTCCACGTTCAGTGAGCGTCAAGGTCATGCGCCTTCGGTCATCTTGATGGGTTCGACGGACCACGAAGTTGCGAGTCACAAGTCCATCTATGAGCGTCGACATTGACGGCAGAGTCAATCCGATATGTTCGGCGACATCGGAGAGCGATGCGCCCTTGTGGCGATTGACAAAGAGAAGCGTCCGGAACTGGGGAACGGATAGTACCCGAGCGCTATGCTTCCTCAACTGCTTCCGAATTTCGCGCATGACCAAGGGAACAACATCTAGCACCTCGCGCGCGCATTCTTCAAGCGGGGCTTTCAAGGGCTCTTGCATTTTACTTCGCCTTTCTAACTATTAGCAAACCTAAGTATTTACGCCTGCCGCTAGAATTCGCATCTCGGAACCAAGCGAGGTGTTTCTGGTTGTTTCGGCATACGCTTGGCCGGTAGGGGGAGGGGTAAAGTGAAGCCCTTCTTTGACGCGAGCGCCGTCGTTAACCCTATCATAGAGTGAGGAGGCAGTGCATTGCAGACGGCACGACACAAGTTCGTTCGATCTGACTGACCATGAAACCGGTAAGGCACTGTGGACGCCCTGCCTGTTAGAGGGAAAGCCTACGTGCAACAAAGCTTCAGCATTTCTCGGCGGGGCAAGCGATCCTCACTCAGTTTCGGCGAATTCAATTTGACGATTCAGACGCGAATCGCATCTTGGATATCGCGATTTCAAAACGCCTCACCTTCCATATTGCTTCTCACATGGTTGCCGTAGAAACGAAACGATTGACGTTGGCGACAGACCAAAGCGAGCTGCCCAGTTAGCAGTGAATAGGTTTCTACACTGCGTTACTTGCAGAGCTAACAGCGGCAAATTGATACATGATGTAGCTGACAAGAATCCTGTCGTCGGACCTTATTGCGCGTTGCAAAAGCGTTATATTGGAATCGATATATTGTCGGGCCCATGACTCATCTATCAAGGTTGGCTCTAACCAAAGTTCAGGCTTCGATACTGGTTCTTCTCGCGGTGGGCGTAGTCGCGTTGGCAGGCTATGCGTATTGGTCGCTTAGTGCCCCTCCAAAGACTCGGTTGATTGTATCCACAACCACGAGTCTGTATGAAACGGGCTTCCTTGACGTGCTAAAGACCAACTTCGAGACCAAGTATCCCAAGTTGAACGTCTCCTTCATCTCCCAGGGAACCGGGCTCGCAATCCAGACCGCAATGCGAGGCGACGCCGACATGATCCTCGTGCACGATCCGGTTAGCGAGTACCGATTCCTCAATGGAAGCTACGGAGTCAACCGCAAAATCGTGGCCTACAATTTCTTCATCATCGTTGGCCCATCAAATGACCCGGCCGCGATCGCGGGCAAATCTCCTTCAGACGCACTGAAGCAGATAAGATCCGCCGGTCTGAATGGGACAGCAGTCTGGGTTTCTAGAGGAGACAATTCTGGAACATACTCAAAAGAGCTGAGCCTCTGGAAATCCATCGGTCTAAGTGCGAAACAACTTCGCACAGAGAAATGGTACTTGGAAGCAGGCAGCGGAATGACTGCCACGCTCAAACTGGCCAATGAGAAGCGTGGATACACTCTTAGCGATATCGGCACGTACCTAATGAACTTCGACAATCACAACATCGACCTCGTGAAACTTGTCGAGGCAAGCAAGAGCATGCTCAATGTTTACAGTGTCATAGCTGATAATCCGAACAACGCGAACATGACGAAGACGAACTTTGAAGGCGCAATGCAATTCATCAGGTATCTGGTCTCAGACGAGGGTCAGCAACTCTTCGCCGACTACGGAGTCAGCAGTTACGGTCAGGCCTTGTTCAACCCCTACATCAAGCTAGCCAAGAGCCAGAGCAATCAGACTCTGATCGGATGGATCCAAGCCTACGCATTCTTCCAAGGATCGGAGTGCCCGCCGCAATTCCGCTACAAAGCTGACGATCTCTACGCGGCGCAGGCTCCTGCACTCATGTTGCTCGCATCCAGCACACGGGCCATGGAGAGGAAGATGGCGCACTGGATCCTATCACTGAAGGTGTAGTCCGCGCCATCGACCTGATACTCTCAGGCGATCCCGAAGTATTCGGCATCACGGCGCTCTCCCTATACGTTTCCATATCTTCGACTCTGCTTGCTTGCGTTTGGAGCATCCCGATCTCAGCTGCTCTAGCGCTCCGGAGTTTCCCCGGAAAGCGGACTGTGACAGGTCTGTTCAATGCGTTGATAGGCATTCCAACTGTCGCCTTGGGCTTGTACATGTACCTGCTCCTGTCGCGGAGTGGTCCGCTCGGCTACTTTCAATTGCTGTACACACCCTATGGGATCATGATTGGTCAATGCGCACTCGTTACTCCAATCATTGTGAGCTTTGCTACCAGCGCGTTGGAATCTGTTGATCCCGATCTAAGAACGCTCGCGAAGACGCTTGGGGCTTCCGGTTACCAGACTGATGGAGTCGTTCTGAGGGAGGCGTTTTGGGGAGTGATGCTCTCGATCATAGCTGCCTTCAATAGGGCATTCGCAGAGCTAGGCGTTGCGATGATGCTTGGAGGCAACATTAGAAACTGGACGCGTGTTTTGACGACTGCAATATCTCTAGAAACTGCACGGGGCGAAATCGCCCTCAGCATTGCGTTGAGCTTCATTCTACTTGGCATTGTGATGTCTTTGAGCATAGCAGTCAACCTTGCAAGGAAACCATCACGATGATATCCCACATCGAAGCACTCAATGTGACCAAGAACTATGATGGATCACTGGCGCTGGGCCAAGTCAACGTACGGGCGTCGTCTCAGCGTGTTACATCAATAGTTGGTGTAAATGGCGCAGGTAAGACGACTCTGCTCAAGATTCTTGCTGGCCTCGAAACACCAAGCGATGGTGAGGTCCTCATTGATGCAAGAGAAGTCGGGCCGGAGGAGCTTAGAACTCGTTGCACCATGGTATTCCAGAAGAGTGTCATGCTTGGAGGAACAGTCTACGGCAATGTTGCCTATGGCTTACGTATCAATCGAACCTCTAGCAGAGACATCCCAGAGAAAGTGAAGTCCGCACTTGCACTCGTGAACCTAGACGGATTCGAGAAACGAAAAGCTCGCAAACTGTCGAGCGGCGAGCAGCAACGTGTCGCCATTGCACGCGCACTAGCACTCGAAAGAGAGGTTCTACTCATCGATGAGCCGACAGCCAACCTAGACCCAGCGAACGCGATGATCATCGAGCAGGGGATCAAAGAGTCGGCTCGATCTCGAGCTGTTCTGCTTAGTACACACAACCTCTCTCAAGCACGACGGCTTTCTCATCGAGTGGTCCATCTCTACAGAGGCCGGGTAGTCGAGGAAGGAGAAACAACTAGTTTCTTTGCGAACCCACACGATGAGAGAACGAAGCTTTTCATTAACGGAGAGCTTCAATACTAGAGCAGGTTCACCGTAAAGATGATGAAGGCCAAGTTTAGGTCTTGGCATTTCGAGCCCTCCTACACTGTCTCACTTGCTTTTGAAAGCCGAAAAGTGATCGGTGAGCTTGAAGCCCAGATGCTGAGAGCGATAGATCAGACTGGAAGTTTCTCGGAAGCCGCACGCACCCTAAGCCTATCCTATGCCTTCCTGTGGAACACAATCGCTCAGATCGAGCGCTCTGTTGACCGGAAAATCGTGCACTCGGAGCGAGGAGGCCGAAAGGGAGGCAGAGCTGAATTGACCAGTCAGGGGAAGCAGTTGCTTCAAGCCTACTCGGAACTTGACTCGAGAGTACGCCGATTTCTCACAGGAGACTTTCCATCCGAGACGTACGCGCAGTATGCAGGAGGCGTTCGCCCGAATCTATCCTTCATGGGCAGCCACTGTGTCGTGGTCGAGAAGGTATTGAGCTGGCTGCATGACATCAATCCAAGAATGAGCTACCAGATGCTGAACGTCGGTTCGTGGGCTGGCCTGACAGCTATGATGCTTAGACAGGCCGACATAGCAGGCATCCACATATTCGACGAAACGGAAGCAACTTACAATCAGCCTCTTCTGCCAAAGTTCGGGCTAACGCGTTCGTGTGCACTAGTCCGCGGCTACAAGAGACAGCAATGCCTCATGTTCAGGAAAGGCAATCTGAAGAAGATCAGAGGAGTGGATGATCTTCTCCGAAAGGATGTGAAGCTCGCTAATCGAAACCTTGGCTCAGGAACCAGGATTCTACTGGACCGGAAACTGCACGAGCTGGCGAGAACGAAAGGCATTGCTTTCGAGACAATGACAAAGCGAATCAGAGGATACGATTCAGAGATGATGACCCACAAGCAAGTCGCAACCGCCGTCTCCTCGAGACGCGCAGACGTTGGAATCGGCTTGACATCGATCGCCGCCAAGATGAGGTTGGATTCAATTCTCATCGCAGAAGAGCTGTATGACTTCCTGGTGGAGAAAAGGGCGAGGAGCCCATATGTCCGCGGGTTCCTTGATATCCTAAGGTCCAGAGAGTTTCAAAGGCAGATCGAGACGACGCCAGGGATCAAGTTCTGCAAGGAGACCGGCCGAGTCATTTCTTGATACCCGTCGACAATGTGACGCCCTAGGAAGGTATGTTCATCAATCCGGACACCATAGCAATGATCATGCAAAGGAATTGACTCATTCACGTGCACAGCATTGAAGGTTTGAGAGGAGGTGAAGGTTACGAAACTTAGTGCAAGAAACGTCTTCAAGGGCAAGGTGAAGAGTATCCAGGATGGCGCCGTCAACTCTGAGGTGATTGTCCAGCTACCTGCGGGGATTGAAATCGTTTCAATCATCACGAAGACTGCAGCTCAGAACTTGGGATTGAAAGACGGCAAAGAGGTCTACGCCATCATAAAGGCCACCAACGTCATACTGGGCACGGATTGACAACCATCTCTGAGGTGTACACGCGAAACGCAGTTCGCAGTTGACTGCTTTCGATAGTCTATGCCCTTCCCACTCTTCCCGTATCGTTCATCGGAGTCGCATTGATTGGGTATGGACAATGCTGCATCGCGCTGGGCTTGAATGTATGGCTGTCGCAGGACGTAGCGGGAACGGAGAGGTCCGAACGCAACCTGAGACTGGATACGCACCCCCTGCACCGCAAAATACACTAGTCTACGTGTTCCCTGCAGGTTCCAGGCATGCGACATAGGAAGCACGTAATGCGCTAGAACAAGGAAAAACAAATGCTGCCTCGATAGTTCAATCCATTGTGCGCCTTATCCGACGCGCTTCAACAGCTCTCTGAGCGCTTTTCGCCCGAACACTTCCGCGTGCATTGCCAGTATTCCGAGCAGTTTCTGTTCCCATTCCTTCTGCGACTCCTTGATTTGCTTTAGGACCTTTGCTTGAGTCGTTCGTCCTTTCGGAGTGAGCGCATAGTAGACTCTGCCTGATCTTTCATCGCGAGTCGACTTGATTATTCCCCTATGTTCCATGCGACGCAGGAATGGGTAGATCGTCCCGAAACTAACTTTGATGTGCCCTTCGGTCATCTTCCCGAACCGCGTAGCCAATTCATACCCATACGCTGGTCCATCCTTCATCGCTACGAAGAACATCACCTCATAGGGGCCTGTTTGAAAACCTCTCGGCATATCACATCAAACCACTTATCATATCGTGTCGATATATCAAAATACTCATAAAGGCTATCGATATAATACTATCGTATCGATATGGGACTGAGAAACATGGCAGGGCTTTCGCTTGACTCGAAGTCTGGTTCACATACAGGTTATGCAATTGAGACCATCGAATTAACGAAGAAGTTCAACAGCTTCACTGCCGTCGACCACGTGGACTTTAGCGTTCAGAAAGGTGAAATCTACGGTTTTCTTGGTCCAAACGGAGCTGGCAAGACCACAGCGATAAGAATGCTCTGCACCCTGCTGTCACCCACATCTGGAACCGCCAGCGTTGACGGATACGACGTTGTCAAGCAAGGGAATGAAGTTCGGAAAAGAATCGGCCTCGTTTCTGAGAAGATGATCATGTACCCGCGGCTAACGGCTCTTGAGAATCTAATGTTCTTCGGCAGACTATACCGGATTGATCGGAATACGTTGAAGAAGAAGTCGGAGGAATTGCTAGAAATGGTCAAGTTAACTCAGTTCAAAGACAAGCTTGTTGGGAGTTTCTCTACTGGAATGAAGCAGAGAATAAACGTGATACGCGCAATATTACACGACCCGGATATTCTCTTTCTCGACGAGCCAACGACGGGGCTTGACCCTCAGAGCACACGCTTCGTCAGGGATTTGATCAAGGAATTGAAGCAGCGCGGTCATACAATCTTTCTGACGACGCACATAATGGAAGAAGCTGACGAACTCTCCGACCGTGTCTGCGTCATCGACCATGGCAAGATTATGGCCGTTGATACTCCCCAAACATTGAAGGACAGATACAACACCAATAGCCTACTCAATGTGTTCCTAGAACTCACAGGCCGCGAACTCCGTGACTCAGCAAACGAGCGCATTTCCATGCGAACTCCAATGGGTCGAATGTAGAATGGAAAAACCAATCACGTGGGATATAACACTGGATATCGCCCGTCGCGACCTTCTCGACCTCTGGCGGTCCAAAATGCTGCTCTTCTTCTTCATTCTATTTCCAATCCTATTGATGAGCATGTTCGGCTACATGTATCCACCAATATCAAAATCCAATCCAACCACAGGCAACATCGGCACCGCATTCCCAAACCTCCCAGTATCGTTGGTGCAGATGGACAATGGTCAGATGGCGAACACCGTTGCAGCCAAATTCATCCAAATCTCCCAACAGCAAGGTCTCTTCGCCGTCTCTGAAACCGCAAGCTACCAAGCAGCCCGCAACCAACTTGTGGAAGGAAAACTCAAAGGAATCATAATCATACCGCAGGGCTTCAGCGATGCTCTGGCGGCTGGACAGCCCGCCACCGTCCAAGTGACCGTCGATGAAACGAATCCAACAACAGCCTCCGTCGTTCAATCCGAAATCTCAGCAGTCTTCAACATCATCGGTTCAAGCATGTCCACGCAAGACATCAACAATATGGATGGTGGCAGAGTCAACCCCGCATTCATAATGCACCCCATCTCCGTTACAGAGATACCACTAATCAGCGGAGTCGCATCCTCCTTCCAATTCCTAGCACCGGGTTTCATGGCACTCACCGTGATCACCGGCTCCCTCCAAGGAGTCGCAGCCGCCCTATCACGCGAAAAAGAACAAGGAACAATGGACGGTCTCCTCGTTTCACCCATTCCCCACGTATCAATAATACTCGGCAAGGTGATGGCGCAGACTGTACGCGGGCTAATCCAAGGATTCCTCATCCTCGGACTATCCATGTTACTCTTCGGCGTGCAAATCTACGGCAGCCCGTTCATTATGTTCGTCGTTTTGTTGCTCGGGACAGCAAGCTTCGTCGGCGTCGGCATAATAATGACTGCCATAGCTCCCGACCAAGAAACCGCCCAAATGATGACAATGATTCTCCAGTTCCCAATGATGTTCATCAGCGGTATCATGTTCCCAATCGACCAACTCCCCGGATGGATGCAGTACATTGGAAAAGCTTTGCCACTTTACTATGCAGCAGATGCACTGAGGAAAGTGGTCATACTCAACGCCGGACTGAACGTCATATTGCCAGACATAGCGATTCTAGCACTCTACTCCATTTTGACTATGGCCGCGGCCATACCATTGTTTGAGAAAGCCATGACCAGATGACGCCGAGCGCTAGTTAGAAATGCTCTCAGAGCCAGAGCACGTATGAGAGGATCATTCTACCTCTTGGTGTTGACAGTCGATGCCGAAACTTTCGGTTAGTGAGATAGGCAGCAAGCTGACCCAAGCAGGTAAGCTGCAGACAAGACCACTCTGCGTTTACGGCTCAGAGGCTATTCCTGAGGGAGTTGCTCCGTCGACCTCCATCGGCTCGTGTATAGCTAAGGTTGTCGTGACGCTGGCATTCCATGCGAAGACGCCGCCGATCTATGTCGCTTCCGACATGCCCGAGACTTGCTGTGGAGGCGGCCTCGCACACTTTGGATTCACTGAGTTCAATCCCGGCATCAAGTACTTCGTGTCAACCGGATGGAAAGGATTCCGGAGCGGTGCTGCTGAATTCTTGAGGGCCAACCCAGAACTCGTCGAGGATAACCAGAAGCGGGTGGGAAAGATAACGCCTCCGGGAAAGTACGTGGTCATACGGCCTTGTGCTGATCTAGTCGATAAAGATCCAGGAGTCAGATCTGTCCTCTGTTTCGGAAGGGCGGAGCAGATTAGGAACATGTGTTCGTTGGTCCACTTCAGGAGCCGGGATCCATTTCGTCAGATCCTTGTTCCTCAAGGAGCGTCTTGCGCGTCATTCGTCAGTTATGCTGCGGGAATGGTTGAGAACGCCCCGACCGACGCGGTCTTTGTGGGTCCATGTGACCCGACGGGAAACTCGTGGTTCCCTCAGGATCACCTGTCCTTGGCCATCCCAGTGGAGATAGCGCGGCGCATGGCCGAGGACCTTGAGAGCTCATTCATAATCAAGAGGCCATCTGTCGCCTATCCTGAGCACAGAGCTAAGGTGTAGTCCTCAAATCCTGACCCTGAGCAATGCACGTTGCCCATGAATCAACGACGCGGCATCGTACTTGGAGACAGCGGAACTTGCATGACCAACAAGGCATGTCCGTTTCTTTCACGGACATAAGGCGGTATGCAATGAACGCAATAGATAAGATCGTGAATTGTCGCTCGGGGAGAATGTCATTATCGTTGATCAGGCAGCGAGAGAAAGGGGGACCAGTTCAGTGATCGTATTGCGTTCATATTGTCCGTGTTTGCGATTCTCGTTACAGCTTGTCCTCCGTGATAAGAGCATTGGCTGACCCTCTGTTGAGGATTGCAAAGCGGGTCTCAAGCTACCCCGAAGTGCGTGCGCTAATCTTCATGGTCGGCATAGCAACGTACTCATCATCTCAACGATGATTCGTGGCAGAGACGCGAGTTGTATTTCTTTTTCGCTCATCATCTAGGACAGCTGGGATAGAAAGCGAGTCTGCCGCTGATTATGCGAAAAGACGGGTTCGAAGTGCCCTACGCCTAGTTCATGGGGGATTGCTCCGTGCCAGAACTGCTTGTTCCTAGTTACAAGAGCTCAAGGACGTCGGTCTGCTGTTGTCTGCATAGAATGGTGATGGTGAAAGAGAGCATGGGCCTACCCGATGAATTTGGCGAACACCGGCGGACCCGCTAACGCCAATAATACCGTTCCCGCCATGAGATATAATATCCTGCAACTGAGCTGGCCAGTCCTGTGAGAAGCGCCCCTCCATCACGAATAAACACGTAACCCCGCGCGCAAAAGCAAAACCTGTAAATGTATAAACTGAACTATGCCATGTAGTTGATTGCAGTGCAAGCCCGATCGGTTCCTGCGGTAGAAACTATTGATGTAACTAAGACCTACCGTGTAGGACACATGAGTTATCCCGCTTTGAAAGGTATCAGCATGAAGATTGCTAAGGGTGAGTTTGTTTCAATCATGGGTCCGTCGGGCAGCGGTAAATCAACTCTTCTTAACCTAGTAGGGGCCTTGGATCCTCCCACATCAGGCAAAGTAATCATCGATGGAATTGACTTGAGAAAGCTTAACGAAGACAAGCTTTCCATTCTCCGCAATCGAAAACTTGGATTTGTTTACCAAGCTTTCAACCTGATTCAAAGGCTCACAGCTCTGGAGAATGTGGCGATGCCGCTTATCGCGAGAGGTATCCCTGAGAAGAACCGCAGGGATAGATCGCTCAGCACGTTGAAAGCCGTCGGACTGCTTCGATTCGCCAATAAGCGCCCAATTGAGCTTAGTGGCGGCGAGCAGCAACGTGTCGCTATTGCCCGAGCCTTAGTCACAAATCCCGCTCTGATAATTGCTGATGAACCCACCGGCAACTTAGATTCAAAGACCACTAGTGAACTAGTCGATCAATTCGTCCAAGTGAACGAGCAATTCGGAACCACTATCCTAGTAGTTACTCACAACTCAGAAATTGCCGAGAGGACTCAGCGCATCATCTCACTCAGAGACGGGTTAATTGAAAAAGAACAGTATCTCAAGCGAATAGATTCCTATCCGAACAAGGCCATTAAGTGAGGAGGAGACAGGAGCACATGCAGTTTCTCGACCTGTTCAAGTTAGCGTACAAAGCATTGGTTGATAGAAAGGTCCGCAGTGCCTTAACGATACTTGGAATAACGGTAGGTTCAGCCATTATTCTGGCTCTAATCGCAAGCTCAAGTGGACTTAGCGCTGGCATCACCAGTAATATCGAGAAGACTGGAGCAAATGTTCTCACAATACGAAATGCGGGCGGATTCTTTCAGAGCGGTTCAACAAACACCTACCAGCTTAGTCAACTTGATGTGGACTATCTCAAAACAATACCAGGAGTAACCGCAGCCTACCCGTACTACAGCTATGGTGCTTCAATCAACAGTGGCGGAACTTCGCTCCAAGCCAGTGTGGTTGGAATGGACCTGTCCGCCCTGCCAGTTCTCTATAAGGGACTGACAGTTGCTGAGGGCTATCTTCCTCTTGCTGGCGACGTAACCTCTGCTGTTATAGGATGGGGAATAGCGAACCCAGTGTCAGGAACACCCATCGATCTTCATCAAATGGTTTCCATGTCCGTTACTGGAATTAAGGGAAGCAAGGCAACTGTCTCCTATGCAGTTCTTGCGAATGCGATTCTCTCGCAATATGGCACAGCTTTGTTCTCAAATATCGATGACACTGTCTATATATCCTTTCAGGCTGCTCAGTTTCTGGCCAAGACTCCATACTTTTCAGGAATCTACGTTATAGTTGATAACACAGATGATGTTGCGAACGTTCAGAATGCCATAGAGACATACTACTCCGATAATGTTCGAGTCATAAGTTCGGGACAAATCCTGTCAAGTATCCAATCGATCACAGGACAGCTGACAGTGTTCCTAGGCAGCATCGGAGCGGTATCCTTGTTTGTGGCCACTGTGGGAATAGTCAACACAATGTATGTCTCAGTAATGGAACGTACAAGAGAAATCGGCATACTGAAAGCCATAGGCTATAGGCCGAGACAGATAATGTTCATGTTCCTGTCAGAAGCAGCGTTAACGGGGGTGATCGGGGGCTTCTGCGGACTACTCCTAGGCTACGTACTTTCATTCCTCATGGGCGGAATGTTCAGTGGATTAGGAGGGGAAGGAAGAGGATTCTTCGGCGGCGGAGGAGGAACAATCCAACCTGTCTTCTCAACAGAACTCATCATCTTCTCGCTGGTATTCCCCGTCATACTAGCTACCGTAGCAGGACTTTACCCTGCCTGGAGAGCCTCAAGGATGAACGCCGTTGTCGCACTGAAGTACGAATAAGCAAACTCGGCTTACCAACAGCTCGGCTTATCTCATCCAACATCACAACCTGCACTCAGTTGGTAATCGCATGATACTACTTCGACATTCGACCTACCTGAACGCGAGAAAATAACTCCAAGCACGAACGCTTCCCGTTGTTTGAGATCATGCGTGCCAATGAAGTATCCTTACATCAACAAAGCCAGCAACAACTGTGCGCAAATGTTCGTGCCGAATCGGTCTCAGGAGCACTGGGAATGATCAGTTGAGTGCTCCTAGGGGAAGCTAGAGCCAAAGAAAGCATTGAAGAGGCTGCGAAGAATTTCGAGGATTAATCCCACGATTCCGGTGGGACCGGTTTGACGCTGATTGACATTTGTTTCAACTGTCCTTGAGATTTGCATTATGAAATTCCCCTTAGCTATGACTGGAACTCCTGGACGATCATTGTCAGTGGCGGACACTTTCACAGTGATGGAGTAGTTTCCATTCGGAATGTTCTGTTTGAACACCATGAGGAGACTAAATGGCCTTGGGATGTTCGGATCGATTATGCCAATAAAGAAGCTGCTGGCTGCCGTAGGATTGAGGGTGTCGGATTCGATCGAGACATTGGCGTTGTACGCTGCGATATTCCCCGAGTTCAGAATGTTGCCTGAAATAGTTGCGTTCCCACCTTGCGAAACCTTGGAAGGCGAAAGTTGAACGCCGTATAGAACAAGATTGATCCAACCATTAACTGAGAACCCTATGTCGTGAGATTCCTCCGTGTAGGCTATGTCGCCCAACTGCTTGTACGTGCCCGTAACAGATCCCAGATATGAAGTGCCGATGCCGGACGTAGGAGCGTACACTTGGAATGTGAGAGTGACACTCTGGCCGTACGCGATGGAATCGTAATGCCAGTGATTGTCACCGATCAATGCTAGCGGAGCGGGTATCGAGACGGAAATGTCTACATCGTAAATCGCTATGTAACCACTGTAATTGTTGACAACCGTAACTGTGACGTTGTTATTGAAACCCGCAGTCAGACTCTGCCCAGTCATGTAGACCGTCAAGTGCGCCGCGCTCTGCGCAACAGCAGCGGGCGCTAGCGTAAACATCGAGAGAAGTAGGACTGCAAGAAGCAGTTTCCAACTAAGTGAGCGAATCAACTCACCACGTCTCCTGAAGCGCCCTAATTCTCGCGTCGATCGTAGGATGCTTATCGAAGAGTTGCATCAAGCGATTCTTACTGACTGAGTTGAACAAGCAAACTATCCCAATCGATCCTGACTGATTGAATTCGTGACTTTGCGATTCCCGAATCTTGGTAAGAGCTGAGATCAGGGAATTCGGTCTTCCTAACAATTCCACTGCAGTCTTATCCGCCAGCAGCTCACGCTCTCTGTATATGGCCGGTTCAATGAAATAGCCCCAAGGCCGTGAAAATAAGCCGACCTTACCCATTGTAGCCAAGAATCTCACGATGAAGTCCCTGTTCTTCAAATGCGACAGTTCATGTGCCAGACATGCCTCCAATTCTTCTGCGTCCAATGACTCCAATAGTCCCACGGACACTGCCATGACAAATCCTTGCTTTGATCGAGTGATTAACGCGCAAGGTTTTCCCGAGTCGATCAGAGAGACCTGTGGAGGCGAAATACCGGCTAGGTCCGAGAGCTTATTCACACTCTGTATGACTTGAGCAGGCGGTTCGAGGAAACTGTCCTCTGGAAACAAGTTGGCTAATGGTAGTCGCGACTTCCCAAATTCTAGGAATACAGCAACTCCAAATGCCGCGAGCACACCTGCTATGGCCAGACCTAGATTCACATCGAGAAAGAACGAAAAAAGACGGTTAATACCCACAGATACAGGGTCCGGTCGCGTCAATCCGGCATGCAACCCAAAGACAATGAGCTCCAGGCTTTGATAGAACATGAATGCCAAAATGCAGAGCAGTGCTATGGATCTGCCGCGGAATGACCGTTTTGAGACGAATACCAACCCCAAGCCAAGTACTGCCATCGCTAGTGGAAGCGCAACGGGTACATAATGAAAGGCATGGGGATTGATCGGTCCCAACAAGAACCAAGCGAAGAAAAGAAAAAGCCTATGAACTTCTATCATCTTTGGATCCCTTCTTCAACTTACTAAGATACTTCGATATGATCTTGCGATCCGTCGGTTTGTCAGTCATCCTTTCCGCAAGGTAAGCGACAGTGACATCATTGAAACCTCGCAAGAGGGCCCCCATCACGTCATGCACTACCACGTGCTTGAACTGGTCTTCAGTGAGGCGTGCAGAATACAGGTAATGACCTCCCCCTTCTCTGGCCAATTTTCTGGAAACGATGCCCTTTCTATGCAGTCTGTCCAGGATGGTGGCAACGGTCGTGACGGCGACGGCTCTGTTCCGGGAGACTCTGATATGCAACTCTTTAACCGACAATCGTCCATCAGTCTCCCACAACTCCTGGAGAAGGATAGCTTCCAAGTCACCTAGGGCAAATCGTATGTCTCGGTTGCTCGGGTGAAGAACTTGCAGTTTCAAGCGTTAACTGATCCCGACTACTGCGTGTAGTTAGACTTATATAAACTCGTTTGAATCATCGCCTATCGTGGTGCGAATCCGATGCCGCAAGCGCCGATCATCATCCCGATCATAATGACTGGAATCACGTTTGGGTCACTGCTTGTATCCGAGAAACACAGACTTTCCAAGAAGAAGCTTGTTGGCGTTTCCGCGTTATCCGGGATGCTCAATCTCGGAAATGCCTTCCTCGTGCATCAGCTTTCCCCTGCCCCAACGCTCACTCGAGTCGCGACGCAATTCGGAGCAGCAACCGCCAGTTCCGAATTCGTGTTCTATGCGTCATCTTTCATCGTGGGGTTCTTGATGGTGCTTGTGATAGTCGGAATCGCGATGATCTATGCTCGACTCAAAGGCGCTAGACCTGAGGAAGACGAAGAAAGCACGTTAGAAGAGACCTAGACAACGTCTGGCTTCCCCAATGTCAGGTTTCCGTACTGCACGCCGAGCAGTCAAGGGCCTTCTAATACTCCTACTCTTGATCTCATCCTGTCTAGTCTCAATCGCAATGTACAACGTATACTCTGATCCTCTCGGCGAGGTCGCCGTATCACCCGGAAAATACGATCTGTACTTGGGCAACAGCACGAGTTCAGTGAAATTGAGTTATCCGAACAGCAGCATCCTGACAGACAGCGTAGGAGACTTGCTCTTTACGGTAACTCTGCAGCCGGACACTAGTCAACCTTGGTGCGGCGATTACAACCTGACACTCGGCAACTGTCGTCTTAGTGTGGATATCTACATTCCCCCTGACTTCTCGAACCTCGCCATGAGTAATCTATGGACGAGCTTCACAAACGACTACGACCCACACAGCCTCTCTTTGTCGCGGCAATCATCCTCCGATCAAATTGGACCGAATTGGTGGAAAGTCACCATATCCAACTTGAACTTCACTTCTATCCCCTGGCACGCAAACCCAACAAAGAGAGTATTCTTGGTAAGTAAGGCGCAATACGTCAGGCTATTCCAAGTTACGTCTCCGACAACAGCGGGACGATATTTCTTCAAGGCTTTCATCAATGGAAAATCCATTGGCGCCAAGAATTTTCCAACACTACTCGTGAAGGCCAGCAGGGACCCTGCCTACATTTCTGGGAGGCTAAGAGATCTTGGAGACCGCAACGTGACTAACGCAGGGGGCAACATAACTTTGCCAGAGGGTTACGGAGCCCAAGTGGTAGCGACAGGCATAGATTATCTCGGCAATCCGGTTTCAGCTCAAACATTCATCAATTCCACAGCCGGGGGACAGTATACGCTGTTCGGAGTGGCGCCAGGAACCTACAGCATAACCGCATACGCTGCGGGATACATTCCCACAACTAGGCCAGGAACGGTTAGTGTCGCAGCCGCCCAATCGCTTGAAGGCGTTGACGTTTTAATGTCGCGCAGCGTAAACATTACACTGTTCGCTCTATCCATGACCGCCGATGGAGCCGCGATTCCATGGGGTACGTTGTCCGGAATCTCTGCCAACGGGACAACATTCGCACGATCACGTTCGATTTCCTTTCAGCTCATACCGGTAGGCGGCACTAGTACGATCGATACCAACAATACTATCTTAGACCAGTCTGCGAGTGATTTCACTCTACCAAGCTTTCCATCAGTCGACCTTGACGGTCGAATTCCACAGGACCAAGCGAACGATATTTCTGGCTTGAGCGAAGGTGACTATCATGTGCGTGCTTACGTGCTCTCATATGTTCAACTTGATGATGTGCTCATCCACATCTCCAACGAAACTACACATCTCCGCGCTGAGATTCGACTAGTTCGAAGCAACTTTCTCTCGGTTACAGTTCACTTCAAAGACCACGACACAGCGCTGAACGAAACAAAGCTAGACATCAATGGAACCTTGTCGGTCCAAGTATACGATCAACAAGGCATTCTCCGTGGTCAAAACACGACATTTGTGTACGCCGGCAATTACAGTGCTACGATGGATATTCTAGGACTCAGCAGGAGTAGCACCTTCGGAACCGTTGGCCAGTTTTCACATGACTACGGCCTACTCCCAGGCACTTACTATGTCCTTGCACAGTTGAAATCGTCGCCAGTTCTCTCAGGTTACGCCAACGTTGGTGTTAGAGATCTATACTACCAACTTGAGGATAAGCAGGTAACGCTTGGTCTCGCGTCCTCCGCGTCTTATGATATCCCTACTCGCATCAGTCTTGCCATGATCAGAGGTGGAGGGATAATCCTTACATTGTATTCGGTTGACGCGCAGAATCCTACGGTCATCAGACCATGGACTTTTCCCAACAAAACAATAACCGTCAACATAATCGACTCTGTAGGCACAGTGTACTACACTAATGCTACACAAGGCTCGAATTTCAATCAAACATCGCGTGGCCTCGATACGTTCAATCATACTACACATCAACCATGCCAAACATCAAGTCAAACATGTCTCTTCTATTCTGGCCTGCTCACCGATGACTATACGATCATCGTTAATACCCTTGGTTACACTCAACGCGAGTTAATCAAAACGCATGTGATGCTGGGTGGTGTTAGCGATGTGGCCGTGTGGTTAGTGCAGAATCCAATAATTAACATGACCTTGGCTTTCAAAACGGAGGGACTCCTGTCGATCATTAACTCGACCCAACCTTACGCTCAACCGATCAATCATCTGGACGCTACACCTGCTCGGGTCGAAGTCTTCGATGATCTAGGCAATTTTGTTGCCGCAAATCAGACGTATATCAACAATATTCAATCCCATGATGAGCCTACCCGAAACGCTACTTTCAGATTGGCCGGATTCGATCAATATTATGGCAACCCGCGACTGATCTGGTCAGGTTTCTATGATACCACTGATGGAGCCCGCCAGAATTCGGGCGGCCTATTTCTGTATCCGTGGGATAATGAGCCGCGGCAGTTCACTATCAGAATATGGGTGGAAGGCTATTATCAATTCAATCCAATACGCGTGACTATTCCAGCAAGAGGGAACGTTTCAGTAGTTGGAGTCGTGGATCGAGCTTCGAGAACAAGCGGAACAGTGATTGGCCCCGACTTCTATGATCAGGCACGCCCATTGTCTTGGGCAACCATAAGCCTTGAGCCGAACAGCTACACGCTCACAGGCATCATAGATGTTCGACCCGGCAACTACACCACGTCAAGCTTAGACGGTTCGTTCCAATTGTGGGTCCCGCAAGGAAGCTACGGAATGGGTGTATCCCTCGCCGGATACGCGTCATACTCCGCCCAAATTGCGGTTCCGTCAGGATCGGATATCAGCATGCAGATCTGGCTAGATAACTACCAGTCATCATCACAAGCTATGACACTCACGTCCTCAGCGAACACCATCATAGCCATGCTCACTACTCGCGCCTCCATTTCAGGCCTTAGCAACAGGCTGTTGCGGAAGACGTAAATCACTGAATGATGGGAACTGGCTGAGATTCCAAAAGATAGAACCAACTTAGTTGTGCTGGAGAATTGTCTCTTGAAACCAAGTAAGTTGATAGTGTTCATAATCTCTGTGATGATGCTTCTCACTATGGCCCCTAACCAAGTGCTAGTGGAGCAGGTTCATGCCCAGACTCCACCTCAACGCTACGTATCCATACCCGTGAAAGTTGTTTTCGTAGGAGTCGACCCGTCAACAGTAGATCTCGGTTACATCAAGTGGGGAGGAAATCTCCCAACAACCACTTTCGGCCAAGTACTTCAACCTCCTCCGGGAGGTAGCCCGACTGGAGTGGTCTACAATGTCAGCTACACGTTCACATTTGCAGGTGACGAGTACAAATCGAAACTTGAGTCCTACTTGCAGAGTATCCAAGAGGTAAAGAACGAACCCAATCCGTGGTTTTACTACTACACCGGAGAACCATCAGGCTACGTGTCAACTTCAAACTTCTATTCGCTGAAGGCAGTAACGTATGATGCGAACAAAGTTGAGAATTGGATCTACAACAACCAGCAAGACCTAGGAGATTTCCCCTCAAACGGATGGACTCTGATGTTCATGTATCTACCAGAACTGCCCTCCTACAGTTACGAAGATTACAGCGATTTTCTTGTTTATCAGAGAGCCGCTAAGCCCAACGGGACCGCACACTACTACAGTGTCAGATATCAGGACTCGGACTTGGGTTACCAATTGCGATATCGTGATTACTCGACGGGATGGGGTGGCATTCATCGATTGTGGTTCAACGACCTCAGCGCCGGTCCAACGTTCTGGACTTGGCCCGAGGACTTTCCTTTACAGATCGAACTGAAAGACAACAATATTGACCTACGCAGTCCGTACGGGAGAACTTGGTTCACACAATACGTTGCAGACTACATTACGCAGGCAACCTGGAATATTGTCACGCCATTCTTTGTCTACACTCCAACATACTCGAGCAAGTACACTTTTGACGTTCACATATTCGACAATCGCACTGTGAAAGAGAAGCAGGCGGTTGACATACACTCGACCGTAGATCCCGACAAAATCAGAGCCACCTTCCAAGACCTGCTCCCATACTCGGACATCGAAGCGTCTGTGAAATTTGAAGATCTTTCAAACTACAAGGTACTTCAGGAGGTAATCCGTTCCAACTACAAGTATACGGATTCGTTCACGTTCGGCGTGTCAGGTCAACCGCTGCAATACGGCATAGTGGATGCCCGACCGGTTTACATGTACCTCGAAGACAACTTGCAGAAATTCGAGCCGAACTTTCACAGGGATCGGTCAGAGTTCACGGTTCCAGTTTTCGCTTTCGCCTTCAGCAACGATACGCTCTTCACTTTCACGTACAAATGGATTATCGCACAACCCGACTCTGAGGTTAAGGCCCTTCTGGGCGTTGCCCTCGGAGACATCACGCTTGTCTCGCTAAGCCAGCAGCAGTTTCAACGCGGCAACTACGTGACACCCATTCAACCTGGCCGAGGCGAAGGATTCACTCAGGTCATAATCCACGAATCTGGCCACATGCTTGGTTTGTCGCATCCTCACAACTTCGGCCCTGTTGGAGACTTCATAATGTCGGTTATGGGCTACTATACCTACGACTACGTCTTCGGGCAATCCGACAAAGATGCGTTGCGGCGCGTGCACGTCGATCAAATCTACTTGGATGTCGAGTCGATGCTGGAAACGCTCTCCTCGCAGAACCCCCTCAGTAGCCTGAGCATCAGAAATGAACTGAACGGGGTCGACGCAAAGTATTCCCAGATGGACTACGTGGGAGCACTGTCCCTAGTTCTGAAGGCGGAGGAAGCCGCACGATCAGCGCTTGCCTCGTCGTTGTCAGGCATAGTACTTCCGATGATCTACGTGATCGCCGGCATTGTTGTGGGATTCGTTGGAGCTTGGATAGTTCTTCGACGCCATGCGAAGCCCCGTGGTTTGCCGAGCGGCACAATGACGACGTGGAATGTTCCGGCCCGCCCTAGGTACTGCACCAATTGTGGCAAGCCCACACACCCCAATGACATGTTCTGTTACTACTGCGGAGCCAAACTCGCGTACTAGGCCGCCACGCCACAAGACCGCGATGAATCAACTTTGTACTGCAAGATCCGCGCGCTATCGAATGGTTGATTCCAGATTAAGTCTTTCAAGATGTGTGGATGTAGGATCGGCGATGCCTAAGGCGCTGAAATGGGCTGAATCGAACAGCCGCGGACGTACCAAACGCAGCTATCGTTCCTCAGCAGCGAGCGTTGGATAGGATGGCTACCTTTCCAGTCGGCCCTTTATCATTCCAAGGTAGTCTTTGAATTCGAGGTTCGGTACTTCGGTGAACTCCCATCCGAGTTTGGCATAGATTCTCTTTGCAATGACCTTCCCGATGGTCTTGCTTCCCTTTCCGAACGTAGTCTCCAAGACCGAGAAGAAATCATCGAGACATCTAGGTATCTCGCTCCTCGCAATGAAGCAATTTCTCTCCAGGTGATCGTACACCGCCTCCCTTGCTCGTTTCCCCAGCAGATCTCCTAGCGTCTCGTCAATAGACTCGAGAATCAAGGACTCGAATCTATTTGCGCAGTCTCCCCGACTTCCAGAATCATCAATCATCAAGAAACGTGGACGAGTACCGACCTGAACAACTGAACTAGTCGCGCGGTCTCTAAGGCCCACCATGAACGCTTACCGACAAGTAATGCCATCGTGTTAGTCGATATAAGTGGATAAACTGGTTTCCCTGCGACTCATTTGAAATCTCTAAACTATGGAAAATGATGACAAAAATATTCTCTTTACTAACCCTACCTACAATGGAGAGTACACATTCGGTCGATGAAACGCCACTGTCCAGTTCCTACCAACCCGAAAGCCGTTCACGCAAGCACATTATTACCTGAGTGGGCAGATGACGTCTTGAAGTTGCGATTGAAGATGAGCAATGCTTCTGCACGGCGGCTTGAGATACTTCGTGGACGCATCAGAGAAAACGCGTTTGAAGGAATCATCCTGGTCCCCGGCTCTAACTTAAGATACTACACGGGCGGCAACTCTCTGCTCCTAGAACGCCCATTCCTACTATTTGTGCCCAAGGAAGGCGATCCGCATCTAGTTGCGCCAGGATTCGAGGCAGGTCCATACACGAGAACCCATACCGCAATCAAGGTGCACCCCTGGAGCGATGCGGAGGGCCCGTCGCAAGCTTTCGAAGAAGTCGTCCGTGAACTTCGTCTTACCGGTAAATGGGGCGTTGAGGGAAGAGCGCCCTTCAGATTCCTCTACCTTTTGACGAAACACGCACGTCCCGATCTTGAAGATGCTGAGCAGATTCTGCAGAGCATTCGAGAGGTCAAAGATCCTAAGGAGGTTCAGCTACTGCAGCGCGCTGCGTCGATCCTGTGCAAGTCTTTCCTGAAGATGCCTGGAATTATTCGACCGGGGATGACGGAGATCGAATTAGCTAGAAAGGTAACACAGGAGATCTATTCGAACGACGCAGAACTGGTTGATGATGTGCTTGTCCAGTCAGGACCTTTTGCTGCCGATCCTCACCACCTTCCTGAATCGAGGAAGATACGGCGTGAAGAGAGCATAGTGGTTGATGCAACGTGCACATACTCGGGCTATTATGCTGACATTACAAGAACATTCATGGTCGGGAAAGATAGAGAATTCGAGAACCTCTACGCGAACGTACTTGGTGCCCAGGAGAAGGCTATTGGGGTGACACGCCCTGGTTCAACCACTGGGCACATCGATGATGGAGCTAGAAGCCGACTCAAACAGAACGGCCTCGACCGATACTTCATCCACAGGACAGGTCATGGACTTGGACTTGAAGTCCATGAGGCGCCATACATAATCCCCAATGGTAGCGAAGTGATTCAACCCTCAATGGCCTTTACAGTCGAGCCCGGCGTATACATACCGACGAAAATCGGTGTCAGAATCGAGGACGATGTCTTGGTCGCACAGAACGGTGCCAAGGTGCTGAGTAGATCACTGCCCAAGGAATTCGGCTGGTGGCGTTAGAGGCCGTCCTCGAGTCGTTGGAATTGGGAGTGCCGTAGGCATGATGGTATTGGCTATGGAACCTGTTGATAAGCTTCAGGCGGACGATTTCCTATCTTTCGATGGGCGTGTTCAATTCCTGATCGTTGGTGGCGGTTTTATGCTGGCGGTCGTGTCGAATCTTTAATCCTTTAGGTGCAAACGGCTCTCTTGCGTGTACTAATTGGACACCAGCGGACTAGCAACCTTGATTCTGACGCAAGTCGGTTTCGGGGGAACATTGGGCTTTCTGTTGGGTTACGGCCTGAAGAAGGTTGCTGCGTTCATCCTCAAGATAGTGGCTCTCGTTACAGGGTTGTTCTTGCTCGCGTTGACTTGGTTGGCTTCAATAGGCGTAATCACGGTCAACTTCAATGCCTTCAGCTCGATCGCGGGCATCGCTTTCGACAACACGTTGACGGCGCTCGCGAGTTCCCTCACGCTTCTCGCCCAAGTCATTCCAGTGAGTGGGAGCTTCGGATTGGGTTTCTATCTCGGCGCTAAGAAAGGATAGCAACATAGCTTTCACCGAGAACCGTCTTGACTTGCAGCTGGACACCAAAGGAGGCCAATCAATTGAACAAGCTCTTTGTGGGAATGATGATCGTTCTCATAGTAGCGTCTCTCTCGGCCGGCTATCTCTACCTTCAACCGGCCAAGACTGTTCGAATAATGGTCGCGGGAGCCATCCTGTTTGTGGAGCTCGCAAACACTCCGGATGATCAACGAAGAGGACTCTCAGGGCGAGACTCGATGCCTCCTGGCCATGGCATGTTGTTCATCTTCGACCGGGAGACTGCCTGGGGCTTTTGGATGAAGGACATGAAGTTCTCGCTGGACATTATCTGGTTCAATTCGGGCAAAGAAGTCGTATTCGTAAAGGAGAACTTGCGACCCTGTGACCCTCAATACTGCCCCGTCTACACGCCGTCGATGGCCGCCCTATACGTTCTTGAGGTCAACGCCGGATTTGTGCACAGTCACAATCTAGCGATAGGAACAACGTTCGCTTTCGTGCAGTGACCAATCCTGAATCCCTGTGCGCAAAATGCTGAACACATACGTTCAGATCTTCGCACTACTGGGAATCAGGTATGAACGGGCCTACCTAATGTCGAAAACCACTACCGAAACTCGCTTCCCACATCTTTGACAAAATATGAAGTTCGGAAGGACCTGACCCACACTCGTTATGACAGATGTGTCAAACGCATCGTATTTACTGTCGAACTTCGCCTTACACTCTACACATCTCAGTTTTACATGCGTCGTTTTCTGACTCATTACCAATACTTCACAGTTTGACTCGCAACTGCGCTTTCCTGTAATTGAAACCTTTCGGTCTCTTTCTTCACCCGGAAGTCGACGGACCCTGAGACATTTCTCGCTTTCCAGTTTGGTGTCGGATTTCGTTGATCAAGTCGGTGATTCGGCCCAAGCCTGCTTTCAGACGATGGGCGGGCGATCCGTATCCAATGCGAATGTACTTTTCCATGCCGAAATGACTGCCCGGCACGATTAGCGTGCTCTTCTCTCGTAGGAGTCGCTCAGCCAAATCCTTGGAATCAATTCCCAGCGAATACTTCACGTATGAAATCGCACCAGCCTTCGGGGGTATGCATGATAGGCAGTCTCGGTGGCGATCGGTCCAATTCTTGATCATAGGCAGGTTTTCTTGTAGTATCGACCGTGCTCTGGCAAGAACCTTTGCCCGCGTATCTGGCCGCAGAACTCTTCTAGCAAGATAGTCACTTAGGGCAGATGGGCAAATCGTGGTGTAGTCGTGATAGGACCAAAGCTTACCTATGAGATCGGTCGGCCCTACGACCCATCCGATTCTGAGGCCTGGTAGGCCATAAGCCTTCGACAGACTGTTGGTCACTATCGCCCTATCATACTGACCCCACAATGTCGGAGTTGTCTTTCCGTCCAATTCCGCTCCTTGATACACTTCGTCCGAGAGGATCCAGGCCCCCGCTCTCTCTGCAACTTTGCAGATCTCGTCCATTTGTTCATCGCGCATCACCGCGCCGGTCGGATTGTTAGGGTTGCAAAGTGCAATCAACTTCGTTGTTCTAGTCACGATCTTCTTCAATTGTCGGAGATCTGGACGCCATTCATCTTCATATTCTCTCAACCAGAATGGCCTCACCTTGGCTTGCAGCATCTTGGCCAGTCCCCAAACTTGCATGTAGTTCGGCAGCATAATTGCGACCTCAGCGTCGCGATCGAGAAGCGACCACATCGCCACGAAATTCGCTTCGGCGCTCCCATTTGTCACAAGCACGTTGTCGGAACTGGCGTCTGGGTAGATTGCGGCGATCGTTTTCCGGAGCTCTTCCGTTCCATTCGTTTGACTATAACCTAGAGGCTGCTTGATAATGTCGGCTGAATCTCCGTCTAGCAACTCAGTGAGTGTCAGCGGATGCACTCCGCTTTCTGATAGATTGTATTCTGCCCGGTTCTCCCAAGTTGATTGCCAACGTTCCATCTCGAACGGAATGAGTCTCAAGTGGTCACACAGACTCTAGCAGAACGACTCTAGCGATAACAAGCTTTCCCAAGCCTCATTTGGGCCGCGAATCTCAATTGCTGGAAAGGCATGTTTTTGACTGGCAGTGGCTGACCCATCAGGTCTCACGTTAGATTGGTGTGCTTCGATGAAACAGGGCAAATCGATGAAGGCATCACTCGAACACTACGTGTTCTCTTCTGAATCATCGGGAGACGATTGCGTCACGATTGTTGCCTTGCATGGTCGCGGAGCTGATGCCCACGATCTAGTCCCGCTCATAGAGGCACTGCAACTGGAAGATGTGCTTCTGATCGCACCCCGCGCACCTCTCCCGCTCAACCTAGGCTTCGTACAAGGATACGCCTGGTACGATCTCGGCGAGGAGGGAGTGCCAGACCCGCGGACTTTCAGCCCCAACTTGGACCACCTTCGCAAGTTTCTTAGAGAGATCAAGTCCGGTTACCGCGTCGGTCGACTGATCTTATTCGGGTTCAGTCAAGGAACGGTTATGGCCTACGCGGTAGGATTGACAGACCCAGCCTCAGTTAGCGGAATTGTAGCCTTGAGTGGCTACATCCCATCTAGATCGGATCTGCCTCTTCAGTGGAGCAAATTGAACGGCTTGTCCGTGTTTGTGTCACACGGAGAGTATGATGAAATCATCTCCGTAGACCTAGGGCGCGAAGCTGCCGAGATGCTCAGAAGGGCAGGGGCTGATGTGGTCTACCGAGAGTATGCGATGGGACATGAAGTGCGTGAGGAGACTATTCATGATCTTGCAGAATGGATCAGGGCATTGTTGCATCAATGAAGGACTTGAAGGTATCCAAGATATGCGGTCATGGAGCAGTGGCACGGGAGGGGCTACTCCTATATATCCCCGAGGAAATCCCGCTTTGACCAAGTATGGCTACCTCAGGTCCCGCTACACTGAGAGCGTTCAGGGTGAGCGTTACTGCTGTCTTCACAGCACTGGTGGCGGCTACAACAACGGTCTTTTCCATATACATCCCAGCTACGAGAGGGTACTTCAACATCGGCGAAGCGATGGTCTACACTAGCGGGTTACTCTTCGGCCCTGTAACTGGTGCCGTAGCAGGTGGACTTGGCTCAATGATCTCTGATCTTCTGCTTCAGTATCCCCAATACGCGCCTGGTACTTTGATCATCAAAGGGGCCGAAGGAGCCATCGTAGGATACTTGGCGAACCGTCTCTTCAAGCTGAAGCGAGACACGAATTGGAAAATCGTATCGGTCTCCATCGCCATCGTTGCGGCTATCATGGTCGGAAGCCTCGGCATCACATATTATTCGGGACCCAGTGAGGCTTCAATAGGATTTCCAGGAGCCGGACAGACAAGCGTCACAATCGAAATTCCAATCGCTCTTTGGCTTGTGTTAGCCGCGTTGATTTTCGTTGTAGTCGCATCTCTTGGATTCAGCAGCGAGCCTCGATTCTCACTTCTGGTCTTGGCTGTACTTGCTGGCGGGGCTGAAATGGTTTTGGGATACTTTCTTTACGAAATGAACATACTGGGGCTGGGTTGGGCCGCTCTTGCGGAGGTCCCCTTTAACCTAGGACAGGCTTCAGTTGGTCTCCTCGTGTCCATTCCACTTGCCAGAGCTATCAAGAGGCGAATGCCTCGATTCGAGGCGTGAACATAGCATACTCTTAGGAGTTGCCTCTCTCAGACTTCCAATTTCAGGAAAGCCTAATCCACTTCGATTTTTTTGTCTTCATTGGACCTGACTTTTTTGGGCCGTTTTCCGAAGTAGAAGCCAACCACGAGCCCGCGGGTATGTCGATGAACGAGGGATGGATGAAATTGCGCATCGCAAACCGCCAACCGAAATCGATCAGTACAGCTAGCACGGCTATGACTTGGGAGATTCGTATTCTAGGGGGCACGGATGAGAAAGCCTCAACAAACTCGTGAGCCAACATCAGTCACCTTACAAAAGATGCCTCATGACAATTAGAATGAGTGCTACGAAGAGATACTGGGCAGAGACCTTGAAGACTCTCCAAGCAGTCATTGAGCTTGGAGTTCGCGCCAATCTTACATTGGCGGATAGAAATCTCACATTAAGCGCGAGCAGCATGACTTCAACTGCTATTGCGGCAGCGATGTTCACCCGGTTGACAGTGAGAAGGTAGAGTGCCATCGTGAACGGGAAGAGCAGAATGTTGGATAATGCTGTATGAAAACTAGCGCGGCCAACGCCCTCAACTACCGGCAACATTGGAACTTCAACATGCTCGCAGTCTACGGCCGGCCGGCCGTAGTTGAGTCTTTGCGATAGCCAGCCGCCAGAAATGGCCAAGCGTCCAAAGAAATATGAGAACAGCCAAAAGTGTACCCACCTGACCAACGACGCCTGTCGCGGCCGACCATCCTGCCAACGCGGAGTAACATCCTGCTGCTCCACCAACCACGATGTTCCATTTCGTTATGGGCTTGAGCAACAGCGTGTAGACAAAGATGTACCAGAACACTCCCATCGCAATGAAGATGGCGGTAAGGAGATTCAGAAACACGGCCGCTAGTGCTATCCCTTCAACAGAGAGAGCTAGACCGAAAACGAGAATTCGATCCGCCGAGATACGTCCGATGGGCACAGGGCGATGCCGCGTGCGCGACATGCGTCCGTCAAGTTCCCTGTCCACATAGCAGTTGATCGCACCTGCGCCGCCAGCGGAGAGAAAACCGGCTGCCGCTGTAGATCTAAGGGTGCAAAGGGTGCGCTTAGCCCAACGACCAACAGTATTGCCGCTATACCTACGAACACGTTCAGCAAAGCGATTGCCGGTTTCATGACGCTAAAGTAATCGCCAATAGCATTCTCGAGACTCATCTAGTTCACCACCGCGCATTTCCCAACGTGCTTTCAGATTCTTGATAGATGCGCCCTTGCCGTCATATGTTATCTTCATCTCTAACCAGTTGCTGCACGCTTCAGGCTCGGTCAATCCAAACGCAAGTATCTTCTTTCCTTTGGTTGAAGGGGAAAAGTAGCGTTTGTTCTGCTCCTCATGGCCCCCCATAGTGGTGAACTTAACCGATCAACGCCTGTCCTGAGAAGCATGTTCGAACTCCTGTCCCCTCCATACTGATTCACCCAGCATGAGCATTCTTTCTTCGTAAGCCACGCGTTCAATCTGCTTGAGACCGTTTCATGCTGGAGGGCTATTCAAGCAGCTTTTTACCTACGATTGAGACAACTTGGATCACCGTTCCAGACAGGAGGCTTCCAGTACGGCTAAGATTCGCGCAGCCATTGTCGGCGTTGGCAATTGCGCCTCATCCCTAGTGCAAGGCGTCGAGTTCTACAAGAACGCCAAAGACGATGATTTTGTTCCTGGCCTTATGCACGTAAACCTCGCCGGATACTATATCCGAGACATAAGCTTCTCAGCTGCTTTCGACATAGACAAGAACAAGGTTGGGAAAGACCTTGGGGAAGCGATTTTTACCAAACCGAACAACACAATAAAGTTCTGTGATGTTCCGAAACTTGGCGTCGAAGTCCAGCGCGGCATGACCCATGATGGGCTCGGCAAGTACCTCAGCAAAGTCATCGAGAAACACCCTTCACATACCGTAGACGTAGGGCAGATTCTCAAGGATACGAAGACAGACGTTCTTCTCAACTACTTGCCCGTCGGCAGCGAATTCGGAACCAAATGGTATGTCGAGCAGGCCTTGGACGCTGGATGCGCTGTAGTGAATTGCATACCTGTCTTCATAGCGAGAGAGAGGCGGTGGCAGCAGATCTTTGAGAAACGGGGTCTGCCAATAATCGGCGATGACATCAAATCACAGGTTGGAGCGACAATAGTCCATAGAGCGCTTGCCCAACTGTTTAGAGATCGGGGCGTGAAACTCGAACGTACCATGCAACTGAACGTGGGCGGAAACACAGACTTCCTCAACATGCTCGAACGGGAGAGATTGGAGAGCAAGAAGGTCTCTAAGACCGGCGCTGTGACGTCAATCCTTGACTACAAATTAGCACCAGAGAATGTGCACATCGGCCCGAGCGACTACGTGCCGTGGCTGCTCGATAGGAAGTGGGCCTACATACGATTGGAGGGTACTACCTTCGGCAATGTGCCCTTGAATGTGGAACTCAAGCTCGAGGTGTGGGACTCACCCAACAGCGCAGGCGTAGTGATCGATGCAATTCGATGCGCCAAGTTGGCGCTCGACAGAGGCGTTGGCGGTGCGTTGAAAGCACCATCGGCCTACTTCATGAAATCGCCACCTGAACAATACCCAGATGACGTTGCAAGGAGAATGCTCGAAGAGTTCATCAGAGGTAAGTGACTGAAAGCGAGGCCAATCTCGATCAGACGGATCAGGGTTGTTCTAAGACGCGGATCTGCCTGTTGTTTTTCGCTTCATTTGCGACGGCAATGCCCTGAGTCGGTTTGCCACCTCTTCGAGAGTGGCGTCTCTCTTACAATAGGCTAGCCTGATCTTCCTTTTGCCAACCTCTTTGTTGTAGTAGAGAACCTCTGCGGGCAATACAGCGATACCGAAGTTCTCCAGCAAGTAGTCTGTGAATTCACGTCCATCCGCGAACTCCTCAGGTGCTTCGGCTAGGATGTAGTAGGCGCCTTCGGGTCGGTGATATTCCAATCCAATCTCATCGAGGGCCTGCATAAGATACAGTCGCTTGCCGTCATATGTGGCTGCGAGTTTCTCGTAGAACTCGCGCGGAAAGCCTAGTGCAGTCACAAGCGCCTCTTGTAGAGGTGTTGGGGCGCCGATTGTGAGGTAGTCATGGACCTTTCTTATCGCATCAGACAACCTTGCCTCGGCTATCGCCCACCCGACCCTCCAGCCGGTCACACTGTAAGTCTTGGAGGCACCGCTAATCGTGACCGTCCTTTCGTGCATGTTGCCTACAGTTGCCAGACTGATGTGCTTCTTTCCGTCGTAGGTTATGTGCTCGTAGATCTCGTCGGTCACCGCGATCGTCCCATACTCCTCGCATAGGTCCGCAATGATTCTCAACTGACCAGAGTCCAGAACTCTGCCTGTCGGATTGTTCGGTGTGGTGAGAATGATCATCTTAGGGCGTTTCTCCATGACGTCCTTCAGTTTTTCCTCATCAAGGCTGAGATTCGGTTCAATGAATGGCACATGAACAATGGCGCAGTCCGCGAGTATCGCGCTCGGAACATAATTCTCATAGTAAGGATCAGTTAGGACTATGTGGTCGCGCGGGTTCGTCAGCGCAAATATGGCAGATGCTGCGGCTTCGGTGGAACCGCACGTAATTGTGATATTCTCCTCAGGGTCAGCGTCAATGCCATTGTACTCTTTGATCTTCTTCGCAATGGCGGATCTCAGGCTTCTCTGACCCCAAGTAATAGGGTACTGATTCGACCCGTGACTGACAGCCTCAACAGCCGCCTCTATGAGTTGACGGGGTGGATCGAAGTCCGGCATCCCTTGCGCAAGGTTGATCGCTCCGCTCTCTTCGCTAAGTCGTGTCATCTCACGGATGACCGACTCCGTGAAATATCTGAGCCTGCTCGATACGCTCAACACTCTTCTCCCCATTCCAGAGTGGTCAATTTCCAAATACGTGCCTTTTCGGGACGATTTACAGACTTGGCGTGGCAATCACGTGTTCGTGAATGTGCTGTGGCAATCTGATCGTGCCCGAGACTATGTTTGGCCAACAGAACAGACTTGTCGATAGTGCAGCGACAAAGAAGGTGCCAAGTGCGAAGCGTTGGAACAGATGGCTACGCTTCCTGCGCAAATGTGAAACCTTGCAAGAGACGGAACCTACAATACATAGACAAAGGTTGCTGTGGAAGGAACTGGCGGCGCTTAGTAGTGCAGCCCGCAGTTTTGACAGTAGTATCTGTTGTAGTAGGGTATCTCGGTGAGGTCGGCGCCGCATTGTGAGCAGACGTACAAGTAGCTTCCGCTTTCAATGATCGGAACCTCAACGATGATCTCTTCTGCGGTCCCTTCGAATGCCGCTTCCTCCGTTTCTTGTTCTGTGCTCTCAGACAATGCAGAATACACTTCTTGTGGTTAGCATGGAGGTGTCTTCATAAGGGTTGTTGTGATCTACTTGGCTTTCGCGACGGATGGAATGAACAATCCGATTAGGGTTCTGAGGCCGTATGTCCGTATGAGGTTTGCCAAGAAGGCCAGGAAACCGAGCGCGAGCACTATGCCAAAGAACATCGCGGCGTTCATGTAGGGAAGGTATAGTTCGACGCCAGGGTAGAGTGTTCGCCTGAGCATACCGTCTCTCCAAGCGAGTCCCATTGAGAACGCCATGCCGACTCCCCCGATCGCCCATAACCAGAAGTGCAGATTGCTGAGTCTGTTGCTCTTCAGACCCGTCCCCGTCAGCATTGGGAGCAAGGCGTAGATTGCGGCGAAGAGGATGCTACTCAAGCCCGTGAGTAGCATCTGATGAATATGAAAGCCCGGAACCCACTGGGTGTTATGCATGATCAAGTTCACCGCGTAGTTCGCCTGCAGCAGACCTGATGCACCGCCCAGACCAAAACCCATGATACCTAAGAGCATAAACTTCAGTGGCATACTGAGTTTGATCGGTCTCGCCAACCAGAGCGTCATCAATGCCGAGAAGAAGGATAACCCCATCGTGAAGAACTCTCCCCACGTGATGAACTGCCCCGAGATGAGGCGCATCAATTCTGGTTGCGGTCTATCCGAGAGCAGATGGTGGCTCCAGACACCCATGGAGACTATGAGATCCGTTAGGATCACGTATCTGACTATCTTTTCTCCGTAGAGCTCCCTGTTCGCCAGCATGGGCGCGAGAAGGTAGAGCGTTCCCGCTGTCCAGATTAGAACGTCGCCGTCTGCGATCATGTCGAGACCCCACCAGAAGACGTTCTTGTAGACCAGAGGATCAACGATGAGGGGGTTCATGCTCAATCCTATCAGTAATGCGGGAAGCGCGAAGACCAACATTAGAACACCTGCACCGGCGATCACAACAGCATTGAGGACGGCGTCAATGGACCCGCGCATCACAGCCACAACGAAAACTGGCAGCGGTTCTGGACCTGGACCAGGTGTTCCCCCGTTAAGGGCTGTCCTGCGTCCCAACAGTTGGCTGAGGAAACGGCTCACCGTGTCTAGGCCGAAAGATGCCATCAAGAGACTTCGAAGCGCAACTCCCTTGGACAACGGATCGCTTGCACTTCGTTTCAATACAGTGGCAAATATGTTGAAGATGAAGCAGAGCACGGATAATTCCACCAGTGTTAGACCGACCGCGAAGACGACCACACTGATCGGTGAAAAGCGGGCAACTGGTAGGGGCCAGTAGACGGTGTAGAGTGAGCCGAACTTCAGGAAGTACCCTGCGCACCACACTGTCATGATGCCTACGATATGCATCCACATGTGCGCATTCGCAAGTCTGATGCTGTAGAGAGGTTTCTTGAGTAAAGTGGGCACGAGGAAGTAGAAAGCTGCGAACACAGCCAAGTACGCCCAGCCATAAGCACCCACGATTGGGTGAGCAGTCAACATTGCATAGTAGTGCTCAGCCGCCATCGGGGTCGAGATCAAGAATGGTATGCTCAGCGAAACATTCGAGAGCTGCGTACGCATGAACAGGCCCTCAATGCCCGAGAGGCCTAGGAAGACCACTGCGACAATAGCGTAACGTAGACTCAGAACCTGAATCGTCATCGGTGTCTTGGACATTCTCAAGTCACCACTGTGATCGCATCTGGAATAACCATGCTCGAATGCTGTGGTCCGGAGTATTCGGTGGATCTAATGGTGTACGAGCCGGCCTGGTCGAAGATCCAGATAATCTCGTTGCTGTAACCTGGAAGCACCTGAATCTGAAAGAGCATTCTGCCGGACTTGTAGAATACCCCAAAACCGTACGTCACGTCTGATGATGTCACAATGAACTTGACGGGTTCCCCTACCTTAATCACGATTCCCTCCGGTGGGAGGGTGAATTGGTAGTTGCTAATGCTGATGTGGAACACTTTGGTTGGAGTGGGCGTGGACCAGTAGAGCCAGCCCTGCCACGGAACTAGGGGTGAAAGAGTAATGAGGTTGATCGTAAGCGCGATCATAACCAGCACAAAGAAGTAGCGCTTCTCAGTTCGCTCAACCTCAACCATCGATTATGCACCTCACTTTGGTTTCGTAAGCTTGTAGGCGAAGAAAGCCATGAAGATGATCACGCCGATCGCATACGTCACATACACCAAATCAATCAGGTCGACTGCTGACAAGCGCTCTCGCTCTCCCCGGACCAATTCAAGATCGAGTCATAATAAAAGAGCTTTTTGAATACCGTCACCGCCTTTGCGCAGTGTCAGCAAATTGTCAATATTCCACAGGGACGAGGCTCGGCAGAAAAAGGCGACTGAACACGCCCTGCGATCATCGATCTGACAATGTTTCCTATGCCTCGAAATCCTCTTTACAAGAACATGCAGCCAATGCCAATCGACTATAGCCGGACACATCGCTTTGGAGGCTTCGTGCGGGAGGGTCAGGGATTCTCGGCTTTAGCCCCTCGAGAATGGCCGGTAGACTTCGGACTCGCAACAGGAGAAATACCGTGCTGGCATAGAGCTATTCACATAAGCTATTAAGGAAGCGGCTGAACCCTTGGAAAATCGCGCAGGCATTGCGGGCTGATCTGGGGCCGTAGTCTAGCATGGTTATGATACGCGGCTTGGGCCCGCGTGTGTTGCTTCAACCGCAACCGCGAAGTCCTGGGTTCAAATCCCAGCGGCCCCACCAAGTACTCGCGGGAGCCCTTGTGGCGGTTTGCACTGGGTCGGAGTTCAGTAGTTCCAGCCTGTCGATGGAACAGTGATCACTCTCCTTAGCCTCTTCGATCTCCTTTCAATGGTAAGCCCTATTCCTGTGAAACTTGAGGCGACAGCAGCGCCTAATACTAATGTTGTACATTGCGCCATGCTTCTGATGGTACGTCTTGCCGCTCTTTGGATCAACGAGTAATTCTCGCCTTCTTTTGGAGCAAACTGAATAGTGAATACCTTGAGTATCGAGGAAAGAGTGACCTGCAGATCTATTCCTTGACCCGCGGCTCAATCACGATCCTGCTGTCCCTATCAACCGAAGCTCAACGGAGCTTCGCAGTTGAAGGCACCATTGATGTGAACTGAAAGATGCTCAGCATGCGAACCTTGAGGGGTCGAAATCACGCACCATACTATCCGAAAGCCCCCTACCGCTGATTAGGGAACTCACCATGTAACCGGTTCCAGGAGCAAGTGTGATTCCAAGCCGGCAGTGACCAGATGCGATGTAGAGATTATCATAACCTGGAACTTTCCCAATCAGTGGGAGATGGTCCGGAGTGCATGGTCTGTAACCCACACCCTCCTCTACGTATCTTAGAGCGCCATAGTTTGACAGATGTGTACTCGCGGTCTCAAGGAGCCATTTCTTTCTGGACTCACGGAGGTTGTCTCTGAAACCCACGATGTCGAAGAAGCTGGAGATCCTGAAGCAGTTTTCGTTGTGCTGTACGGCGACGACTCCGTGGTCCTCGAAGATCGCGGGGACTCTTGTAATCTGTGCACCGCCGGTATCGAAAACCATTGCAAGGCCTCTCGCTGGAATGATTCGTGGATCGTATCCGAGAGGCTTGCATAATTCGCTTGTCCGAGCACCTGCCGCGATCACGTATTGATCGCCAATCAATTCTTCACCATCGGTCCTTGCCATGCAGATCCTTGGTCTGTCGCCCTGTAATCGGGCGTTTCTACCTAGGACAACTCTTGCGCCCATCTCAGTGAGCCTTCTTCTAAGTTCGCTGTGGAGTTTCGCAGGGTTTATGGACAGTTCGTCTTCAAACAGAACTCCACCGCGGAAGCCTTTGAAGCCGAGCTTGGAAGCTTCTGCTTCATCGACAAATCGACCTTTGAGCGCATGGGCAGCTTCTTCTGCATGCTCGGCGTCGGCGTAGAGTGCGATCATTCCTCTGTTCAGGTCTGCTTCAATAGACTCTTCTCTGAAAAAGTCGTGGTATAGCTTGAGACTTCTCGTGCCTAGGTCCATTGCGACCTTCCCAGAGCCTCCGATCTTCTTCCTCAGAATAGGCAGGAACCAGCTCATCTTTCCAAGAAACTGCCTAGGTGAAATGTATATGGGGCCAAGTTGCCTTAGGCTGGCATAGATTGTCCGTCTCAGGCTGATCGTGGGCGCAGGTGCGGAAGATGGGGTTATGAGGCCACCATTGTACACGGACGTTCTCTCCCCCGCAGAATCTCCGTCGACCACTGTCACCGTATGCCCGTCTTTGAGCAGGTAGTACGAGACAAACATGCCAATTATTCCGCCTCCTACAACGACAACGTGCAATGCCAGCTCACAAGCTCCCTCTATGACTCACCAGTCTCGAATTGAAACGTCTAAGCTCGACCGTTGTTATCGAACGAGTATCGGACGCGCATTCTAGCATCTTGGTAGACCGGCTTGTCCAATCGTTACGGTTCTTGCTGCAAATGCACTGATACTAGACGTGGGGTTGCAGGAATCTCTTGATGGCTTCGACGGAGTTCAGGTAGTAAGCCCACTTGAGTCCCCACGGTCCAACGGCAATTCCCCCGATGAATATGGCTATCAGAGCGATCGTCATTGCATAGTCCTCTTTTGTGTACTTCAACTGCCTCATGTATGTTCGGCCTGCTACGTTGTGGCTGAAGCCTCTTGATTCGATGGCGATCGCTATGTCGCCCGTCCTCCTGATCGAGTTGAATATTGCTGGGATGAACATCTGACGCAGCAATGCGTTGAATCTCTTCGCGGGATTGCGGTATTCGAACTTCCAACCCCTGGCCTGTTGAGCTTCTTTGATCTTGGTGTTCTCATCGATCAAAACGGGAACGTATGCGAAACCAATGCTAAGGGCCATTCCGAACTCGGGAGGCAGTTTCAGTTTTATCAGTGCGATGATAAGGTCGCGTATTGGTGTGATCATTAGAATAGTCCTCACCACTAGCAGAATTATCAGAAAGCGCAACACTGCTCCGAAGGTCCAGATGATTCCTTCGAGCGTGATCGGCAACAAGTTCGGAATTACGTAGAAGAACACGTAGGGTTTGGAAAACTGCGTCGCCGTCGGCGGAAACAGCATGTTGAATAGGGCGTACATCCCAGCGACAGGCGCTATTCCCTTCAGAAATTCTCCCACCTTTCCCAAAGGAATCTTCGACATGCGGATCACTACCAGCACTGAAAGGAAAAGGGCAAATGTGAAGATCGGGTCCGTTCCTAATGACACGGCTAGAGTGATGACAACTGCCCAATAGAGGAACTTTGTTCGCGGATCGAGCCTGTGAAAGAGTGTCTTACCAGGGATATACTCAAAGGCCATTAGCTTCACTTCCCAAGATGCTCTTCAAAGAGGCTAACCGCCTCATCGACTGTGAGCAGATCCTCTGGCATGCCGTAGTCTTTCAGCAGTTGACCTAGCCTAGTTATCTGTGGAGGCTTAAGGTATGTGGTTTGCAGGAGGTCGGTCTTGGCATAAACTTCGCGTGTGGGGCCCTCTACTAGAACCTGACCCTCCTTCAAGACGACTACTCGTTTGACGTACTCTGCAGCAATATTCATGTCATGGGTTATGACGATGATAGTTTTGCCTGCGCGCTCATTGAGTTGTTTGTAGAATTCCATCATCTCTCTACCCATCCGGTAATCCTGCCCGGTTGTTGGTTCGTCCACCACCAAGACATCAGGGCTCATAGTGAGGAGGGATGCTACGGTGATCCTCTGTCTCTCGCCCTTGCTCACGGAGAATGGGTTCACGTTAAGAAGGTCTTGGATGCCTACAGCGGTAGCGACCTCGTCTACGCGTTTGCGAATTTCATCCTCGGGCACCAGTAGATTCCGAGGCCCAAACTCAAGTTCTTTCTTTACTGTATCGCAGCATACTTGATGATCAGGATTCTGGAAGCAATATCCAACTTTGCGTGACAGATCGGCTATTCCAGCGCCGCTCGTATCGACGCCGAACACGACAACCGATCCTTTACTTGGTTTCAAGAGGCCGTTGAAGTGCTTCACCAGAGTAGTCTTACCTGAGCCATTCTGACCAATGATGCCAGTAAACTCTCCTCGGTGAATGGTGAGATTGACTCCTCTCAGTGCGACGGTGCCTGCTGGATAGATGTACCAGAGATCTTTCACTTCGATTATTGCCTCGTTCTTGGGCTGAGCCGGCTCTTGCCTCAAACTGATCCGCTTCCCCCTTCGACTCGCAAACGCTTTTTGAAATACCGTGACTGCTTCATCCAAGGTCATGGGAACTGGCAAATCGGGTCTATTCGCTTTGAGCTTCGAAGCAAGCAGAGCCACCTGCGGCGGTTTCAGCCCTATCTTCTCCATGAGCTCGATATGGTCAAGGAGTTCTCTAGGTTTGCCCTCAAGAACAACCTCCCCCTTGTTGAGGACGACCAACCGATCGACAAGTGAAAGAAGTTCTTCCATCTTGTGCTCGACTATGATCATGGTTCGTTTCTGTTGTTTGACAAGGTCTGCCATCAGATTGAGGACGATCGAGCTTCCGATCGGGTCCAGATTTGATGTTGGTTCGTCCAGGACGTAGATGTTCGGATTCATAGCCACAATTCCTGCAAGCGCACAGGCCTGTTGCTCGCCCCCTGAAAGGGAATGAGGGCTTCTCTCTTCGTAGCCTTTTAGTCTCATGAGCTCAAGGGTTTTCGTTACTCTTGCGCGGATCTCCTCTGGGGGTACTCCATAATTCTCAGGTCCGAACGCAACTTCGTCGGCAACTGTCGGATTGACTAACTGGCTGGCCGGATCCTGGAACAGTAGACCCACCACGTGGGACAGAGCGCTGATTGTCGAGGCTCGAGTGTCAACACCGTTGATCGTCACGTGCCCGTCAAGCTTGCCTCTGAAATAGTGTGGGATGAGGCCGTTCAGGCTTCTGCAGAGCGTGGTCTTGCCGGCACCTGAGGGCCCTGTTATCATCAAGCTCTCACCCTGCCTCACTGATAGATTCACGCCTTTGAGAGCCGGCCTGATCCCGCCACTGTAGGTGTACGAAACATTCTCCAGCGTAACTGCGTCATTCATTGTATTTTCAAACTTCCGAGTTCGGGATACAAGACAGTATTCGAGTCACACGAGATGTGGATGCAGGCCTTACGCTGAAGAAGACCCACCGCTGACCCTAAGCTCCTTGATGAAGCTGACGAGTCGATCCAACAGAATGTTCAGCAGTTCCTGGCCTTTCTCTCGTGTTGCTTTGGTTGGGTCTCCTACTGCACCTGTCTGCGTGATTGTCTTCATGTCCAGCAGGGGTTCGTAGACCTTTGGTCCACTTGCCATGAAATCATGAACAACAAACTTGGAACTCTGCTTAGGGATCGACACCTTAGCCTTGTCGATATCAACGCGCTGACCAAGCGCAAGAACCATGGAAGTCTCGGTGTCGCATGCATGATAGAAGGGAGGTTTGAAGAGCTTTGCCAGCACATCTGGGACGAGTTCCCACCAATCCACCAAGAAGATTTTTGCTTTGGTTTCAATGGCCGCTTCCTGTGTCGCGATGTGCAGAGCACTCGTGTTCCCACCATGTCCGTTCATTATCACAATCTTACGTAGCCCATGGGTGGCAAGACTTCGGCAAACCTCCTTTACGACTTCTATGAAAGTTCGAGTCGTGAGCGAGACAGTACCTGGAAAACCCATGTGATGCGGAGAAAGCCCGTAGGGAAGTGGTGGTGCCACCAGAACCGTGATCTCAGGAGCCAGCTTCTGTGCCAGTCGCTTTGAGATCTCAAACGACGTGAAAATGTCGTTGTTCAAGGGGAGATGCGTTGAGTGCTGTTCGATTGAGCCAACAGGGAAAAGGACAATGTCGGTCCGCTTGAGTGCCTCTTGAACCTCTGGCCAACTCATATCAGACATCTGAGAAGAAAACATTCAATTCACCAATTTGACAAATATTCGTTTGCAAAACATAACCCAATACGATCTCAAACAACCCTTTAACATTGGTTTCGAGTTCCAGCTTCGGTAGCGAGTTGCAGATGACGGTCGAACACAAAAATTGGGGGAAGGGATATTCGCAGCGATCATTCTACCTTTTCTTTTTCGTCCTTCGTTCGGCATAGACTGCTGCGGCTATCCCTAGTACAATGAGAACAGCCATCAGGAGGTACTGGACTTCAACTGGTAAGAAGAGTTGGCCCACTCTCGTCTTAGGAATGAAACCGAGAGGATTCCATTCGACACCGACTGCAAAGGATCGGAAGACAACCAAGAGAAAAGCTACGATGATTATGCCAACAAGATATGCGTACTGTTTGTTTGCCATAGAGTTCTACATCCCCTAGTCCAGTTCTTCTCCGCCGCCCCAGAGCCATCGTGGTTTCATGAAGTCAGGGAACATCCTTATGACGATTATCAGTGGAATCACTTCTTGGGCCACGTAGATGAAGTAGGTACCACTGACGAAGGTGGCAACGAACTCCGGCCAGAATGGAGCTATCTGAAGGCCATACGCCATGGCAATTATGTACAGAGTCTGACCAACGAATTCGGCGACAGCAGTGATGACGATGAGTAACAGATAGCCCTTCCATCCCCTGTTCTTCCAGATGGTCTTAGTGAACATGCAAATGATCAGGCCAACTAGTGGGTAGTACCAAGGATCAAGCATAGGAAGCGCAGACGGTAGTCCCATCAGAAATCCCGAGGCGATGGCCACGTAGGGTCCACCCGCAAAGGCGAGGATCACTATCAGTGTCTCCCTAACGTCGAGAACCATTGGTGGGTAGAGCGGGATTACGAGACCGAGCGCACGCCATGCAAAGCCGAGTCCCCCGAGTGCGGCAACCATGCCGACCTGTCTGGCTGTTAGAAATGGTTTTCTTGCAGTAGTCGCAGGTGCTGTCATTTTCTTACACCGCAACTGCCCAATAGCCCGCCAAACGCACTTAGCCTTTGCCATGACATATGTCATGCAAAATCAAGAACTATGACCCCTGTGAGACATGAAAGGAAGTATATGTTTCTCTTATCCAACGAGAAAGGCGGATTCTTAGCGCTCTGACAAAGGGCGGTACAATGCACGTTTCTGCGCACTCGACCGAGTATGCTCCAGAAGACGATTTGCTCCGCGCCAGCTTCGTATGAGGCACCCAAAGCTCGTTTCGGTTCTGCGCGTCCACGAACTGGGAATGACCTTACGACGGAAATCTAGATATGATCGGCCAAAGGTAATGCGCACAACTTCTAGGATGGTTCGTGGGCTTTGAGCGACCCGAGTTATATTTCCAAGACGCCTCGGTCGAAGCAACTTTACGACTCCGCTAGGTCCGTTCTGCCTGGAGGAGTATCCTATCGCATCCGATTCTTTGATCCATACCCATTCCATGCGATGAAGGCGAAAGGCAGTCGCCTCTTCGACGCTGACGGAAATGAGTTCGTCGACTATTGGTGCACACACTTCGCCTTGATACTAGGCCACACTCACTCCAAGGTCGTTAGAGCAATTGAGCAACAACTTGAGAAAGGATACCACTTCGGCGTTCCCTACGAACAGGAGATCAAGTTAGCTGAGCTCATCACGAAGACGGTTCCGTCCGCTTGCATGGTGAGCCTCACGAACTCTGGAACCGAAGCGAACATGTACGCGGTCAGATTGGCGCGCACTTACACGAAGAGAGAGAAAATAGGCAAGTTTGAAGGTTGTTGGCATGGGGGATACGATTCCCTACACGTCGCTGTGAAACAGCCTCTTGACAAGGCTCAATCTGGAGGACTAACCTCGGATTATGCGAGACATACAGTGGTGTTACCGTACAACGACCTCGAGGCAACAAGAAGGAGAATTCGGGACGAGAAACTCGCCTGCGTGCTAATCGAGCCGATGTTAGGCGCCGGGGGCATGGTTCCTTGCGAGAGGAATTTCCTGGAAGGGCTACGAGAAGTCTGCGACGAATCAGGCACACTGCTCGTTTTCGATGAGGTCGTCACAGGCTTCAGGTTGGGGCTTGGTGGTGCTCAGCAGTACTATGGAGTCCTTCCGGATTTGACGGTCCTCGGCAAGATTCTGGGAGGCGGATTACCAATAGGCGCCATCGCAGGTCGTGAGGATGTCATGGAGCATCTGGACAGCAAGAAGTACGAAGGGGAGGAGCTGTCATATGTTGGAGGAACCGGCATCGGCAACACTCTCTCTGTGACCGCCGGATATGCAACAATCGAAGAACTCAAACGAACTAATCCATATTCCAACCTCGATCGACTCGGTCAGAGAGTTAGAGAGGGACTGCGTGAGGCCTTCGAGCGGTCTGGAATCAACGCTCAGATCACTGGGCTTGGTTCAACATTCGGTTGCCACTTCACCAAGGGACCGGTCAGGAACATACGTGATGTAGAACGCGGCGACGCCAGCCTCACTCAGCGCTTTCATGGAACCCTTCTGCAGAACGGGATCTTCACGCTTACACCGCACCTCATTCACGGCTGCATATCTACGGCTCACAACTCGCAGGACATAGAGAGACTGATTGCGGTTGCTGGGAAGTTCCGATCCAAGAGTTGATGTCCGAAGGCAGAGGTTGCTCAGATTGTGATGGATTCCCTATTCGTCGTGATGGCCTAGGGTATTCTGACAAGCTGGGACTTCGTGACTACAGTCATCTGATGCCTTGCGATAACTGGCTTGCAAAGCTGAGCGAGAAGGAAAGAGGTTGGTCAGGGGGATATCTGACCTCATCAGCCCTTCTTGATGAACTGCCCCAGATCACCCAACCACGTCGATGGTACCGATAGATCCTTCATTGTAGCAAGACCCGGCCGTGCGTTTATCACGCGAGGGATGCAGTTCACAACAACCGCAGCAGTTGCAATATCTCCGTGGATTCCTCCCTTGATTGTTAGCTCGACTGGAGGTCGTCCTTCTATCGCGATGGATTCTCGCGGATCAGCGCATCCCAGATATGCTTGGAGATTCAGGGTTATCACCTGTTCGCCATTGCGGATACCCCAGCACGTCTGGTCCAGACCTGCGACTTGCCCGGGCTCGACCTTTATGTAGTCACTCGCAACGGGCTTCTCTGCAATCTTCGGTTCAACTCTCTCCTCGATTCGATCGAGCTTCCAACCCAGGGCTGACGCAATCATGGCGACAGATTCTGCAAAGCCAACATGTCTAATTGTTCCGTCGGCGACCTTAGCTCTGAACTCGTCGAGGGTCAGACCCGCTCCGATCTTCTTCTGAAATGGAACTCTGCGCTGTGATGCGTCCTGTACTCTCGTTGACCGAATCTTCTTCACCTCCTGACAGACCGTAGTTGTCGTGATTACCAGCGTATCCATCACAAACCCAGGGTTTACTCCTGTTCCCAAGACCGTGACACGTTTCTTGCGTGCTCTGGCATCAATTTCCTTGGCAATGCGCGGATTGTTCAGGAACGGGTAGGCGAGCTCTTCGCAGGTCGATATAACGTCTGCACCAGCGGCAATTATCTTCAGTAGCTGATCCTTGACATCTTTGAGATGCGACCCCGTCGAATGCAACACAATGTCCGGCTTGGTTCTGGTCAAGAGGCGGGCAACGTCATCTGTAATCGGAACTCCAAGATTCTTCCCGACCGTCAACTCCCCAAGGTCTTTTCCGACTTTGTTCTTGTCTATGTCGACTGCACCCACAAACTTGATCCCCTCCTTTTGGATGGCATACTTCACAAGCTCGGCTCCAATCGGACCCACGCCGTATTGCACGACTTTG